>Ga0209420_1000277_pt1 | contig 29751 bp, 25 predicted proteins | sample BlaSpr_A8_OM1_O1_FD_187972 | JGI IMG/M metagenome (GOLD analysis project Ga0209420, IMG submission 187972) | Forest soil microbial communities from Thunder Bay, Ontario, Canada - Black Spruce, Ontario site 2_A8_OM1_O1 (SPAdes) (version 2) | ecosystem: Environmental > Terrestrial > Soil > Boreal...
CTGCCTACATCTGGTCGTGCGTGGCAATTGTGGTTGTAGGCCTGATTTTCGAAATCGCGGCAACCGGTGTGACGCGGCTTTACCGCACCGTCGGCCTGCCCAAGTCCCCCGATGTGCTCACCGAACGCGCGCAGAACCTACTTCGCGATTTTGGCTATACCGAGCCGCCGGAGCAAGTCGCCACGGGATTTGACGTGGATGGCGACTACCTGAACTGGGTGGAGAAGAACGATCGGTCCGCAACGCGTTGGCAGAATGTCCCTGGCGCTATCAAATTCTGGTATCGGCAAAGCCCGGAGGACTTCAACCAGCGGCAGCTCCTCGGCAGCGCGACCACTGGCCGCGTGACTTCCTCTGACCCGCCGCACGAAGACCCCGGAATGGTGATGGTCATGCTGGACCCGCTAGGGCGGCTTGAACTTCTGCGCGCGGTGACGGAGCGCGAGGTCGCTTCAGGCCCCGCGCCACAGCCGGATTGGAATAAGCTCCTCATGGCCGCAGGTTTTGATCCGACGCAATGCAAGCCCATCGCTCCCGAACGCACGCCGCCAAGCTACGCGGACGCTGTGGCCGCATGGTCCACCCCGTTGCCGGGGCGGCCGGACGTCGTGGTGCACATGGAAGCCGCTGCGTATCACGGAAAACCCGTATATTTCTTCGAGATTGCGCCATGGACTCCGCCTCCGATCCGCGGTTTGATCCGCACGCAGGGGCAACGGGTCTCGCTGATTTTCGCGCTGATCATCGTGGGGGGGCTGCTCGTTTTCGGGTCGATTCTGGCGTGGCGCAATGTGAAGTTGCGGCGTGGAGATCAACACGGTGCCTGGCGCATCGCTGCCTTTGTCTTTTCACTCACCATGATTACATGGGTAGCGGGTGCGAGCCACGTCGCGGGTCTGTGGGAAGCCTACAACCTCGTCTTGGTGCTGGCTTGGGCTCTGTTGTCAGCGGCGTTCATCTGGGTGATCTATGTCGCCCTTGAACCGATCATTCGCCGCCGGCTGCCGACACTCTTGATCTCCTGGAACCGCCTGTTGGCGGGCCAATTCAACGATCCGATGGTCGGGCGCGATTTGCTGGCCGGATGCGCGGTGGCGCTGGCGAACCAGATGGTTGGCAGCCTCAACGTGGTTTACAACGCGTGGAGGCATATGCCTCCGCCATCGCCGGATACCACCGCATTTGCGGTGCTTTCGGGCGGCAACGTGCTTTTCGCGCAGCTTTTTTCGAACGTGAACAGTGCCATCTTCAACGGGTTTGCGTTCGTATTTTTGTTTGTGGTGTTCCTGCTGATCCTGCGCAAACAGTGGCTTGCGGGCGCGGCGTTCGTGCTGCTGTTTGAGGGGCGCATACTCCTGCAGGGTTCGCCAATGGTCGACTCCGTACTGAATGTTGTGTCGCTGATCCTACTGGTTGTGTTGGTAACGCGCTTCGGCCTTCTGGCGGTGATCGTCGAATATTTCGTCGAAGTCGTTTGCGGGGCACCGCTGACGACGCAGGGTGCCGCCTGGTATGCATGGATGGGCTGGTTTGGCGTTGCGGTGATTTTGGCAATCGTTGCGTACGGAGTGCGCGCCGGCCTGGCAGGCCAGCCTCTTCTCGGCAAACTGAGCATTGGGGACGAGTGACGTGCGCACGTGTAGCCCGGTTCGGTCACGCGCTAGCTCGCGTCTTGCCGGACCCCGCAGGAGGAAAAACTCGGGCGAACTCTTGCGACACAAGGGCTTCGATCTCGCGCAAGAGTTTTGCGGCTGCCTGGCGAGCGTTTTCCATCATCGAAGGATCGAGCAAGAAAGCGCAGCGATCTACAAAAGGGCCTCCTGCAACGTTGCGTCGAAAACTTCTTGGTACGCCCGAGGCTTTTGCCGCTCCCGCCGCCGCAATTGCCTGGTACAAACCAAACTCCCCGCGAAATTCCACAACATCCCCTGCCGTCCAGCGCTTCTCCAGGCCTACCGCCGCGATAAAATCCCGCACAAATCGCGCTGGATCAGCCAGTCGCTTGGTTGATTTTGAGCTTCGGCCTTGCCGCCATAAATCTTCCGCCAGCAATAAAACGTGCGACGCAGCCGCGAGCAAAATTTCGCGTTCGAGAATGCTCTGCAATTCCCGGCTGCGTTCCGCATGCACCAGAAATTCCTGCCGGTCATAGTGCGCCGCATAGCTCTGAATAAAAGCGGCCGCCAGATTTCCAGAGCGGATTGCGGACACAATGCGGAATGCGAGATCCTGCGGCGGCGGAAGAGGACGATCTGAGGATTTTCCAGGCTTTTCCCCGAAGGGCATCGAAGTGATGATACTCGACCCGAGAGAGGCTGGGCACGATTCAGATAAGACAGCCTTCGTTAGAGTGAAGAATTAGGGGCTCTAAACAGCAAGGACGGAGCCGGGGGAGAAATGGCTCCGTCCTTACGTGTGCGAATGAACTTCCCCTCAGTGAACCGGTGCAATTCCCGTCGGCGCGGGCCGATCCGCAGGGCGCCGCTGTTCGGAAGGCGTGGGAGTCGGAAGCGGCTCTTTCTCAAGGGCCATCTCCAACACCTCGTCGAGCGTGCGGACGTAGTAGATCTTTATGCCTTCCAACACGTCAGCCTGAAGATCTTCCTTCACGTTGACTTCATTATCGGCCGGCAGAATCACTTCCTTGATGCCTGCCCGTCGTGCGCCCAGGACCTTCTCCTTTACGCCGCCGATTGGCAGCACCACTCCGGTAAGCGAAATCTCGCCGGTCATGGCCACGCGCGGCCGCAACGGCCGATTGGTCAATAAGCTGACGAGCGAAGTAACCATCGCCACACCGGCGGAAGGGCCATCCTTCGGCACGGCCCCTGAAGGCACATGGATGTGGATGTCCTGCTTCCGGAAGAAGTCCGGGTCGATGCCGTAGCGATCTGCGTGCGCACGCACCCACGAGAGCGCCGCGGTCATGGACTCCTGCATCACCTCGCCGAGATGCCCGGTCATGGTGAACTGTTTGCCGCCGCGCATGCGGGTCGCCTCGATGAAAACGATGTCTCCGCCCACAGGCGTCCAGACCAGTCCAACGGCGACGCCGGGAACCTTGGTCCGCTCTTCCACTTCTTTCTCCGAGCGAAACTTAGGCACGCCTTGTACCTCGCGCACCACTTCCGGGGTGACGAGAAGCTTTTCCGTCTTGCCCTCGGCTAACCGCCTCGCCTGTTTGCGCACGAGGGTGGCAATCTCTCGCTCAAGATTGCGCACACCGGCCTCACGTGTGTAGCTGTGAATCAACTCGCGCAGACCCTCTTCGCTGAACTCAATCTGCTCTCCTTCCTTCAGGCCGTGCTCGGTGGCCTGCTTGGGGATCAGATACCGGCGCGCGATATGGATCTTTTCATCCTCGGTATAGCCCGCCAGCTCGATCATCTCCATACGGTCGCGCAACGGCTCCGGAATCGGATCGAGCCAGTTGGCCGTACAGATAAAGATCACCTTCGAGAGATCAAACGGCACATCGAGATAATGATCGCGGAAGGTGCCGTTCTGCTCCGGATCGAGCACCTCCATCAGGGCCGCCGAGGGGTCGCCGCGAAAATCGCGCCCGAGCTTATCCACCTCGTCGAGCATGAACACGGGATCATTCACCTCCGCTCGGCGCAACCCTTGAAGCACCTGGCCGGGCAGAGCGCCAATGTAAGTGCGCCGGTGACCGCGGATTTCAGCCTCATCATGCATGCCGCCGAGCGAGATACGGACGAACTTCCTACCCATCGCTCGAGCAATGGATTTCCCCAACGAGGTCTTTCCAACACCTGGTGGCCCAATAAAGCACAGGATCGGGCCCTTCATGTTGGGCTGCAGTTTCTTCACTGCAAGATAATCCAGGATGCGCTGCTTCACCTTTTCGAGGTCATAGTGATCTTCGTCCAGGATTCCTTGCGCTTTCGCAATATCGATTTCCTCGGAACCGGAGGACTTCGACCACGGCAGCGCGGTCATCCATTCGAGATACGTGCGCGCCACCATGTACTCCGCCGAAGCTGGAGTCATGCGCTGCAGGCGAGTCAACTCGCGTTCGCATTCCTTCTTCGCCTCTGCCGGCATGCCGGAAGCTTCGACTTTCTTGCGGAGCTCGTCTACCTCTGCCTGCGAGTCATCGGATTCGCCGAGCTCTTTTTGAATGGCCTTCATCTGCTCGCGAAGCAAATACTCACGCTGGCTCTGGCTGACTTGCTCCTGTACTTGCTCCTGAATCTTATTCTTGAGTTCCAGGACTTCGAGTTCTTTGCTCAGTTCACGAATCAATGTCTCCAACCGCTTGCGTACCGAGGCGGTCTCCAACAATTCTTGACGAATCAAAGTATTCAGCGACGGCAGCATGCCGGCAATAAAATCGGCAAGCCGGCCGGGATCATCCATATTCATGATGACGGTTTGTAGATCATCAGAGAGTTGTGGGGATCGGGAGACAACCTCTTTAAATAGCGCCTGTGCATTGCGTTCCAGCGCCTGCAACTCGGAATCTTCGGGTCCGATGATATCCGGCTGCGCTTCTACGCGCGCCCGCATATAGGGACGCAAACTGATCACTTCCTGTACGCGAATCCGCTGCAATCCTTCGAGAAAGATGACCATATTGCCGTTTGGCATCTTCACGGTCTTGTGCAGCTTCGCCACCGTGCCGACGGCGTGCAAATCCGCAGGGCTAGGGTCGTCGACACGTGGGTCGAGTTGTGCTACCACACCTATGAGCTTCTCTTCTCCCTGCAGCGAACCAACCAAGGCCAGGGAGGTTTCCCGGCCGATCGGAAGAGGAAGCACCGCGCCGGGGAACAGAACGATGTCCCGCACCGGCAGGACTGGCAGTTCATCCGGTATCGAAACTGGTTTATCGGTCATTGAGATCTCCGGAAAGAGCCCCAAATGCACTGAGGCACTTTACCTTCCATGAGTTTAGATGCCAGAAGGGGCCGATAGTTTCAGCTCCCTAGCAAAATCTATATCACATCACTTGAGTGCGTTACGCTAATCTTTGTACCATGCCATGAGGTCCTGCGCAACACCTCCCGAGACACATAAATAACACTAATGTGCTTAATCACTTAAACCGTTACGCCTCCTCTCCTGATGTCGCATCTCTAATGTCCTGAGACCTTTCTGACGTATTCCAGGGCCTCCTCCCGCGTTTTTAGTTGTCCTTCCAGCTGTGCATCCTCGACCAACTGCAAGATCGTCTTGAATTCAGGTCCTGGTATAAATCCCATTTCAAGTAGGTCGTCTCCGGTAATCAGCCTCGCGGGTCTGACCTCTTCGGCCGGGGTATTCGCAATGAAGGAGCGCACGTACTCCCAGTTTTCCAGATTCCCGTGGCTAGAAAGGCAGTCCAGCCGGTGCAGCGCCAGGTGCTCCTCAAACCCGGGCAGCCGGACAAAGCGTTTCAGGGTTGACTCCCGCATATTTTGCACATCCTTGAAGCGCATATGGTTTGCAACTAAGCTCATCACCTGCTCGGTGGCCTCGTTCGAAAACCGCAGACGGCGGCAAATCTCTTCGGCGATGCGCACGCCGACCTCAGCGTGGCCGTCAAACCGGATGCGGTCACCGGTCTCGGCTGCGGAGCGAAACGTAGCGGGTTTGCCGATATCGTGGAGCAACACACCCCAAGCCAGCGTCATGGTGCGAGCGTGGGCGGGAAGTTCGTTCAGCTTTTCCAGCATGAGCAGTGTGTGAAGCCAGACGTCTCCCTCAGGGTGATATTCGGGTGGCTGCTGGACGCCTTTTAGTAGGGCCACTTCCGGCAGTGCGGGGACGAGGAGCCGCGTCTCATGCAACAACGCAAATGCGCGGTGCGCGGCGCCTTCGGTGAGCATCTTGGTCAACTCGTCGCGCAGACGCTCCGCGGAAACCGTCGTTACTTGCGGTGCGAGTTGTTGAATCGCCAAAAGGGTCCGGATTTCGATTCCATAGCCAAAGCGCGCGGCGAAGCGAATCGCGCGCAAAAGGCGCAATCGGTCTTCCGAGAATCGTTGTTGCGGGTCACCGATCGCCCGGATAATTCCGGCGCGCAGGTCCCGCTGCCCTCCGGCAAAATCCAATACCTCGCCGGTAGCAGGATTCATCATCATTCCATCGATGGTGAAATCGCGCCGGGCTACATCCTCTTGCGGCGTCTTGGCAAAAATCACTTGGTCGGGGTGGCGACCATCGGAATAACCGACGTCGGAGCGAAACGTCGCAACTTCTACTTGATGGCCATGTTCAATGACGATGACGACGCCAAATTGCGCGCCAACCAAGACCCCTCCGGGGAATAACTCGGCGACCTGCAGTGGGGTGGCGTCGGTCGCCACATCGTAATCCGCAGGTTCGCGGCCCAGGAGCAGATCGCGAACGCAACCGCCCACGAAATAGGCTTGAAATCCTCGTTCGGATAGCTTCAGACAGATTTTTGCTGCCAGCGCCCTAGCTTGGATAGACGAGTTTGGCGCCGGCGCCACGTGAAAGATTATCCGCCAGAAAAAGGGCCGGGCCAAGCTTTCCACGAAAGTGTGTTGCGCCAGCGCTACGAAACAGAGGTGGAAACGACGCGGAGGATGAGGCAGGTGATATCGTCATGCTGCCTCGCATCGCCGGTGAAGTCGGCTACGCCTGACATGACGGAATCGCGCACCTGAGCAGCGGAAAAATCTTCTGTCTGTGCGGCGATCTGTAGCAACCGCGGTTCGCCGAAATCATCGCCCTTCTCGTCCCAGGCTTCGACTACGCCATCGGTGAAGATGATCAGCGTGTCGCCCGGTGCGAGTTGTACACTTCCGGTCTCATAAGGCACATCCGGCATTACTCCAAGCGGTACGCCGCCTCTCTCAAGGCGCTCGATCGCTCCGGACTTACGCCGTAAGATGGGGAAGTTATGCCCGGCGTTTACGTAAGACATTTCCAGAGTTTCCGGATTAAGTTCAGCTAGGAATGCTGTGGTGAAGCGCCGGCCCCCTGCGCTGTGCGCGCAAGAGTAGCTGTTCAGCCTCAAGACCAGGTCCTCCAGGCTCGAAGGCAGCTCGGCAAGGGAGTGCAAGCTTGCTTGCAACGTTGCCATCAGTAGTGCGGCGGGGACACTCTTCCCGACCACATCGGCGACCACCAGGAGCAAGTGCGGTGTCGCCGCGCCAGAAGTGGCAGAGCCCCGCTGTGCGGTTAGTCCACCACGCCAAAAAGCATCGTAGTAATCGCCCGAGACCGTATTGGCGGGCCGTGTGGCAAAAGCGATTTCAATACCGGGGACCGCAGGCGCCTCGGTGGGCACGAGCCAGCCCTGGATTTCACGAGCAATCTGCAGATCGCGCTTCATAGCAACGCGATCCGCGAGCTCGAGCGCCAACAGTAGGAAAAGAATCACGGCCGCCAAAAGCGAAAGATCGTGCTTCTCATCGAGCGCCGAAAACAGCAGGAGTCCGAACGCTCCCAGCAATAGCACCCGCTTCGGGGGCGAAAGCTTCAGAATCAGAGCCCAGAAGAAAGACCGAAAGATGAAAAACCCGCGCTTCCAGGAGTTGGCGTGCTCCGTTTGCCAATCGACATCGCGGGAGTATAGGCCATACCCTTCTTTCGCTTCGGTAGCAAACTGCCGCCATAGTGCCTCGGCCTCCAGGCCAGCCGTGACGCGCCGCCAGAATTCGCGGAGTCTGAGCCAAAATGGCCTTCGAGGACGTTTGAGCTTAGGCAGTTGCGAGGCCGCTTGCTGTGCGTGAGTATCAACCATCGGAACAATTATACCGGGATGCGATGATCCGGGCGTTGAGCCGGTCTAGTTATCGCCGCCGGATGAGCCCTTTTCGTCATCGTGGCCGAGCGAGCCACCAAATTGCAGCTTGGAGAAACCAAAGCGATCGCGAAGTTGATCCGCCGTCTTGGCAAGGCGCGAAAGCCTTTCACGCCGCGCCGCGTCGAGCAAACCCAACTGCTGCTCGCCATGGAAGAAAGAGGAAACTTCGGCGCCAAGCAGCCTCACCTTCTTCGTCTCCCACCGCGCATCGAAAAGGCCGCGAAGCGTTTCCAGTATCACGGAGTCCAGATCGGAGGGAGCCGTGAGCGTGCGCGAATGCGAAGTCGTTCGGAAATTCGCGTAGCGAATCGTGAGCGTGATGGTCTTCGCGGTTAGACCCGCCTCGCGGACGCGTTTCGCAACTTTCTGTCCGAGAAAGCTCAGCATGGAGTGGAGTTGTACAGCATCATCCGTATCGAAACCGAACGTATGGTTATGGGAAATGGATTTCGGCTCGGCATCAAGAAGGAACTCAAATGCGTCGCCACCGCGGGCCTTGCGATACAGCGCCACACCCCATCTGCCAAATGTCTTCTCCAGCGTCTCTTGCGGTATAGCCCCCAACTGGCCCACTGTCCGAATTCCGATTCCATGAAGCGCCGCTTCGGTCACTTTCCCGATACCCGGAATTCGACGAACACCAAGAGGAGCCAGAAATTTTTCTTCGGAACCGGCCGGGACCCAAAGCAGCCCGTTCGGCTTTGCTTGGTCGCTCGCGACCTTAGCCACGAGCCGCGTGGCGGCGAGCCCACTCGAACAGGGCAATCCCGTTGAGCCCCGAATTTCCGCCAGCAGCGCGTGGGCCGCGGCCAGTGGCGGACCGTGGAGGCGTTCTGTACCGGCGAGATCGAGATAAGCCTCATCAATGGAAGCCATTTCCACGATCGGCGTGAAACGCGCCAGGATCGCAGCCACACGGTCGCTCCACTCACTATAGAGTTCGTGACGGTTATCGAGAAAGACGGCGTGTGGGCACAGCTTTGAAGCGGTGCGTAGGGGCATCGCGGAATGTACGCCGAAACGCCGTGCCTCGTAGCTGGCCGACGTGACCACCCCTCGCGCATCAGGACGCCCGCCGACGATTACAGCCTTGCCGCGCAGGTCAGGCCTCTGTAGCATCTCGACCGACACGAAAAACGCGTCCATATCCAAATGCAGAATTGGAGTAGATCCTAGCGCACCGCCGGGCGCTGCTGCCGGACCATCATGCTTGGCGCGAAATTGGGCCAATTTCGGCATCGGGCTACTTTATCACTCCGCGAAAGGCATTTGCTGAGGGGCTCGTCGGCGCCGCGTTTCGTCAGGTGTTCTATCCCATTGAGCGAGAGGCGTTGAAAGTTCGCCGAGCGTGGCGCATCGCGCCAGTGTTACGAACATGGCCCACGCGCCGCTTGAGTTTCGTTCGCGTCGCTAAATCTTTGTTGCCGAGATCACGCGGGGAATACCGGCCAGATCCATCGTTGCGCTGACTTGGCACCAACCATGTGCGGCATCGAGCAGGTCGCTGACCGGCTCGAAAAGACCCAAGCCCAGCTCCATGATGATCGCTCCTCCGCGCTTCAACCGCTGTTGTGCCTGCGCGATCAGTGGCCGGTAAAGATCCAATCCATCGGAGCCTGCAAATAAAGCAATGCCCGGCTCGTGGTCGCGCACGTCCGGCGGTAAGGCCGGGCCGTCGCTCCGGCTGATGTAAGGCGGATTGCTAACGATCAAATCGAACTCCGCCGGGCCACCCATCGTCCGCAGCAAATCGGATTCCATGAAGTAGACGCGGTCCGCGACGTTATGGCGAGCGGCGTTCCGTTGTGCAACCCCGAGCGCCCCCGCGGAAATATCGCTCGCCCAAATCCTGGCAACGGGAAGTTCCTTGGCTAGTGCCACGGCGATGCAGCCGGAACCGGTGCCGACGTCCGCGATCTCAAGGCGCTGATTCCTTTTGTCAGAGCCGATGCGCTTCAATGTGACTTCAACCAAGTGCTCGGTTTCGGGCCGGGGAATCAGTACGTCACGGCTCACTTCGAGTTCGAGCCCCCAAAATTCTTGCTTGCCCGTCAAGTACTGGGTCGGCACACCTGCCGCCCGTTCGGAGATCAATCGAGAGAATTCTTCGGACCGCTCTGGAGAAATTATTTCCTCGGGATGAGCGTAGAGCCATGCGCGATCGGACCCGAGCACATGCATCAACAGCAGCTCACTTGCGAGCGGAGCGGAAGGCGTGCCTGCGGATTCCAGACGTTGGATTCCGGAGCTAAGCGTTGCACGCACGGTGCTGCCGCTGGACCTGACGGGTTGAGGCGCACCTGCACGATTAGGCTGCATCGAGTTCCTGCTTGAGACGCTCGGCTTCGTAGTGCTGCACAAGCCCATCCACCAGCGCCCCGAGTTTACCGTCCATCACTTCCGTTAATTGATGCAGCGTCAGGCCGATGCGATGATCGCTGACCCGATTCTGTGGGAAATTGTACGTACGAATCTTCTCAGATCGATCGCCGGAGCCGATCTGGCCTCGCCGCTCCGCGGCGATTTGCTCGTGCTGTTTATTTTGTTCCATCTCGTACAACCGAGCACGAAGCACGCGCATGGCCTTCGCGCGATTCTTGATTTGCGACTTCTCGTCCTGCTGCGACACGACCAGGCCAGACGGGAGATGCGTGATGCGCACGGCGGAGTAAGTCGTATTCACGGATTGCCCGCCAGGACCCGAGGAACAAAACGTATCGACGCGGAGATCTTTGGCCTCGATCTTGATGTCGATTTCATCGGCCTCTGGCAACACCGCTACAGTCGCGGCTGAGGTGTGGATGCGGCCCTGTTGCTCGGTGGCCGGCACGCGTTGCACGCGGTGTACGCCGCTCTCATACTTCAGTTTCGAATACACTTTTCGGCCCTGAATCGCGGCTACGATTTCCTTCACGCCTCCGAGCGAAGTCGGAGAACTCTCAAGCACTTCCACTTTCCAACCCTGCGTCTCTGCGTATCGTGAGTACATGCGGAAGAGTTCGCCGGCGAAAAGGCCCGCTTCGTCCCCGCCGGTGCCTGCGCGTATCTCCAATATGATGCTCTTCTCATCGTTCGGATCCTTTGGCAGCAAGAGGAGCTTGAGTTCGTGTTCTATGGTGTCCCTGCGGGCGGCAAGCTGCTTCTCCTCTTCATGCGCCATTTGGCGCAACTCCTGCTCCTCGGATTCCGCAGCCATAAGCTTGGCTTCGTGCAATCCTTTGTCCACCTGCTTCCATTCACGATATTTGGCCACCACTTCGCCCAGTTCCGCATGCGTTTTGGCTAACTTCTGGAAACGCACCGAATCAGCCAGCACCTCGGGCGAAGAGATCTGCGCCGTTAGTTCGACGTAGCGCCCCTCGATCTGGTCAAGTTTTTCGTAAAGCGTGGCCATTGGTTTGTGCTCCTCAAGGGACCGAAACGGCTCTGGATTTAGTGCGACGGGATTTTCTTAACGTCAGAGCGTCTGTATTTGGGCGAAACGAGAGGGGAGACTAATAAAAGGGGGCGAACATATCCGTATTTCCAATTTCAGAATAGCGCGTCACCGCTGCACTGTCAAAGGGCTTGCCCCCTCTTGTGCCGGCATGGCTCGCCAGTCGCGCCCTGAATGATGGGCAAAATCGAGCAGCGCACCCTCATCGAACGAACTGCCTGCGGGCGAGTTGCTGGCGGGCTCAGGCCTTTCGCTACGCACCATCTTCAGCGGGCAAAAACGACCGGTGCACACGGTAGAGCACAAACGACGTCGCCGCCCCGGCGGCCAAGCCTTGCCAAATACCACTGCGAACCGAAAGCGTCGCTTGCCCAAACAATATCTGCGCCCACCGGCCGTATCCAAATCCGCCCGTTCTTTGATCGATCGCCGCCCCGAGCATCCCCAGCACGACAAATACAAGCAGGAAAATCCCCGCGCCGCCCACAACCCAGTGCCACGCTTCCGACCATCGCAAGGGGCCGGAAACCCGGCGTAGTAGAAAAGCCGCCACGATTTGCGGGAACCAACCGAAAATTGTTCCGATGAAGAAAGCTTCGAGCAATCCGCCCGCCCAAGTGGTGCCGATTCCGCGGTTTGGGCGCGCCGTGATGAAATGCGCCAGCGTGTAGAAGAAGCTGCCGCAAACAACACCGGCAAGATAGTAGGCAAGGCTACCGCGACGCGTCATATGCGGCGCTGGATACGGGGGAAATCGGTCCAGACCTTGACTCCGCAGAAATGCGAACCTTCGGTGCAGATGGGCGTGGCTACGCCAGCCCGGATGTAACATGGCGGACCGATGTAGCGGGCCAATTCAGGCACGGCGTCGCGAAGTTGTTCGAGCTCTTCCATAGAAGCTTGATAAATCTCCTCTTGAGCGTTGAAGCAGGTGCGCATCGTCCACTTGTGCAACAGATGCAGCAGCGAGCCGGTTTCCACCAAGCGAATAGACTTCGCATTCGGCAGCACATAGAGTGCAATTTCGAGCGGCACGCCACGCTCCAGCAGTTCATTCTTCGCGGCCCACGCCTCCGCCATCGCCTGCGCGTAAACTTCCCGCGCATGCGGATTTTCCGCAATCAGCATCGGGGTCAAGAAATCTGGAGCATGCGTGTCGGCCAGCGTCAGCAGAGGACGAGAACCGGGCACCATGCGATGGCGTTGATCCTGGCTATCCGCCGTATGGCTGATTTTCTTTGCAAACGTAAAGTTCGCGTGCTGCAGACCACGCATCATCGGTGCGTGCACGCCGATGTTCAGGATCTGCAAGCGGTACGGATTTCGCGCCGGATTCAGCAGCCGGTCAATCGCTTCCGCGTCGGAACAGGCCGACTCCGTTAGCCCTACGACCGCGCGATACGCTTCCGCTATCACGCGCGAAGCGTGTGGAGAATAATCCACAAGCTTCGAGGTGCGGCCTTCGAGCTTGCGGTCAAATTCCCGCGCGAACGCTTCCCCATTCGAGGCGGTCGAGGTTGCGCGATCAAATTCCGGCAGTTCCTCGAGTGGCGAATTGTCGAATCTCTCAAAGAATTGCGGATCGAGTTCGCGCGCCCTGTCGACCATGGCATTAACGATCGCGCACGACTCCGCCGGCGTGTCGCATGCCCGCTGCATGCGCCACAAACGGTGCAGCACGATGCCGGAGAGCGTGTGCACCATGGTGGTCGCGGCGGCGACGGGGAGAACGTAGCGCGCGACTTCGATGGCCCGCTTCTCTGCTTGTTTCTCTACTTTCTGAACGCGGCGCGGGTGAGACAGTTTTCCCACATGCCAGATGTCGCCCAGAATTTCGCGCGCGCCCGGTTCGAGGATCGCCGTCAAATTGCGGTAGTGAGTCCACGCTCGCGCGATCGCACGTTCATAGATGTGTCGCTCGGGTTCGCCAAAACCAGGGCCGCTCGGCGGCACATATGCAAGTGCGCGATCCAATCGAACGTACCGCTGGCTCTGCTGCTCGGAGTTGTAAAACGGATGCGCGTGCAGGAAAGACCACGTAAATTGACGGCTTACATTTTCCAACCCGAATTCAAAATGCGCGTGCTGCCATACCGTGTGGTGGCCGCCAAAAAAAGTTGCTGCGCCGATATTCAGTCGCTGCTTCTCGGTGATCTCTTCGGGTGAAATGATGCGCGACGAATAGCAAGTGCGCGCCGCCGCAATCGCCGAATCGTAAGGATGCGCGAACGCGTTGCGCAGCGTTACGCGCGCCTCGGCAGCTTCGACAAGTATGGAGTCGGGGCGGTCAGCCCTCGGCAAAGGTTGAGTTGCCATCGGTCATAGACATTCTACACCGGGAGCGAATGTCTTGAGGTTCCGCTCGGTGGCTGCCGCATTAGCTAAGAACGGCGAAAACGCGCCAAAGAAAAAACCGCTGCCTTCGACGCTACTTCGCTTTGGCTTCTTTAGGTTTCTGCGCGTTTGCGTACTTGCGTTGGAAGCGTTCGACGCGACCCGCCGTATCCACCAGTTTCTGCTTACCCGTGAAAAATGGGTGGCAGTTCGAGCAGATTTCGACCTTCAGCATCTGACCCTTCATCGTGGAACGGGTCTGAAAGGAATTGCCGCAGGCGCAGTGCACGGTAACAGGATGATAATCGGGGTGAATTCCTTCTTTCAAGAGGCCCTCCTCGCGGCCGGTCTGCACGGCAAGTGTGGCGCACTTGCACGCGTCGCTAGGCTGCGGAAGATATAAGAGTACGCGATCCGTCAAGAAAAAGCCAAACGGCTGCAGGGTTAGGGGTCGCGAGTAGAAGCCAAACCAACAGTAAGCGAATGACCGGCATGGCTTTACGGCAGCAAGGAAACAATACCCGCAACGTATCTCGCTAGTGTGCACGCGCAAGCTTGCTAGGCTTTCGCACAGGTTTCCGTTTCGTCCACCAATAAAGCAGCGCACTGGCCAAGCCCAGCACCAGGACGCCGATCAGAACGTACAGGGTCGACCGCTCGTGGCTCACGATCCAGTGGAGAATCTGGCGGCCGTAACGCGCTCCGAGAAATGCCAGCAGCGCGTAACGCACCACCCTGCCAATCGTAAAGGCAACCAGGAAGCGGTTGCGGGAGTACTGCATGGCGCCGGCGGCGATCACGAAAGGGACCATCGGTGCGGGCGGCGGCAGCAGCGCCGGGACCAGAATCGCTCCGAATCCCCAGCGCTTGACGATCGCGTTTACACGTTTCATGTGGGGTTTGGACAATTTTCTTTCCAACATTTTCAGCCCACGCTTGTGCGCCAATCGATAGGTGAGAAATGCTCCAAACACAGACCCCACCGTCGCCATAAGTGCGTAATAGGGCCATAGCTCATGTTCTCGCGCGGCAAGTACGATGGTCATAGCGTCAAGGCTTCCCGGAATCGGAATCAGGGAGCTATCCAAAATCCCGAGAGGAATCAGCCCGATCCCTCCCAGCCGGTAAAACCAATGGCGCACGGCGCGGGTCGTGCTCCGCTGGGCAAGTACGAATAGCCACGCGGCTACATGTCGAATGGAAGTGAAGCCTGCTAGGACATTTTGCATTGGCGGGAGATATTTGCCAGTTGTTTGACGAAAACGAGTGAGTTTTGGTTCCGCTCGCGACTGGAGCAATCTATCCGCGCGGCTTGCGGAGGGTTTATTCGATCCTTGACAGCTCGCTTCCACAACGTTACCGTGGTTGTCTATCTAATGACCTTGGATCATCAAGTTCGGAATCTGGTTCGCGGTTTGACGACCGTCGCAAGCGTCCGCGCCCTCAATCTACAGGCCTGCGCCTGTTGTATGCGCATGTGTTGCTGTACAGCAAACATAATTCGGGGCGGCCCGGGAATTTAGCCACAAGATTACACTGGAATTCAAAGGCCGCTCTTACCGAGCGGCCTTTTTTATTTTACGGAGGATTTGATGCCAGCCACAAAGAAACCCATTGCGATTTACTACGAACATCCGGATTGGTTTCGTCCGCTTTTTACGGAACTCGACCGGCGCGGCACGCCTTATGTCCGGCTCGATGCGCGGCATCACCGGTATAGCATTGACTCGAAGAACGGCGATTTCTCGCTGCTTTTCAACCGCATGAGCCCTTCCGCCTACACGCGCGGGAATGCCAACGGAATCTTTTATACGTTGAGCTACTTGGCGCATCTCGAGGAGTCGGGTACGCGCGTGGTCAACGGGCATCACGCCTTTACCGTAGAGACGTCGAAGGCCATGCAGCTCTCTCTGCTGGAAAACCTTGGCCTTCCCTACCCGGCCGCGCGCGTGATTAACCATGCCTCCGAAGCGCCGGCGGCAGCGCAAGGTCTGCGGTTCCCTGTGGTGGTGAAACCGAACATCGGCGGAAGCGGTGCCGGCATTACTCGGTTTGACAGTCTCGAGGAGCTACAACGCGCCGCCGATGCTGGAACGATCGAGCTCGGGCTCGATAGCACTGCTCTTGTGCAGGAATACATCCCCGCCGAGGGTGGCTTCATCACGCGGGTGGAAGTGCTCGGCGGCAAATATCTTTATGCGATCCGCGTGCACCTCTCGGGCCACGGATACAACCTTTGCCCGGCCGATATTTGCCAAACCACCGATGGCAAGGAACTTGCGCGCTCGGCATGTCCAGTGGACGCGCCAAAGAGCGGTTTGCGCGTGGAAGCCTACAAACCGCCGAGCGAAGTAGTTTCTGCGGTCGAACGCATCATGGCGGCCGCGAAGATTGAAGTCGGTGGCGTGGAGTACATCACCGATGCGCGCGACGGCGAACTTCTCTACTACGACATCAATGCTCTTTCGAATTTCGTGGCCGATGCGCCGCGCGTGGTCGGACTCGATCCCCACGCGCGATTGGCCGACTACCTTGAGGCGGAGGCGCGGCCATGAGATACGGTTACTGGTTACCCGTTTTTGGCGGCTGGCTGCGGAATGTAGAGGACGAGGGCATGCGGGCCAACTGGAGTTATGTGAGCCGGCTGGCCCGGCGCAGCGAGGAGATTGGCTACAGCCTTACCTTGATTGCGGAATTGAATCTCAACGATATCAAGGGACCCGCTGCTCCTTCGATGGATGCATGGTCGACTGCAGCCGCGCTTGCCGCCGTTACCTACAAGCTGGAGCTGATGGTCGCGGTACGTCCTAATTTCCACCTGCCCGCACTGTTGGCCAAGCAAGCGGCAAATATCGACCACATCAGTAACGGAAGGCTATCGCTGAATGTCGTTTCATCCTGGTGGGCTGACGAGGCGCGCCAGTACGGCGTGCCATTCGAACAGCACGATGATCGTTACGCGCGCACGGCCGAATGGCTTCGCGTGCTCAACGGCGTTTGGTCAAACGAACGCTTTTCTCACTCCGGCCGCTACTTCACTGTGGAGAATACTTCGCTAGCACCTAAGCCGGTGTCGCGACCGAGGCCAATTCTTTACGCGGGCGGAGAATCGGAAGCGGCGAAGGAAATGATTGCTCGCGATTGTGATGCCTACGTGATGCATGGCGATGCCCCCGACCGCATCCGGCAACGGGTGGACGACCTTTCCGAGCGACGCGCCCGCCTGGGGTTGGCGCCGATGCAGTTTGGCATGGCCGCCTACGCCATCGTGCGCGACACGCTCGAGGAAGCAGCCGCCGAACGAGTGCGGATCACCAACGTGCAACAAACCGCGGCGGGCTATGGCAATTATCAGCAATGGCTGGCGGGCACCAAGCTCGAGCAACAGGTTTCGCTCGAAGACTATTCCGTTTCGAATCGAGGCCTTCGCGCCGGTCTCGTAGGGACGCCCGAGCAGGTGGCAGAGCGTATCGAGCAATACGAGCGGGCAGGTGTCGATCTACTGCTGCTGCAGTCCAGCCCGCAGTTCGAAGAGATGGAAAGGTTTGCCGCGGAAGTAATCCGGCCCGAACCCGCGCGTGTCTCGGCACGAGCTTAGAGCGCTGTTTTGCCCGACAGCGCCGAAAGCTTTTCCTTGCCGCTACAGCCGAGAGAGGTTAGCTTTTGGAGGATGCGATTTGAAGTCTCCAATCTAGTGAACAGCCCTGCGGCTCCGGTCGAAATTCCGTGGCGTGATTCGGACGGCGAGAGCTACGCAGACCTGCGTGAAGATGCCGCGGCCATCACTGGAATCGTGGCCGCCCGGGAAAACCCGCCCATTGCGGCTTTATTGTTAGCTTTAAACGGCCACGCCTCGATTTTTTCGACCGTCCGCGCAAAGACCTGGATCGATTCGAATGCTTCGCCCGCTGGCGGGAAAGCTGAGAGCATATTCAACTCTCGAGTGGATCTGGTCTTCAGCGATTCGAAGCTCAATACCCAGGAGCGTCAGGAGGATGCCGTTCGCCGGCTGATCGAGCTGTGGATGAAGGAACCAGCATCGGAAAGCTTTTCGGCGCGCCTGGAAATATTGCCTTGCCGCATTCGAGAGGCCAGTAACGCAGCCGCGCTGCGGATTACACTGTCGGCGCGCGGCGCCACACCTGAACAGGCGCGCATGAGGTGGGGCCTCGGTGTAACCAAGGTTCAACAGTCGCTGCTATTCGTATCCCGCACGCTCCGCCAAACGCTTGGCATCGGTGCCTAAATGGCCTTCCACGAGTGGTAGTCGGCAAAAGGCCGGAGCGGCAAGTAGGCCCGCGGTGTCCTGACTGCGCCAAATACTAACCCTCCAGGGCAATGGCCGCGCCGGCTTGTGCGGTCTTCAGGAACTGATCAACCTCTGCCCGGCTGGGAACCGCCACTTGCGCGCCCAGGCGCGTTACGGAGAGAGCCGCGGCATGATTCGCAAAGTAGCACGCCCGGGCCGTGTCCAAACCTTCGCTGAGTGCGACGCCAAGCGCCGCGCCAAAAACATCACCCGCGGCTGTCGTGTCAATCGCGTTCACACGCGGTGCCGGGAATAACGTCGGGTTCGCGGCTCCAACGCTGACACAACCCTGGCTGCCCAGCTTGACGATGACGCTGGCGGCGCCCATCGCTTGCAGTTTTCGCGCGATTGCCACAGCCTGCGTGGGATTGAGCGTACCCGGCGGCAAGTTGGCCAGCATGGCTGCCTCTGTCTCGTTTGGTGTGATGATATCGATTTCCCGAAGCAATTCCGCGGGTAGCGGCGATGCCGGCGCGGGGGCGGGATCGAGAATGACTTTTGCGCTGGCTATGCGCGCCGCTTTCGCGGCGGCCACCACGGTTGGCACCGGATTCTCAAGCTGCAAGAGAACGATTTGAGCGCCGCGAAGTTGAGTTCCATCCTGCGCGATGTGTTCGGGGGCAAACGCGTCATTGGCTCCAGGGACAACAATGATCGAATTTTGACCGTTGTCAGCGACGAAGATCAGCGCCACACCACTTGCCCCGGGTACCGAGCGAATGCCAGAAACATCGCACCCGACCTTTACGAGGTTATCGCGCATTTCGCGGCCGAACTCGTCGTCACCGATTCGTCCGAGCATCGCCACCGACCCGCCAAGCAACGCCGCGGCGTAAGCTTGGTTCGCTCCCTTGCCGCCGGGTTCGGTGAAATACTTCGTGCCAATGATGGTTTCACCGACCACGGGGATACGCGGCGCCGTAGCCACCAAATCCATATTTAGACTGCCAACGACAATGATTTTCGCCAGGGTGGGTCTCCCTTCCCTCTAAATCCAATTAACCGGCGCACGAGCTGACCAGCTCTCGGAAATCCGACTACTGTTTCGCTCCCGAATCCTTCAACATGAGTGGGTCGTGCGCGCTAGGAGTTGGGGCCGTCATCAACTTCACGAACAATTCGTCGAATTTCTTGACGTCCACATCCATCTGCGCATTCACGAGTTGCACATCGAGATCCGGCTTTACACGGTCTGACCAAATCAGCGTGTCTCCATAGCCCGCGCCAGGATCGAGATTGACGTCCATGAAGACCCTACGAATATTTGTGATTATTGACGGGTCAACCCAGGACGCCGCGGCAAGCTCGTCCCACAGATAGCCGCGCCCGGCGTGGGCGTACTTTGCGATGTACTGCGTCACCGGGGTCTGAACTTTGACAATTTGATCGAACATCTCCTGCGTGAACTGCGTCTCGATCGAAACGTCTACCGTGGTGACTTGAATGCTTGGCCAATGCGCACGTAATACGATGTGTGAAGCCTCCGGATCGAACCATAGATTGAATTCGTGGCGCGGATTGGTGGCGAATTCAGGATTGTCGCTGTGTGGATTGAGACTACTCCCCATCATCACTAGACCCTTCGAAAGCTCCGCGAACCGCGGATCGAGCGTGAGCGCCACGGCCAGGTTGGTCATGGGTCCACCCGCATAAATCGTCACTTCATGGGGATGGGCGCGGACCGTACGCACCAGAAAGTGAGCGGCATCTTCCGCAAAGACCCTCGTGGCGGGGTTCCCTTCGGGCAATGTCGGCACCTCGAACGGTCCGTGGCTATTGGGACGCGTCGAGAACGCTCCAAGGTATGTAACCGTGCCGTACATCTTCTCCCACTGCAGCGTCCATTCCTTGGTGCGAACAAGAGGAAACGAGGCCCCTGCCACCACCGGAATGTCGGAGCGTCCCACCAATTCGAGCAGACGCAAGGAATGGGCCACTTCCTCGTCCCGCCAGGCGTCGCCGGTGACCACCGTGACCCCCAAAACATCCACGTCGGGCGCCTGGAGCAGTACCAGTAGAGACATCATGTCGGTTCCACCGGGACCCGCCGCGTCCTGATCGAAGATAATCATGCGCTTCGCTTGTGCCGGCGTTGCGCCGGCCATGGCCAACAAGGCGAGGGCCAGGCCCGCCCAATTCCGAATTCTCATAACCCTTCCTTCGTCAGCTTTCATAGGCTAGTGCAATCATGATCACGGCGCCTAGGTAGGCGAGAAACATCAGCATTAGGTAGCTCCACGCTTTGCGATCAGCACCTCGGAATTCTTTCCATACCAACACTCCCCAAAGAGCGGCAATCATCGGCGAGGATTGTCCGATTGCGTAAGAAATCGCCACACCCACAAACCCCGCCGCAATGAAATTGAAGCAACTACCGAAGCCCCAGACGATTCCGCCAAAGAGGCCCAAAAAGTGATCGCGTACCGGCGCCTTCCAGAACCCGGAGAAGGAAACGGGCTCCCCGAGCAGCGGATGGCTCATTAAATAAGGGTTGACCAAGAAGCAGCACAAAAATGCCCCGAGGCTGAAAAATACGGCCACGCCGTACGGTGTGAGCGGATGCGCGTAGGTGAGTGACTTCGTCACAAATGGAGCGAACGCTCCCATCAGCAACCCGGAAATCACGTTGATCACGATTCCCTTGCGCGTGACGGTGACGCCGCCGCTCAGCCGCTTGTAAGCCATCGCATCAAAAACAATCGCTGCGGTGGCAAGCGCCACCCCAGCCGCCAGATATCCGGCATTCCCCTTGGGTTGAATAGCGTAACTCAACAGAACGCCCTCAATCACCGCGATACCGATGGCGATCGGAAATGCTATCGCCAGGCCCGCGATCGCAATCCCGGCAACCAGGAGCAAGTTCGCAATATTAAAGATAAGGCCCCCGACCAGAGCGTAGAGGATATTGCCGCGATTCGCGGCGTGCATGTTTGCCAGAAACGATTCGCCCGTGCCGCCGGTGTTGCCGAGCGTGAAAGCAAATGTCAGGCAACACAGCACTACGCCCACTATGTAGTCCCAATAGAACAGCTCGAAGGCGTAGTTCTTCGTTCCTTTGTAGGTGTTCGCCCAGGATCCCCAGAAAACGGCGCTGAAGGCCGTCATAGTCAACGCCGTCGCAAAATTGGCCGGAGAATACATGCAATCCTCCCTTTCGCTCACCTGATCGATACTTCGTGCGCCGGCAAAAATAGCAGAAGGGACACTTGGCCGCACTCTTAAGGATTTCGAGCGCGACGGCCGCCAGGGGATATGCGCTTTCCCTTCGATCCCGACGTTTCGCGCGCCGTGCCATTAATTTGAAACGTTACGAATTGTGCTCGTATGCCTCGACGTGAGTTCACGTGTCAAGAGATTTCCCTTAATTCCTCTTTCCTGTCGATTCGTCTACACAGGAATTCAACATTTCGCGGAATGTCTACATGATCGGTGGCAAGGCAAACTCAGCGACGGTGTTCTAAACGCGCGACGATTCCAAACGCGGGGCGGCAATGAAGCTCAGGTAGCAACAGCACGTGGAACGACGCCAAACACTCTGGGATCTATCAACAAACAGGAGCTGCTCAGTTGCGCTCGGAATACCGAGCACCCATATCGGGAGCGTCTAGCCAGTGCACCGATGGTGTTACGGTACAGCGTTGATCGAACAGCTCGGGGGATACGGGAACGAATAACTCTAGAGTTCTCGTATCCCTCGGAATTCGGTTCCTCTGGTGCCCGCGCTCGGATAGACAGCCTGAAGGTTGGTTGGCGGGGTAACCGCCCGCACACAACGGTGGTCGGAATGAAGCGTATTCTTGTCCTACTTGAGTGATGTCGAACCTTCGCTCGATGTCAACCTGCCAATGAGTTCTCCGGACCACTACCCCTATCTCAGGCCACAAACGAGCAACCGACGCGGATCAAACCGTTGGACAGAGACTGGAAGTAGACGCGCCGTAGATTTACGCGGATCGCCGGCAGAATCGGCACACGCAAAACGGCCTGGAAGGTGTCGCCTAGCGAGAGACTCTGCTCAAGTTCGAGCGATACGCCGCCATTGCTGATGTCCAACACCCGTATCGTTTTCTCTGTTCCAAGATTCACTTGTGCGTGCGCGTTCGTGCTGGCCAGGGAGATCCGCTCAGCTTTGCGGCGTTCGGCGCCGCCTGGTGCAAGACCCGCGAATCGACGGCTCGACGCGTTCACGGGGCGTGCCGCCAATCGCGCGGCAGCGTTGGCCGCACGCACATCTTCGTCACTCATCGCGGAATGATTCGAAACCGGTCGGGCAGGCGGGTTGAAATGCTGATCCGGTTCCGCGGTGGATGACGCCGGTCCGCTGGGCGGCGGGGTGTTGTCGCGGGGAGACACGTTGCCGGAGCGGGACGCGTACTTCATCTTATAAAGGCGCTCGTCCGCGACCCTCAACAGCACCTCCGACTGATCTCCGTCCTGCGGGTGGACCGCCAGCCCATAATCTAAAGCCAGCGGCAAGTCGAACCGCAAGGGTGCAATGGCTGCCGCAAAATTTGTATAAATACGTCGCCCGAGGGTCGCGCCTTGCTCCGCATCCGATTGCGGCAACAACAACGCAAATTCGTCACCGCCGATACGAAACGCGAAGTCCGAGGTCCGCATGGAGCGCCGGAGGGTGTTCGCCGCGAGCTGGAGTACTTGGTCACCTCGCGGATGACCAAAACGGTCGTTCACGTCCTTGAACATATGAAGGTCCAGGACGATCAATGCAAGATGGTGCTCGTAACGCCTGGCCCGATTGAGCTCTTTATCAAAATATTCTTCAAAGAGGCGCCGGTTATAAAGACCGGTAAGCGGGTCAGTGGCGGCATTGATCTGAAGCTTCTTCAGATCGTCGAATTCCATCAGTATGGGTACTCGCAAAAAATTCGCGGAGGTAAAAACATCTACCAAAGCAGTCTTCAGCGAGACGGGCCGACCAAGCAGATCAGTAAGCTGGCGGCGATGTTCGATAATTCGTTCCCAATATTCCAGACTCTGGGGCTCGGAGAGTTCAAGCTGCGTCAAAGATTTGAGGAACCGCTGGGTGAAAGCGCTCCGAGCCTGACGATCGAGCCCTTCGAGCGTATCAATCAGCAGATCATAAAAGCTATCTTCTGCGGGCAGGGATGAACCCGTGGGGCGCAGGGGGCCGGGCATAGCCTCACTCACTCCAGTCCAATCTACTTAGCCCCAGCGGGGGTTGGGGAGTACGGATAGATCCAGCACATTACAAAGCAAGCGTATAACCATACTTCGTGGGGAAGAAATGAACCATCCAGATCAGCTTTGAGGGTAATTCCCTGCAAATCGCATAATTCCCAACACGAGACGGGATCGGAGTTCATTATCGCGCCCCTCAATGGAAAATCACTTGCACATTCGACCGCAAAGGGTTCCATTGCGGATCATTTTTGGAAACCTATGGCTATCGAGGAATGTCAGTCGAGAGGCTTAACAAACTCAACACCAATTAGCTGTATCTCACCCGAGCTTTCCTGACGGCGTATGCGTGCCTGAATCGGTGGCGTCTCGGGCGGCAGGCTCGAGTAGCTCCAGGATACCGGCGACGGCGCAGGAATGGTCAGGTGCAGCGCAGCTTCCGCATTCATCGGGCGTGAGCCCGCCAACAGCGCGCCGGTGGAGCTAATATCCAGCGTCTTGATCAGATCGAGGAAAGCTTCGCCTGCAGCATCGGTGCCCCGGACAAAGAGAGGGATTTGTAAGCGCATCCTCGGCGAACGGCGTCTCTCTGTAGGGTTCAATGGCGTACTATTCCTTCACGAAATGGAATAAAATCTCCACTCATGCATGGTACTAATGGACCAGTACCTTACCACCTGCAGATGTACTGCCACAGTGCATCCTATGAGCAAAGAGTCCTAAAGGTAAACTTCACAAGCTCTTAAGCCGATCCCGGATGCATGGGAAATTATTTGCGCATACCGACCGACTATCTGGTGATAGTTCTTTTCTCGAAATGTGCAAACATGACTCCTTTCCCATTGACACCCCAGTAGCCCTTTGACAGTATTTCAGCGAAGCTCATTCCCCCGCCCTTCGGAAACGTCCCTTTCCTCAAGGAGCGGTTTCGCCTCGATAGCGAGTTCTCAATGCCGATCGAAAACGGAGGGAGTACTTGCCCGAAAGCGTAGTATCGGAAGCTCGCAGAAGCGCAACGGTCCCCACCGAAATCGTTCAGGCGCTGTTTGACACGCTGGACGGCGGGGTACTGATTTCCGAGCGTGCGGGCCGAATCGTGATGGGAAATGTGCACGCACGGGGGCTGCTTGAGCTCGATCCCTCAGCGAATATCGCTAGCGTAAATCTTTTTTCCGACCTTCTGCACGTCGATCCGAAAGTAATCTTCGGACAGATTGAGGGAGGCGAGCGCGAAGTGGATTTGCAAGTGGAATCCTCAAACGGAACGATGCGCGCGCGGATTCAGTGGCTTCCCGAACCAGATTGGCTCGTGGTCCAATTGCAAGCGGCAACCCAGGAAGCTAATGACGCCGTCGAGCAGCACACGGTACAAGGCCTGCTGCAAGAACGCGAGATTACTTATCGGAATCTTCTTGCTGCCTACTTGCGGCTGCAAGAGGTGAACCGGCAGAAGACCGTGTTCCTGGCTTCCGCGGCGCACGAACTCAAGACGCCTTTGGCGGTAATCAAGGGCTATTACGATCTGCTCCTTTCCGGTTCGCTGGGCAAGCTTAGTGAAAAACAGCGGGAAATCCTGCAAGAGTCAAAAGACAGTTGCGAGCGGTTGGTACGGCTCGTGTCCATGTTCCTGAACTATTCCGCACTCGAAAGCGGCAAGCTCGTGCTGCACCTACACGACAATGATCTTCGCGATTGCGTGACGGAGCTGACGGGCCGATGGCACGAGGCGTTTCAGCGCAAACAGGTGCGGTTGGAAGTTAAGAACGACAGCCAATTACCGATCTTTCGTTTTGACTATCAGAAGGTACAGCAAGCCGTGGCGAATTTGCTCGACAACGCTCTGAAACACACACCGGCGGGGGGCTGCGTTACGCTCACCACGGAACCGCATTTCTGGGAACGCCGGGCGACTGGCGAACCGGCTACCCAAGAGCGGCGTCGCCGGAATCTAAGCTCGCCGAACAGCGTGAAAATTTCCGTCTCTGACACCGGACGCGGCGTCGCAGCAGAGTACCATCAGGAAATTTTCGAGGACTTCGTACGCGTGGACAGAACATCATCCGGCATGGGCTTGGGCCTGGCCATCGCCAAGCGGCTGGTACACGCGCATCGTGGGAAAATCTGGGTGGATAGCGAATTGGGAAGGGGCGCGCGATTTACAATCCTGCTTCCTGTAGACAAAATCTAGCACGCGAAGGGACCTGAATTGCATGGCGGCAAAAGAGCGCATCTTGGTAGTCGATGATGAACCGAGCATCCGGAAATATCTGCAAACCCTGCTCGAAGTAGATGGTTATGCCGTAGATATCGCGGAATCGGGCGTGCAGGCGCTGGAGCGCATCAGTGGAGGCGAAAGGCCCGACTACATCATCCTGGACGTGCTGATGCCCGAGATGAACGGCATCGAGACGCTTCAACGTCTAATGCAAATTGACCGCTCGCTGAATATCATCATGCTGTCGTGCTCGAACGAAGTCGGCACCGTGGTCGAGGCAATTCGCCTCGGGGCCCACGACTACCTCACCAAGCCCTTCGAAAAGAGCGAACTCGAAGCAGCCATTCTAAAGAGCCAGCAGAAGAAAAAACTGAAAGACGAAAATACCGCGCTGAAGGAATACTGCGAGCAGATCACCGAAGATTTGAGTTTCCTCGCGGCGAGCCCCCAGATGGTCCGCATCCGCCAACAAATCCTGCAAATCGCCCCGGTCGACGTGCCGGTCTTTATTTGTGGCGAAAGCGGCGTCGGCAAAGAAGTGGTGTCGCGAATGATCCATCTGCGCTCGATGCGCAGAAATCAGCCGTTCATCAAAGTGAATTGTGCGGCATTGCCGGGTGAGTTGCTCGAGTCTGAGCTTTTTGGTTTCGAACAGGGTGCATTTACGGGGGCGGTGCGTTCGAAACCGGGCAAATTCGAGTTGGCTAACAAGGGCACGATTTTCCTCGACGAAATCGCGGAGATGAGCCCGCACCTGCAGGCAAAACTATTGCACGTGTTGCAGGACCACCAGTACTCGCGACTGGGCGGGAGACATTTGATCGAAGTCGACGTTCGCGTGCTTGCCGCCACAAACGTTGAAGTCCAGGAGGCCATGAGGTCCGGTCGGCTGCGCGAGGACCTCTACTATCGGCTGAATGTGCTCTCTATTAATGTGCCACCCTTGCGGGAACGTAGTCAGGAAATTCCCATGCTGTTCCGGCATTTCCTCAAACAGTACAGCGTTAAATTTGGAAAGCAAGAACCGGTTCCTTCTACCCACCTCCTGGATGCCGCTAAGCGTTATGAGTGGCCAGGCAATTTGCGCGAGCTAGAAAATTTCGTGAAGCGTTACGTCATCCTCGAAGACGACGAGGGCAGCCTTCGGGAATTAGTGGAAATGTCGGCGGCGAGGCAACGCACCGCTCCGCGTGAGGATGCTCCGGTCGCGCGAGAGAAGGGCCTGAAGGCTCTGGTCCGTGGCCTGAAAGACGAAGCGGAGATGGAAGCCATTGCCGATGCATTGGAGAAAACGCATTGGTGCCGAAAGGATGCCGCCAAGATGCTGGGAATCAGCTACAAGGCGCTGCTCTACAAAATGCGCCAGTTCAATCTGGATAGTGGTCGCGGCTCTCGCGCGGCGAAGGCGGTTGAGGCAACGCCAGTGGCGCCTGAAGTCTAAGACGCAAGCCAAATTCGTTGCATATTCACGGCAATCAGGTAGAGAACACACGCTTTTTGCATCAACAAGTAGCTCTCGTACTTTAAGTACTAGCGACAAATAGCAACTAATACATCAGAATTTCTTTGTCTCGAATGGTTTCGCATCTCGTTGATATGAAGCCTCTTAATAGGAATCCAGGCGAAGTGATGTGATTTGCCCTATGGACCAGAGTCGTTTCTATCGGTGGAGTGTGCTGCCGCCCTTGTTTGGTATCGAGATTGCTTTATGTGACTGCGGGCGAGAGTGGCGCTCTTCCCTGGGTCGGGGGGCTCATGACTGAGAGACGCGCAGCACGTCGGTACGATTTGTCTCTACCTATCATCATTCGTGTTCCGGTTGAACGGGAACCCGCGGCTAAGAACGGGCGAACTCGCGATATTTCCACTCGCGGTGTGTATTTCACACTCGATCAAGACGTGGACGCGGGCACTGAGCTTGACCTAACGTTAACACTGCCCTCTGAGATTACGCGTGGCACTGATGTGTTTGTTCGCGCACAGGGCCGCGTAATTCGCGTCGATCATCATGCCGATGATGGCGCTAAGCTCGTGGGTGTTGCGGCCGTCATAGAGCGCTATGACATCATCCGTGGAGAGCAAAGCCCGTCGTAAGCAGGTTTGTTTTACTGAGTCACAACGCTATAGCCCTCTCTGTATTAACTCCAGGATTCACGTTCCTTTCGTCCTATTCTCAGCCGGGGTGGCATAAATCTCCAAGTCACGGCGTGCATTGGTTGTAGAGATGCCTTTGCGAGAGGAAAAAGTCTGCCTAACTCGACGACTTTTCTTCACTTTGATCGATTGTACAAGAAATCCCGCACGTGTTCTGTACAAGGGCAATCAGACACAAAGTGGCATTCCAGCAGACGCCGCGCAAATTCCACGCTGTAAACACTAGACTTAGCTCACTCTTTGGTACTGGCAGCGTATGGTACCGTCGTTTGGCACCAAGAGTGCCCTTCGTACAAGCCAGAGGGGACGTGTCCCCTCGATCCCGCTTATGGCCGCACCTACACTTGCCAGCATTCGATTGGCAGACGGCTTGGTCGAGCCGCCCGATATCGCCGTCTTTGGTACTTCTCCGGCGATGCTCGCCATTCGTCAGAAAGTCGAGAAAGTGGCTGCAGCCAATGTTCCGGTACTGATTCAAGGCCCGAGCGGTGCAGGCAAAGAAGTCATCGCCCGAATGATTCATCGCCGCTCGGAATGGGCACGCGGCCCATTCGTAAAAGTAAATTGCCCTGCGATTCCCGTCAATTTGCTGGAGTCAGAGCTGTTTGGTTACGAAAAGGGATCTTTCACCGGAGCGACGGGCTTAAAGCTTGGGCGCGTGGAACTGGCCAACAACGGCACTCTCTTTCTTGATGAGATTGCAGAAATTGACATGACCCTGCAGGCGAAGCTCCTGCAATTGCTGCAAGACAATCGCTTTTGGCGCATCGGTGGCAGCGAAGATATCTGCGTAGATCTCCGCGTGATCTGCGCGACGAGCCGCCAACTCGAGCACGACATCGCCAATGGGCGCTTCCGCGAGGACTTGTTCTATCGCATTAACGTCGTGAAAATTCAGATTCCGCCGCTGCGGGAACGCACCGAAGACCTCCCCATGCTGATCTCGCATTTCCTGGAATCGTATTCCTCGAAATACAACGTGCCCGCCCGGCCGCTTTCCGCTCCGGTGATGCGGATGTTGCAGAAACATCACTGGCCCGGAAACGTGCGCGAGCTTGCCAATTTGATTGAACGGTACGTGATCTTGCGAAGTGAAGAGTCGGTGACGCAAGAATTGCGGGAAGCGCCGTACGAGCATGGACGAGGCAAATCCAGGTTTTCGGCGGAAGATACTATCCCGCTGAAAAGTATGACTCGCCAGACCGTGCAGGAGCTCGAACGAAGAATTATCCTGGAAGCGCTGGTGAGGCATCGTTGGAACCGCAAACTAGCGGCGCGGGAGCTAAAAATCAGTTATCGCACTCTCCTTTACAAGATACGGCAGGCGGGGCTTCCAGCCCGGCGGCCGTCAAAAGATTCTGCAACACCCGTGTCGCGCACCGACTAATCCACCGGGTTCAACTTGCTTTCGCGGTTACATGGATTGCTGTAGAAACCTCCGGACATTGCTTGATTAGCGTTCGCAATTGAAGATCAAGCGATCAAATACCCGATGCGTGTCATGGCCCTCGCCTGACATAGCTTTAGGGGGGATTTAAAAATGAGGCATCTTCGGCTGTATATCGCAATTGCAACCGCTTTAATGGTCGTTCCCGTGGCGGCGTCCGCCAATACAATCACCATTGGCTTAACGGGAGGAACGGCAGGTGTTAGCGGCTCCACAGTGACGACCACTTCGCTTTCCTCTTGGGCTTCTTACGATTTCGTTACACCGACGACGGACAGCGGACTACAAACGCCGACCACTCCGGAAACGAGCTTCGGAACTTTCTCATTCACAACCGGAGACCTTTCCGTCGCCTCCAACACAAGCGCCAACTTTGCTGCCGGCGGTTCCCTTCAGTTGAACACCACCGATTTCCCGGATCTTGGAATCATCGAGACGGGAACATTCACAGGAAGTTTCACGGGAACCGGAACGGGCTCATTAGCTGCGAACTGTAACGGCACCCCAATGGCCGGAAACAATTACGAATTTTCGCAGCCGGTTACCGGAGCACTCGACGAAGGCCTAGTGGCTCCGCCCGTGTTTACGCCCGTAGTCGGCACGTTAACCATTTTCTCGTGCGGAAACACAGGCACGCCGTCGCTAGCTTCCAGTTATCCCATGACCGAAGGAACACTGTTCCTCACAGATCAAATCCCCACCACAACGACGCCTGAGCCCGGGACTCTAAGCTTGTTTGGTAGCGGATTGCTCGGCATCGGGTTTTGGGTTCGTCGAAGGTTGGCGGTGAAAAGCTGACGCGAAAGCTTTTCGAAACAATATGCGGTTAGAAGTCGCGGGCACTTTAGTCAAAACTTGCCGGCACGAACGCAAAGCAGTGGACAATCATTAAGTTGGATAGTCCGAGAACAAGGGG
>Ga0209420_1000278_pt1 | contig 29741 bp, 20 predicted proteins | sample BlaSpr_A8_OM1_O1_FD_187972 | JGI IMG/M metagenome (GOLD analysis project Ga0209420, IMG submission 187972) | Forest soil microbial communities from Thunder Bay, Ontario, Canada - Black Spruce, Ontario site 2_A8_OM1_O1 (SPAdes) (version 2) | ecosystem: Environmental > Terrestrial > Soil > Boreal...
GCCAACGACTCGCCTCAACAGTGGATGGTGCACGAGCCGAGTCCATTCTCAGACATACCGTCTCTTTATGACCTTTATCAAAAAGTTTCCTTCCGAACGTCCGACCTAAAGCCTTTCGGCGAAGACGCTCTGCATGCCCATGGAGATCAGACCGCGCAACTGCCGATGGATCTTCCTGCGGGCCCGGATTATGTGGTTGGGCCCGGCGACGGGCTTGAAATTGACTTGTGGGGCAGCGCTACACAGCCTCGACTTTACCGAGTAGTTGACCGCGAAGGCCGTGTTTCTCTGCCTGAGATAGGACCGCTGCCTGTGAGCGGGCGCTCGATCGCGGAAGTCCAGACGGCGGTGCAACAGGCTTTGCGGTCTCAGTTTCGAGACATGTCGGCCGACGTGTCGCTGGCGCGCCTGCGCACTGTGCGAGTTTACGTCGTAGGCGACGTGGAAAATCCAGGCGCCTACGACATTAGCTCTCTATCTACCGCCTTGAATGCACTGGTCACCGCCGGTGGCACAACTTCGGGCGGCACGCTGCGGAATGTGAAGCATATGCGCGGCGATCAGCTTGTGGAAGACGTGGACGTATATGATCTCTTGCTGCGCGGGGTTCGCGCGGGCGTGAAGCCCCTCGAGTCAGGCGATACACTGCTGGTGTCTCCATCCGGCCCGCGCGTAACCGTGGAAGGCATGGTGCGCAGGCCGGCCATCTACGAACTGCGTGACGAAAAGAATTTGGCCCAGGTGCTCGATTTGGCGGGCGGGATCCTGCCCACCGCTTCTTTGCGGCACGTGGAAGTGGAACGCATAGAAACCCATGACAAGAGGACGATACTTAGCCTCGACTTGCCTCCGGGTGACGATGCGGCCATCACGAAGCAATTCCAGGCCTTTCCCGTAAGAGATGGGGATCGCATTCGCATTCTTTCGATCGCGCCTTCCACACGAGATGCTGTCTACCTAGAAGGCCACGTGTTGCGCTCAGGGCGCTATTCCTACAAGCCCGGAATGCGCGTTACGGATCTGTTCTCGTCGTATAACGACTTAATGCCAGAGCCCGACAGCTACGCGGAAATCGTCCGCCTAGTACCACCCGATTTTCATCCAGAAGTGGAGAGCTTCGATCTCGCCGCGGCATTAGCGAAGCCGGAAGCGTCGCCAAAGCTGGACCCGCTCGATACGGTGCGTATTTATAGCCGCTACGACTTCGTAAACGTTCCCACGGTCATGGTCAGCGGCGAAGTGCGGCGGCCAGGCGGATACCGGACCACGGGCCAAGTGCACTTGCGAGACGCGGTCTATGAGGCGGGCGGTGTGTCGCAGGATGCTGCGCTCGATGCGGCGCAACTGATCCGCTACAACCCAGACGGCACGCTCAGGATTACCACGGTGAATCTGGCGAAGGCATTGGCGGGCGACCCGATGGAGAACCTACTGCTCCAGCCGCGCGATCGCCTGCTCGTCCACCGAAATGCGCAGCGTGTCGATCCTCCGACCGTGTATGTGCGCGGCGAAGTCAGCGCACCGGGCCGCTTTCCTCTAACCGGGAATTTACGTGTTAGCGACCTCATCGCGTTGAGCGGTGGACTGAAGCGGAGCGCTTTTTCGGGGACCGCCGACTTGACGCGGTACGTGGGTCCAGATCCCAACAAACAATTTGACGGCGAACATTTCAAGGTCGATTTGGCGAAGGCTCTGTCCGGTGACCCGGCTGACGACCTGTCGCTTCGCGATGGCGACGTTCTGACGATATCCAGGATACCCGGCTGGGAGGATCGCGGCGCCTCGGTAACGGTTGCGGGTGAAGTGACCCACGCCGGATCGTACGGAATTCGCCCCGGCGAGCACCTCAGTTCTCTGTTGGCACGCGCGGGAGGATTTTTGCCGACGGCCTATCCGCTAGCGGCTGTCTTCGAGCGCAATGACGTTCGCCAACTTCAGGAGAAGACTCGACAAGATTTGATCGCTCGGGTGCAACAGCAAGTTGCGAACGTGAAGGTTTCGATTGACGCTACGCCGGCCGAGCAGGCGGCGCTACAGCAAGCGGCTTTGGAACAGAGGCAACGAGTCCTTGAAGCGTTACAGAACGCGCCAGTGACCGGGCGCATGGTGGTTCACATTCCGCTCGATTTCAGAAAGTTTGCCGGATCGCCAGACGATATTGAACTTAGAGCCGGCGACACGCTGGTCGTTCCGAAAAAGCCTGAGTTTGTGGTCGTTGGCGGCCAGGTTTACAACGCGAACGCTCTCACTTATGAGCCGCGCAAGACGGTTGGTTGGTATTTGAGCCGCGCGGGGGGGCCCACACAACTCGCGGATAAGGGAGGTGTTTTCGTGGTCCGCGCCGATGGATCGGTGGTTAGTGGACGGGGAAGTGACTGGTGGTCGCGGGACATTCAATCCGTGCGCGTCGAGCCGGGAGACAGCATCATCGTTCCCGAAAAGGCACTGGGCGGCTCGCAATTTTGGAAGAATTTGATTGCGATAGCGCAAATCGCGGAGGGCGGTTCGATTACCGCTGCGGCTCTAAAGACTACGGGAATATAGGGCCGAATTGAGTGACTCTGAATGGCTGCATACGCGGAATCGGTTTAGCCATGGCACTTATAGCAACGACAGCGACATTGGACGCTCAAACCTATCCGTCGATCCATGGACCGGAAAGCACGCCGCACTATCCGGCGGCCGGCTCGACGTATGTGCCGATCGAGAGCTGGGTATATCCCGCGATCGAACGGTTGGCCGCGTTGCGTTACGTGCGCAGCGAATTTCGGAGCACACGCCCGTGGTCGCGCACAGAGTGTGCACGGCTAACGGACGAGGCCGGAGACCGCATCCAGGAGATTAGCCGCGCCAACGGCAATGTGCCGGAGGATGTAGCGGAAACTTACAAAGCCCTGGAGCAAGAATTCTCGCGAGAATTGGATGTATTGGGCGGGGATCGCAACCGCTCGCTGCAAATGGAGTCGGTCTATTCGCGCGTCATGAGCATGTCCGGCCCAATCCTCGACGACGGCTATAACTTTGGTCAAACGATCAGCAACGATTACGGCCGTCCCGATCGCCAAGGCACGAACGCAATTCTTGGTGCTTCAGCAAGCGCAACGTATGGCCCATTTTTCGCCTATGTGGACCAGGAATATCAGCATGCCCCCGCGCAACCCAATTATTCGACTGCGGTTCAAAGTGTGGCGTTACAAATGAACAACGGATTCCCCACCGTTTCTCATGCTGGGCCAGAAGTAAATCGTCTAGAGTCGCTCGACACTTACGTCGGGATCAATCTCAAGAACTGGCAGATCTCCTACGGTCGGCAGTCATTATGGTGGGGCACGAGCGAGAGTGGCCCCTTGTTGTTCAGCAATAATACCGATCCGATAGATATGTTTCGCGTCAATCGAATTGTTCCATTTCGATTGCCGAGCATACTCAATTTCCTGGGGCCGATCCGTGTGGACTTCATGGTCGGTCGCCTGGGCGAGCATATCGATCCGGTACGTCCTTGGCTGCAGAGCCTACACATAAGCTTAAAGCCTACGGAGAACTTTGAATTTGGCGTAACGCATTCTTCACTGTTTGGTGGAGAGGGCTTTCCGAATGGTCTGGGTGTCTTCTTTCGTGCATTTTTCCCGATCAATCGCGTAGTGAATCAGTTGAATGATCAGTTCGAGAATAAGCAATACATGTCATTTGACTTTCAATATCGCTTCAAACGGTATGTGACCTTTTACAGCGAATTCTTGGGAAGTGATGACCCAGATCCCTTTAGTGAGCCGACGCGTGACGCGGTGAATACGGGCCTCTACTTCGCACGATTGCCGTGGGCGGGTCAAAAGTTCGATTTGCGATTAGAAGGCGTCTACACAGCTTCACCGCTAAATACCGCGATTAAACCTAACGATGGTTTTCTGCATTACTGGGGCGTGTACTGGCACGGTGGCTATACCAACGACGGAGACATCATCGGCAATGCAGTAGGTCGCGACGGCAAACGTTATCAAGGTTGGTTAACGTACCATTTGTCACCCAAAAACAGCATTCAACTCAATATTGGACACACTGAGGTTAGTCCGGATTTCGTTCCGGGGGGCGCAAACTGGATGGATTACAGCGTCCGGTACGTACAGACTTTGCGATCGGGTTTTTTCACCTCTGATCTTTTTCAAATCGAGCATCTCGATTACCCCGTTCTCTTTACAAACACCAGGACCACCGTTACTGCGGCCATTGAGGTGGGCTACGCATTTGGAGAACGCAATCCATGAAATTTGCGAGATTCGTGCCTTATAACCCAGAGGCTGGGCCGTGGACCGGAATCTAAGCGACGTCGAGGAGAAAGCACCCGGTGCACAGGTCCGTTATGCGGACGCGCCTGATGGTACTGAGGGGCGGGAGCGTCTGATTGCGCGGTTACAAATCGTCTGGCGACACAGAGGTTTTGTGGCGAAGATGGTTGTGTTGGGTCTGCTCGTTTCGACTTTAATCGCCTTTCTCATTCCCAAGCGTTACACCGCGACCTCCCGCCTGATGCCACCCGACGACAAATCCTCGTCCGGATTGGCGCTAGCCGCTGCGATGTCAGGGCAACTTGGCGGACTTGGAGCTATCGCGGGCGACGTCCTAGGAATGAAGGGATCCGGTGCGGTATTCGTAGGGGTTCTCCAGAGTCGCACGGTGGCCGACCGGCTCGTCGACAGGTTCAATTTGAAAAAGGTCTATCGGGAGTCTCTCGACCAAGAGGCGGTAAAAGATCTAGCCGAAAAAAGTGACATTTCAGAAGACCGCAAGAGCGGCATTATCACCATAAGCGTAACTGACCACGATCCGCGTCGAGCAGCCGCTATGGCGCACGCTTATGTAGAGGAATTGGATCGGCTCGTCGCGCAGCTTTCTACTTCATCTGCGCATCGCGAGCGGGTCTTCCTGGAAGATCGCTTGAAAACTGTGAAAGAAGACTTAGACAGTGCTGCGGAGCGCTTTGGCCAATTTGCCAGCAAGAATACTGCGATTGATATACAGGCTCAGGGGAAAGCCATGGTGGATGCCGCCGCCACCCTGCAAGGAGAAATGATTGCCGCGAAGGCCGAGCTTGAGGGGCTGAGGCAAATCTATACGGACGGTAATGTTCGCGTGCGCGAGGTAGAAGCGCGGATCGGAGAATTGCAGCACCAGCTCGACAAGTTGGGCGGATTTAGCGGTTCCGGCACAAGAAATACCAATACCGCCGATACCGCTGATGACCCATCGTACCCAACGATTCGCGAACTCCCCCTGTTGGGCGTGACCTATGCGGACCTGTATCGCCGGACAAAGATTGAGGAAGCCCTCTATCAAGTGCTCACCCAGCAATATGAATTGGCCAAAGTGCAAGAAGCCAAAGAGACCCCAAGTGTGAAAGTCCTGGATGCCGCGGTAGTCCCCGAGCACAAATCCTTTCCACCACGGCTCGTCATCATGATGCTGGGCACGCTGCTTTCACTCGTGCTTGCGGTCGCCGGCGTATTTGGCAGCCGTTATTGGCAGCAAACTTCCGCCGATGACCCGCTGAAAAATCTTTTCGGCGAGATCTTCCGAGATACTCAAGCTGCGATCGGCAGATTGCGCGGCGTCCGTTCTTTGCGCCAGTAGCGGCGTGCTGGCTCTTAGCCTTGACGATGCGCTGCGGGAACTTTGCATAATGAGCGCGTAGCGTATTATAAGTCGCTGATAATGTGCAGGTTATGGGATATCTGTCCTGTAACCGACGGGGCGGAGCTGTAGGTACACCGTTGAAGGGATATGCGAATTGAGCACTTGGATTTCTGAAATAACCGCGGGAGAGCGCTTCAAGTTCGGTCGGAACTGGCAGAATTTCCTTCGGGCAGTGACCGACCGAAAAATACTCTTAGCAGAGGCGTCACTGCGAGAAATGCTAGGTGTGAATGACCTAAGGGGACAATCGTTTCTCGATGTCGGGTCCGGGAGCGGACTGTCCTCCTTAGCCGCAATGCGCATGGGTGCGCGAACCGTCTATTCGTTTGACTTCGACCCTGACAGCGTAAGTTGCACGAAGGAACTCCGCCGCCGCTATTATCCTAATGCGGACAATTGGATAATCACAAGTGGCAGCGCATTGGACCAGAATTTTCTCGGGTCTTTGGGAGTGTTTGACGTCGTTTATTCGTGGGGCGTATTACATCACACGGGCAAAATGTGGGACGCACTCAACCGCATCGGTTTGCTCGTTGCAGACAGGGGAAAGCTTTTCATCGCAATCTATAACGACCAAGGTCGCCGCTCCAGGATCTGGCGCTCCATTAAACGTTTATATAACCGAGGAATAGTGCCGCGATACTGCCTCGCAATAACCTACCTCACCTGGCTAGTCACGCGAGGAGCGCTGATCGACGTCTTAATACGCCAAAAGAACCCAACGAAGCGGTACCGCGAATATGAGAGTTCTCGCGGGATGTCTTTCACCACTGACGCACTTGATTGGTTGGGCGGATATCCTTTCGAGGTTGCCACGACACAGGCTGTTGTTGATTTTTTGCGTACCAGGGGCTTTGAACTAGCGAAGTTGACAAGCGTCGGCACGTCTCTAGGTTGTAATGAGTTCGTATTCATAAAATGTGCGGAATAGCCGGGAGAGTAACGGCAAGCGACTTAGTCGTTTCAGAAAATTCGATCCGCAGGATGTGTGATTTGATGGTTTACCGGGGGCCTGACGCCGCCGGATACCATACTGCACCTCATGTAGGCCTCGGTGAAAGACGCCTGGCCATAATTGATCTGCACGAACAAGCCAACCCACCCTTGTCGAATGAGGATAATTCCAAATGGATCGTCTTCAACGGCGAGATTTACAACTTTAGACCGCTCCGGCAGGGGCTCCTTGACCATGGGCACATTTTTCGCACACAAGGAGATACCGAGGTCGTTTTACATCTGTTTGAGCAGTACGGAATTGAGTGCCTGAAGTATTTGCACGGAATGTTTGCCTTTGCGATTTGGGATAGCAGAACCCGCACACTGTTTGCCGCTCGAGACCGGTTTGGAGAAAAACCTTTTTTTTATTCTAAAGATGGCAATTCGCTAATCTTTGCATCTTCGATTCGCTGTATTGTGCGTGATGCTGATTTCGGGACTTCGCCCAATTTCGGCGCGATCGACAGCTACCTAAGCCACCAGTACGTACCGAGCCCGCAAACAGCGTTTTGCAATATCTGGAAACTTCCGGCCGCGCACTTCTTACAGCATACGGCCGGGGGCGAGGTGAAGGTCGCAAGATACTGGGAGCCTCCTTCAGAGCGGACCGATTGCGTGTCTGAAAAATATGGCGACGTAGAAGCCGAGCTTTTGCTACGGCTTCGAGACTCTGTCCGGTCACGCCTAATATCTGACGTTCCGATCGGGATGTTTTTGAGTGGCGGCCTGGATTCCGGAACGGTAACGGCTCTGATGGCTCAGGAAATCTCCGAACCCATAAAGACGTTCTCCATAGGGTTTGACGAGCAGAAATTTGACGAGTTGCCGTATGCACGTTCGGTGGCCACACTTTATGGAACTGATCATCACGAGTTGGTAGTGCGGCCAGCGGTTGCCCAGATCGTTCCCCTTCTGGTGGAACAATATGGCGAGCCCTTTGCGGACTCATCGGCAATACCCACATACTGTGTTTCCCAATTTGCTCGCAAAGGAGTCAAAGTCGTATTAAGCGGCGATGGTGGCGATGAAACATTTTTGGGATATCACCACTATTACGACACCGCACGGTGGGCAAGGTTTGACTCTGTTCCAGCATTCCTGCGCCAAGGGTTTGGTTCCCTTGGGAAATCGGTGATGGGGACCCTGCCATATGGCAATGTCAGCGCACGCATCGCGCGCGCCTGCCAAATGTTCGGGTCCTCTCTTCCAGAACGATATCGCACGCAGCTCGCCGTCTTGAAGGACGAGGAAAAAAAAGCCTGTTACACCCCCCGCTTCCAATCATTGCTCAACGGGCACCGCCACGATTCCTCTTTAGATCTTCCTTGGAATAAGTCCATGGACGATTGGGCCTGGATGTCTCGTCACGATCAGCATTATTACTTGCCGGATTGCTTGATGGTGAAGACCGATGTGGCGTCAATGGCCAATAGTCTCGAAGTCAGAAGCCCGCTCTTGGACCATCAGCTCGTCGAGTTTGCAAGCGGGCTTCCGACCTCGCTCAAACGCCGTGGCAAAAACAACAAAGTAATACTCAGGCAGGCGATGCGAAAGTTGCTTCCAGCGCAAGTCCTAAACAAACCAAAGACGGGCTTTGGAATTCCTTTAGCGAAGTGGCTTAGAACGGACTTGGCAGAAAGTCTTCGGGCGGCGCTGCTGGATGAGAGGGCTGAGAAACGTGGCCTGTTCCACAAATCTTTTTTAAAGCGAATGATCGCCGAGCATGCTGCAGGTATAAGGGACTGGAGCAATAGACTGTGGGCTTTGCTAGTGCTCGAACTCTGGTTTCGCGAATATGTCGACTGAGATCGCCTCGCCGCCAACTTGGGCTACGAGTCCGCGGTCACGATTTCGGACGGGCGTTATGTTTAATGTGCTTGGTGCGATTTTCAATCAAGGCAGCACATTCGCCGTGAATATTATCGTGGCCAATCTGATGGGTAAATGGGTTTTTGGCGAATACGCGATGGTACAGAGCACGCTCTCATCGCTTGCGATTATCAGTCAGTTCGGCATTGGGTATACAGCAACGAAATATATCGCCGAGTTCCGCACTGCGAATCCCTATAAGGCCGGCCGTATCCTGGGATTGCTTACCATATTTTCTGCATCTGCTGCACTTGTTGTGGGCCTTGCCCTTCTTTGTGCTTCCCGGCAGCTCGCCATCACGTTAAGAGCTCCGTCATTGGCTCCAGCGTTGGCTATTGCATCGGTTGTGCTCCTTTTTGCTGTGATGAATGGCTTCTTGATGGGGTCGCTCGCCGGATTAGAGGCCTATCGAGCCATGGCCGTAGCGCTCATTTGGTGCGGAGTCACATACTTATTGATCTGTGCGGGTTGCGCTCGATTGGGCGGCTTGAACGGTGCGGTTCTTGGCTTGGGGTTCAGTGGACTAATCCAAACCATCGTCTTAGTTGTTACGCTAAAAAAGGAGTGCGTCCGCCAAGGGATTGCAATTCAATATTCCGGATTGGGGCGGGAAAGAAACGTTATTTTGAGGTTTTCGCTTCCCGCGGGACTTAGCGGCTGCGTGTCGGCAATTGCCTTATGGTTCCTTAATATTTTCCTTACAAGGCGACCGGATGGTTATTCGCAATTGGCCCTTTATGGCGCCTCTTATAGCCTGATGGCCATGGTTCTATTCTTGCCTGGTTTGGCCAATACCGTTGGAATGTCGTTGATCAATCATCAGAAAGGTGCATCTCAGACTCTCGAATATCGAAAGACTTTTTGGCTCAACCTCGCGGTAACGATCGGAATCGTTGCGATCGGGGTCGTCGGGTTGACAATTTTAGGTCCGGGCATCCTTCGGTTGTTCGGTAAAGACTTCAGGGGAGGATATTCCATATTAATCGTCTTATTGGCAGCGAGTATACCTCAGGGGATTGCATTGGCCCTTGTTCAAATCATTCAGAGCCAAGGAGAAATGTGGCGATTTTTAGGTTTCGTTGCGATCCCAAGGGATTGCCTAATGGTCGGGTTGGGCGGCGTGCTGATCTCCAGGTATGGTGCAAAAGGCGCCGCGACCGCTTACTTGACGGCATGGATCGTCGCCGCATTGGCTACTGCAAGCCTTGTTTATCAGCACCGATATTTAATTAAGTATTCTCACATCCCATCTATTGTACGCGAAACGTAACAATGAGCACGAGTCCTAAAACTCTATTCTGCGGTTCTGATGAGCTACATGTTTAGATACCTTGTCGCGGCGCAGCCGATCCTCACTCCTCTATTGTCAATCCTGCTGGCCGAGGTCGTATTTCTTCGCATCTTGAAAAGACGAGACGGTGAATTGCAAGCGTTCGAGCTAGGTGTTTTCTATTCGGGCATCGTTATAATCTATTCGATCTTTCCTTCTATCGGCTACCTCGCGAACGGGTTGTCGGTTCCATTCTACGGAGATCCGAGGCTTCTTGTGGACCAGCCGTCGCCATCAGATTTAGCGCCAATTTATTGGTACTATGCTCTATATTTTATCAGTTTTGTGACTGCTTACGCGCTCTACAGAGGTAGGTATCGAATACAAAAACGCGTTGATCTCAAGACTGATCCTAAAATCCTCCCGATTCTGATCGTCGTGTATGTCCTAATTTGGCTATTTTTTGTTTGCTTGAGAACATTTTGGAATGTCCAGGCTGCGACAAGTTATGCGGAAAGCTATCTTATCTATAGAGGTCTTCCTCTAATACTTCAGCAGTTCGCAAATCACCTGACTGGAATTGGCTTAACCCTGCAATTGGCACTCATGGTCTATCTGACCGCAAATTACAGGCGCCACAAAATGGCCATTTGGTTATGGTTTCTCGGCGAACTCGTAAGTACGTTCGTATTCGGCATAGGCGCTCGATCTGGACTCATGATTCTAGTGCTTTCAATGGTGATCACGTACCATTTTGCGATCAAGAGAATTCCCCTCCGGACTATCACATTATTCTGCACAGCGGGGTTGGTCTTGTTCCTAGGGCTCGGAATACTCCGGGACCTTGCTAATGACAGCAACAGCGCAGTTAACCTTCTGACTGCTCCTAACGAGTTCACATCAATTTTTGGCAATGCCTACGACCTTCGTCAATTGAAAGCGAGCGGTCAAACGGAGGAACTGATACCTCGGCTCTATTTCGCTGACTTTATGAACCTCTTTCCGCAGCAGATTGTTCCATTCCAGAAGATCGATGTGGCGGATTGGTATGTCCATACGTTTTATCCAGTCTCGGCAGATCTTGGATACGGATTCGCGTTCGGCACAATTTCCGAGGCCGTTGTCGGATCGGGATGGTTTGACGTGATTTGGCGTGGAGCTGTGGTGGGCCTGGTGTTTGCCTATATTCATCGGTGTTTTGTGCGAAACCGTACGACTTTTTGGGGGTTTACATTTTACTTGTGGGTTGTGATTCTATCTTATCAGATGTTTCGAGGAACTACGTTCATTCTTGTGCCTCGAGCCATGTATGACTTTGTAATATTAATGTGGGTGACGGGGCTGATAGCAAGATATCTGACTGCTCCTCGGAGATCCCCTGGCATAAATGTGCCATCCGCGAACCCTTCGGGCACCACCCCCATATGAACGCCGTTGTACGCGATCATTGCAACATGAAAAACTGCAGTGTTGAGGACTCGCCCGAGGGGTTGCGGATATTGTTTTGTATTCCGACATTGCAAGGCGGCGGTGCCGAGCGGCAATTGAGCTACCTTCTTGCAGGCTTGGCCGCTCGAGGAGTCGAAGTGCATCTCGCACATCTTGGCGGCGGTCCAAACCTTGAGCGGATCAAACAAGCAGGCGCGACATTTCACCATCTCAGCGGTTCCGGGAATCATGATCCGAGGCTTTTATGGCAACTCACCAAAATCGTCAGAACCGTTAAGCCCAACATCATTCACACGTTCCTCACGCAAATGGACATTCTGGGCGGCCTAGCCGGACTTATTACCGACACTCCTTTTATCATCGGGGAGCGCACTTCGGATTTACGCCATTCCAGGCCATGGAAAAACAGCATACGGACCAAGATTGGTTGTCGCGCAAGTTTCGTTGTAGCGAATTCTGAAGCAGGCGCGCGATGCTGGGAGCCGCGGCGGCGTAGCGGTGGTATTCGTGTCGTCCCGAACATAATTCCATGCGACGAGATCCTCGGGGCAAAAGGGGAGCCTTGGGCTGCTTTTGGGGTCGACCAAAACACGGAGGTTATTCTCTCTGCCGGGCGCTATAACCCCGAGAAAAACCCATTGGCACTTCTGGAAGCCGTCTCGCTAGTGACATGTGAACGTTCACGCGTTCAGATGTTTTTCTTCGGAGAAGGCCCTCTACAGCAGGAGATGCAGCGAAGGGTCGCGAGCCAAAAACTGACTGGAAGAATCAATATACTGCCATATTCAGAGGCAGTCTGGAGCTGGATGAAGCGGGCAAATGTATTTGTTTCAGCCGCCATCAGGGAAGGGTGTCCGAACGCCGTGTGCGAAGCCGCTATAGCCGGTTGTCCACTGGTGCTGTCTGATATTCCTGCGCATCGAGAGTTATTTGAAGATGCAGCGACACTTGTGACTCGTCTTGATGCCAAGTCGATCGCTCGCGGTATTATTGACGTACTCGCAGACGGAGAAAGTGCACGACACCGAGCAGACGTTGCATTCACAAAAATATCTCAACTCAACTCTGATTTCGTGATTGCGCAGCACCTTTCCATCTATAAAGAGGTTTGTTCGTCGAGACCCCGGCCATCTCAGAGCGATTCGGAGGCCCATAATATTGCGGAATCCGAATGCGTGCCTCAAAGCCGTCTCGCAGACCGTAAATGAAGTCTAACGAAGAACTGTGTATGCCCTGCTCTCAACCACAATCGCGGATGCTCTCACCACTGGTGGAGTTTGTTTGCATCTCTTGTGCCGCGCAAGAGCCTATGCTCGAACGCTCCGTTACTCCTAGTTCGACTGGTGCGAAATGTCTTGTATGTGCTAGCTGTCAGCAAGATTATCCGGTGCGGAATGGAATTCCACGTTTTGTTGACGCGCACAATTACTCAAGTTCATTTGGATTTCAATGGAAGAAATACAGCAAGACGCAACTAGATAGCCATGCGAGCGTGACTCTTTCTCGACAGCGTTTGTTTGAAGCCACGGGCTGGGCGGCAGATATGTCGGGGCAACTCATCCTTGAGGCGGGTTCAGGAGCAGGGCGATTCACCGAATGCCTTCTGAATACTGGGGCACGCGTGGTCTCGTTTGACTCTTCGATCGCCGTCGAATCAAATCTACTTAACAATGGAGATTCCGACCGCCTGCAACTGTTTCAAGCTGATATTCATAGGATTCCTCTTCGTGCGGGAAGTGTTGACAAGGTTTTGTGCCTGGGGGTTCTTCAGCATACGCCGCGTCCTGAGGAGTCATTCAAGTCACTCGCGAAAATGCCGCGTCGAGGTGGAGAACTGGTCATTGATATCTACCGTAAAGATTTACTTGCTCTGCTTCAATGGAAGTATCTTCTGCGTCCCATCACTCGGCGCATGGATTCACGGGTCCTTCACAAGATCGTGTCAAGCGTGGTACCTCCCCTCCTCCCGCTCGCGAAGACTTTGCGGCGTCTCGGAGGCCGAGCAGGAGCGAGATTGGTACCTATTGTTGAGTACTCTCATCTAGGTTTGTCCGCCGAGGCTAATAAGGAATGGGCCATCTTGGATACGTTCGACATGTATTCGCCAGCATACGATTATCCGCAATCGGGTCGAACTCTGCTGAGATGGTTTACGGATGCGGGATTCGATAATGTGGAAATTCGACGCGGGCCTAACGGGCTGATAGGCAAGGGTCGACGGAGCCACTGACGCACTGTTAAACGCAACTGTGACCTAAGAAATGTGTGGAATAGTGGGCATCGTCGATTGCGCGCCCGTAGACGCCGAGTCAATTCGCGCTGCGGCCGAAACCCTCGTCAATCGAGGACCGGACGGCTCGGGTGTATGGACCTCAGAGAACGTTGGCTTTGGTCACAGACGATTAGCGATTCTCGATCTCACGAACTCGGGAAACCAGCCGATGGTGTCATCAGATGGCAGGTATGTGATTGTCTACAACGGCGAAATATATAATTTCAAAGCGATCCGCGAACTTCTCGGATCAACTCAAAGCGATTGGCAGAGCCAAAGCGACACGGAAGTCATTCTGGCGGCATATTCAAAATGGGGAACCCATTGCGTAGATCATTTTCACGGAATGTTTGCCTTCGCAATATGGGACCGCCAGGAGAAGCTCTTGTATGCCGCTCGGGATCGAATGGGCGTCAAGCCGTTTTACTATTATCATTCCTCGAATTCTTTCATCTTTGGTTCACGACCTCGTGCCATTCTCAGCTTAAAACCCGAACTGTCGAGGGGAATCGATAAGCAAGCAGTGCGGTTCTATCTTGAGGCTGGCTATGTTCCGGCTCCATGGTCAATCTATCCAGCGATTCGCAAACTACCCCCCGCCCATTGGTTAGTGCTAGATAGCAACGGCGTTCGCATGCAGCGATATTGGAATTTCAGGCAGATTCAACCCGAGCGCTCATGGGAAGACCGGAACGAGGAGGATCTGCTGGATGAACTGGATGAGCTTCTGTTACGTAGCGTCCGCTCACGTATGGTTAGTGATGTTCCACTGGGGGCGTTTCTGTCGGGTGGAATCGACAGCTCGCTTATTGTCGCTATGATGGCAAAGTCTTCTTCTCAATCGATACGTACCTTTACCATAGCGTTTGAAGACCAAAGATTCGACGAAAGCGAGCATGCGAAAGCGGTATCTGAACACCTTGGCACGAGCCACGAGGTGGAACGAATCAAGGTGAACGATCTGCTGGACCTGTGGCCAACATTCTCGCGTGAATTTGATGAGCCGTTCTTTGATAGTTCCGCATTCCCAACGATGGGCGTCGCAAGGCTTGCACGCCGAACCGTGAAGGTGTCGCTCAGTGGTGACGGAGGAGACGAACTTTTTGGCGGTTATCACTACTATCGTCTGGCTCGATGGTTTGATGCCTTCTACCAATTGCCTGAGCTCACCCGGAAAGTGTGTATCCAGACCGTGCAGAATGTGCCCGGGCATCGCTTCAGGTTGCTCGCCGGAGCGCTGTCGCAGCAAAGCCCTACCGAAGCGTTTTGTTTTGCTCGAAGTATCAACAAAAACTTCCCTGGCGTTGTCGATGATGATTTCTTGCACGAAACCGTGGGTCTTCAGGAGTTGTTCCTACAGGAAGCAAAGTCATTTCCGATTGGGTTGAGCGCTTCTGAAGTAGGGATGCGCCTCGATATTTCCTATACACTTCCAGACGATTATCTTCAAAAAGTTGACGTTAGCAGTATGGCGTTCTCCTTGGAGTCACGGGAGCCCTTGTTGGATCAGGACGTCGTGGAGTGGAGCATGAAGCTGCCAGTAAAGTGGAAGCTCGGCAGAAACCGAAATAAGTATCTTCTTCGCAAACTTGCGTATCGATATGTTCCTCGAGCGATACTAAATAGGCCGAAGCGAGGATTTGAAGTGCCCATCAGGCAATGGTTAAAGGGCCCGCTTTCTACGTGGGCCAGCAGGGAAGTAAGCAACGAGGAAAATTTTAAAAAGCTACCGCTACGGAGAGATCGGCTAATTCAGCTTCTGCAGATGGTTCGCTCCGGAAGCAGCAGCCCACATTCCTACGTGTGGGCTATATTGATGCTATTTGACTTCATGAAGAACGTTCCTAGCCCTGCAGAGCAGGTTGCCGCTGTGCAGCCCGTTGCTTAGTGCCTAGTAAACACAAGAAGATACTGGTCAACGCGCTTTCGGCTCGCCAGGGCGGCGGCCAAACCTATGTCATCAATTTGCTCAAATTTTTGCCGAAGGAATGTAGCCTCGAGATCCTGGTTCTCGCCCAGGACTCGCTATTGCTGCCAATGGACAGCGACAAAATCAAAAAACTCTCCTTGGCGTCATTCCTTGCCAACCCGTTCGTGCGTTTTCTCTGGGAGAGATGGCGATTGCCACAACTCTTGAGAAAGACGAATTCGAACGTTTTGTTCTGCACAGGGGGATCTGTTGCCTGTCGTCCTCCGGTGAATTGTAAGAGCGTCACGATGTTCCGAAATATGATGCCATTTGATTTGAAACAGAGGCGACGATATCGATTCGGATACACAAGGTTTCGTTTTTGGGCACTGAGACGCACGTTATTGCGAACTATGAGTGAAGCGGATTTGGTGATTTGCCTCTCGAAATACGCGAAAGGTGTCTTGAAAGAACAGTCGCAAGTGGCGCCCGAAAAAATCGCTGTCATTCCTCACGGAATTCCCCCTAGCTTTAGACGTTCCCCGCTAGCGAGCGCACCAAAGCCAAGTTGGCTACCGGCCGTTGACTATATTTTATACGTTTCTAATATTGATCACTACAAAGCCCAGATTGAGGTGATCCAGGCTTTTGCAATGATGAAGAAAGCGCAGAAGCATGCGTGTAAATTAGTGCTGGTTGGTCCCGCATATCCGCCGTATCTGAAGAGAGTACTCCGCGAAATAAATAGATTGGGTTTGGCGACGGATGTCGTCGTAAAGGGAGCGATCCCTTATCAGGAGATGCCTGGACTCTATCAAAATGCTCTCGTCAATATCTTCGCTTCGGAATGTGAAAATTGTCCGAACATCCTCTTGGAAGCTATGGCTGCGGGCCGGCCATTACTGGTGTCAAATCGGCCTCCAATGCCGGAGTTCGCAGGTGATGCGGCAATTTACTTTGATCCTCGCGATCCAAAGGATCTCGCGAGTAAACTGTCGTCTCTTCTCGATGATTCGGTCATGATGACAGACTTAGCACAAAGAGCCCTTCTTCGCTCGGAACTATATGATTGGCAATGTACTGCAGATGCGACTTGGAAAGCCATAGAAGACTTATGCCAAGAATCCACAACATTGCTGGCATGATCCGGGCTAGATCAAATTGGCGACGACTCAAAATCGGATCTATTTGTTTACGAATGTTTGAACCACTATGTTGTCCGGCATTCTGTCATTCGACTGGGAACAAAGCCGGCGGTGCTTTCGCCGGTTGGTCATATAACCTAATCATAGGAGCTGAAATTTAGTGCGCCTAGAAAATGATCATTCACTTCGAAAACATATCGCCCCCGTCTTCGTCGTCACCGGAGGCGCGGGAGCGATTGGGTCGCGCCTGGTGCGACGTTTGCTCAGTGAAAGTCCCGAATCGATCCTTGTTGTGGATGACCTATCGTCTGGATACGAATGGCTTCTGCCTAAAGACGAACGCGTAAAGCTCATCAAGCAGGATGTAACGAACCTGCTGAGTTCAGGAGTTCAAGCTGCGGAGCCAGTCGTCTTTGCCCTGGCGGCGTTCTTCGCCAATCAAAACAGCGTCGAGCATCCAGTCCGCGACCTCCACACGAATGGCCTAGGTACCCTTACGACGTTGCTCTGGGCGCGCGAAAATCATGCCCGCAGATTGGTGTACGCCTCGGCGGGCTGTTCAATTGCCGGGCACGACCTGTCGGAGCCTATCCGAGAGAACATGCCGGTCAGCTTGAATCTCGATACCCCGTATCAAATCACTAAGGCTTTGGGCGAGTTCTACTGCAACTACTTCAACTCACAAGTAGAGACGGTTCGCTGTCGTTTTTTTAATTCCTATGGTCCAGGAGAATTGCCCGGGCCTTATCGCAATGTAATCCCTAATTTCATCTGGCGCGCCTTTTACGATGAGCCTCTGATCATTACGGGCACGGGAGAGGAAACCCGTGATTTCATTTATGTAGACGATTTAGTGGAGGGTTTATTTTGCTCGAGTCAGGTGGAAAATGCCAAGGGCGGTGCCTTTAATCTTGGTACGGGGACTCAGACGCGGATTGTGGACTTGGCCGGAATGATCATTGGATTGTGCAAATCGCGAAGTCGCATCGAATTTGCGCCGCGCCGCGCTTGGGACAATAGCCATCATCGCCAAGCCGATATTTCTAAATCCAGGGCTTTGTTAGGCTTCCAATCGGCCATACAAGTCGAGGAGGGAATCTCCCGGACGGTCGCGTGGTTTCGCGAGAATCACGAAAAAATTAAAGCTGAAGTCAGCCAAGTTAACGCCGTCGGCGTACAATCATGAAAGTACTTGTAACTGGTGCGGCAGGCTTTATCGGATCCCACGTCGTGGATGCACTACGAGGTCGAGGTGATGAGGTGATAGGTCTCGACAGTCTCGATCCGCAGGTTCACCACAGGCCTCCAGCTTACATTCGGTCGGACGTCGATTATTGCTTTGTAGATTTGTGTCATTGGCGGCCCGATTCGCGGTTCGATGATCTCGACGCGGTCGTGCATTTAGCCGCGCTGGGTGGTGTTGCCCGCGCTGCTCGCGAACCCGCCAATGTCATTGAAGCAAACTGCGGCGGTACGGCTCGCCTTGCGGAGACTGCGCGCAAATGGCCGCGGTTGAAATGCATCGTTCTTGCCAGCAGCTTCAGCGTTTACGGCGGGAATTATCTGTATCGATGCTCAGATTGTAGTGCGGTAACGAACGGCAACCGCAAGCTCGGTAATCTCGAAAAAGGGATTTACGAAGTAATTTGCGCGCGTTGCGGGGGTGCTGCAATCATTGAGCCGATCACGGAATCCGCGAGCCCGAGTCCGCTCGAAGTTTATGGGGCATCAAAATACATGCAAGAGCTTTGCTTCCGCGGATTCTCAGGTCCGCGCGTGCAAATCTTTCGTTTTTCTTCGGTATATGGTCCACGACTTAGGTTAGACGACGGAGAGGCCACGATTATAGCCCGGCTAGCGGGATGGATTCTCTCAGGGGAGCGACCGAAGCTTCTTGAAGATGGCCAGCAAATTCGCGATTGGGTGTATGTGGGCGATGTCGTGGCCGGCATCTTAGCTGTTCTTGCGGGCGCCGCCGCCCCACCGATCGTCAACCTTTGCTCCGGCGTGCCGACGCCATTAATTGGGGCATGTCTACAGATTGCAAAGGCCGTCGGCGTTTCGTGTTCCCCCGAAGTCGTCGGCGGATTCCGTCAAGGGGACATGAGACACTGTTTGGGCGACTGTTCGAAATTCGGCGAGCTTATCGGCAGAAGTCCCATCACGCTTTCAGAAGGCGCGAGTCTCGCCTTTGCATCTCCGGCTCATATTGCCCAGAATTGAGCTCAAATTACATCTGTAACACTTAATTCCTGGCTTCAGTAAGCCTATCTCGTCTTTTTGCCTCGAGAGACAACCACAATGTGCGGCTACATTATCCTGACAGGCCTCAAAAGACCGTTTCATCATCGGTTGCTCAAAAGTCTACGAAAACGCGGGCCCGACGAGATAGGTTTTTGGGCGGACGCCGACATACAAATTGCCCACAGTCGTTTGGCGGTCATCGGTTTAGATGATCGGAGCACGGAGCCGCTAGAAAACGACACGCACGTATTATCCTTCAACGGCGAAATATATAACTTTGTTGAAATTCAGCATCGTCTCGCATCCGAAGGGGTCATTCTCCCCGGTGCTAACGATGCCAGCGTGTTGCTTCATGCGTGGGGTTTGTGGGGGCCTAAGATTCTGCTTGACCTGACTGGTTTTTGGTCGTTCGCGATCTACGACAAAAAAGCTCGCAAAATCGCCCTTGTCCGCGACCAGTTCGGCGTTAAACCCCTTTACTATTGGCAATCGGGCAATCAGTTCTGCGCTTCTTCTATGATGAAAACTATTCTTGAGATCGTCGGTTCTCCGCCAGCGCTTGATTACTGCGCGATGTCAGAATATGTAAGATACCAGTTTACATTTGGAGATAAGACATTCTTTCGCGGGATCAAGAAGGTCCTGCCAGGGCACATCACAGAGATCGACTTAGAGACTGGCGATCTCCGAACGGCTTGTTACGAAGATATCTTTAAACTCTCGGGTGAGGCGCTTCCGCACCCGACATCGCAGTGGATGGATGAGACCCGCGCCCTACTCCCAAGGTGTGTCATAGACTCTACCATTAGCGACATCTCCTTCACCACGTTCTGTAGCGGCGGTATTGATTCCAGTTTGATTACTCGGCTGGCCGCTCCTGAGGTTGCATACCACTGTAATTATTCCGATCCGGACTGTAATGAGACATTTTTTGCCAGACAGGCGGTTGAAGGTACTCAAACGCGACTCTTTGTAGTCAATGCGCAAGAGTCGTTCAATCTCGTCGAGCGCTTAAAGGATATCATCGAGGATTTCGATGAACCGACGATCGGTTCGGTCATCTTGCCGTTAGACGACCTTCTGACCCAAGTAAAGAGGCGTTACAAAGTCATTCTGACCGGTACGGGCGGCGATGAGCTTTTTGCGGGGTACGTTCGCTATCAGTTGGCCATGGGTGATTGTTATCAGGACTCTTACAAAGCGCTTTACGCTCGGATGAAAGCCTGTAAATCGGCCCAGGAGCGATTCGAGTTAAGCCACCGAAAGGGCGACCCCACACTTTATGAGTTTTACGAACCAGGGGTTGAAGACACCTTTCGCGATGCCTATCAGAGATGCGGGGATGGCCAAGGTGACCTTGGTGCTATGTTGTCCTTTGATCGAAAGTATTTTTTGGCGGGTTTGTTGAATATAGATGACAAAATGTGTGGCCGCCATTCGCTAGAGAGTAGGCCCAGTTTTTTGCACCAGAGTCTAGTACGTCAAGTCATGAAGCTTCATGCCAGCGCATTTTTGGGCAACGGCGAAATCAAGCCGCTCCTGCGGTCCTTCGCGGCGGGAATTCTTCCGAAATCGATCATTCACCGAACGGATAAGATGGGATTCACTACGCCTGTCGGAGTATTTGTGAATCATTCTGCGCACCTGATTCGTGAGCAGTTGCTGAGTTCTCGATTTCAAACGCTTTATGATCTGAAGAAAATGACATTCACAGCGGAAACAAAATTTTCGAGAGAGATCTTTGGATTGCTCATGCTGGATATTTGGCTGAACCGGTACGCAGTGTCGGCAGATACAGGTAAAGCGTGAATATTACTTGTCTGACCCAGTGGTTTTCACCCGAGCCGGACAGTAGTCGGGGGCTGCCTTTTGCAAAATGGTTACAGAACAGAGGACACAAAGTCACCGTCCTCACAGGGTTCCCAAACTATCCGAGTGGTGTACTTTATCCTGGTTATCAGTTACGTGCGCGGCAATGGGACGAGATCGACGGCGTGGCAGTGTTACGCGTGCCACTGTATCCCAGCCACGACCGGTCGGCGTTAAGGCGCGCGACGAATTATTTGAGTTTTGCCGCATCAGCTGCGCTGATTGGCCTTCCGAGCATACGAAAGACAGATGTGATTTACGTTATGAACACCCCACCGACAGCGGGACTTCCGGCACTCCTTGCCCACACCTTTTCCGATATACCTTATGTGTTTAACGTCGCAGACATATGGCCTGAGGCTGTCCTTGACTCCGGCATGGTCACCCTTCGTGTGATGAACAGAATGCTTTCTCCCATGCTTAATGCGCTTTGCCGGACTGTCTATGGTGGGGCACGATTTGTAACGGCCATATCGCGTGGATATAAGCGTATCCTCGTGGAACGCGGTCTCGCAGAAGAGAATGTACACGCGGTTTACAATTGGGTTGATGAAAATATGATTCGCCCGGAACCGCGAGACGATGAGGTGGCGGCACGACTAGGCTTGGAAGGCCGATTCAACATCGTGTACGCGGGGAACATGGGCCTCTACCAGGATCCCCATACGGTCGTGCGCACTGCGGCATTATTGCGTCATATCCCCGAGATTCAACTGGTATTTGTTGGTGGTGGTCTTCTTCAAAACGAAATTAGGGCTCATGCGAATGAACTAGGGCTGACAAACGTTAAGTTCATAGATGCTGTGCATGTTTGCAAGATGGCGGCTATTTATAGCTTGGCGGACGTGCTGCTTATTCACCTAATTGACAGACCGTTTCTTCGCGCAACCGTTCCTGGAAAGACCCAAGCTTCGTTAGCGGCTGGCAGACCGATTATAGCAGCATGCGAAGGCGAGTCGGCTGACATTGTTCGCGAAGCGAGGGCCGGCCTTACATGTCGTCCTCAAGATGAAGGCGCTCTGGCCGCTTGTATCGAGCAGCTATATCGCGCCACCTCTAGCGATCTCCAAGACCTTGGTCGGCGCGGCCGCGAGTTTTACTTAGCAAATATGTCGCTGGAAGTGAGCGCACCTCGGATTGAAAAATTACTTCAACAGGCCACGGTGTGAGCAAATCGTCTCATTGAGCCCGCGAGCATCCATTCGGTCGCAATGAATGAATGATATCTGCATTGTTATAGGGGCAACGGGCTCGGCGGGGCCAGAATTGGTTCGCCTGCTGGTTACCAAAGGGTATTCGGTACGGGCGATTGCTCGCGCAGCTCCGTCCCCTCACTTACTTCCGCCGGAAGTACAATTGTGTCTTGGCGATATCCTTGACCCTGCTTTTCTTCGCCGAAGTTTGATGGACGCGAGGTACGTTTTTCACCTTGCTGCGAAACTCCACGTTGTTTCACCAACGGTGGAAATGAAAGCAGAATACTGTAAAGTTAACGTAGAGGCTACACAGAATATAGTTAACGTATGCAGAAACTATAAAGTCGAACATCTCGTTTATTTCAGTACGGTTAACGTTTACGGCCACGCAGGATGTATTTCGCGTGCGGCGCCTGGTCATCTTCAGCAAGAGGCCCCACATGACAATGGTATTGTTGATGAAGACACGATTCCGCGACCCTGCGGAATTTATGCCGAGACGAAGCGGCAAGGAGAGGAAGTCGTTGTGAACGGTACGGCGCCGGGGCAACACGCAACCCGCGCCACTGTCTTGCGTTTCGGAACAATCTATGGGCCACATATGAAGGGAAACTTCGTTCGCCTTGTTCGAGCTTTGGCACACGGTAGGTTCATATTGGTGGGCAATGGTGCCAACCGTCGCACCGTAATCTACGAGGAGGATGCAGCGCGCGCCGCATGCCTCGCGGCAGAACACCCCGGATCGACTCAACGCACCTATAATGTCAGTGATGGCAAAATTCATACAGTAAGTGAAATTCTTTCGGCAATTTGCAGCGCTCTGGGCCGCCGCCCTCCGCGTGCTTTTGTCCCGGCGAGCACGGCAAAAGTGGCTGCTCATATCGGAGACATGTTGTTGCTCCTTCTGGGCCGGCCGGCCCAGCTTCGATCTACTGTGGAAAAACTCATTGAGGATATGGCTGTGAGGTCCGAACGCATTCAACGTGAATTGGGGTTCACGCCACGAGTAAACCTACAGCAAGGCTGGGCGCGAACGTTGGAACGATGGAGTTCAGAAGACGCGTGGGCGATGACACCACGACGTTAGCAAACACGCGTATCGAAAAGCAGCCCATGCGCCTATGTTAATTCCTCTTCATGCTTTCCGCACTTTGAAGGATACACTAGTGAACATCCGTGCAGTACCGCAACTGTTGGCGTTCGCATTCGTTATGAGTTCCGCCATCTCTTTTGCCTTCGTGAATCTGGCAATCCTTGTCTCGCTTAAGTACGAGCGTTTCGACATCCCAAATTCGCGAAGTTTACACCTCCGTCCCGTGCCGAGGCTCGGGGGACTTGGAATCTTAGCCGGGTTCGTACTATCAATTGTGACTGTTCATGCCGTCCACGCTGCTGCTTTTGGCAATGCGTCGTCCTCACCAAGTATTTTCGTCTTGGCTATGGCAACAGCCCTAATTTTGGGGACGTTAGGCTTGTATGATGACCTTCACACTCTTAGACCGATCCAAAAATTTTCAATTCAATTGTTGTTTGCACTGATTATTGCTAGCTATATAGTGAGATCCCGTGAATATAATGCCGGTGGTCACAGCGCGTGGTTGTTGGCGATCATAATCGCCTTTCTTGTGCTTTGGCTCGTGGCGTTCACGAATTTCTATAATTTCATGGATGGCATTAATGGTATGGCAGGTGGCTCGGGCGTTATTTATGGCTGTTTTCTATCTTACCTTGCGTGGGAACAAGCCCAGTTACCGATTGCGATGATAGCGACCATTGCAGCAGGCACATCATTGGGATTCCTCTTTCGCAATTTCCCGCTTGCGCAGGTTTTCATGGGCGATTCCGGCAGTTTGTTTCTGGGCATGCTATTTGCGCTGCTCGCCGTCCTCCTATACGTGCGAATTAGAAGTGCCGGCATTGTAATTGGTGTAGCAATGCTATACGCCGTATTCCTCTACGACTGCACGATTACGCTCATACGCCGGTTGAAGAATTCCGAAAAGATCTTTCGTGCGCATCACAGTCACATTTATCAGCGATTGGTGAAACGGGGTTGGAGTCATGTGCACGTCACTTCGCTTTACATGGCATTGCAAATATGGGACGGGATCGCTGGGGTCATCTATTTCCGTGGACATGCGCTGGGTCGCGGAATTGCTGTTGTTATGGTTGTCGCGTCGCTGGTAGCTCTGACGCTCCTCGTTCAACATGTAGAAAAGGACCAGCCAATACTTCCTACTGCGACTGGATCCTGGCTTGACTCCAGAACGATCGGTGGTCGGGCGTGACACTAGGGCGCGGATCGTGTCCGGAGCCCTGGTGTACGAAAACGTTACTGGTGTGCTGTCCATGAGAGCTAGTTCGTGCGCCATAATATATTGGCTGGGGTGAGTCCATCGATGACGAAACGTGAGCGAATGCATAGACCTTCTAGATCACTATTCAGATATCGTGCTGCGCTGATAGGTTTGTTTCAAGCATTGTTGATTGTCGTCTCGCTGACATTTGCTTGGTTACTACGGTTCGAATTTACGCTACCTTATCGTCGACAGTTGCTTAGTGCTGCGATTTTGCTTGTATCCGTGCGCTTGGTGCCGATTGCATATTTCGGTTTGCTGCACGGATGGTGGCGGTACGTGGGTGTGAAGGATACGTATTCCGTCGCTAAAGCAGTCGCATGCGGATCCATTGTATTTTGGGCTCTAACTCGCTTTTTTATTACTGAGGCTTCTGTTCCTAGATCCGTTCTCGTCCTTGAAGCGATTCTTACGACAGTGTTATTAATAGGCGTTCGCGTCTTTTCACGAACGTTGGCCGATTGGGCCGGTCAAGAGTCGTCGTCCGCAAAGAAGATTGTTCTCATCGGCGCAGGGACCGCTGCGCGCGTGATTCTACGCGAGATAAATGTTCAAGATAGCGGCTTCGTGGCAGTGGGGTGTTTGGACGACAATCCATCGAAGCGCGGCATCCGGATTGAGGGGGTGCAAGTCCTTGGAACGGTGGATGACCTACCGGCGATCGTTCGCGTTAACTCGATTGACGAAGTTTTCGTTGCAGCTCCTTCCGCTACCGGTCCGCAGATGCGTCGATTTGTCGAAATCTGCCATCAAGCGAATGTCGGATTTCGAACGGTGCCAGCCCTCAAGGACATTATCGCGGGGCAGATAAGCATCAGCCAGCTTAGGGAAGTAAGCGTCGACGACCTCTTGGGTCGTGTCCCTGCAAAAATCGATCTAAATGCTGTACGCCAACAGATATCGGGACGCGCCATTTTGGTCACCGGGGCTGCTGGTTCGATAGGTTCCGAAGTATGCCGGCAACTCCTGGACTGTGATCCCAGTCAATTAATCTGTCTTGATCAGGGGGAGACGGCGCTTTTTTTTAAGCAGCTGGAGCTGTCAGGCCACCGGAATAGCTCAAATGTGTCGTTCTGCGTAGCGGATGTGAACGACCAGGAACGCATGCAGAGTTTGCTGCAAAGGTACCGGCCTGACATCATTTTCCATGTAGCGGCATACAAACACGTGCCACTCATGGAAATGAACGTGCAAGAGGCGGTTGAGAATAATGTGTTTGCACTCGTCAAGCTTTTGGACTTAGCCGAGCAGGCAGGTTGCAAGAGTTTTGTGTTCATCTCCTCCGATAAGGCCGTCAATCCTTCAAGTGTTATGGGGGCGACCAAAAGAATCGGTGAGTTGATTTTGGCAGCGCGGCCTTCGAATGGCATGCGTGGCGTGGCTGTGCGCTTCGGAAATGTGCTCGGCTCGAGTGGTAGCGTGGTACCTGTTCTAATGGAGCAGCTTCGCAAGGGTCAATCTCTTACCGTCACACATCCGAAAATTCGTCGATATTTCATGACTACACATGAAGCAGTAGCTCTGGTCTTACAGGCTTTTGCGATCGGCTCGCATGGTGATATTTTGGTCCTGGATATGGGGGAATCGATCTGCATCGCCGACCTGGCTCGAAGTCTCATTCGGCTCTCTGGAAAAAAGGAACAAGACGTGCCTATCTGTTTTACGGGCCTCAGGGCTGGAGAGAAATTGGAGGAGGAGCTCTTCTATAGCGATGAGGAAGTGCTGGCAACCTCTTGTGATAAGGTTCGAAAGGTGCGAAGTAACGTCCACAGTTGGCCAGTGCTACAAAAGCATTTGACTGAGCTTCGCAGTTCGATGTGCGTGGACGGTGCCGGGCCAATAAGAGCCAAGATGCGGGAGATCGTACCCCAATTCATCCAAGCGCAATCGGCCAGTCCATTGAATTCCATAACCGAGTGCGAGGATGATTTTTCGGTTAGCCGGAAATAGCAACTAAGCTTTGCAGAAGTGAGAACTTCAGTACGAAGGCGCCTCACGCCGTCGATTTAAGAGCGTAATGGGTGAACCTTGCTTCGATGATTCCGCAGTGAACAAAAGGGAAAGAGGCCTGGCAGATAACGAACGACATATGTCAACGGATTGTGCGCAGCCTCATTGGTATGCCGCTCACACGAGCGCCAATCATGAAAAGCGCATCGCAAACCGTCTGAGCTCCCTGGGCATCGAACATTATCTTCCGCTCTACGTAGCGATCCGTCGTTGGAAGGATCGCAGCGTGAGGCTTTCCCGGCCCTTGTTTCCGGGTTACATTTTTGTTCGCTTATTGCACGGGACACGTTTGGCCGTCCTGCAAATCCGTGGAGTCGCAAACCTCGTCGGATCAGGCGGAGCGCCTATTTCGATCGCGGACAGCGAAATACTCAGAATTCAGGGATTTCTTGCGCAAGGCTACACCGCGGAACCACACCGATATTTGGCTGTGGGCCGTCGGGTTCGTGTCGTGAATGGACCTCTTCAAGGAATCGAAGGGATAGTCGTCAATCGCAGGAACCGTCAGCGTTTTGTAGTTTCCTTTGAATCGATTCAGCGCTCCGTCAGTGTTGAGGTTGCTGGATTTGATCTAGAACCCGCCGGCCGGGAATCTTAGAGACCCCGCTCCTGAATCTAGATATCTTAGCCACGTCACTTTGTCTACGGACACGATGCGAATTTGTTTCCTGACGAAATACACTGCCGCTGGCGCTAGTAGCAGGTATAGGTGCTACCAGTTTGCGGATTCGCTTGGCCGGCGCGGTCATACTGTCGATTTTATGTATCTCTTGTCCGACGATTATGTCCGTCGCCTGTATTCGGGACGTCGGCAATCATTCCGCGATGTTGCATCCGCCTACGTTCGTCGACTGCGAGACGTAGTCCGTGCGAGAAAATATGATTTGGTAGTATTACAATACGAATCCTTTCCAAGATTGCCCACACTGTTTGAGCGTGTCTTGTTTGTTTTCAACCGCAACGTAGTTCTCGATATCGATGATGCGTGGCATGCTGTCTACGCGGATCGTCCTCTCCTGCGCTCTAAGATAGCTTGGCTCATGCGACGAAGTCGTGCTGTGATCGCAGGCAGCCGCGTGCTGGCGGATCATTCGATGAAATTTAATCGAAACACAATGATGATCCCCACCGTAGTCGATCCTTCGAAATACAAGCCAAAACCGCGGCAGCCTCCTGCCCGTCAAGTAGAGATTGTCTGGATCGGCACGCCTTTGAACGCAATTCTTCTTCACTCACAACAACGCGCGTGGCAGCAGTTAAGCGGAAGGTATCCAAATCTGGTGTTTAAATTCATCGGGGCAGGTCAGCGGTTTCATATCGAAGGAATTCGCTTTAGGATAATTCCGTGGTCCGAAGAAACGGAGAGCTCCGAAATTGCGAGCGCAGATATTGGTATTATGCCTCTTCGAGATGATGCTTTTGCTCGTGGAAAGTGTGCGTTCAAGATCATCCAATACATGGCCTCGGGTATTCCGGTTGTTGCATCCGCCATTGGGGCAAACACGGACGTTGTGATGGAAGGGGAAACAGGGTTTCTGGCGTCCAGCGAACGAGACTGGGTCTCCTCTATTTCGCGATTGATTGAGAATCCAGACTTGCGACAAACAATGGGTCAAAAAGGTAGGCTTCGGGTCGAGCGATTCTATTCGATCGAAGCTGTATGGCCTCTTATAGAGGATACTTATGCCAAAGTAGTTGGTATTGACAAAGAGTACGAACTACGTGAACCCGTCCGCTGAGGACCTAAAACCATGCTGCGCAATCCGCAAGGTTGGCAGGGCCGTTCGGATGCGGTGTGGCTACAAACGTCTGACATGAAGAAGATCAGCATTCTGTAGTAATTTCCGTGAAAATTCTATTCCTCGTTACCGAAGATTGGTATTTTTGGTCGCACGCGCTGAAACTTGCGCGGACGCTGCGTGACGCGGGCGCCGAAGTCGTTGTGATGACACGGTTGGGCGCCCTTCGCGACCCCATAGAAGACGAAGGTTTTCGTGTGATCCCTTGGAGGGTTGTTAGGAAAAGTCTCAATCCATTCCGCGAGGGTCTGGCCTTTGCCGAGGTGGTTCGTGCTTATCACGACGAACGGCCTGACTTGGTCCACCATGCGGCACTCAAGCCTATTGTGTACGGAGGTATCGCTGCACGATTGTGCGGTGGCATCCCATCCGTCAACGTCGTGGTCGGTCTCGGATATGTCTTTGCTAGCCAGACCACTAAGATGGCTCTTGTCCGTCGGTTAGTGATGAGGTTACTTCAAATCGCTCTGAGGCCTACATCTGCGAAGACCATTTTCCAGAATGATGACAACCGCAAAGAACTTGTCAAATGGGGTATCGTCAATGCGGAGCGCGCCCTGACAATCAGGGGGGATGGCGTCGATAAGCACTACTTCCGTCCTACACCGGAACCCGTTGGAACGCCGGTCGTGATGATGGCGTCTCGAATGTTATGGGAGAAGGGTGTCGCGGATTTTGTTCGAGCGGCAGAGATGGTTCACGAAGAAGGACTACCGGCGAGATTCGTGCTCGTTGGCAAGCCAGACCCGCAAAACCCTGGCTCGATTGATGAATCCCAGTTAAACGCGTGGTGCGCCAATGGCTCCGTCGAATGGTGGGGTAGTCGCGATGATATGCCCGATGTGATCGGCCAATCCAACATCATTTGTCTTCCATCTTTCTACGGCGAAGGTGTTCCGAGGGCTCTGGTCGAGGCAGCCGCCTGCGGCAGAGCTATTGTCACAACAGATATGCCGGGATGCCGGGACGTGGTTCGGCAAGGCGACAATGGGATTCTTGTACCAATTCACAATCCCCGTATGGTTGCGGACGCGGTAAAGAAGCTAATTGAGAATCCGCCCTTGCGTGCTCACATGGCGCTACGCGGTCGCGACCTCATCCTCGACGAATTCAGTCAAGACACCGTGGTTAGTCAAATGATGGGTGTGTATAGCCATCTACTGGGTGACAGTTGGCCGGCTCTAGCGAGTGACTCCAGCGAAGGATCTGCTGAAAGACCTTCGACATTGAGAAACTGATGCCGACCTTGGACATAATACTTGTGAATCGTAACTCAGAACACCGTCTGTACGACTGCCTCTCCTCTTTGGCCAGAACCGACCGCTTTGGTTTCGAACTCCGCTCCGTTTACGTAGTGGACGATGCCTCGACGGACGACTCAATCGATAGAGTGGATCACCTAGACCTGCCGCTTCGAATCCTTCGCAATACATACCATACCGGATACGGCGCTTCCTGCAATCTTGCCGTTTCAGAAAGCAGTTCCGACTATCTGCTATTCCTCAATAATGACACACTGTTGCATTCCAACTCCTTGACGGCGCCGCTGTCCTATATGGAGCAATCGGACCATTCCCGGGTAGGTATTGTAGGCATCCAGCTATGTGACGCGCGCGGAGTTGTTTCGCGTTCCTGTGCTCGGTTTCCGACCTTTAACGGCCTATTCGG
>Ga0209420_1000279_pt1 | contig 29740 bp, 34 predicted proteins | sample BlaSpr_A8_OM1_O1_FD_187972 | JGI IMG/M metagenome (GOLD analysis project Ga0209420, IMG submission 187972) | Forest soil microbial communities from Thunder Bay, Ontario, Canada - Black Spruce, Ontario site 2_A8_OM1_O1 (SPAdes) (version 2) | ecosystem: Environmental > Terrestrial > Soil > Boreal...
GACCCATTGGTAGATATAGTTTGAATCGTAAAGATTGATATCCCAAGGGTTACCCTGGGGATTTTTCACGTAATACACCTTGGACTGACTCTCATCCCAAATGGTGTAAATGTACGACGAGGCCAGACCGTTGGTGAGACCTTCCATGTGATAACTGGAGGCCAGTCCTGGGTCCATCATCATGACACTCAAGACATCCCAGTCGCCCTGCCGCCATGCGGGACAAGTGATGGTGGACTGAACCTGGCCGAAAGCATTCCGTGGCACAACCGCTGCCACCGCCAGCAGCCCGCAGATCACCACGAGTCTGCAGCTTGCAGTTAGAGAGCCAGCTCGCTCACTTTTCCGATGGCCAGCGAAGTTGTCAGACACGAAGAGCGCAAAAAAGTCCCGCGGGGGCGTCATCGTTGAATCTCCTGAGATTTGATTTTGGGGCTTTCTGTGAACACTATAATTTCGAGAATGTCAATAGGGTAGATAACGGAGGGCGCACGACCCCAGAGTTGCAGGATGAGTCTGATAAGGTCTGGGTGCGGTTTTCTATGCTCATCTGACAGCGGCTACTGTTGTCGGTCAGGGGACCCGAGCGCAGATCGCCGAATACCATCGTTTTCGCAAGCTCGTGCAAGAAGTGATGGCTTCGCCGATCTCCTGGCCAGCGACGTCGTGCAGGAGATTGAGCCGCTGCTCGGTCGTCAGGCGGTGGAAGACCTGGATCTAGAGGCGCTAGAGCTGGCGGTGCGGCAACGGGTCTTGCAACTGGCGGGATCTGCAGTCGAGCAACGTCTCAACGCCGACACCAGCGATCAGCGAGGCGCGCGAACTGCATGTGGTTGTGGGAGCTAAGACTGGGTCTGAGACGCAGCTAACTAAACGAATCAATGAGGTAGCACTTCTGGGCTTTTTCGGGACCAAGGGTCGGAGGTTCAAATCCTCTCTCCTCGACCAATTTTTAAAATCATTTAATTACGAGCATAAAGGATCCGTTCCAGGCGCCTATTCCAGAGATTTCCTTAACATTTTTTTCGACAAGATGCTCTTTATACTCAATGATTTAGGGACTGAAATGAGCCCCTGTGCGAAAACCAACGATTCAAGAGTTCGAATGCTTGAGTACACCTCTGAAGGCGAACGTCTTCGTCCCTCATGACTGCGCGCGTGCAGGGCGCTCCATGTACCGACAAAGCAGCAAACTAGCTGCTAAGAATCAGGGAATTCGAAAGCAACGCTCTCCGACATCGAGCGAGGTTTCCACGTCCGCACGCACTGCCAAACAGTCACTGAATACCGGGGTGTGTCGTTGGAAAGATCGCGGTGGGTCGAACCCGAGCTAGCAGGTCCGTTAGATCCGATAGGCCCGATGTATCGAGCTGCTCTACTGCCCGAATGAGCCTGCTCCGAAGCCCCTCATCGGCGAAAGCCTCTGTCAGCCAGTGGAATTTCTCCACCGTCCGTTCCCAGGACATTGGATTTGTCAGGCCTCCCTCGTAGCCGTTCTGCTCCTTCACAAAGACACGTTGGTCCTTGGTGCGAATGGTGACACGAGCGCTTAGTTCATGGGGATAGCGAGCGCTAAAACGCTCGTCAGGGCGAATTTCGACACGCATCAGTACAGCCTGGGCATCTGGAGCCTGAATTCGCGCCTCTTCCAATTGCGCAGGCCCGAGTTGATCGTCGAGCAACGCGGCCGCGATCAGGTACTTCAGGTTGTAATCGCCCTGCTCTTTGACCCGTGGATGGTCTTTGTCGCCGAAGCCCCCGCCGCCCGCGAATTCGAAGGCCCCCTGGAAGACGTCGCAGCGTACGTTCTCAACGGCGGCGGCGGTCAAACTATTGCGACGCTTCAGATCCAACACAGCTTCCAGTACGGGTTGACCATGGATGAGCGAACAATATTTCTTCATGACAGTCTTTGTAACAACGTCGAGTGAGGGAAGCTCCCAATCCACGGGGATCGACTGTCCAAACATGAGTTCCAGACCGTAAGGGCCTTCGAACAAACCTTTTGGACCTGTGAAACCTCGCTTCGCCAACGAGGCAGCATAGACGGCGCGCATCCCGGTCATTCCGGGCGAGAAACCCTTCCACTGCGACACCGGTTCGGCATGGACACATGCGAGCGAGACGTTATCGACGGTCGCGATCGAGATTGCATTGGCGATTTCGCCTGAGGTGAGTCCGAAGAGTTTCCCCGCACCCGCAGCTGCAGAGATCGCGAGCTGGGTGGCGTGGTTGAAGCCCTTCGCCATTACCGGCACGGCGGATGTGAACCTGCATTGGATTTCGTATGCTACGGCGAGTGCCAGCATGAATTCCTCGCCTGACGCCCCTACTTGTTCGGCTGCTGCAAGGATGGTCCCGAAGTTGTCACTTGGGTGACAAAGGCCGCCGATCGCCATATAGCTATCCAACAAATCAACATAGCGCACCAGGCTTGAGTTAAAGAGCGCCGCTTGATCTGCCGAAGTCTTGCCGCCCCCGATCAGCGTGCAGCGACCAGGAGATCGATATTCCTCGAACTGTTCACGGAGCGCTGGGAAGGGCCTACCTTGGAGCCCAGCGATTGCACATCCGAGGCTGTCCAGAATATTGCGCTTGAAGAGTTTCCGGATATCGGATTTCAAGTGCTCTGGCCGAGCTGAAACGGCGAAGGCGGCGATGCGCTCGACCGCTGAGCCCACTTCCACCTTCCGCGGAGTTGGCATGAGTTGCGGCATTGTTCATCCTCCTCAATAGAAGGTGTCTACTGGTTACGATCAATCTGGATGATTGGCGTGCCTAATCCTGCTTCTTCATAAACCCACGGACTAGGTCCGCAATCTCGTCTGGCTTGGTATCGAGCGCGAAGTGCCCCGCGTTGAGCATGACGATCCTCGCATTCGGTACGTCGGCGCGATAGCGTTCCGGCTCGCCGAGATCAAAGGAGAGGTCATGCTTGCCCCAGATTACGAGGAGCCTTGGCTGTGTTCTCCTCATCCACGCCTGCCACGTTGTATAGGCGCCCACATTGGTGCGGTAGTCAAAGAAGAGATCGCTTTGAATCTGTGCCTGTCCTGGCGCATTCAGAAATACATACTCGTCGGTCCAAAGATCCGGATCATAGCGTTCAACGTTCGGGTCATCGCCGACGTGTCGTGTCTTGGTGGTAGCAAGCGACAGCAGGTTCTTACGCAACGCTTCCTCATGGGCAGGCCGGTCAGCCCAAAATGAGCGCCGGGTGGCCCAATTCCCCCCGAGACCTTCGTTATGGGCAACTGCATCCTGCACAATGAGACCCTGCAACCGCTCCGGATGTGCCAGGGCCATCCGAAAGCCCACCGGCCCACCGTAGTCCTGCATATACAGCGTGTAGCGCGACAAACCAAGCGTTTGCGTGAAGCCGTTCATCAATTGAGCGATATGGTCGAAGGTGTAAACGAACTGTTTTGGCTCGGGCCAATCGCTGTGTCCGAACCCCGGATAGTCGGGTGCTACCAGATGGTAGTTGTCTGCGAGCCGCGTCAGCAGGGGCTGAAACATCCGAGATGACGATGGAAGACCGTGCAGCAAAAGAATCGTAGGAGCTTCCTTTGGCCCTACTTCACGATAGAAGATGGAGATCCCTTCGACCATCACTGTGCGATAAGACACCTGCTGTTCCATTGATCCCGCCTCTCTTTGTGCATCCGAGCCAAGGGCTATGGCAAAAATAAACGTGACGGTCGCCAGAACCTGAAAAATCGATTTCATCATCGTTTCGTGCCTCCCTCGTGGTAACCCCGAAGAAATGAGCGGGCGAGAATGCAAATCTCAGATACCAACTTCTGCAGCATCGAGATCACATCGCTTTTTCGAGAACGGGTCCGCACTTTGACCGGCCAGCCCACACAGCCTGAACCGAACCAGACGTGGCCACCATGACGCCCTCGCCCAAAGAGATCGGTGCGGAATTCGTTTCCCATAAGGTTCACTTCGGCAGTTCGGTTCCTGCCTGCTCCGCCGCTACGTATGCTGCGTACCAGTCCGACCAGTTCGGGTCGGTCTTCCCGTTGTGCTTCTCGCGCTCGTCGTGGGCGGCTGCCGCACGCCCTATCGCGCTTGCCAGATCGTTTGCCGACCCGAAAGTTGTCGCCGCCGGATCGATGCGACCCGGTGCCCGGCGCGTGACCTCTTGGACAATCCACGCGTTGCCATCGGGATCCTGGAAGGCGACGTATGAGCTATAGCTCTTGCGCTCGGGGTCCGGGCCGCTGATGCGTCCTGCCGGGGAAAACGGCGAGCCGTGGAACACCTCGGTCGCGCTGATGCCGCCGGCCACGATGCGCTTATAAGCCGCTTCGATGTCGGAGACGATCAGCCCTCCCCGGAACGAGCCCGGCGCGGCGTCCGTGACTCCCTTGCCAAACGAGACCGAGGCCGCTGATCCCGGCGGCGTTAGCTGAACGACGCGAAAATCGTTGCCATTAACGATATCGTCATCAACCCGCCACCCGAGCTTTGTGTAAAAGTTTTTGCGCGGTCAACGTCCGAGACGGGGACGATCGCGACCTCGAACTTCATGTCGACTTTCGTGACAGCTATTTGACTCATGTGAATCTCCTTGTGCTTGTGGTTTAGTCTCACGAGTTCATGCGGCTCGTGGGGTTACTGGAACCTCGCAGCCTTTGAAGGTTGTGCTGGCAAGGATCTCAGGTTGTTTTGGCTGCGAAAGAACCGCAAATAATTCGTGGACCTACGCCGCGTCCGGCGAGTAACTATGCTTTGAGAAAGGCGAGCAATTCTGCGTTTATTTGATCCGCGTTTGTCGTACACAAGCCATGGGGAGCACCGGGGATCACCTTCAGGGTTGCAGTTTTCACAATCTTGGAAGAGAGATACGCCGAGTCATCGATCGGAACGATCTGATCGGCGTCTCCGTGAATAATCAGAGTAGGCACTTCAATCTTTTTGAGATCTTCCGTGAAATCTGTCTCCGAAAAGGCCTTGACGCACTCGTAAGTAGTGACGATCGAGGATTGCATTCCCTGGCGCCAGAACGAATCGCGAACACCTTGCGAAACTTTTGCATCCGGTTTGTTATAGCCGTAAAAGGGAAGAGATATATCTTTGTAAAATTGTGAACGATCTGCGACGATCGCCGCGCGGATTCCGTCGAACACCGACCTGGGTAAGCCGCCAGGGTTTTTGTCGCTCTTCAGCATAACCGGCGGAATTCCTCCGATAATCACAGCTTTCTTGACGCGTTGATTGCCGTGACGACCGATATAGCGAGCGACTTCACCGCCGCCCATGGAATGTCCGACCAATGTGACCTCCTTCAGGTCGAGCTTTTCCAACAATTCAGCAAGATCATCTGCGAAGGTGTCATATTCGTTGCCGGTCCACGTTTGCTCAGAACGGCCGTGTCCACGCCTGTCGTGTGCAACCACGCGGTAGCCCTGCTGGCGGAGAAAAAGCATCTGCGCATCCCACGCGTCTGCACTTAACGGCCATCCGTGCGAAAAAACGACCGTGGATCCCATGCCCCAGTCTTTATAGAAAATTGAGGTTCCATCTTTCGTCGTGATCCTGTTCATGTGAGTCTCTCCTCGAACCTGTTTCTGCGGCGCAGGAGCGCTTGCAGGCTTGGGTTCGCCGGCAGCAGCCGGAAGGGGAAGCCCCGTGACTGCCACTGCGGCGGCACCGCTGAGCAGAATTTCTCGGCGCGAGATAGGCGTTATCGACTTGCTCATTTGTTTTTCACTCCTCTTTCGAATGCAATTTCAAATCGTTGTCACATCACTGCGAGCTCTGGCTTCTATACCTCCTTGACCACATCGTTCTGGCGTCGAAGATTGTTGACGATGTGCGCCACAACCATGTGTTCTGCAAGAAAGGGAGGAACAGCGCTTTCTCCTTCTCAGTTATTAACTTCGAACATCACCTCAAGCATGACCGGCGCACCCAGAGGCAAGGCGGTCACTCCCAATACGGACCTCACGGACATCTTGTCCTCTCCAAACACATCGCGGAAAAGCTCCGATGCTGCGTCAGCAACGATAGGCTGGTTGTAAAAGTCTCCGTGTGTTGCCAGGTAGACCCTCACGCTGACAACCCTAGTTACACGGTCCAGTGACCCGACGTGCGCCTTCGCAGCAGAAAGAGCATTCAGGGTTGCAGTTCGCAATGCATCCCGGCCGGTAGATTCGTCGAGCTCTTTGCCGAGTCGCCCTGCGAATTGAAGTTTGCCGTTCTTGATCGGCAGCATTCCGCTAAGGAAGAGCAGCCTACCTGACTGGACGGCTTCGACGTATGCGCCGAGCGGGTGGGGAGCAGTGGGGAGAACGATCCCGCGGTCCTGCAGCCGGCGCTCCGCGCTAGCCGGCTGCGAGCCCTTCGGGCTTACCATTTGCCGTTGTGCGCACCGCCGTCGACGTGCAGCACCTCCCCGGTGATATGGCGCGATTCGGTGAGATAGGCCACCGCGCTTGCGATGTCCTCGGAAGTGGAAATCGTGCCCATCGGCGACAGGGTCTTCAGGAAATCTTTCGGGTTATTTTTGTGAAGAGGAGTGTCGACGACTCCGGGCGCGACCGCATTGAAGCGTATGTGTTCCTTCGAATACTCCGAGGCCAGGCTGCGCGTGATGGCCTCGAGACCGCCCTTCGTGATCATGGGCAGGGATACTGGCAAACCACCGATGGGATTTTCCACCAGCGATGACGTGATGCCTACGACGCTTCCACCCGACCTCTGAGCGAGCATCTGCTGGACCGCAAGCTGGGTGATGTAGATGTAGCCTTCGAGATTCGTCGAGACGAGGGCACGGAAATCCTCAGCGCTGTAATCAGTGAAAGGTTTCGCCGAGAAGATGCCAGCGTTATTGACAACGGCATCTATCGAGCCAAACTTCTGAATAGCGGTGTCGACCACTTTCTGAGCCGTAGAGGCATGGCCGATGTCTCCGTCCACCAACACGAGCCTGTCGGAAGCCTTCAACTCAGACGACTTTGTCGCGTTGCGAGAAGTGCCCACTACGTTATAGCCACGTTCCAGGAAGGCCCTGACTACTGCGGCGCCGATTCCCTGAGAGGCGCCCGTCACGATTGCTGTCTTTTGAGTGCTTGCCATTTATTGCTCCTTTTGAGATCAATGCTGCCTGCGTCGCAGGCGATCTGCTTGAGACGCTGCGTTAGATTTCGTCATAGTGGGAATATCCCCGTTCGGCCCAATAGTCTCTCGGCTCTTCCGCGACATACGTAATTCTGGTAATGGCCTTCACATTCTTCAAACCAAGTTTCATGGGCACCAACAGACGGAGCGGTGCTCCATGATCCACGGTAAGGGGCTGGCCGTTGAAGTGTGTGGCGAGCAGCGTCTGGGGATGGCGGGCCGTCGCCAAGTCAAGTGACATAAAGTAAGGGTCAGGATTCCCCGAGGCATCGAGGTTGACCGAAGACTCCACACGCGCCCATTTCGCTTGCGACATCGGCGGGTAGGCGCGAAGCAGATCATCGAATCTCAGACCAGCCCACCACGCGATCGCACTCCAGCCTTCGACGCACACCAGCCTCGTAATCTGCTCATGCAGCGAGAGGCGAGACAGGAGATTCCGAATATCGAGAGAGATGCTCAGGCCAGAAGCGAGCCCATCCAGAGTCAATTTCCATCCGGAAATATAGCCGGGATCGGGAGTCGATCCGTTGTAGTTGTTCTTAAGTGGAGTAATTTGCGATCTGCTGTAGGTGGGTACGCTACGATTCGCCGAGTACAGAGCTTCTGCGACGTCATCGTCGATGCGTAGTGCTCTGTTTAGAAGCCACTCCTTCCCAGAAGAGTTGATGTTTTCGTGGATACCGATGCGACTGAGCGTATCTTGCGGCAGGAGAAATGCGCCACCCGCTAGCGCTGCCAGCGCGCCAGCCCCAAACACAAGAAAGTCGCGCCGACTCTGATGACGCAGGACTCGGGGAGCCATTTCAATTGCCGGGAGAGGCCCCTCTGCAAAGAAACTTTGCGGCTTCTTCACGGAGACAGAAACGGATTTCGCAGCAACAGAGGAAGCCACTTCTTCTGTTCGCGGTTCATGGTCCTCTGGTAACGAGGGCGATCCGTCTGCCTCTAGTTGTTGTTTTGCGGCTTCAACGGCCTCGGGCTTTTCATTCTCTTTGGGCGCAACGGTGATTGCGACGGAAGGACTCGCATGTTCCGGTGCAGCCTCCGGTAGCTCTGCTACCTCCTGTTTCGCAGCACCAGATGAGGCCGCCTCGTCTGTTCGCGGTTCGTGGGCCACGGATGACGAGGGGGGGCCATCGACATCCTGTTGTCTTATGGCTTCAACGACCTCGGGCTTCTCATTCCCAATCGCAATTGGGACGGAAGGACTCGCCTCTTCAGGACCAGGCGCTGGTAACTCTTCTATTTCTTGTTTCGCTCGAATCCCCGTCGAAGGCGTATCTTTCGGTTGCAATGAATCCTCACGATTTTCCTTATGAACCATTTGCGACGACCTCCGACCGCTCTACTCTTGCTGACCAACCTACGATCATGCTGCGCAACGTATCCCATCCGTCGGCGAAAACAAGAATCACATGCGGCACTACGAATTGGATGTAGATCCACATCAGCCAGAAATGCCAGACCCGCGCTGCGTTGTAACCTCCAAAGAGCGCTGCCAGCCAATGGAGTTGCATGGGCTTGTGGATCGCCCATCCCGTAGCGACCGAAAGAAACCCGGCGACGGGAACAGAGAAATATGCTGCACGCTGGAGCGCGTTGTACTTTGTGTTGAAAAGAGGATGCGGCCATGGGCGGCGCGTCAGTTTAGCGAAGGGAAAACCGACGTAGTAGCGGAACATTCTGAGCGCGTCAAGCGGATCGGTTGGGCGGGGCAGCAAGGAGCGCCAGTCTCCTCCCGTGATGAGCCCTGCAACGTACACCATGCCGTTCAGCATGAACAGGTACGCGCATAACCAATGCAAGCGCAAGGCCAACCCCAACATGCCCGGCCCCAGGCTTATGTGGTTGTAAAGCCAATCGGGTGGACTGCTGTAGCGATGCGGCCCAGGCACATGAGCGCAAATCCAGATTCCAATATCCGCAGCCACATCGGTGTTTCCCGTATTCGGATCTGGCTTGTGTTGATAGATCGGCGAAGCCCAGTAAATAGAGATGCCGCTCAGAATGAGGCCAAGAAGGATGGGCACATTCAGCCAGTGACTACAGCGCACCAAGAAATGGTGTTTCCTGATGACGAGCACGCCCGGCTGTTCCGGCAACGTGCTCGTAGAATTCAGTTCACAATCAGGAAGTGTTGAATGGCTCATGGCTCAGAATCCTTACTGCCTGGTGTCGCTCGACGCCGCTGGAATGAACTGGAAAATCTTGTCCGTTACCAGTGTTCCGTCCGGAAGCTTCGCCGTTGTCGCATAGATGACGTCGCCCTCGTTGAATGTGACTTTTTCAGGTGCGACTAGCGTCACCGGGACATTTGCAGGCACGGAGATCGTCTTCGAGCCGTCCTGATACTGAACTACCAGACTCGTGCCGCTGCCTTTCTGTACCGTGCCGTTCGTCATGCGTGAGTGCGATGCGGCAGGGCGAGCGACGGAGCCATTGGTCATTCTGCTGTGAGTGGTCGAACCCGGCGGGTCAGTCAGAACGCTACCTTCTGCCGCTCCACTCAGTTCCGGTGGAAATATGAAGATCTGCTTTGCTACTTGTGTTCCGTCCGCCTGCTCAGTCGACGCAACCCCGATATACGACGCGGGCGTGACGTGACTCAAATCCGACGGTATCTGCTTATAGGTTGTGAGGGCTTTCTTGACATCAACGTGGACCACGCCTGAAGGTGTCTGAACGTCGAGTGAGTTACCATCAAAGGACTGGAGTTTTCCGATGATACCGTCAATCGGAGGGGCTGCCTTCGCCTGGGGCCAGGCTGTAGATGGCGTCACCAGCGCTGCCAGCAATGTGGCATAGAAGAGATGCTGTAGTGGATGTTGTTTCGTAGTTTTGACACTCGTCGACCTGGAGTGTCCGTGTGCCTCGGAGGGGAGCGCGATGCTGCCCAGCCGTTCACCGTTAATCGTGACGTATGACATTTCAAATCTCCTTGCTGTTCCGGCAATCAAGCATCATGTGATCCTGGCCGGTGGTTTGACGTTGATGAGTCTTCCTTGCGATTCGAACTGCTCCCACCTAGTTCTTCAAAGGTGTGGTTGCGAGAATCAGCACTTTCTCGATCTGCGGAGGAGTCGCGAATAATTCGTTAGCCCGCGCCCCCAGCGCCTTCGCAATCTCGCCACTCAGGTGCGCATTGCGCCCCTCTTCATTTGCAAAGGTGTCGAAGATGCCGAACTTCCCCGGCCCGATCTTGATCGCATACCATTTCAAGGTTCCCTTTTCGTTCAGCGCGAGTGGCTGAGCTGACTTTAGAAATGCCTCGGCATCAGCCTCTTTACCTGCACGTGCTTCGAGCGTGACTAACAATCCGATTGCTTCCATTGTGTTGCCCTCCTGTGTTGAGTTATTCCCGACCGATTGAACTCGCCCCTGGACTCCCGCAGGTGTTGAAACATCCTGCGCACGAGGGGTTGGGTTGAATCCAAAAACAACAGCAAGCAGAGTGGCCGCCAGAGGAAATATGCGATGATGGTTCGCGCCGAGCGGATGTTGTTTTGAGGGTTTCATACGCATCGAGCCGGCGTGTCCGGGTGGATTGGATGGCAGGCTGACGCTGCCCAGCTTTTTTTCCTAACCGTGACGTATGGCATATCTCTCTCCTTCTTCGCGAAAGCCTATGTAGACGCAAGATTGAATCCGCTTGTGCTGTTTCACCACCCAAAACCTGCTAGGCGTTACCCTATATTTTTAGATAGGGTGGTTTCGCTTCCAGACGTACCAAAATGCCGACTGTAGTCATCTCATCGCTCCCACAGCCATAAATGGCTCTGTCTCAATCTATGCGCTGGTATGCGATTTGACGATTGGCAAAACTGCCATATTTGATACCATTTGTGCCATGCGCGTTTATGTGCTTGCACTCGATGGTGTCTTCGATCTGGGGTTGTCGGCCGTTCTGGATGCATTCCAAACCGCGAACGAATTGATTGAGATGACCGGACTCGCTATTCCGCGTTTCGAAGTCAAGCTCGTAGGGATGCGAAAGTCGGTCCGAACCGCACACGGCCTGAAGGTCCCGATTCAACTCATTGGAAGACAAACACCTGAATACGTTATTGTCCCGGCAATCGCATGCAAGACTCTCGACACACTGAATGCAGCTCTAGCCAGACCTGACGTCCGCGATGCTGTGAAGACGTTGCGAAAGTGGGCTAAGGAGGGAGCGAAGTTGAGTGCTGCCTGTGCTGGAACGTTTGTGCTGGCTGAGTCTGGTTTACTCAACCAACAGCGCGCAACCACCACGTGGTGGCTGGCGCCAGTGTTTCGCGAGCGATACCCTCAGGTCTTGCTGGACGAATCGGACATGGTGGTCAAGTCAGGAAACGTTGTGACCGCCGGAGCGGCTCTGGGCCATATGGATCTTGCATTATGGCTGATACGCGGTGTCAGCCCCGAGCTCGCCTCGCTCACGGCGAAATATCTCATTGTTGATTCCAGGCCTTCTCAGACCGCTTATGCTCTGACTGATCACCTAATCCACTCCGACCCGGTTGTACAGCACTTTGAACGCTGGGCGCGTGTCAGGCTCGCACGTAGATTTTCCCTCGACAGTGCTGCGAAAGCCGTAGGCGCAAGCAAAAGGACGCTTACTCGGCGGCTACAGAGCGTCCTTGGAAAATCTCCGATGTCGTATTTCCAAGGTCTGCGCGTTGAACGAGCGGTGCATCTCTTGAAGACGAGCAAAGCAAGTGTAGAAGAGATTGCCGCAAAAGTCGGGTACATGAATGGTGGAACGTTGCGACTACTTCTGCGACGGCGGCTCAATCTCGGAGTGAAGGAGATCAGAAGAACTTCCTGAGGCGTATCTCGTTCCTGTTCGCGGCGACATGGCTCTGGACGGGTCGATACCGCGCTCGACGAGAAAGGGCGCTCCCAGGCGGAGCGCGATGTCTAGCGGTGTGACGAACCGCAGATTGAGCCAGTTCGTGCTTTTGAGTGTAATTTGCTCTCCGAGCGTCCGGCCGATCGCGTGCGTGGGACCGATATCCACTTGGAGTGCGTCACGTGCGTGCCGCACAAGTGCTTTACCTTAATCAATAAACCATTGAAAACAAACACGTTAAACAAATAAATGTTCATTATATCATAATGTTCATGTCGCATGAACGCGAACTATTACTGAACAGCGTTCACTAATTGCTGATGTTCATGTTTCATGTACAGCGAGAGAACGTGAACACGTCAAGTAAAACCGCAAATGAAACATAGACCCCAACACGTAGCACTGATCGAAGCAGCCCTGCAGGAGTTCCAGCGCACGACCGGACTCGCCGCGCAAATCATCCGCTGGGAACCGAACACCATCGATCTCGACCGCCACCAACCCGACGCAGTGATCGAAATAGAAGTACACGGGCGGAAGCACAAATTTGCAGTAGAAGCCAAGATTGGTGTTAGAGCCGAGCTGATCATTCAAACCAAGGCACTCAGGCCTCGCGAACAACAGCCTCGTTTCCTCTTGGTCGCACCATACATCACAAACTACCTTGCGGAAAAGTGCCGGGAGATCAAACTTCCATTTCTCGACGCCGCTGGCAATGCATACGTGGAAGACGATGACCTCTTCGTTTTCGTCACCGGCCAAAAAAGAAACACCGACTTGGCCCCAGTGCACACAAATCGAACAGACACCACGGCTGGGTTGAGGGTCCTATTTGCAATTTTGTGCCGTCCACAACTGTTAAACGCGCCCTATCGAGAACTCGCGACAACCGCTAAAGTGGCACTCGGCACGATCGGGCCAGTCATCAAGGATCTTGAAACAAGAAAGCGGATTGCAACATTTGGTACAACGCTTCCAAAGCGCCGCTTGCTTGATGCCAAGATGCTCTTGCAAGAGTGGGTCACCTTCTACCCTGCAACGCTCAGGCCCAAACTCCAACCTCGCAGATTCCGTGCACAAAATCGCGAGCGGGCACAACAAACTAATTTGACTCCTTTCGGCGCCTATTGGGGAGGAGAAGTAGCTGCGGACCGCCTCACACACTATCTGAAACCTGAACTGCTGACCGTGTATACCCTGCATAACCCGACGAAGCTGATGACGGAGTTCCGCCTCAGAGCAGATGTCAATGGTGACGTAGAAATTCTCAACGCCTTCTGGGACGAAACTCTGATTACCGGGACTGCTGATGTAGTCCCACCAATACTCGCCTATGCAGATTTGATGGCTACAACTGATGCACGAAACCTCGAAGCGGCAAGACTGATCTATGAACAGCACATCGCGCCGAATCTTCCCACTGCTTAAACCACTGAGTCCGCTCGTCCTTGAGCCACTCAAGCCAGTAGCGCAGACCGCGAACGCTTTGAACCTCCCATATTTTCTAGCCGGTGCGACGGCACGAGATTTGGTCCTCGAAAACGTATTCGGCCGACCACCGGGTAAGTTGACGCGCGACTTCGGGTTCGCTCTCTCCGACTGGAAACAGTTCGAAAACCTCAAGGCGACATTGATCTCAACAAGACGATTCAAAGCCGACCGAGCGATCCAACGTGTCTTATATCAGCATTCCGCCGATATCTCGGTTGGTGTCGATCTCATTCCATTCGGTGGCATTCAAGAAGGCTCACAAATCCGGTGGCCTCCGCACAACGACTCTGTGATGAACGTTGCAGGATTCAGAGAAGCTCTGGAATCGGCGATCCAGGTGCAGGTGGATATCGATCTCGTGATACCAGTCGCTTCTTTACCAGGCCTGATCATTCTCAAGTTGTTCGCGTGGGCCGACCGCAAGCACGAAAAGCGTGATGCCCCCGACATTTTGAAGATACTTGCGGACTCTGCCGATGCGGGGAATGAAGACCGCCTGTATGCGGACGAGCTTCCCTTACTTGAGGCCGCCGGATTTGACGTCCCGATTGCTGGCGCACACCTCCTGGGCAAAGACGCCCGTCGCATCGCATGTCAGGAGACTGTGGCGAGTATTGCAGAAATACTTGCGAATCCTAACTTGAAGCGAGAGCTGTTAAACCAGTTAGTGCAGGCCAGTCCCAGATCGGACGAATCGTTCGCCGGATACTGCGCCCGATTGCTCAATAATTTCCAGCGTGGCTTTACAGAGGCATAATTCGCGCTCTCCTTGACACTCTAGGAGAGTATTGATAACGTCTCCTAGACGGACAAGGAGAGATTGTGGGCAATCGGATCGATCTTCTGCAAGGTACCCTGGACATGCTGATCCTCAAAGCCGTGTCTCTGGGCCCGCTGCATGGCTACGGGGTTTTGCTTCGCATACGGCAGGTCTCCGGTGAGCAGTTGGAGATCCAGCAAGGATCGTTGTACCCAGCGCTCTACCGGCTGGAACACCAGGGCTTGATTGCCAGTGAGTGGGGCGAGTCCGACAACAATCGTAAGGCCAAATTCTATCGGTTGACGGCGGCTGGCCGCCGTCAACTCCACTCCGAGACTGAACGGTGGAACCGCATGGCGTCACTTATCTCCAGCATTCTCCGTACGACATTGGAGGAAGTGTGAAACTCTTCGCGAAGCTCCGTTCATGGTTGAAGTGGATCGTAAAGCGCGCGCGGCTGGAAACTGCTATGGAGGCAGAGCTGCGCTTTCACATCGAGAGCATCGCCGAAGACCTGGTTCGCAGCGGGGTTTCCCAGCCGGAAGCGCTGCGCAGAGCGCGCATCCAGTTCGGCGGCGTCGAGTCCCACAAAGATGCCATCCGTGCGTCGCTGGGCCTACGATTCTGGGACCAACTAGGGATGGATCTTCGCTATGGGGTACGCAGGTTGGCGAAGGGCCCCGCATTTACCGCCATCGCCCTCCTGTCGCTGGCCCTTGGCATCGGCGGCAATACAGCAATTTTCACGCTCATGAACCAAGTGATGCTCCGCAATCTGCCGGTGCGGAATCCTGAACAGTTGGTTGCATTCGGTGATTCCGAATTCGGTGGCATCGCCGGCGGCATCGACTTAGGCGCACTTGGCGGCTATTTCCCGTGGGATTTCACGCGCTCGTTGCAAACCGATCCAGGCCCCTTTCAGGGAATCGCCGCATACTGCAGCTTTTCCAACAAGGTGAGCATCCGGCCCCTTGCGGCCAGCGGCACTGCAAACGCAAGTTCGCCTGCCGTGCTCGCACCGGCCAGTCTTGTCTCGGGCAACTATTTCAGCGTCCTCGATGCTCGACCTCTGCTTGGCCGCACCATCCTGCCGTCCGACGACGCTACGCCGGGAAGCGGTGCCGTTACGGTGCTGAGCTATCACTTTTGGCAGCAGTCTCTTTCCTCCGATCCGAGCATCCTTGGGAAATCGATCGCGATCAACGGCACTCCGTTCGAAGTGGTCGGCGTGATGCCACAAGGATTTCTGGGCATCAAGCAGGAGTTGCAGCCAACGGACCTATGGACGCCGCTCAGCATGCAGACCGTTGTGCTACAGCAACCGTCGATGCTTACCCCGCATTCAGGTTTGTACTTCCTTCATTTATTCGCGCGTCTGAGTCCGCGAGCTACAAGCAACAGGGCCGAACTTGCGCGAAGCCAAAACTGGCTCAATCAGCAGATCATGGATGGTATCCGCGAGCGTGAGGGCGGCACCATGTCAGCCGATCGTCAGCTGGAGATCAGCCGCGTCAATGTTCCCTTGGTACCCGCAGCGCACGGGGTCTCACTCATCCGCAGCCAGTATGGCGCTTCGCTGAAGATCCTGATGATCGTTGTGGCATTGGTGCTGCTCATAGCTTGCGCTAACCTGGCGAATTTTCTTTTGGCCCGCGCCGCCACCCGAAAGCGCGAAATCGCCACGCGGCTCGCCCTGGGCTCCAGCCGCGCACGCATCGTCCGCCAGAGCCTGATCGAGACCCTGCTGCTGTCACTTACCGGCGGAGTGCTGGGACTGGGCATTGCCTTCGCTGCCACAGGCGTTCTCATCGGCTTCGTCAGCCAGGGCAACGCTTATATCGCGATGGACCCCACGCCGGATACGACCGTCATGCTGTTCACGCTGGGCCTCTCTCTGCTCACCGGACTCCTCTTCGGACTCGCTCCGGCCCTCGCCGCAGCACGTACTGGAGCGGCAAGCAATCTGAGCGCCGGCAGCCGCACTGCGCAAAGCAGCGGCGGCAAATCGGCCCGGTTCTGGCCTAAAACCCTAGTCACCGTCCAAGTCATGCTCTCGCTGCTCTTGCTGGTCGGCTCAGGGCTGTTTCTCCGCACCTTGCGCAACCTTCAGAACCAAGACTACGGTTTTGAGCGCTCCCACCTTTTGCTCGCCGAGTTCGACGCAAAACTTGCAGGATACAAGCCGAGCCAGACCCCTGGCTTACATCAGCGTCTTGTTGAACGACTGTCCGCTCTTCCCGGAGTTCGCTCTGTCGCCCTCTGCGCGACTCCGCCCATCAGCGGCGGTAACTGGTCCTCCAGCGTCACCATTCCCGGTTACACGCCGGCGCCCAAGGAGAACAGACACTCGATCCTCAACCGCGTCTCTGGGCGGTATTTTGAGACCGCTGGAATATCGATTGTCGCAGGACGTCCCGTCAACAATGCCGACGACGCGAATGGCCAGAAAGTGGCCGTCATCAACCAGACGCTCGCTAGACACTTCTTCCCAAAAGGCGACGCGGTGGGGCGGTCTATCGTCATCGACATCGACAGCGTCAAAGGGCCATGGCAGATTGTTGGTATCGCCCGCGACACCAAATCCGGGAATCCTCGCGATGTTGACCCGATTGGAATGACCTACATCCCGCTTGCCCAGATCGACCCGCATCTTCCGGCCGTTTCATCTACTCCCGATGCAACCGGTGTGGTCGCCAAGACGGTGGTGCTCGAAGAAAACCAGGACCGCTTTGCCGGTATGATCCTGGTGCGCACCACCGGCGACCCGGCTCACACCATCGCCGATCTTCGTGCAGCAGTAACATCCGTCGATGCCAACCTCCCTCTTCTCGAAATCACAACCATCCAAGATCAGATGTCGAACTTCATGATGCACGACGAACTCATCTCATCCCTGACAAGCCTGTTCTCGCTGCTTGCGCTGCTTCTGGCGGCGATTGGCCTCTACGGCGTGATGAGTTACAACGTGGTGCGCCGGACCAACGAGATCGGCATTCGCATTGCTCTGGGAGCACAGACTCCGGCCGTGCAGTGGATGATTCTGAGCGAATCGCTTCTGTTGCTCACCATCGGCGTGGGGCTGGGATTGCCCCTGACTCTGTTGACAACCAAATACATCAAAGATCAACTATTCGGCCTGAGCGCTCTGGATCCCATGACGTTCACCGTTGCGCTCATCGTAGTGAGCGCGATGACGCTGCTCGCAGCGTGGCTCCCAGCCCGCCGGGCAACCAAGGTGGACCCGATGGTGGCCCTCCGCTGTGATTAGCGGGGTAACAGGGCATCGTCGAGCGAAAAACTACGGCAGAGCAAGCTGTTAATGCTTGCAATCGCTGGGCTGAGCTTTTTCTCGGCACCAAGTACTAGCTGCTAGGACTCGCAACTGACCTCATTTCGCTCCCAAATCATCCTTCTCGTGATAGTTGGGGTATGTCGGCCGCTGATACTGAGGCAGAGGATGTTTCTTTAATTCGCCCATCACCACCTCAATTGCTTTGTCGAGCTGGGTATCATGGCCTTGACGATATGCGGCCGGATCGAGATCCACTTCAACGTCTGGAGCGACACCATGATTTTCGACCTCCCATTGGCCGTTAAGCCCGTAGAGAGCGGCTCGCGGTGCGGTAACATGGCCGCCATCGATCAGTTCGGGATAGCCTCCAATCCCCACCAGCCCGCCCCAGGTTTTCTTGCCGATAAGCGCGCCCAGCCCAGCTTTACGGAAATACCACGGAAGAGCGTCGCCGCCCGAGCCTGACATTTCGTTAATGATCATAACTTTCGGTCCGTAAATCGCTTCCGACGGACTCGACCAGTCGTGGCCTTCGCGGGTCACGACCTTGCTCATCATCGGCCGTCGCAGGTAGTCGACAATGTAATCGGCAAGTTGCCCGCCTTCGTTGAAGCGTTCGTCGATGATCACCGCTTCTTTCCCTACTTGAGAGAAAAAGTAACGGTTGAAGCTGGTGTATCCTCCGCCGCCGGTGTTTGGGACGTATACATAGGCAACCCGACCTCCAGTGGCCTTGTCCACGATGCGGCGATTGTTTTCGATCCATGCCCGGTGGCGCAGACTCTCTTCGCTGTCGACCGGAACCACTGTGACCTCCCGCGAATCCTTGCCGTCGGGGTTGGCGCCGATCTTCAGCACTACCTGCTTCCCTGCCGTTTCTTCGAAGAAACCGTAAATGTTATCTTGCGCGTGCAGCTCCCGGCCGTTCACCGCCAAAATGTAGTCGCCCACTTTCGCGTTGACTCCCGGTTGTGTCAGCGGCGCCTGTGATCCCGGATTCCAATTTTCTCCGTCGTATACTTTCGCCAGGCGGTAGCGGCCGTTCTCCAGGCTATAGTCAGCGCCAAGTAATCCGCCCTTTACCTTCTTCGGCTCAGGTTCTTCGCCGCCGCCCACAAACATATGTCCGACGGTCATTTCCCCGAGACACTCTTCAAACAGATACGTGAGTTCTTCGCGCGAAGCGATTCCGTCGAGATACGGCTCATACTTTTTCTTCGCTTTGTCGAGATCGAGACCGTGATAGTGGGGATCGTAGAAGAAGTCGCGTTCGATTCGCCAAGTCTCGTTATAAATCTGCCTCCACATTGCGCGCGGTTCGACATAAGCGTTCCAATCCTCTAACTTAAGAGGGCCGAGACCGGGTTTGGGCGGACCGCCAGCGCTGGGCGATTCGTCGGTTGATGCCGTGGACCACGACTCTCCCTTGCGATAGAGAATCTTTTCACCGTCGAAGGAGACCGTGTAGTCGTTGACCTCTTCGATCCACTTTTCCACCTTCCGCTTGCTCAAATCAAACTTTTGGATAATCAGCGGCGGGTTCTCCTGATCTTCTTCGGTCATCACCATCGGAGCTTCGGCTAAGAACAAAATTCCTGACTTTCCCGCAAGCAGATTGGTGTAATTCTTTCCCGGAATCGGCAACGAAAGAATGCGCTGACTGATTCCTTCAAGGTCAATCTTGACTACGACGGGCACTTCTTTCTTGTTCTTATCCTTATCCTTGTCTTTATCGGCATCTTTATCCTTATCCTTATCCTTATCGTCGTCCCTTTTGTCTTTGCTGTCTTTCTGGTCGACGGCAGGTTTGTCACTTGCTTTGCCTTTGTCTTTTTCGCTGTCTTTGTCCTTATCTTTATCGGCAGACTTGTCTTTATCGCTCGCTGCGGCTTTCTCCTCGTCGCTTTCCGGCGCCAATGGGGACGGCAGGTCTTTGTTTAGAACTACGACATACGGGCTGCGCGAGATTCGGTGTTCATCGCTCGACATATCAAGTCCGGACGTCGCGAGCCCAGTGTCGGTCGAAGCCGTGAAGTAAAGGTATTTCCCGTTTTTGTCGAAGGCGGGATATTGCGCGTCGCTCATGCCATCAGCGATCTGAAAAGTCTTGCCCTGATCGAGCGAATATACAAACACCGCATGCAGGCCGCTAGGCAGTTGCCGGGTGTAGGCGATCCATTTACTATCCGGAGCCCAGGTCTGGCCGAGCTGCGTCGCGGCGAAGCCCCCGTAGTAATCGGTATCGATAAGTTTCGGTCGCGGATTGGCGAGATCCACATACCACAAATTCAATCTCTTATCGGAATACGCTATCTTCTTGCTGTCGGGCGACCACGCGGGAGTATAGAAAAATGACGGCGGATTGCCCAAGCTGATGTGGCGGACGTCACCCAAGCCATTCTGCGCGCGAACGCACAATTCATATTCGCCGCTCTCATCGGAGAAATAGGCGATCGACTTTCCGTCCGGCGACCAGGAAGGATCGCGATCCGCAACTGCAGGGCTGCGGGTAAGATTTCGGATATCACCTTTATCGGTGGGTACTGTGAAAATTTCTCCCCAGGCCTCAAAGACAGCTCGCGCACCCGTGGGGGAAATGCCGAAATTCTGGATACCTTTTGGTTCGACCTTCGCAAAGTGCGGCCGAACCGCAGCAAGATCGCCACTCACGTGGATCGAAACAGTTTTAGCCTCACGCGTATTGAGGTCATAGAGCTTGATCGCGCCGAATTGTTCGATCACGATGGCGCCGGGACCGGCTGAAGCTGTCTTGAAATCAAACCCGTCGTTGTGCAGAGCTTCCGACACTTGCTTCGTTTTGGTATCGCAGGCGAACAGACTTACCGGGCCGTTCCGGTCGGAAAGAAAATAAATCGTATCGCCGACCCACATGGGATAGCGGTCATTTGAGTTCTCGCGCGGAACCTTCACCACGCTGGAATCCTTGAGATCGGCAATCCAGATGGGCGTCGTCTGGCCGCCATGATAGCGCTTCCATGCACGCTGCCATTGCGGATGCGGCACGTACGCTAGGTGCGTGCCGTCGGCGGAGAACGAGGCTTCTTCGGCGACGGGAAACGGCAACTCGGTTGGGAATCCGCCCTCTACCGGCACCGTATACAGCTGATCTTCGAAGTGCCGGAAACTACTGCCCCAGGAAGCGAACAAGATGTTCTTGCCGTCAGGTGTCCAACCTACAACGCGTTCCTCTGCCGGATGGAACGTCAGCCGTCGCGGCACGCCGCCGCTCGCCGCGACGACGTATACGTCCCGGTTTCCGTCGTACTCCCCGGTGAATGCAATCTGGCTGCCGTCGGGAGAGAAGCTGGGAGACGTCTCGACTCCCACTCCCGAAGTCAGCCGGTGCGCGTCGCCGCCATCGCGGCTGACGATCCACAAGTCGCCGCCGTAATTGAAAACGATTTGCGTTTTGCTCACGCTGGGAAAACGAAGCAGTAAAGGCGGATCACTTTGGCCAACGGCCAGTTGCGGAAGCTGCAACATCACAAAGCACAAAATCAACATTACTGAGTCGGGAGGTGGGGCGAACCTCGCCCGGAGCAGCATGCGCATAGGGGCTCCTCAAGACGCTTGCAAATGACTGGAAATCTTAGTGTGCCAGCGGCAAATCGGTCAACTTCATTGCCGGTCGAGTCTCAACGCTCTGATTTTGTTTTATTTTTCCAGTATCTGGAGCTCCAGTTCCATGCGGATACCGGTTACGGCAGAGAAGACATAGAAGATAAATCTGAGGCTGTCGAATGTGTATGCACTGGTAGCCCTCCGGAATTGTGCCAAATGGCACACACTCGGCGATCGCCGCGGCGGATGAGAATGCAGATTCTCACCCGCTTCGCTTTGGGATGCGGGTTAGGCGGGTTCGGCAATGTTCATCGCGCTGACTTCGACCACTACACCGCCGGGGGCGTCATAGTAGAAACCGTATGTTGGCGTTCCGCTACGCTGCAGCTTCGCAGGCTTCGGCGCCAGGTAGTTCCGAGCGCTCAAATCCGAAACGCACCACTCGACAGGCAGCAGTGCCGGCACTATCGCGATCGACGTGGGTCCCTCCTCCGCGTTGAAGCCGGAGTTGACTAGACTGCAGATTGCCATTCGCAGCGAGCCGTGCTTTACCAATACGGCTCCGCGTTTTCCGGCAGTTCTTAGATATTGCCAGTCTTCCTCGGTAGCAGGATTTTGCTCGCGGCTGAAGTCCATGCAGAGGGCGAAAAAGCACACCGATTCTCGTACGCCGGTACGGTCATTCCCGAGTAACAACGGGCAAAACGGAAGCATCGTGTCAAGGGATCGTCTTGACCGGCGGATCGGCCCGAGCTTTTCTTAGCGTGTCTTGGCAGTTCGGGAGGCGTCGTGAACCAGGGATCGGACGAGGACCGTCTACTACCTGCAATTGCATCGCGGGCGATATACGAACTTGACAATAAAGATCAAATGTGTAAATTTAGTATAGCGACTCCTGAGGTAAAGCTTCATGGCGTGGGTTTTAGACCGTATCTCTGATTTGGCTGAACGAGTTGCGCTAGTGACGAGCCCACTCAGGCATCGGCTTTGAAACCGCTCGTGATTCTCGCTCGACATAGGGCCGCTTCGAATTGCAGTCCGGGACGAACCACCTCGGCCACTTCGCCGTCATCGGCCGCCTCATGCCGGTACTAATTGCCTCCGGTTCAGCCCGCGTCGTCGTGGTCTCCAGCCTTGCCGCGCATTTCGGCGATATCGACTTCGATGATTTGCAATGGGGGCGCCGACGCCATGCGAAATGGCCCGCCTACGGGCAAACCAAGTTGTCCAACCTCGTTTTGGCGCTTGAGCTTGCTCGACGCTTGGCGGCCGCGGAGTCCGTCGTTGCGGCATTGGCTGCACATCCTGGCGGGGCCATGACCAATTTGCAGCGCAATCTTGGTTGGCTCCGTGGCCCGTTACGCAATCCACTGATCGCTGGGAGTGCGCTACCAGGTGCTCAGCCCTCGTTGCCAGCCGCTACAGATCCGAGCGCGCACAACGGTTCTTATTGGGGGCCGTCTGGCTGGATGGGACTGCGTGGATCTCCGGCGGAGCTGCGGATTCCCGCGCGGGCTCTGAATCCTGCAACTGCCGATCGTCTCTGGAGTGTCAGCGAAGCGTTGTCGGGAGTGTCTATCCCCTTGCCCGCCGGGCTTGCAAGAGATGCAGCCAATGCATGAGACGAGCGAGGCAGCGCGGCCGCCACGACAGGCGGCGATTTTGGCGGCGGCCGTCAAGGTTTTCTTCCAGTTCGGATACCGGAAGACCTCGATGGAGGACGTCGCGGCCGCAGCGGAAGTATCTCGGCAGACGCTCTATCTCCAGTTCCGCGACAAGGAGCGGCTATTTCGTGCGGCCTTGGAATATCTGACCGAGCAGATGTTGGTTTCGATCAGACGTCTTGCCGGCAATCAGAACGGCACTGTGGAGCAAACACTGATGGGCGTATTCGAGGTTCTTTGCGGAGATTCGCTCGCCCTTTCGTCCCAGATCAACATTGCGGAGCTGCTGGTGGTCGCGCGATCTCAGGAGGAAAGCATCGTTTCCCGTTTCGAGGCGGATGTGCTTTCAGTCATTGCCGATACTCTGACGCAGGCCGGCACGGCGGCTCGATGGGAGCGGCATGGAATCGGCGCGCAGGAACTGGCGATGCATCTTCTCGACACTTCGGCTGGCGTCAAGTCGGCGACCGGAAACCTGTCTGACTACAAGCGACGGATGGCGCTCGCGATCCGAATCATCGTGATGGGTGCCAACGAGGTCGAGATATGAAGATAGCGGTTGTTGGAGCGACGGGCGCGACGGGACGCAGAGTGGTAAAGCATGCACTGGCACAAGGACACTTCGTCACGGCCGTTGCTCGTCATCCGGAGCGACTGTCCTCTGCCGACCGGCTGTCCTTCGTCCGAGGAGATGTTCTTTCCCCAGCGGGCCTCACAGGTGCTCTAGACGGTGTGGAGGCCGTCATTAGCTGCATCGGACCAGAAAAGAACCTATCGCCAGGAACGCTCATGTCAGTCGGTGTTGCCAGCATTCTCACTGAATGCAAACGTGCGAACGTCCGACGATTCATAATGCAAAGTGGTATCGGCGTGAGTGATGGACGCGAGCTCTCCTGTTTCAACCGCCTTGTCGTCCGCGTATCGGGCCGGATATTCACTGCTGCAATTACTGACAAGGCGGTCGCCGAGCGGATGACGCAGAAAATAGAGATGGAGTGGGTCATCGTTCGCCCGGTCGTATTGATAGATAAGCCGGCGAAGGGACGCTATACGGCAGGTCCGTCAGCACGAGTCGCGCCGCTCGTTCCGCTTTCCCTTGACGATTGCGCCGACTGCCTGCTTCGTGCAACGACAGATGAACCAAACTGGATCGGAAAAATTGTGAACGTGGGTTCCTGACCCGGGTATGAGTTTCATGCTTCCGGGCCAACGCCTTTCCCTCCAATGCGCCTTGACGGATGACGCTGTGTACTGCAGGGAGAGGCCGGGCGCATTCCTGTTTTCGTTTCTCGACGGAATGCGGTTATTCGCGTTGGCTACTCTGGTCAGCCAGTCATTGCAGATGAACGTGACCGCTCTGGTCGCATCAAGAAAAGCGCACGTCCTTTGTGCCGTGATACTTGACCTGCCAATATTTAATGGAGCCGTGAAGATTCAGTGCAAGTACCTGCTGACCGCTCCCACCCGCAACTCCGTCGGAGATGAGTGTCCTCAAATGGTCATCGAGTCCTGGCAAGGGGCCCTTCCTTATATAGCGCCGTCGTGGCTCCAGACGACATAGCCATCTTGCACCTGAAACGCTGAAAGCTTTAGTAATTCGGCGCTGCGGATGGCGGTCGTCCTTACTGATGTCTGGAAGACGCGGGCGATGCCCCGCCAACTTCCTGCGTCTCCCATCCCGCGGCCGCCTATCGGAGATTCCCCCTTCGGAACGGAGAATGAATTAAAAGCTCAGAAATGAGCAGTTTCGGACAGCACCGAAGCCCTCCGCGAGTGCAGACTATCGTCTTGGTCAGTGTAAAGATCTTCGGGCCGCGCTTTCTTGCCCGCGATGTGCTGAGTTCTCGCTCCAAATTTCCCGATCAACCGCCAGGGAGGCCGTGTGCACAAGCGAGTGCGTAGCCTAGTCTCTTTGTATTTGTGTTTCCAGGCGGCCCAAATTACCCTGAAGGCACAAGAGTTCAAACTTCTGGACCGAACCGTCCAGGTCCACGGCTTCGTATCGCAGGGATTCGTCTATTCCAACGACAACAACTGGCTGACCATGAATACGAGCCAAGGAAGCGGCGCCTTTACCGATTTCGCGCTGAATATGTCGTCTCAGGTCACGGAAAAGCTGCGGGTCGGGGCGCAAGGCTACGACCGAAACCTTGGCCAACTCGGCCAATACCATCCATCTCTCGACTGGGCGGTCGCCGATTACCGCTTCAAGAGCTGGTTCGGGATTCGCGGCGGGAAGGTTAAGACCACATTCGGTCTCTATAACGACACGCAAGACGAAGACTTTCTCCGCACTTTCGCCCTGCTTCCGCAAAGCGTGTATCCGACCGATCTCCGCGACGCGACTATCGCTCATCTGGGCGCGGATATCTATGGAAAAATTTCACTCACACACCGGCTGGGAGTTCTGTCCTACACGGCCTATGCCGGGCACCGCAGCGACAGCATCTACAGCGGCTATCCCTATTACTTAAGTAGTTTCGGAGCCGAAATCAAGAGCTTTGGTGGGCTGCAGTACGGCGGCGATCTTCGCTGGAACACTCCGGTAAAGGGTCTTCAGATCGGAGTATCGCGGCTGAATGAGCACATCACCGGCAAGGGCTCAGCGATCAACCCGTTTGCCCCTGGGGCAGGGCTAGTGCCTTACTCCGAATCTTCGAAAGCCGACTGGACCAACCAATTCTACGGCGAGTACACCGTGGGCAAATTTCGGATCGACTCGGAGTATCGCCGTTACTGGCGCAACCAGGAGCTCTTCAGCGGAACTTCCGAAAGCTTCGCCGATATACGCGGCTGGTACGTCTCCGGAGCTTACCGGATCTGCAAACGGCTTCAGATCGGGTCCTATTACTCTCGCTACACGATCTCGAACATCGTAGCCGGCGCGCTCTCCGCCTTTTATCCTCCAGCAACCAACACCAATCTACCTGCCAATCACGATTACGATAAAGTCATTACAGGGAGGGTTGACCTCAACAGGTTCTGGAACCTGAAGGTCGAAGGTCACTTCATGAATGGGTATGGCAGCGGTCCGTATCCGAACGGATTCTACACCCAGGTTAATCCAAGCGGATTTGCGCCCAATACCAATGCTCTGGTCCTCAAGACCAGCCTGAATTTCTAAATAAGGGAAGGGGCCGCGGTAACAGGAGAACGCGATGAAGAACCACAAACTATTTTCTCTCGTCGCTGTCGTTGTAATCTTCGCCCCAGTTCGCGTTATAGCGGCCGACGTCAAGGTAATCGCCAATGGAAGTATGAAAGCCGACATGATCTCCGCAAACGAAGTCAAAAGCGTATTTCTGGAGGAGTCCAACTCGCTCAGCGACGGTACTCACGTCGAACCGGTGCTTGAAAAAGATGGGCCAGTTCACGAAGCCTTCCTCCATGAATACCTCGCCGCGGGAACCAATGACGACCTGCAGAGCTACTATCGCGCTTTGGTGTTCTCCGGTAGGGGCTCCATGCCGAAGCAACTCGGCTCCGACGCCGAAGTGGTGGCGTATGTGGCCAGAACGAAAGGTGCGATCGGATATGTGAGCGCCGAGACCGGTGTGGAAGACGTGAAGACTCTGACCATCCTCCGCGAGGGCAACGGCGCCCAAAGAAGATTAGTCACACGGGTCGAGCCGGATTACCCCGACACTCTGAAGCGCCTGAACATTGGAGGAACTGTGCGCCTCCAGGTCTCCATCGGGCCCAAGGGAAATGTGGACACCGTCGAGGTGTTGGGCGGCAATCCGATCCTGGGGGAGTCTGCCGCGGCGGCCGTAAAACAATGGGTCTACACTGCTAGCCGTTCGCGCACCATTGCGGAACTTAGCATCCCTTTTGATTCGCACCATTGAACGTCCAGGCGTCCTCCTACCACTAGAAACGCTCTTGAGGGAATCGATTGAAGCACAGTTTTCGCTCGGCTACACGACGGTTCAAAGCCTTGTTTTCGTTCAAACGGTTTTGGAGTGTCCGCTGACTAAAGCTCGAAGATCGAGGTAATTGGGATCCACTAGAAAAGTATTGGGGAGAGCAAGGCGAACCGATCGAGAATGACGGCAATTGGCAACCCGACAGTGCTCGAACAGCCCGGGCTGAATCGACGGAGATCGCAATTCACAATATACGCAACTGCGACTATCGCACCGAAACCGACTGCGCGAATTGCTGGCAAAGACTATCTTGGAATCAGATATGATCCAGGAATGCTCTCGTCTAGCGTTGCTAGGACCGCACCCTTGGCGGTCGCAAGCTTGCTCAAGTGACCGTCGGTAATCTGCTTAGGCGCTCTGACCCACTCCGGAAGATGAGAAACATCGTGTTCGTCTGCCAGGAATGTGAGGCGAGAGGTACGGCCCTTCTTAAGACGCAGCAGCAGGGTGCGCGCTTGAGCGACGGTGAATCCATAGGCCGGGGCTTGGGCTAGCACACGCAGAAATCCGAGCTCGGTGATCGAGCAACTCCCCAACTGCGGTGAATGACTCGATTGGACCCAGGAAGCAACGCGAGCGTGGAGTTCGTGATTGAGGAACCCGAGGGCGACCAGAGCATTCACATCGAGCAAGTAGATCATGGGAAGTTTGCCAAGATCTCTTCAACTTCCTTGCTGCTTAACGTCGGCGCGTTTGGGCCCGCGCTCAGAGCCGGTAGTCCGGTAACCGGGTCCGTCACAAGTCTTGCTCGATGAGCCCGTTTCCTGCGCGGCGTCAACACAATACTCCCATCCTCTATATAGGCGTCCAGCGGATCGCCTGCACGGATATCGAGGCGACGGCGAAATGGCCCGGGAAGAACGACTTGTCCCTTCGTGGAAACTTTGGTTTGCATGGTAAGACAATCTTACTTTAATCGCGCCGATTTCGCAACAAGTTCACTCCTGAGATCGACGCCCAGCATTACGATGAGTTCGTTGCGGTTGCGGAGCAAAATGGGAAAACGAAGCGGTATGTTCTCGAACAGGCGCTCGGGTTCTACCGGCACAACGTGGTTTCGTTCCAGCACCTGGTCTGCCCGGAGGTGATCGATGCCCTTCGAGCCGTCCGTTGCTCGCAACCGTGACCTGTTGCAGCGTCTCGCCAACAAGTTGGGTACAACTGAGCGAGGGAAAAGGTACTACTCTGTTTCCTAAGCGGCACCAGATAAAGCACTTGGAGTTTGTACCGCGATAGTTCGGGACCCGGGCGTTGGAGGTTCAAACCCTCTCTCCCCGACCCATCTTTTCACACTTAAACTTCACCTCTGATTTTCCGTCTACCTTAATGGTGTCGAAATCGTAGGCAACTCGACCTGGCACCACCGCAAATTTCAATGAAGTTGCGAAGGCCCGCTTCGTGTCTCCATCCGCCCTGAACGCCTCATTCCACGCGCGCGTCGAACACGCCCGTCTCCACCTGTCCGGCGCGCTTGATCTGCACGAAAATCCGATAGTCGCCTGGCTGCGGAAAACCATACGGAAAGCTGACCTCGGGAGGCTGCGCTCCCATCGCCATTCCGCCCGGCATCGCCGGCGGACCCTCCAAGACTCCGGCCTGCGCCAGCTCCAGCGCTGCCATCGCTACCGACCCTGCGGGGTGCACGTGCGCAAACGCGCTCATGTCTGAGCGCACAAATTCCGCGTGCCCCGCCATGCCCATGTACGGCGCCAAATCTTGCGCGGGCTTTCCTTCTTTCGTTTGCACGCTGAACGTAAAATTCATCGCGGTGTTCGCTTTCAGCGGACCGCCCGCTCTCTCCCACGTCATATGTCCGCCGTCCGGCAACAGAAACGTACTCGCTTCTCCAACGGGTTTCGTCAGCGGCGCTCCCGACCATGACGAGTCGTCCCCCGCCAGCGGCTTGCCATCGATCTGCGGCAAGTTCACCTCTCCCACCAGCGTCCAGGGAAATCCGGCCTTGTCCACGACGTCTGCAAATACCTGATACCTCCCCGCCGAAATCGCCGGCAACTCCTCCGCGAACGCGCCACCCTCAATTCTCTCCGGATGCAAATGCAGCAAGCGATCCATCCCCGGCAGGCGAATCAAAAAGAGATGCATCCGGTGATTGTGGTCCGGAATCACCTCCTCCATCTTGACCTCGTTCCGCCACTCCTTGTCCTGCCCGCGCGCTCGAATCACCAGCCGGTTCCCGCTTTGCAGCGTCGTTTCCGCGGCTGGCGGCTTGAAAAAATTTACTCCGCGTTCGTAGTTGCCCGCCTCCGCGCCCCACCACGCTCTGCCAAGATACAAAATCCCCACCACGACCACCGCCGTGATCGCCATGACTAGCTTCGCGCGCCGGATTTTCGCTGGTGCCGGCGTTTCTCCCGGCGCCAGATTTCCTTCACGTACTGCCGCGCCCGCGATGAACACCATTCCCACCGCCAGGAACACCATCAGCAACCCCAGAATTCCTTTGAGCGGTTTATCCATCGTCAGCGTGCGTTGCGCAAACGACGGCACCGGGACGGAAACTTCCCCTTTTCCTTTCGCACCGTCCACCCGGATGCGCACGCGCAGGGCGCCGGATTCCATCAGCCACAAACTTCCCGTAAAAAATTGCGGGTCTTCTTTCGATTGCTGCGCCAGATCCGGCGTCGGCGGCAGGTTCGAGCCCGGCCCGCTCAGCCGCATCGAAACAAATTGCACCGTCCGCACATCGCCCGAGGCGCTCCGCACACGAATTTCCGCCACTCCAGGAATCACTTGCGGCACGCGCACGGTCACAAAAAGGTGATAAGGTCCCGCGTCACCCTCGAAATAAACGTTCGGGCTGCCCACGTGCGCGCACACCGCGGGCGCAGTGCACAATAGCAAAGTCAGAATGGCACCTGCGCGCAGTTGCATCACGCTCCTGAAACCCAAACAGAATCAATCAAGAATCACTTTTCGCAGGAAATTGGCAAACTCACTATCCGCACGCCGGGCTCTCACCTTTTCATCCGCCGCATCCAGTCTCCCCACGCCAGCCCCAGCCGCGAAGTGATCATCGCCACCACAACCGCGAACGCCATC
>Ga0209420_1000280_pt1 | contig 29665 bp, 21 predicted proteins | sample BlaSpr_A8_OM1_O1_FD_187972 | JGI IMG/M metagenome (GOLD analysis project Ga0209420, IMG submission 187972) | Forest soil microbial communities from Thunder Bay, Ontario, Canada - Black Spruce, Ontario site 2_A8_OM1_O1 (SPAdes) (version 2) | ecosystem: Environmental > Terrestrial > Soil > Boreal...
CCCGAGCCGATGAAGATAGGGAACCAGCTTTTCGGCATCGACAAAACGGAAATTCAGGCTGAACTGCACGCGATAGGTCGCACTTGGAACTGGCATCGTTTACTCGATGCGCATCGAAAGAAGCTCACCGAGCGAGCGGAAAGTATCGGCCCACTCCTGCGCTTGCTCCTGACTCTTGCAAGCTTCTTTCACGGCATCCTTGCCGAGGCTTTTGTAGACGAAGTAGTAGCTATTCTGAACCTCCCAAAGTTGCACTTCAAATGGAAATGAGCGGGCCAGCCGTACCGCGGCTTCCAAGGTCTTAAGCTTTTCAAGGTTGCAGGGATCGGCACACCATTCATTCGCGATGGCTTCGAGGCGGCGGCGAAGGGCGAATTCCAAGGTGGTTACGTCCAGAGGCACGTGGATCCTCTGCGCTTCCTCCAAAGGCGCAGCGATGGCGTCATGATTCCACCGGCCTTCATCAATTGCATGGCGTAGATCGGCGTTGAGGGTAAATTCCGCCGCGATCTGAAAATGCCGAATCGGCGGCATGCCGATGGCCGCCAGAAAGCGCATGAGCGGCGCGCGATTATCGTAGAGCTGGCGGTAAGAGGCATCCGCTTCGCTCAGAGCCGACTGGAGGATTCGATCGAGGATCTTTCGTTGCTCGTCGCGGAATAGAAGCTTGAGCGAATAGCTTTCCGAGCCAAAGGCGCTATCGAGAGCGCGGATCAAATCTGGAAATTCGCCGCTATCGAACTTTAGAATGATGTCCTTTACCGTGGAACGATAGGCCTCTTCTCCAACGAATTCGCGAACCCCGCCCGCGATGTGATGGTCGCCTAGCGAGGCAAACGCGAACGTGATATCGCCACGCTCGAGGGTGATCTCCGAAGTTACCTGGGCATGCCCGATGGCAACCTTCGTCTTTCCTGAAGAGAGGGCTTGCTGGTCTTGCCGGTGAATCAAGTAGCTGTAGACGCGCGTTTCGTCACCATATGAGGTGAAAAGTGAGCTGACGCCGTAATGCGCTCCGACCTTCAAGAGGTCGAGAGTCATGGGCTTGACGTACTTCTCGAAAACATCTTTCCCCGTGCCCATCTCGGGGATGTTGCTTTTCGCCTGGCTCAGGCGGTTCAGAAATTCAGCCTCGACGCCATTTTGGAAAAGCTTCTCGGCCAATTGCACGACGCGCCCTGCATACTGAATGCACTGCGTGGTCTCGATCCCCGAGAGTTCGTCAAAAAACCAGCCGCAACTCGTGTACATCAACATGGTGTGCCGCTGCAGCTCGAGCAATTCGAGCGCTTTTGTCTTCTGTTCGTTACAAAGCTGCTGCTTGCCGTGATCGTGAAAGAAGGCGTCTAGGTTTTCTTTCGATCGATTCAGAATCACTTGGATATAGTCGTCGCGCGCGCGCCAGGGATCGGCGAGAAATTCGCCGGCGGTCTTTTCGTAGAGCGGAGCCACGGTATCGCGCAACCAGTCCAACGCATTACGCAGCGGTTCGCGCCATTCTTGATTCCACTCCGTATGGCCTCCCGAGTTGCAACCGCAATTCCGGCACCAGCGGCCGACACCGTGCGCGCAACTCCACGAGCTTTGATCGAACACCTCAGCCTCATGCGTTGGCGGATACATCTCCAGAAAATGACTGTAAACCGTCAGCTCAGCCCATTTCTCTGATTCAAACGTTCGCAGGGCGTAGGCCAGCGCCATGTCGCCATGGCGGCGGTGATGTCCGTAGGTTTCCCCGTCCGTGGCGATATGGGCTAATTGCGGCCAATCCCGCGCATCGGAAAAGGCTCCATTGAGCCGCCGCGCGAACGTTTCACCGTTCGAAAGCAAGTCTTCGAATGCAATTGCGCGGGAGACCGGGCCGTCATAAAAGAAAACATTGATTCGCCTGCCCGATGGAAGCCGAACGACATAAGCTCGCGAAGGATCAACCTGCCCGCCGCTGACATCGATCCATTCGCCATCGCCTGATTTGCGGATACGCTTGGCGGAATATGGCGATAGCACGGTGAAATGGATGTTCAGCCGCGCGAGTGTCTCCAGGCTCTCCACGTCCACGGCAGCCTCGGGCAGCCACATGCCTTCCGGGAACCGCCCGAAGCGATGTTTGAAATCGTGAATGCCCCACAGAACTTGCGTGGTTTTGTCCCGCTCGTTGGCGAGCGGCAAAATCATATGGTTATAGGCCTGCGCCATGGCCGAACCGTGCCCGTCAAAGCGATCGCGGCTGGCGTGATCGGCAGCCACGATGGCGTCGTTTAATTTCGGAGCTTTCTGCGCGATCCAGGAATGCAGCGTGGGGCCAAAGTCAAAGCTGATCTTCGCGTAATTATTGACGATATCCACGATGTGGTGTTCGCCGTCCAAAACGCGGGAAGCCGCATTCGGCGCATAACATTCTGCGGTTACGCGTTCATTCCAATCATGATACGGATAAGCAGAATCCTGAATCTCCACAGCTTCCAGCCACGGATTTTCGCGCGGGGGCTGATAGAAGTGTCCGTGGATGCAAAGATATCTTTGGGTCACGATTTCCTTTCCAGGGTTTAACTCGCACATAAGATGGAATTGTAGCGTGGGTGGTGACCACGAAATGCGGACGGCGCAGGCCGGGAAGCTTGTCCACGATCCTTCTGGCGGCGAGTTTTCTATGGAAAACAGAAAAGCGTCCATCAGGTGGTTTCTGTAGTCTAATCAGCGGCTTGCAGAGGCCGTATAATAGCGGGCACAGGTGTGAGGCCGGGTGATCCCACCTGCGGCGATAGTGCTAACATCGTTAGGGTGGGGTGGTTCGCGGGTAATGGCGCGAGTTCTTATCGTTGACGATCACGCGGTGGTGCGGAGGGGTGTGCGAGCCCTATTACAGCCCTCCCAAAACTGGGAGATCTGCGGCGAGGCGGAAAACGGCGAAGACGCGATCCGCTTGGCGCAGGACCTGAAGCCGGAAATCATCATCATGGATCTTTCCATGCCGGTGATGAATGGATTGCAAGCAACCCGGGCCATCCGGCAATCGCTTCCGGAAATTAAAGTTGTGCTCTTTTCCCTGCATACTTCCTCAGAGCTGGTGCGAAGCATTTTTATGGCCGGTGCGCAAGGCTATGTGTTGAAATCCGATGCGGAAACGGATTTAATCACGGCGCTCGAAACGGTTTACGGCAACCATACCTACGTCAGTCCGGCGATCGATCCAGGATTGGTGAATCGAGTCCTCGAGCAGGTTCAGTCCGAAGGCAAAGCCGCAGGCTGAAAGCTCCGCCTTCCAAATTCTCAGGGAAACGTCAGGTGGGCCCTGTTCCAGAATCCGGTATCTATCGTATTGGCGCGTTTGTCGGTTAGGAGCATCCTATTTACGTAAACACGCGCCAGCTTCAAGGAGGATTTGTGTCAAAGAGAAAATCCGTGTTTGGGATTTATGGAACCCGAATGGGAGTGGAACGCGCGGTAAGTGCACTGCGGGACGCCGGATTCCCGAATTCCGATGTGTCGGTTCTGCTGCCGGAAAATATGGGTGCAATTGAGTTGGCAACGGAAAAAAATACAAAGGCTCCGGAGGGAGCGGCGAGAGGCGCCGGCGCTGGCGCCGTTCTGGGCGGCGCATTTGGATGGCTGGTGGGTTTAGGGGCGCTGGCAATTCCCGGGCTTGGACCGTTTATCGCTGCTGGGCCCTTGGTGGCTGCGCTTGCCGGCGTAGGCGTGGGAGGGGCCGTTGGGGGATTTACCGGCGCGGTGATCGGGCTCGGCATTCCTGAGTATGAGGCCAAAATGTATGAAGGACGGCTGGCGAAGGGCGGAATCCTGGTGGCGGTGCACTGCGAGACGTCCGGCGAAATCGTGCGCGCCAAGGAAGTGATGCAGTCCACCGGTGCCGAGGATATCTCGAGCGCGGAGGAAGCGCGGGGGAATGGCGCTTCGGAAAATCCTGCCGTTCGAGGCGCGAACGCATAGACACAGAGCAAGTTGAGCGGTGCTGCTTTTTGCCTCTGAAAGCGGCATTCTACAGATATGTTTGGACGGCCGGTCTTTCGCCGCATTCCTGCTGCAATTCTGCTATTTTTGATCGCCTGTGGCATCACTTACACACAAACCTCGGATTCGGGGCCCGAACGTACGCTTTTTAGCTACGCTAACCGGGAACGTGCAGCCCACGGAATACCGGAATTGCGCTGGGATCCCGAGTTGGCGGCTGCTGCGCTGCAGCACGCGCAGAAGATGGCGCACGAGAGCAGGCTCTCTCACCAACTTCCCGGTGAGTTGGATCTCGCGGCGCGAATTACGGCTTCTGGCGCGCGTTACAGTGAAATTGCCGAAAACATTGCGGAAGGGCCCAGCACGCTCGAAATACACACGGGCTGGATGAATTCGCCGCCACACCGCGCCAATTTGCTCAATCCGACGCTCGATTCGATCGGCATCGCAATGGTGGCGCGAGACGGTAAGTTATTTGCCGTACAGGATTTTTCGCACAGTATCGCGAAATTGAGTTTGCAGCAGCAGGAACAACAAGTGGCGAAGGCCTTAAACGCTCGCGGGCTTCGATCGCTTGATAAGCCCGAGGAGGCACGAAAAATTTGCGCCGGCAGTTCCAACACCGGTGGCGCACTCACCGTCTTTCAATACACCACGGACAACCTTTCGAAATTGCCCGACGCGCTGGAGAAAGCGCTTGAGAGAGAGCAGTACGATTCCGCGGCCGTAGGGGCCTGCGCGTCGGGAGATGCGTCGGGACTCTTCAAGGTAGCCGTGCTTTTGTATTGACGATGTTGCGCTTCACTTGCGCTGCGTTTACAGGCTGCCCCGCTGTTGGCCGGTGGCGAGCGCCCAGCAAGCCTTCGCGATGGCCCAATCTTCCTGTGCGCGGATCACTAGCACACGTACACTTGAGTCGAGCGCTCCGATTTCGCCATCCGGGGTGATGCGCCGATTGCGGCGACGATCCAGCTTCAATCTCAGGAATTCGAAAGCCTCGCAAGCGGCGGCACGAACGTCCGGTGAATTCTCCCCAATTCCCGCCGTAAAAATCAAAGCGTCTACAGCTCCAAGCGAAGCCAGCATGCTCGCGATGCCGGCCCGGAGGCGATGGATAAAAATGTCGAACGCGAGACATGCGCGAGCGTTACCGCTCCGCCTTGCGGCCAATACATCGCGCATGTCATTCGAAATACCCGAAACGCCTAGCAACCCGCATTCGTGATTAAGCAGGTTGTCCAGTTGCTTGGCAGAATAACCCTGCGTTCGAATTAAGTAGGTGAGGATTCCTGGGTCGAGCGAGCCGGGACGCGTGCCCATCATCAGGCCATCCAGTGGCGTGAAACCCATGGTGGTATCCACGCTGCGGGCATCGGCAATCGCCGCTAGGGAGCAACCGTTGCCCAAATGGCAGGTGATGAGCCGCAATTTCGAACGTTCTCGGCCGAGCAGCTTGGCGGCGCGCTCTGCGCAGTATTGGTGATTGATGCCATGGAATCCGTAGCGGCGGATGCCTTGCTGGAACCATTTGTAAGGCCCGGGATAAACGGCAGCGGGCAAAGGCAAACTGTAATGAAAAGCAGTGTCGAAGACGGCGACCTGCGGAATCTTCCCCAGCAACGCGGCGATTGTACTGATTCCCTGGACTTCGACGCGGTTGTGCAACGGCGCAATCTCCGCGAAGCTGCGAAGCTTTCGAATCACAGCTGCGTTGATTCGCGTTGGTTTGTAGAAGTCACGGCCACCATGCACGATGCGATGTCCGACGACGTCGATCTCGCCAGGATCCTGCAGTGCGGCCGCACGTCCCAACCAAAGTTGCCGCAGCATCAACCGCAGGGCCGCTACTTGGGAATCTGCATGGAATTTCTTCTCGAATGTAGCACCCGCGGAATTTCGCACGCGCAATCGGACGGTGCCGCGCCCACTCCAGCCAATATTCCCTTCCCACAGCGGAGGCGGAGGCGACGATGGAGTCTCGTCGCCGATCTCGAAGAGGTTACATTTCTGGCTGCTTGATCCCGCGTTCAAGACCAAGATTTTCATGAGCTAGTACGGCCACTTCCAATCGCGGACGTCGGGCAGGTCCTCGCCATATTGGTGGATATAGAGACGATGCTCGACGAGCTTGTCACGAAGAAATTGCTGGAAATGCGCGCCGATCTTTTGCAGACGCGGCACGCGATCCACCAAATCGCCGGCCAAATGAAAGCGATCGAGATCGTTCAAGACCGTCATGTCAAACGGCGTTGTGGTGGTGCCTTCCTCTTTGTAGCCACGCACGTGAAAGTTCGTGTGGTTCGTGCGGCGGTAGGTTAGACGGTGAATCAGCCACGGATAGCCGTGATACGCAAAAATCACGGGCTTATTGGTGGTGAAAATAGAATCGAACTCTGCGTCTGGAAGCCCGTGAGGGTGTTCGCTCGAAGGCTGCAACGTCATCAAATCCACAACGTTCACCAGACGGAGCCTGATATCCGGAAAAGTCTGCCGCAATAGATCGACGGCCGCGAGAGTTTCGAGCGTGGGAACATCGCCGGCACACGCCATTACCGCATCCGGTTCTCCGCCCTGATCGTTGCTGGCCCAATCCCATATGCCGATCCCGGCAGAACAATGGCGAATGGCTGCGTCCATATCCAAATACTGCAAAGCGGGCTGCTTGCCGGCTACGATCACATTGACGTAGTTGCGGCTGCGTAGACAATGATCTGCCACGGAAAGAAGCGTATTTGCGTCCGGCGGCAAATATACGCGCACGACATCGGCTTTCTTATTCATCACGAAATCGATGAAGCCGGGATCCTGGTGGCTGAAGCCATTGTGATCTTGCCGCCAAACATGCGAGGTCAATAAATAGTTGAGCGAAGCCACGGGTCTGCGCCACGGAATCTTCAGGGACGATTCGAGCCATTTTGCGTGCTGATTGAACATGGAATCCACAATATGAATGAAGGCTTCGTAGCACGAAAGGAATCCGTGCCGGCCCGTGAGCAGGTAGCCTTCGAGCCAGCCCTGGCACATGTGCTCGCTCAAAACTTCCATCACCCTGCCGTTTGGCCCCAGGTGATCGTCGGTCGGAATAATAGGTTCCATGAAGGTCTTGTCGGTAACTTCGAGCAGCGCTTCGAGGCGATTGGAGACGGTTTCATCAGGCCCCATCACGCGGAAATTGCTCAGGTTGGCCTTCATGATGTCGCGAAGAAATTTGCCGAGTACCCGAGTCGCCTCAGAGATGTCTTTCCCTGGTTTCGAAACTTTCACCGCGTATTCGCGGAAGTCCGGCATATCGAGCTCGCGCAGTAACATGCCGCCATTGGCATGTGGGTTCGCGCTCATTCTGCGATCGCCTGCGGGGGCAAGTTCTGCCAGTTCGCTCACCAGCTTGCCTTCGGAATCAAAGAGCGCCTGGGGCTGATAACCCCGCATCCAGTCTTCGAGCTGCTTCAAGTGTTTCGAATTCTTGCGCACTTCCGCGATCGGCACTTGATGGGCGCGATAGGTGCCTTCGACCGGCAAGCCGTCCACTTCTTTCGGCCCGGTCCAGCCCTTTGGCGTGCGTAAAATGATCATCGGCCAAACGGGCTCATTCGAAAAACCCTTTGTGCGGGCTTCGCTTTGAATGGCATGAATTTCGCCGAGGATGGCATCGAGAGTTTCCGCCATGAGTTGGTGCATCGGCTCCGGCTGATCCCCTTCCACGAAATGCGGATGGTAGCCGTACCCGCGGAAAAGCTCGATAAGCTGCTGATCGGTCATCCGGCCGAGCACGGTGGGATTATTGATCTTGTAGCCGTTTAGGTGAAGGATGGGCAGGACCGCGCCATCGCGAACTGGGTTCAGAAATTTGTTCGAATGCCAACTGGCGGCGAGAGGACCCGTTTCCGCTTCCCCATCGCCGACCACACAGCAGGCGATCAGATCCGGATTGTCAAAAGCCGCGCCATACGCGTGAGCAATGGAATAGCCCAGCTCGCCGCCTTCGTGGATCGAACCTGGCGTTTCCGGTGCGCAATGGCTGGGGATCCCGCCGGGAAACGAAAACTGCTTGAACAGCCGCCTCATCCCCTCTTCGTTTTTGCCTATGTGAGGATAAAGCTCGCTGTACGTGCCTTCGAGGTATGTATTCGCCACAATTCCCGGTCCGCCGTGCCCCGGACCCGTAATGTAGATGATGTTGAGATCCTCGCGCTTGATCACGCGATTCAGGTGCACGTATACGAAATTCAGTCCGGGCGTAGTGCCCCAATGGCCGAGCAGGCGTGGCTTAATGTGTTCCGGTTTTAACGGCTCCCGCAGAAGCGGATTCGCGTAAAGATAGATTTGCCCGACCGAGAGGTAATTCACAGCGCACCAATATGCGTGCACTTTACGAAGTTCGTCGGCGGACAACGATTTTTTTGTAGAGGAACTCTTCGGAGAATTTGCTGCGGCGCTTGACATGGCAGGCTATCCTTCGCGGCAACTCACGCCAGAAAGACATTCTACAGGAGCACCCGCAGGGCTCGTTTGAATTTTGTGTGAAAGGAGGTCAATTGGTCCGAGCGCCCAATGCATGCGGAGTTAGCAGTTCGCGCATGACTTCGAGCTCGGTGATGGTGCCACGCTTGAATTCGGCATCTTTGCGTTCGTAGGTGACGTAGCCGGAATTGATTGCCGCATACATCTCCGCAAAAAGGCGCGCCACCTCGGGTGGAAATCCAAGATTGGTGAACGCGGAGACCGCCGCTTCCACGGGTAGACCTTGCACACGCACAGCGCGATTGAGCACCGTACTCGCTGCCGTGGCAATATCGGCCGGGCTGTACTCAGAAGGCCCCGCCATCTCAATAATGCGGCAGCCGTTCGGTGGGTTGAGCAAACTTTCTGCCGCGATTCGCCCGATGTCTCGCGTTGCAATCATCGGTATTTTCTGTTCGGGAATGAGGAAAGAGGGCAGCACTCCATCTTTCTTGATAGAGGCAAGTTGGGACTGCCAGTTCTCGATAAAGAATGCGGGCCGGAGAAACGTCAGATTTTTGGCGACGGGCTTCAATTCCGTTTCGCCGTAATGATTCACGAGAATCAGGCCGGTGCCGGACGTGAGGTGCGCACCGATGGACGACAAAAACACCACATGGGGAATCATGCTGTCAGACACCGCTTTGGCGAAGGCTTCGGCAACTTTCCGCTGGCCGGCCAAAAGATCGGGATTCCCATAATTCGGCGGGATCAGCAAGTAGGCGCCTTCCGCGCGCGCAAGATAGCCGGAAAGCTTTTCAGCGTCTTGTAGATCGGTGACGGCGATCTTGGCGCCTTTGGCCAGCCACGGTTCACCTTTCTCTTCGGAACGAACAATCACGGTGACAGTTTTGTTTTGGGCGAGCAGCGTTTCCGCCACAACTTTGCCGGTGTGCCCTGTGACTCCCGCGATGACGTACATTATGGTGCTCCTGTCGGTACTAGGTAAGCAGATGCGCTGGCGAGCCGGGAGGGTGCATTTTCGCGTACGCAGATACAGCGAATGCATGGACCGCGCAGCGCGAGGATAAGCGTATCAGTGAAAATCGTGAGAAGTGGTTTCGGCCTGCGTTATGGAGAGAGGCTGGATGCAATCGGCTTTCACGGAAATTACATTGTCCTGATTCTGTAATTTCCCTTCGATCAGCAGAAATTGGTGATGTACCACTACAGTGCGATTCTGTTGGAAAAGTTGTGGCGTGATGATGGCGTTGGCGATGCCGGTTTCGTCTTCCATGCTCAAGAACACAAATCCTTTAGCCGTGCCCGGACGTTGCCGGGCGATCACCGATCCGGCCACGCGAACCGGCATGCCATTGGGAAGATGCTGAAGTTCAATAGCGGAGCGGATGCCTTGTTTTTTCATTTCGGCGCGATGGTAAGCCATAGGATGCGGGCCTACCGTCATCCCTGTGCCGTGAAAATCGGCGATCAGGCGCTCTTCCACGGTCATGGACGCCAGCGGTGAAGCAGGTTTGGGAGGGTAATGGGCTGCCTCTATGAGGGCGGTTGCAGGGTTTTCGAATAGCTCGGGAATTTCTTCCGCCATTTCGAACAAGGGACCGGCCTTGCGTGCAGCCCGTTCGATTTGCCATAAGGCGTCGCGGCGGTGCGCGCCCTCTTTGCCGGCAATCGGATTCAAAGCACCAATCGCAGCGAGGGTGGCCAACTCCGATTTATGAAGCGCGGGCACGCGAAGCTTTAAGTCTTCAATTGAGTTGAAGGTGCGCTCGGCTCGTTCGCGAACGATTTCCTTAGCCCGTTCTTCCCGAAGGCCTTTGACGTAGCGCATGCCCAGCCGCATGGCGAATTCTCCATTCTTATGCGATTTCTCAAGAGTGCAGAGCCACTCCGAACGGGTGACATCGATGGGCCTGATGCGCAGGCCGTGGCGTTGAGCGTCCTTCACAAGCGTTGCGGGCTGGTAAAAGCCCATCGGCTGGTTGTTAAGCATGGCGGCAGTGAAGGCGGCGAGATAATGGCATTTTAGATAGGCGCTGGCATAGGCGATCAAGGCAAAGCTGGCGGCATGTGATTCCGGGAATCCATACAAAGCGAAGGAGGTGATCGAGCGAATAATCTTTTCCTGGACTTCGGCGACGATTTCGTTTTTTTCCATGCCGCGCCGCAGCTTTTTCTCCACCTCTTTCATGCGGCGTTCGGAACGCTTGAAGCCAAACGCGCGGCGCAACTCTTCCGCTTCGCCTCCGGTAAATCCGGCAGCGATCATGGCCATGCGCAGCAATTGTTCCTGGAAGAGCGGCACGCCTAAGGTGCGCTCAAGCACGGGTTCGAGCTTGGGATGAAGGCAATCCACCGGTTCGCGTCCTTGGCGCCGATTCAAGTAAGGGTTCACCATTTCCCCGACGATGGGGCCAGGGCGGATGATGGCCACCTGCACCACAATGTCGTAAAAACATTTGGGACGAAGGCGCGGCAGGCACGCCATCTGGGCGCGACTTTCGATTTGAAACATGCCGACCGTGTCCGCTTTTTCCAGTACGGCATAAATTTGGGGGTCGTCCGCGGGTAAATGTGCGAGGTCCACTTCTTCGCCATAGTCATTGCGAATGATTGTGAGGGAATCTTCCAGCACGGCCATCATGCCCAGCCCCAGCAGGTCTACTTTCACGATACCCATATCGGCACAATCTTCTTTATCCCATTGCACCACCACACGTCCGGGCATCGTGGCGGGCTCGAGCGGCACCACCGAATCCAATTGGCCCTGGCACACCACCATTCCGCCGGAATGTTGTCCAAGATGCCGTGGCAAATCCTGGACCATCAGGCAGAGATCTAGAAATTTGCGGATCAGAGAATGATTGAGGTCGAGGCCGGCGTCGCGAAAATGGCGATCGAGCGTGTCGCTTTCATCTTTATACTCCCACGCGCCTACAAGGCCCGAGAGGCGATCGAGCATTTCCGGCTCGAAAGAGAGCGCCTTGCCGATTTCGCGGGCAGCCGAACGCCCACGATACGTGATCACATTGGCCGTCATAGCCGCGCCCAATTTTCCATAGCGTTCGTAAACGTATTGAATGGCGCGTTCGCGCTGATCGCCGCTGGGAAGATCGAGATCGATGTCGGGCCATTCGCCGCGCTCTTCGGAAAGAAATCGCTCGAAAAGTAGGTCCATGCGCACGGGATCCACGGCGGTGATTCCCAGCGAGTAGCACACCGCGCTATTGGCCGCGGAGCCGCGGCCCTGCACCAAGATATTTTGTTCGCGGCAGAAACGAACGATGTCCCAAACGATCAGGAAATAGCCGGCAAGATCGAGCTTTTCAATCATTGCCAGTTCGCGCTCGACTTGTTTGCGGGCTTCTTTGTTGTCGCGGCCATAGCGTGAAATCATGCCTTCCCGCGTGCGTTCGCGAAGGAAATGCATCTGTGGCCTACCGTCCGGAACCGGATATCGCGGAAATTCGTAGCCCAAGTCTTTTAGAGTGAATTTCAAACGCGAAGAAAGGATTTGCGTATTCGCGATGGCTTCGGGAATATCGGCGAATAATTGATACATCTCCGCGGGAGATTTCAAACGGCGCTCGGAATTGCGCGCAAGGAGGCGCCCGGCAGAGACAAGAGCGCAGTGGTGGCGAATACAAGTGAAGACGTCAAGCACCTCACGTTGTTGTGCCTGCGCGTGACATACGCCGTTGGTGGCCAGTAGAGGTAGGGCCAATTTGCGAGCGATCTCGGCGGCGGCTTGATTGCGCGCTTCTTCCTCGCGGCAGAAATGCCGCTGCAATTCCACGTAAACATTCTCGCGACCAAATAATTCACAAAGTTGGCGCACGCATGCGGCGCCTCCTGCGATGCCGTCCCGCGCCAACGCATGCGCCAGCGGGCCTTCCTCGCCTCCCGTAAGGCAAATCAGGCCGTCCCGAAATTCCGCGATGTCTTGTGGCGAAACAGAGCCTTCGCCTTTGCGCGTCCGCAATTTCATGCGCGTGATCAGGCGGCAAAGGTTTTGATAGCCGGCGCGCGAGGAGACCAACATGGGATAGCGCCAACCAGCTTCCGAAGTTACTTCGGCGCCGATATGAGCGCAAATGGAAGCCTTTTCGGCTGCCAGATGAAAGCGCGGAGAACCGTAAACGCCATCGCGATCGAGCAGCGCCATGGCCGGCATGCCGTATTCCGCGCACGCGCCAACTAATTCTTCCGGGATGGAGGCGCCTTCGAGAAAGCTCAAGGCCGAGCGCGCATGCAGTTCAACGTACATTAGTCGTAGATTCCCCGCACAAACCAGCTCTGACAGATGGAGTCGTAATAAAAACGATAGAGACCTTGCTGCGGCCAAGAAGCCGGGCTTCGGCCCAGCCGGTTGGCAGAAATCTGGAAGCGAATTTCGAGATCCCATTCATCCTGATGCCAGGTGTCTTCGCGCCACCAATCGCCGGAAGTTCGCCAGGGACCGGAAGCGGCCACCACTTCGCCACGCGTGCAACGAAACGAAACGCGCTCAGGGATGCCTTCTTGTAACTGCACATTTGCGGGTAATGGCGGCCGGAACATTCGAAAGCCGATGGTGGGCTCCGTTTCATCAAGCCGTTTCGTTTCCGTCAGTTCATTTCCCCTCTTGTGGCGGGGAGTGCTCGATTCCTCACGCGAAGGCGCGAACCGGTCCATTCGAAAGTCACCGGGACGATGCGTATCCACCAATTGCGGCGAGCCGATATTCGAATCGCCCACCAACTTAGCCAGCCGGGCGATGGTCAACTCCAGTTTTTCGGGATCGGGAGAAGCTGGGAGAAACAAGCCTGTTTGCATGGCGCGAGGACGGGAAGGCTCGGCGGCTATTCGAATTGTTTGGATGGGCGCCTGTGGCGGATCGCCTTGCAATTGCAGGCGAAGCAAATTCAAAAGCATCTTCGAATCCCGCATGGGCACGGGTAAAGTCAAGGTTTTTGCATAGATATTTGCTTTATCTTTTTTGCGGGAGCTATCGTTTCGAACTTGCAGGTCTTTTTTGCCCGAAGGATCGAGTCCGAAATGCAAATGAACGGCCTGAAAAGCCAGCGAACGTGCTTTCAAGCGCGTGCAGAGTTGATCCAGCAAACGGCCAAGAAGAAATGCCAAAGGATCGAGCTCTTCTACGGAATCATCGAGTTCCATTTCCTCTTCGAAACATAGACCGGATTCCGCCAGCGCTATTGAACGGACGCTTGTGCCTTGCGCCCATGTATGCAATTGCACGCCTTCTTGCCCCAGACGCTCGGAGAGCTTCAGCACCGGCAAAGCAGCCAGGGCTTCGCACGTGTGCACGCCCCAGCGATCGAGCGTTTCGAAAGCTTCCGCGGAAGGTTCCAGAACGATTACCGGCAACCGACCCAGACGCTTTGTTTCTTCCCCCGGCGCCACGAGCGTGATTCCGGAAAAGCCGCGCGCGGCATGGATCGCGACCTCGAGATTCGCAGCAACAGCGACGTGCGCGATCAGTCCTAATGCCGCCGCACGCTGCAACAATTGATCAGCAATGGTTTTTTCGGAGCCGAAGAGAGACGAAAGCCCGGTGAGATCAATGACGATCGTATCCAGCGCGGTATCTTCGACGCGCGGCGAAATCGACCACCCCAGATCGAGCAAAGCCGCGTGGGCGGTTTTTTCCCGCGCGCGTGAACGCGGCCGGATTTGTACAGTTTCGAATTGCTCCACCAGCGTGCGGGCCATGCCGAGTTCGATTCCCGCTTGTGAGGCTGCTTTGTTTGTGGCGCATACCTTCCACAAGGGCGGGGTACCATCTACAAGCGCAATTGCCGTGCTGCGCAGTGCAGGTTCGCCACGAACCACGGCTTGTACTAAAAAACCCGGGATGTGAATCGCGGCATATGCCATGGGAGCCAGATTTCGAATGGAATCGTTGTGGCAGTGAAGTCCTCGAATGCTGAAATTTATTTTGGTTGAGATTCCCACGGCAAACCGATGCCGGAATAGCCCCAAGCTGTTTTTGTTTCGAAAACTATTTCACAATTTTGTCGAAATTGATTTGCGCCGTGGAACCCATACGCCGGAGCACGGCCGTGCTGAAAAGATTTGTTGGCCGGTTCCACGCAGGAGCGCAAAACCTCCACTCGGGCGTGAAAGCCATCGAGCAAAGAAGCGAAGGGATGCGGCCGCGAATCGCCAGCTTCCCAAGCGGCTTTCCAATGAACGGAATCCGAGCCCAAGCGCAAAACCAGGGAGGCGCAGGTTTTCGCGTTCGATTCCCGCGCAAGCAGAAGCAAAATCGTAGTGGTATTTTCCACGGTGCGCCGGAAACGGAACCAGGCATTGAGCGGAACGTAACGCACGGTTTCCGCGGGAATATCGCTCAAATCCAAAACAACCATGCCGAAGCCGCCACCTTGCAAGAGCAAATCCGTGGCGCGCAGGGCCTGATCCACATTGCGGCACCGCACCCAGAGTAAATTTTTCAGTTTTACTCCGGCGGCTTCCGCGGAGTAAGGGTCAAAGGCATCTCGGCCATCAATCAGGGCGCAAACTTCCGATTGCGAGGTTCGCGCCGCCAAGGCGGAAAGCAAAAGCGTGGTGCAGCCGGAACTGGGCGGCCCGCAAATTTCAGTCAAACTGCCGAGCGGCAATCCTCCAGCCAGCGAATCGATTTCCGGGATGCCCGCGGGCACGGTTTCGACGATTTTGCGGTCACGATAGGTAAAAGGAGAAGGGATGCGCCCGGCGAGGGCGGTTTCGAGATCGGAGCGGAGGGTAGCAAGGCGCATTGAGTAAAAGACAAAGACAGCATTAAGGTTTCGCTTTTTCTTCGCCTAGGTGATTTTGCGAGATGGGGCAGGAATTGTCAAGGCCATGCATGGAGAGCTAACCGCCGGACGGTTTTTCGGCCCAGGGAAGAACGCCTTAGCATCGAATGCATATGCCGAAGCGCGTTCCAGGAAACCCGGAAGACCCCGCCCAGAAAAAGATTCCTTCCACGCCCACATTGCCCGGACTCGCGAAAATTTCCAAGGATTGCAAAGCGTGTGATTTATGGAAGCGCGGCACGCAGACCGTGTTTGGCGAAGGCGAACCAAATTCCAAAGTGATGTTCATAGGCGAAGTGCCGGGCGACCAGGAAGATCGAGCGGGCAAACCATTCGTAGGTCCGGCAGGCAATCTGCTGGACAAAGCTCTTATCGAAGCAGGAATCGATCGTAGCAAGGTTTACGTTACGAATGCGGTGAAGCATTTCAATTGGGAACCACGAGGGAAGCGGCGTATCCACAAGAAACCCAATGCAGCGGAGATTGCCGCGTGCCGGCCCTGGCTGGACGCCGAAATCGCCAGGCTTCGGCCGAAAGTGATTGTTTGTCTGGGCGCCACGGCAGCCCAAGCTTTACTGGGCAAGACGTTTCGCGTCACGCAGCATCGGGGCGAATTTATTGAATCCGCGCTCGCCCCTTACGTGGCGGCCACCGTTCATCCGTCTTCTATTTTACGGGCGCCGGATGACGCCACCCGGCACGAAGAGATGAAGCGATTTGTGATGGACCTGAAGAAAATTGCAAAAGTGATTTCTTGATGTGCATTTGCGCAATTGAGAATCGTTCGCCCGAGGTGAATGCCGTACTGACTAGGTTCCGCCGGCATCTTCCAACACCACAGTTACGTCGGAGGGTAAAATTCCGAGGTCCACATAGATGGGGCGAATCAATTTTCGAATGAACTTCAGGCGGGTAGCGAACCACAGCGCTGCAACGATGCAGCACGCTCCATTGAGCGCCAAAGTATGCGGCGCACCGACCGCATGTGCCAGCACACCGGCGAGCAGGCTGCCGAACGGCGCCATACCCACAAATGCCATGGTGTAGTAGCTCATCACGCGGCCGCGTTTATCTTCCGGGACGATTGTTTGGATGATGGTGTTGCTGGCGGCCATTTGCTGCATCATGCCGAACCCGGTGATGAGCATTAGAAGCATGGAAAGCCACAGGACACGCGACATCGAGAACAAAATCAAACCGGCGCCGAACATGCCGGCCGCAATTGGGATCATCTTGCCCAGGCCCAGGACGGTCTTGCGGATCGCTAGCGACACGCCCGAGATCAGCGCGCCAATTCCCACCGCGCCCATCAAAAAGCCAAGCGTGTGCGGACCCCCTTTCAAGATGCGTCCGGCAAAGATGGGCATCAGAACGGTGTAAGGCATGCCCATCAGGCTGATGACGGCGAAGAGCAGCAGAATGGTACGCACCGGCGCAAATCCGGAGACGTAAGCCCACCCTTCCTGGAGTTGCACGAGCATCGAAGTCGCCTCTTTCTTGATGGCAGCAATATGCAAGCGCATCATTAGAAGGGAGGCGATCACGGCAAGATAGCTGGCGCCATCAATCAGGAAGCAATAGCCTTCCCCAAAGCCGGCAATCACAATTCCCGCGAGCGAAGGCCCCAACAGCCGGGCCATGTTAACCATGGACGAGTTGATGGCAATGGCATTGCCCAGGTCCTGCCGGTCTTCCACCATTTGCACCATGAAGGCCTGGCGTCCCGGCATATCGAAGGCGTTGATCAGCCCCTGAAACGCGCTCAGCGCCAGGATCTCGTGAATCGTGATTATTCTTGCCAGTGTCAGCGCAGCAAGGGCGAATGATTGCAGCATCGCGAGCGTTTGCGTGACGACCAGGACGTGCTGCCGGTTCAAACGATCCACCCAGACTCCGGCAAACGGGGCGAGCAAGAAGGTAGGGATTTGTCCCGCGAAACCGACAAGACCCAGAAGCAACGCCGATCCGGTAAGGCGGTAGACGAGCCAACTCGTGGCAATGCGCGTCATCCACGTGCCGATCAGAGAGATACTTTGGCCGCCGAAGAAAAGTCTAAAATTACGGTGCTTGAGCGCGCGCCAGGCATGTGAAAAGCCTTCATTTTTCGATACCGGTGCGGGGGATGGAGGGTTTACATCTGAATCGCGAGGCTGTCTGGTATCGACCAATTGTTTTTCGGTAATTCGGCACGCGCAAGTTCGCCCGGGCTGCCCGTAAGTTTGATGCAAGCGCGATATTTCGGTGAGAACGTGCTGCCTGCTCGAACTACGCATGCGATCTGCTACGCTGTATATATTCCGAGAATTGTGAGAAAGGACCACGGTGAATTCCTCTTTACCCGGTATGCGTGCTGGAACGGGTGCTTTCAATTTCAATGCTGGCCCGTCAGCTTTGCCACTGCCCGTCTTGGAGCGCATTCGAGCAGAGCTGATGGACTATCGCGGCACCGGTATGTCTGTAATGGAGATGAGCCACCGATCTCCTGAATATGAGGAAATTCAAGAGCGTGCCGAAAAGGTCGTGCGGCGGCTGCTCGGCGTCCCGGAAGACTATGCCGTGATTTTCCTGCAAGGCGGCGGCAGCATGCAATTCGCGATGGTGCCGATGAATCTCTTTCTTTCCAATAAGCCTGTGGACATGTTGCACACCGGGACGTGGACCGCAAAAGCCATGGCGGAACTCAGGAAAATCGGCTCGTACCGGCTAGCCGCTCCTGAGATCGAAAAGTTCGTCCGGTTGCCAGCGTTCGACGAGATGACTTTCGATTCGAATGCGTCTTACGTCTACCTGGCCAGCAATAATACGATTGAAGGAACCCAATGGACGGCGTTTCCTGATAGTGGAAAGGTGCCCATCGTGGCCGACATGTCGTCCGACATCCTGTCCCGTCCGGTGGATGTGCGCCGCTTCGGACTGATTTTTGCGGGCGCCCAGAAGAACCTGGGCCCAGCGGGCGCGACGCTGGTGATTCTGCGGCGAGATCTGGCCGAAAGGGCCGATCAGAACTTGCCAGCGATACTGCAGTATCGCACGCACATTAAGGAACATTCGCTCTACCACACGCCACCGACATTCGCGGTCTATGTAATGGGTCTTGTGCTCGAGTGGATCGAAGCGCAAGGCGGATTGCGAGAGATTCAAAGTCGCAATGAGGTCAAGGCATCTTTATTGTACGAAACAATAGATCAAAGCGAGCTGTATACCTGCCCGGTGGAGAAGGCTTCGCGATCCAAAATGAACGTGGTCTTTTGGCTGAACGGAAAGGGCAAGCAAGTCGAAGAGCAATTCCTGGAAAGGGCCGCGGCGGAAGGATTTGTGGGGCTGGCAGGGCACCGGTCAGTCGGCGGTATCCGGGCGTCGCTCTACAATGCGGTTCCTCTTGAAGCGGTGCGCGAACTCGTGCGCTTCATGAGCGAGTTCGAACGCACGACGGCTTGAGGTGACACATAGCTAGCGCTAATCCTGGATGGTTGTGAGGCGCTCTGCTTTTCGCAATTCAGGAAATTGCCAAGCCCAAACCGCAGTCACCACGATGGCGCCGATACCACCCAGAATTACGGCGGGCACGGTACCAAACCAGTGTGCCGTGAGCCCGGATTCGAATTCGCCTAGTTCGTTCGACGCTCCGATGAAGATCATGTCCACGGCATTGACGCGCCCACGCATTTCGTCGGGAGTGGCGATCTGGACGAGCGTGCCTCGAATGACGACACTGACCATATCCGTGGCCCCCACAATGATCAAGGCAATTAGAGATAGCGCCATGCTGTGCGAAATTCCAAAGAGAATCGTAAACACGCCAAACGCGGCGACGCACAGCAACATCGTTATGCCCACGCGCCTCCGCAAAGGGCGATAGGCCAGAAAGATCGCCATGACCGCGGCGCCGACTCCGGGAGCGGTGCGCAAGATTCCCAGGCCCACTGGGCCAGTCTTTAAAATTTCGCGGGCATAGACCGGCAAAAGGGCGACAGCTCCTCCCAAGAGGACGGCAAATAAATCGAGCGAGATCGATCCGAGGATCAGTTTTTCACGCCAAATGTAGCGAAGGCCGGCCAATGCCCGCCCCCAGGTTGTCTCTTCACGCGGCCGCGGATTCGAACGTACCTGGATTCGCAGGGTAGCGATCGCTGCGAGAATGCCCACCGCAAATGCCGAGCCGTAAACGCCGGAAGGCCCACGAAAAAAAGCGTAGATCAAGCCACCGATGGCGGGACCCAGGATCGTGGCAGTTTGAAAGATCGTGGCATTCCAGGCCACGGCATTCGGAAAATGCTCTTCTGGCACTACTTGGGGCAGCAGAGCGCGGCCGGTAGGCATACTGAAGGACCGCACCACGCCAACCAGGAGCAGGATACCGTAGATGGGGTAGACGGAAGCGCCGGCCCTCAGTGTGCTTGCGAGCAAGAGACCGGAACATGCGGCGAAGCCGATGTAACAGCCCAACAAGAGGTTGCGGCGATTGAAACGGTCAGCCGCATGCCCTGACACTAGGAACAGAAGCATGCCCGGAAGAAATTGCGCGAGACCGACTAAACCGAGATCGAGTGGCCGCCGCGTCATTTCGTATACTTGCCAACCGACGGCTACCGACTGCATTTCCAGCGCAACCGTTATGAAAAATCGGGCGAATTCGTAGATGACGAAGTCCGGATAGCGAAAGGCGGCGTGGCCGGCAAGTTTGGGATCCGCTGGTTTGGGCACCGCCATTACTCTGCCATAGAGGTGTGCAAAAATCGAAAAACGGCGATATGAAATTTACGTTGTCAATTGAGGCGCACCGCTGGAACCGCTAAACTCGATACACCCTGCCAGACATCAAATAGGCTAAGAGAATCAAAGGGAGCTTATGCAAAGGTGTGGCAAATCAAGGCGCCTGGCGGCGATAAGTCTTCTGGGGTTGATGTGTACGCTGTGGCGCGGTGCAGTTTCGCCGGCGACGCTGCCGGATTCCCAGCAAGTAATTGCATTCCTCAACCAGACAATCGATTGGTATAGGCACGTGAGCAACGAACAGCACCTTGCCGATCAGCCGAACGAAATATTATTTGTCTACAGCGACCGCCAGCTTGCGGATCAGGTTTTGACGCTTTCTTTCGATTACGCGAAGGGCGCCGCACAGCTCATCGCCAGCCAAAATCCCTCCTCGTCCTCAAATTCGAATGCTACAGCTTCGGATCGCATCCAAAATATTGAGCAGTTGATGGCGAAGGCTGAAGAAAACATCAAGCAAAAGCAAGCCGTGTTGGAGGCGCTCAAACAGAAATTGCCATCGGCGCAGGGTCGCGCCCGGCAAGTCTTGGAATCGAGCATAGCGGAGACGCAGAGCGACCTCGATCTGACACAAACGCGGCGAGACATACTACAAAACATTCTGCAGTTTGCCACCGGGAACACGGCAAATAAGGAAGAGAGAGGCGCAAAAGGGCAGAAGGGCGATCTCTTCTCGCAGATCACCGAACTTCAGCAATCGGTCCCCGAAGCGCATAGCCCGGCGGTAAACGCAGGCTCTGCAAACGAGCAGAATGCTGCCAATGCATCGCAGGCCATCGCCGTGCCAAACGTCGCAAAGCCCGAGGCTTCGGGGATACTCGGATTGAGCGCCAGCGTGTGGGCGTCACGAAATAAAATTCAGGCGCTCAACGAATCGATCCAAGTGACGGACGCATTTTCACAGCAAGTACGAACGGCCATCGCACCGATGGTTGCGTCTCTGCAGGACGCCGCGCGGCAAGCGGACCAACTGGAAGGCCAACCGGCCACGAACGATCCGGCCATCATCGGCCAACGGGCAAACGCGATCGCAGCGTTGCAGGCGCAGTTCAAACAGGATTCGAGCGTGTTTCTTCCGCTGGCGAAGGAAAGCATTCTGCTCGATCGTTACAAAGGCGGGCTGACCACTTGGAAAGACACTGTGGACAGTCGGCAGAAAACGGAACTGAAGAGCCTGGCTATCCGGCTAATCACGCTCCTTATTGTGCTATTGATCGCTGCGGCCGTATCGGAAGTGTGGCGGCGGCTCACAGTTCGCTACGTGCCAGAAGTACGGCGACGACATCAGTTTCTGCTGGTGCGGCGAATCGTAATGTTTTTTGTGTTCGCCATCATCGTCGCGTTTAGTTTTTCCACGGACCTTGGATCATTTACGACGTTCGCCGGGTTAATCGTGGCGGGGCTGGCCGTTAGTTTGCAAAACGTGATTCAGTCCGCAGTGGGCTATTTCGTTCTGCTCGGAAAGTATGGAGTGCGGGTCGGTGATCGCATCGAGATAGCGGGTACTACGGGTAACGTGGTGGATGTGGACTTGATGAGGCTGTCGCTAATGGAATTGGGCAGCGCCGGAACTGGAATCGAGGGAATGCCGACGGGGCGAACGGTAGAATTCCCAAACGCGGTGATCTTTCAGCCGACTGCGGGTTTCTTCAAACAAATTCCGGGAACCAATTTTCGCTGGCACGAAGTGACTCTTACGCTGGCGACGGACAGCGATTACGGCTTTTTGGAGAAGCGCATTTTGAAAGCGGTTGATTCCGTGTTTGCCACCTATCGCGAAAATATGGAGCAGCAATATCGAAGCATGGAGAGAACGCTGAACCTGCCGGTGGAAATGCCGCACCCGCAAAGCCGCTTGCGTTTTACCCAATCCGCGCTGGAGATGACGGTTCGGTATCCGGTGACCCGCGATCATCTTACCGAAATTGACGATCAGATTACGCGGGCTCTGCTGGACGTGATGAAGAGCGCGCCGGAGGTGAAGTCGGTGGGATCACCAGCGGCGGCGAAGGTTGCATCACCAGCAGGTGAGTCGCACGAAGATAGCAATGCCGAACCTCCCCGGTAACAAAAGGTTGCGTTGCGCTGGAAACAATTTAGCCTCTTTTCCAAGGGCGAAAGCGATAGCAATAGGCCACGCCGCAAACCAGCAGAAGCGCGCCCCACCATAAGCCGGCATGAAGTTCGTAGAGCACCACGCGGCTCGCGACTGGAACGGGCGTAACGAATTCGTTAAAGGCTGCCCCCAGAATCAAAGCTCCGTTAACTACCAGCGTGAGGCCCACGAAGAACCAAATCGAGATTGGCGTTTTGCTTTCCATCGCGCTTACCTACCAAAACAGGATATTCAGCACCACGAAGACAGCAGAGACAGCACACGCCCAGAAAGCCGGCCGCTGCAGTAACGGAACGTGTTTATCGGACGGAATGGGCGTCGCACCGTAAACCAATCCTGCTAACTCGGCGAGAGGTTTTGGCTGCGTCACCATGCTGACGATTACGGTCACCAAAACGCAGACAATCCAGGACCACAACGCGCGATACATATTTTCTGCCATATCGCGCGCGTGGGGAGAAAGCGCCACGTAGCGAAGTGCTGCCGGATTGATCTTCACCCACAGCCACATCCCAACCGAGGAAGCCGTGCCCGCTAAGAGTCCCCAGAAGCCGGCCGCTGGAGTCGCACGTTTCCACAACATGCCCAGCAACACCGTGCCGAACAGCGGCGCGATGAAAAAGCTGAAGAGGGCCTGCACGTAATCCATGATGCTGAGGAACTGCATCACGAGGTAAGCTGTCGCGATGCTGATCAGCACTCCCAGGATGGTGCACCAGCGGCCCATGATCACTCGCTGGCGATCGGAGGCATTTTTGTGGATCCGCGCGCCGTAAATGTCGTAAGTCCAAACCGTCGCGAAGGCGCTTACGTTTCCCGCCATTCCGGACATGAAACCCGCAATCAAAGCGGTGATTCCCAGCCCGAGCAATCCGGGACCAAAATAACGGGCCAACATCAACGGCAGCACTTCGTTGTAGCTGTGGCCGCCGCTTGCCACCGCTGCGGCTTCGCCGGTCAGCTTCATGGGTAAGACGGCCAGCGCGAGAAGGCCGGGCAGAATCACGATGAATGGCACGAACATCTTGAAGGCGGACCCGATGATGGGAGCAAGTTTGGCGGAGCGAATATCCTTCGCGGCGAGCACGCGTTGAACCACTAGGAAATCAGTCGTCCAGTAGCCGAACGAAATCACCCATCCCAGACCGAGGACGATTCCTGTCCAGTGAATGCCCATGGGATTATCGCTAAAGGAGCCGAGCGTGCCCCAGAGATGCACGTATTCGGACGAAGCGTTGGTGGTGATGCGCGCTTTCAGGCCGGCAAAACCGCCCGTTTCCACGAGACCCAGGATCGGGATCAACAGCGCACCGGTCCAGATCAGTACGAACTGCAGCACCTCGTTGAAGATTGCTGAACGCAAGCCGCCCAACGCCACGTAGATCGCAACGGTAAGCGAAGAGACCCAAATACTGAAGTGGATGTCCCAACCAAGGACGACCTTCATTACCAGCGCCATCGAATACATGTTGATGCCGCTCATCAAGACTGTCATCACTGCGAAGCAGACAGACGAAAGCGCCCGCGCAGGCTCTCCAAAACGCAACTTCAAATAGCCGGGCACCGAATGCGTTTTGGAAATGTAATAGAACGGCATCATCACCAAGCCGAGGAACAGCATGGCGGGAATGGCGCCAATCCAATACCAGTGCGTCGCTAGAATTCCATACTGGTAAGCCGCGGCTGCCCAACCCATCAGTTCAAGCGAGCCGAGGTTTGCGGACAAAAAACTTAGACCGGCGACCCAGGCCGTCATTTCGCGCCCGGCGAGGAAGAAATCCTCGCTCGTATTCGCGCGGCCTTTCAAATAGAAGCCGATTACGAGCACCAAACCGAAGTAGAAAAGGATGATGGCCCAATCCACGGGAGCGAGGTGGACCAAATGCGGCGTGGGCAGCAGGACGGCCGGCATAAGCGCCCCGACTCTACCACCGAAGTCCACAGGCGGAACCTGCAATCATTCTTACGTTTACGAAGCGTTCGAGAGCGGGTAGAATGTGCGAGCTTAGAAGTTTCGAAGCCAGAAGCGCCACGAATGGCTCATCGCACTCAACCCGCCGATCGCCCCGCAAGATTTGCGATTTGCCTGGCCCTGGTAGCGATGCTTCTCTCCGCTTCCGCGCTTGAGCTATTGCATCATCATGATGCGTCGTCTTCGGAAGCGTCTTGCCAAGTTTGCCATGTGGCCCATGCACCGGTGCTTCCGGCCGCTGGCGTCACGCCGTTGCTGGTTCCCATTCCGTCGTACTGGATGGCAGAGGTTCTAGGGCCAGCCCAAGCTTCCAATCCAGTCACGCTCCAGACCCCTCCCCGAGCCCCGCCAGCCGCTTAATACTTCGATTTGAATTCAACGGCGGCCAGGTTCATCCAAACCACCGGGCCGTGCCGCTCCACAGAATTCATACTGAACATTTTGCAGGCGGATGGATGGCGCCGTGAATGACGCTCTTATCCAGAATTACTACTCGTAAGAATAGGCGGTTGGCTGTTTGTCTGGCGATGCTGGGCTTACTGCTCGCCACGGCAGCAATCGAGTCCTGGCATCACCATGACTCAAGTTCTGCCGCGCCGTGCCAGATTTGCCATGTGGCGCATGCTCCAGTACTTCCTGCCGCGGCTGTGACGCAACTTCCAGCGCCGGCGAAGTCTTTCATGCGTCCTCGCACGCTGATAGAAGCCCAGAGTCTCACTCCGATAAGGCTTGACGCTCCTCCTCGCGCACCCCCTCTTTAGATCGCTCCTTCACTCGATCGCAAATCATCGCCCCGCGCGCTCGCTTGAGCGGGCGCTCGCTCCCACATATCCGATCCATCGCCTTGAGAGGGTGGACGGCGTTCATACCTAGGAGACGATCGAATGGCTGCGATTCGGAATTTTTGGCAAGTATTGTCTTTCTGCGTGCTTCTTCTTTTGCTTGTGCCCTCTGGCCATGCGCAGGGTGGCGAAGCGGGCTCGGTGGCAGGCATCGTTAAGGATTCGTCCGGCGGCGTGATAGCAAACGCTACCGTTGAGATCACAAATCCAGTCAGCGGCTATCACCGACAGATGCTCACGGGAGCCGACGGTACGTTTAGTTTTTCCAATGTGCCGTTCAATCCGTATCACCTGGTGGTCACGGCAAACGGTTTCGCGTCGTACACACAGGATGTGGACATCCGTTCGAACGTCCCGGTAAGCGTCAGCATCGGCTTAAAGGTCGGCACCGCCGAGCAAACCGTGAACGTTCAAGCGAACGGTGGCGATCTGGTCGAGACTGAGCCGACGACGCATACGGACGTGGATCGCGCCTTGTTCGACAAGCTTCCGCTGGAAAGCCAGTCTTCTTCTGTCAGCTCCCTGGTCACCCTGGCTTCGCCTGGCATCGCGGCCGATTCGAATGGCCTCTTCCACGGACTCGGCGATCACGCCTCAAACTCATTTTCCGTGGACGACCAGCCCATCACGGACCAGCAAAGCAAAGTTTTTTCGAATCAGATTCCCGCCGATTCGATCCAGTCCCTTGAGGTCATCGAGGGAGCGCCACCAGCGGAATATGGCGATAAGACCAGTGTGGTGATCGTGGTGACTACCCGGTCAGGGCTAGGTGAAACCGTGCCGCACGGGAGCGTTTACAGCTCTTATGGTAGTTTTGGCACCGTCAACGGAGGATTTGACCTGTCCTACGGCGGAAAATCCTGGGGCAATTTCGTTTCCCTGAGCGGGCTGAACACGGGACGCTTTCTGGATGGGCCGGAACTTGTGGTCATGCACGACCATGGTAACGAACAGAATTTCTTTGACCGGTTTGATTACAAATTTTCACCAACCGATACGGCCACCCTCAACCTCGGCTATAGCCGCTCCTGGTTTCAAACGCCGAACTCGTACGACGCCGAAAATGCGACGGCTTGGAACGGGCTTGTCGTGAATAATGGCGGCCTGGGCCCGAATGGTTTGACGGTCGGCCCGCAGGACCAGCGTTCGAAAATTGGCACGATCAACCTTGCGCCATCCTGGACGCACCTCTTCGGTACAAGCTCCATCTTCACGCTCGGCGCTTTTTTGCGGCAAGATCAATACAACTACTACCCAAGCAAGGATCCATTTGCCGATCTGACACCGGATCTGCAGCTTCAGACGGTAGCGCAGAATCGCAGGCTTACGAACGCCGGGGCACGCAGCAGCTATTCGTACGTGAAAGGTATCAACAACGTCAAGGTGGGAATTCTCTACGAGCAGACATTTCTGACGGAAAGAGACCAAATTGGTATCGTGGACCCCACGGCGAATCCGGTTTGCTTCAATGCCGACGGAAGCCCCGATACTGATCCCACCTTGACGAACCCGTCGCAATGCGGGGGTGCAGCGAATCCTGCCGGGACGATGAATATGAACTTTAATCCTCTGCTTGCATGTTACGACCTCACGCGCACAGGGCCGCTGCCGGCCTCCGACGGCTGCCCGGCGTCAACCAGCGGAGTTTACAACTACTTCGGCCACACAGACGTCAAGGAACTGGCGCTCTATATCGAAGATACGATTACGAAGAACAACTGGAGCTTCAATCTCGGACTGCGCGGGGATTTTTACAACGGCATTGCCAGCGCCCGACAAGCCGAACCTCGCCTGGGTATCGCTTACAACATCAAACCCAGCAGCACAGTGCTACGGATTTCCTATGCTCGTACTCTCGAAACTCCGTTCAACGAAAATCTAGTTCTCGCCAGCACGGGATGCACGAACCCTGTGATCGCCGCGATCATGGCCTCTACAATCACTCCTTGTGTATCAACAACGCCTTTGAGCCCCGGCTGGCGAAATGAGTTCCACGCCGGGTTCGAGCAAGCCTTCGGGAGATTCCTTGTGGTGGATGCCGAGTACATCTGGAAATACACGCACAAGGCCTACGACTTCAGCGTGCTCGGCGACACCCCGATCACTTTCCCGATCGAATGGGACCACTCGAAGATCCCGGGATATGCCATTCGCGCGACGGTACCGACCTACCATGGCTTCACGGCTTTCGTGGTGATGTCGCACGTGGCCGCGAGATTCTTCACGCCGCAAGTCAGCGGAATCGGAGCTGCGCCGAGCGGCGTGTCCGTGTTTCGAATTGATCACGACGAGAACTTCAACGAAACCACCCACCTGCAATACCAGCCGTGGAAACGGGGCCCCTGGCTCGGCTTCAATTGGCGTTACGACAGCGGCTTGGTGGCGGGCCCTGTGCCTTGTGCCGGCGGCAATTGCGCGAACGGCCCCAACGGCGATGATTCAACGGTAGATGTCTCTGGTCTTACGCCGGATCAGCAGTTTCAGGCCGGGCTTTTCTGTGGGTCTGTACACGCTACACCGACAACTCCCATTAGCGCCACAGGACTTTGCCCTGCGTCGCAATACGGATCGTCGCTGATCAAGATTCCGGCAGCTGGCACTGAGAATGACGATCTGAACCCTCCACGTATTGACCCGCGAAACTTGTTTGACGCTTCCGTAGGAGAAGATGATCTCTTCCACGGAGACCGCTACAAGTGGAGCCTGCGCTTCACCGTCATCAACCTCACAAACAAAGAAGCGCTGTACAACTTCCTATCCACCTTCAGCGGCACGCACTACGTCGCGCCGCGGACCTATACAGCCGAATTAGGCTTTCACTTCTAAGTAGGCGATTGCTTTTCCCTCAGGCGGGCTTCTTTCCAGGTCCGCCTGAGTGATCTTTAGAACAGTTGCCTTTGGGGCAGCCGCACGAAGAGTGCCGGCCCCACCGTGGGGCGACAGCAGCGTTCAGGACGGAGATGAGAGAGGCGGCCTGAAATGCCGGCATTTAAGCGAGGAGACCTGACGTTACCGGATCTCATCGTTCTGCGCTTGCTGGCGGAAAAGCCGAGGCATGGTTACGAGGCAAATATCGAGATCGAGCGCCGCCAAATCTCGGATTGGGCAAGTATTTCGCGCCCCACGATCTATTGGTCGATACAGAAACTTCTTCGCTACGGAATGATCCGAGAGAAGGTCACGCGGGATAACACCTCCAGGCGAAAACGCAGAGTATTTGCACTCACGCCCGGCAGTAAAGCCGCGATCATAAGAGCGCTCGGTTACAAATATTGGGCTATGCAGCGTAGCACTCCGGAATTCGTCACTTGGGTGGCGCTCTCCTCGCTGGCTCATAAGCAACTATTCCGGAAACAGGTACGGCGCCGCCAGAAGTTCTTAGAGACGCAGATTGCTCGCGAGAATTGCAAAATCCAGGTGATGCGCAGCAAGCGCGCCGATTGCTTCCTTGAGGCGGATTGGGTGGCCCGCTTCACGGTGGCGCAGTTGCGAACCGAATTGCGCTGGCTTCACGAGCTTTGCCGCCAGAGCGGGTCGCGAAGACCTAGCCGCGGCTGCGCTTGTGGCCAACTGGGATGCTAGAAATCTTGCCAATGCAGCAGGCGCATCTAGCGCACGCCCGCGTTGGCGAAATCCTGCGCTGTCGGCAAAGTGCCGCGCAAGTAAGAGCCGTCCCATCGAAACTGCCATCCGGCTTTATTTTGTTGGAAGCGCATCGGTCCGGGCGTGAAATCCATCCACTGACTCCATTGGCCGCGCTGTTTGTTGGCATTCACACTGCCCATTCCATCGAGAACGAGACCGGGGTCTCCTCCGGCCTCTCGGCAAGAGGTCGGCTTGAAAGTCATTTGACCGGCCCACACGAATCCGTTCAATTTATCTGACTCGCTCAACTCCTGAGGCTCGAGAGCTTGCACCGCCAACGCGCGGCATTGCCGCAGAAAATGGTCGGGCGCGTAGGGGCTGCCCGACACAACGGCGGTGGTCCAGCCATCGGCGCCCTTGAGCCAATGTTTCTGCAACTCGGCTAAAGCAACGCTTTGTGCCTGGCGGTCGGCGCTTGAGAGGCTCGCGGAATTTCCACCCGCTCCACCAGGACCGTCCGCGCTGGAATTGCCACAGCCGCCTACCGCGACGCTGACCAGCACCGCAGTCGAGAGATACAAGAAAGCGCGAATCGTTTTCATCATGAACGTCTCCTTTGTTGCACGGAAGCTCGCGCACTCACACGGGCGCAAAACATTCGTCGCGATTGCGAACTCTCGCGAACCGCTATTTCGCTTTCTCAAGCCTTGTGATCATGCTGCCCTGCGGGCCCTGCAATGAGCCATCCTTGTTAATCGTTAGGACCATCGTTTGGCTGGTATCCCCGGTGGTCGGCCGGATGGTGAGTTTGTCGCCATCTACCGTGTAGGTTCCGTCCATGTGTATCTGGCCAAAGTTGATGCTGGCTTTACCACCGGTCAATTCGAGCGTGACGGTGCCGTCGGCATCACGATACTTGCCTTCTGGATTGCCGGCCCCGCACGCCGCGCTGAGACCAACTCCCGCCAGGACCGAAATAAGAAGAACCCTGCGCATCCACGTGTTCATGACTGCCTCCCGATAAAGTGTGTTCGTTTAGTTTTTCCAACAGATCTCCAGATCGTCTCGGCGATTCTACGCGTTGCGCTCGTCCGGGTTTTTCAACGCACCCATCGCGAGAACAGCACAAGCAGCTCCCACAAGA
>Ga0209420_1000281_pt1 | contig 29632 bp, 31 predicted proteins | sample BlaSpr_A8_OM1_O1_FD_187972 | JGI IMG/M metagenome (GOLD analysis project Ga0209420, IMG submission 187972) | Forest soil microbial communities from Thunder Bay, Ontario, Canada - Black Spruce, Ontario site 2_A8_OM1_O1 (SPAdes) (version 2) | ecosystem: Environmental > Terrestrial > Soil > Boreal...
GTCCAGCAGCCTGGCCGCGTCGCGCGCGCTGAGAACCCGAGGCAGCGGAGCTCCTCGCCGCGGCGTCGACACGAGCTCGGCGGGGTTGTGGGAGATCAGCCCGTGCTCGCGCTGGCTTGATAGCAGTGCGCGTAGCGAGGCCAGCTTGCGCGCAGCGGTCGCGGGCGCACTGCCCTCGCCGTCGCGCGAGCGCTCTGACAGGTGAGCGATGTAGCGACGCACCGCCTTCGCGGTCAGGTCGCTGGGCGCGAGGCCGCGGGCGAGCGCCCAACGCGCCAGCTGCGCGGCATCGATGCCATAGGCGCGCCGCGTGCGCTGTGCGGCGTCGCGGCGGCGCAGGTCCTCCTGCATGAGGGCGATCGCCCGCTCCCACGCGTCGTCAAGCGCGCTCTCGTGCTGCTCGTGTTGTTGCCCAGTCTGTGCCCCGGCCATCGCGAGGCCTACTTCGCCGCAGGCGCCCTCCGGCCTGCCTGGCATAGCCGGCGCAGATCCTCTCGAGCGCTCGTTCGCTTGTCGGCCATGGCCCCTACCGCTCCGGAGTAAAAGGTGCTCGCCGCGAGTGCCTGCGGCGACGGTCGGATGGACCTTGCACGGATGATATCCCGTGCCAGCGCCGTATAACCATAGTCACAGGCCAGACTCGACGGATGCACTATCGTCGTTTGACACGACGGTCGCCCGAGCAGGTCGCAAGCCATGAGCACCTTTCAGCACGCCCAAGCGACTTCCACGTCGGCCGGTGACGTGCAGCCGCCCTACGGGCCGGTCGGACGCTCGCCGTGGCTGGACGTTGACTGGCGCGCACACCAGCGCTGGGTGACCGTGGATGGCCTGCCGGTCAACACGATCGAGCTCGGCCCCGAACGCGCGACGGGCGGTCTGCCGGTGGTGTTTGTCCATGGGCTGGCCGGCTCCTGGCCCAACTGGCTCGAGCAGCTGCCGGTCTTCGCGCGCGAGCATCGCGTGGTCAGCCTTGACCTGCCCGGCTTCGGGCATTCGCCGATGCCCGCCGGGCCGATATCCATCTCGGGCTATGCCCGATTGCTCGATCGCCTGCTCGGCCAGCTGGACATTGACGCAGCCGCCGTTGTGGGCAACTCGATGGGCGGCTTCATCGCGGCCGAGCTGGCGATCGCCTTCCCCCAGCGCGTGGAGCGCCTCGTGCTCGTGTCGGCCGCCGGGATCTCCACCTACGACAACCGGCCGGGCATGCGCGTGCTGCCCGCTATGCGACGCGCCGAGCGGGTGCTCGAGGCCAGCGGCGCATGGGTGGCCTCCAAGTCCGACACGGTCGTCCGTCGCGCACGGCTGCGCGAGGCCGCACTGAACGTGGTCGTGCGCCATCCCGGCCGCCTGCCCGCGGCGCTGGCCGCCGAGCAGGTGCGCGGCGCCGGCAAGCCCGGCTTCCTGCCTGCGCTGCAGGCCATCTTCGAATACGACTTTCGCGAGCGCCTGCCCGAGATCGCCTGCCCCACGCTGATCGTGTGGGGCGATCGCGACCGCCTGGTGCCGCTGCGCGACGCCGACGTGTTCGCCGAGCTGATCCCCAACTCGCGCAAGGTCGTCTTCGCAGACACCGGCCACATGTCCATGCTCGAGCGCCCAGCCGCGTTCAACGAGCTGCTCGACGGCTTTTTGGGCGAGTAGCGGTCCTGAGACCTGGTGTCGTCTAGGAAGTCGCTGGCCAAGCGTGCCCAGGACGCAGGGAGCGTGGCGTGCGGAGTAGCACGCGAGCGACCGAGGACGCAGGCACGCGCCGCGCCAGCGGCTTCCTAGCGGGCGATCGCGCCCTCGGCGGCGCTGCCGACGAGCTTGGCGTACTTCTGGATCGCGATGTCCACGTGCTCGTCAGCGCGCGGCGGCTGTCGGTAGGCGCTCACGCGCGCGGCGATCTCCTCATCGGACAGCGCCACGTCCAGGCGCCGCGTGTCCGCGTCGATCGTCAGCTCGTCGCCGTCGGCGAGCGCCGCGATCGGACCGCCGCGGACGGCCTCCGGCGCGACGTGAGCCACCATGAAGCCGCGCGAGGCGCCCGAGAAGCGCCCATCGGTGATCAACGCGACGTCCTCGCCGATTCCCTCTCCGACGATGGCAGCGGTGACCGACAGCATCTCGCGCATGCCAGGACCGCCGGCGGGCCCCTCGCCGCGGATCACGACCACATCGCCAGCCTTGATCTCGTGGCCGAGAACAGCAGCCATCGCGGCCTCCTCGCCGTCGAACACGCGCGCTGGCCCGACGTGCTTGCGGCGCTCGTGCCCGGAGAGCTTGACCACGCAGCCGTCGGGTGCGACGTTGCCGCGCAGGATCGCGAAGCCGCCGGTCGCTTTGATCGGTTCAGCCAGGGGTCGCACCACGCGCTGGCCGTCGGTCTCGATGGCCTCGGCCGCGTGCTCTCCGATCGTCTTGCCGGTGACCGTCTGCGCATCGGCGTTGAGGATCCCGGCCTCCTTCAGCCGCGCGAGGACGAGCGGCACGCCGCCCGCCTCATACAGCTCGGTCGCGACGTACTGTCCGCCGGGCTGCAGGTCGCACAGCAGCGGCGTGCGCTCGGAGATCGCCTCGAACTCGTCGATCTCCAGCGGCACGCCCATTTCGCGCGCGACCGCCAGCAGGTGCAGCACGCCGTTGGTCGAGCCACCGCTGGTGGCAACCGCGGCGATCGCGTTCTCGAGCGCCGGCTTGGTGATGATGTCGCTCGGGCGCTGTCCTCGACGAAGAACGTCCATCACCAGCTCACCGCAGCCCTTTGCGACCTCGAGCTTGCGCCCGTCCTCGGCCGGAACCATGGCCGAGCCCGCCGGCGAGATCCCCAGCGCCTCGAAGGCCATCGCCATCGTGTTGGCGGTGAACTGGCCCCCGCATGCTCCCGCGCCGGGTGAGGCGGCCTCCTCCAGCTCGTGCAGCTCCTGCTCGGTGATCTTGCCGGCGGCGAGCTCGCCGACCGCCTCGAACACCTGCTGGATGGTGACCTCGGCGCCCTTGTAGTGACCGGGCTTGATCGAGCCGCCGTAGAGCATCAAGCCGGGTATGTTCAGGCGTGCGAGCGCCATCACCGTCCCTGGGATCGTCTTGTCGCAGCCGGAGATCGTTACGAGCGCGTCGAAGGCGTGGGCGGAGGCGACCAGCTCGATCGAGTCGGCGATCAGCTCGCGCGAGACCAGCGACGCGCGCATCCCGGACGTGCCCATGGTGATGCCGTCGGAGATGGCGATCGTGTTGAGCTCCATCGGCGTGCCGCCGGCCGCGCGGATGCCCTCCTTGACCTTGGCCGCGAGGACGCGGTTGTTGAAGTTGCAGGGCATCGTCTCGATCCACGAGTGGGCCACGCCGACGATCGGCTTGGCCAGGTCCTCGGCCGAGTAGCCGATGCCGTGCAGGTACGCGCGTGCGGCGGCCCGCTCAGGCCCCTCGGTGAGGGCGCGGCTGCGGTGCTTTACGTCGAATCCGTCAGAAGCGCTCACGCGGCGCGCACACTACCGGCCGGACGGGAGGCCTGCTCGCGATCCCACGCCAGTAGGCGAGCCAGATCCCGCCGGACCATGTCCGGATCGACCTGACGCCCCGGCAGGTGCATGTTGGCGGTCGAGATCAGCCTGCGCTCGTCGCCGGTCAGCGCCATCCACTTGGCAAGCACGTCGTCTGAGTCGGGCAGCCGCGAGCTGCCGTAGGGCCTGGAGTCGTCGGGGAAGGCCACGCAGTACTCGTTGAGCAGCTCCCCGGTGGCGGGTACGTAAGCGACGATCGGCTTGTGCGGGTAGATCAGGTAGGCGTATGGCGCGCCGTCGCGAGCGGCGCGATCCGGGCGCTCGCCAAGCCGACCCCACACGCGCAGGAAGCCCAGGTCGCGATACATCGCCCAGTCGTCATCGTCGATGCACGAGCGCAGCAGCGCGCGCGCCCGCTGCTCGGCGCGCAGCTCACGGCCGGGGTCATAGCGGCTCTGCCCGGCTGCGCGCCAGCGATTGATCCACGCCAGGCGCAACCGTGCCGACGCGTCTTTGACCTTCGGCCGGGTCAGCTCCCACAGCAGCACGACGAGGATGATGGCGGCCGTGCCAAGCGCCAGCGACACAGCTGCTAGCGCGTCGCCCCGGGCGCCCCGCCGGCTGCCCGAGGGAAGAAGATCACTCGCTCGGCGTCACGCGGCACGTCGCCGAAGTCCTTGACGAGCTCGGCCTCGCGGCGCCCGCCGCGCGACTGCGTGGGCACGGCCGCCCACATGCCCGCGTCCAGCTCGCGGCGAAAGGCCTCGATCAGCTCCCGCTCCTGCTCGGGCACATCCACATCGCCCTCCGCTAGGACGATCTCGCCGTGTCCGGGCTTCATGCGCAGCAGCTTCATCGACTTCGGATTATGGCAAACGGCCGGGAGCGCAGCGGCAGTTGTCGCGTATGGACGTCAGACCGAGCACGTCGACCGGGCCGGCGCCCGCGCCGACGTCTCGCAGGCCGTTGGCCACCGCCTCGCCCGCCAGCTCGCGCGCCGCGCGGGCGGCCTGCAGTGGTGTACGCCCGAGCGCCAGCTGGGCGGCGAGGATCGACGAGTGGGTGCAACCCGAGCCGTGCGCGGCGCCATCGGGATGGTGCTCGCCTTCGATGCGAACGATTGCGCCGTCGCCGCCCGAGTCGAGGAACAGGTCCGTCGCGCTCGCGCGGTGGCCGCCGGTGAGCACCACGATGCGGGGACCGAGCGCGAGCACCGCCCGTGCGAGAGCCTCGGCCTGGGCATCGTCATCTCCGGGAGCTGACACGTGCTCACCGTCCGCCGGCGTGGCGGGCTCACGTTCGGGCCCAGCGCCGGGCTGCTCGCCGGCGAGGACCCTGGCCTCGGGCAGGTTGGGCGTGAGCACGGTGGCCCGCGGCAGGATCTCCGCCACGAGCGCCTGCTGGGCGTCGGGCGCGAGCAGCCGGGCGCCCGACTCGGCGACCATCACGGGGTCCACCACCACGGGCGTGCCGGACGGCAGCTCGTCCAACGCCTGAGCGACCGCGAGCGTGACGTCGGCGCTGCCGAGCATGCCGACCTTGACGGCATCCACACGAATGTCGGCCAGCACCGCGCGCACCTGCGCGAGAACGATGTCGGCAGGCACCATGTGGATCGCGCTCACGCCTATCGTGCTCTGGGCGGTGATCGCGGTGATCGCGCTCGTCCCGTGCACGCCGCAGCGCGCGAACGCCTTCAGGTCGGCCTGGATGCCGGCCCCCCCGCCGGAATCGGAGCCGGCGATCGTCAGGGCGGTGGGGGTCAGCTGTCCGGGGTGGTCGCCGGCCGCTTGCGTCTGGGAAAGATCGTGTAGCTGCCGATCGCAGTGACGAGCAGCCGCCCGTCCTCGTGGCGTACCTCGCTGCGCATCACCGCGTTGGTGCGGTTGCGCCGGTCCAGCGTGGTACGGCACACGATCTCGCCCTCGGTCGCTGTTTGGATGTAGTTGATCGAGATGCTGATCGTCGCGATGCGCTCATCCTTGGTGGTCTGCACCCACAGGGTCGAGCCCATGCAGTAGTCGACCATCGCATACGTGACCACGCCAGACAGCAGGCCGCCGCCGTTGATCAGCTCCGGGCGGATCGTCAGGCGAACCGTCTGCGGGTCCTCCCAGCGCAGCCCCATGAAGCCGCTGACGCCGTCCAGCGAGCGTGGGCCACCCTCGCTTCGTGGCGCCCTGTCCTCGCCTCGCGCTCGTCCCTCGCGACCCGACGCATCGGACGCGGGCCGCCTGGTCGCTGTTGCCTCTGAGACTTCGTCCACGGGGCCGCAGGCTATCGAGGACACAGGCCTGTCACGACTTGGGCACCGAATCGGCACATAGCGGGGCCACCGGTCACATTGATCGGTCTAGCGTCGGCAGGGTGCCGGCCGACCACCCGCCAAAGACGTCCGCCGCCGGACATCCACCCGGCCCACCTCGCGATCCTCGCCACGCGCTCGGGCGCGCCGGCGAGGAGTTGGCCGCAGCACACCTGCAACGACTCGGCTTCTGTGCGCTCGGGCGCAACGTGCGTACGCGCGCGGGCGAGATCGACCTGATCGCGTTCAACGGCACCACACTGGTCTTTGTCGAGGTCAAGACCCGCCGGGCCGGAGTGCGCGGCCAGGGCGTCCGCCCTGAGCAGGAGCCGCTGACCTGGCTGCGCCCGCGCCAGCGGGCCCGACTACGCCGCTTGGCGGTCGCCTGGCTGAGCAAAGAGCGGCACATCAGGCCGTCCGCCCACACGATCCGCTTCGACGCCGTCGGCGTGATTCTCGACGAGAAGGACAGGCTCGTACGTCTTGACCACCTCGAGGGCGCGTGGTGACTCTGGGGCACGTATGGCCTTCGCGGGCCTTTGTCCTCGGGCTCGCCCTTGCCGCCAGCAAGGGCTTCGCCCTGCGTCCGTGGCCCGCTCGACCCTCCGCGCCCCAGAGTGCGACTGGTCTAGAGCGCCAGCTGCTGATAGGCGAGCGACTGAAAGGACATCCTGTGCAGCGACGAGACGCCCTGGCGCAGGATCGCCTCGCGGTGCGACGGCGTGGAGTAGCCGACGTGCTCGGCGAAGTTCCAGCCCGGATGCTCGGAGTCGGCGTGGCGCATGTAGCGGTCGCGGGTCACCTTGGCGACGATCGAAGCGGCGGCGATCGCCGCACTGGTCGCGTCACCGTCGACGATCGCGCGCTGGGGTCGCCCGAACTCGGCCACGGAGAAGCCGTCAACGAGACACAGAACATCGTCAGCGACGTCCTGCGTGACGCCGAGCAGAGCGTCGCGCAGGGCGGCCAGATTTGTCTTGTGCAGCCCCCGAGCGTCGATCCCGCGCACGCAGCGCGAGACGACGACCACGCGGCTGGCGCTGCGCAGCACCAGCGGGTAGAGCTCCTCACGCGCCTGCGCGGTGTGCTGCTTGGAGTCGTTGAGCGCCCGCAGCGAGCGCAGCTCCCTGGTGGTGAGCGCGTCCTGATCGAACAGCACGCCCGCGGCCATCAGCGGCCCAGCCAGGCAGCCGCGGCCGGCCTCGTCGGCCCCGGCGACCAGACGCACCCCCAGGCGCTTGTCAAACGCGAACAGTCGACGTCCGCTCGTGTCGCGGCGGGCGCGTCGGCGCGATCGGGCCGTGGATCGCGCGCCGCCCGCTGATGCGCCGTTGGCCCCCGAGCCGCTGCGCGACGGGTCAGACGCGCCGCGAACAGCCACGGCGTCAGGCTCCCTAGAAGATCCCGATCCGGTCGGGGGGCCAGTAGGTGGCGAAGGCTCCGCCGATGATCCAACCGGTGGGGACGGGTCCCCAGAACCTGCTGTCGTCGGATTCGCCACGGTTGTCGCCCATCATGAACCAGTGTCCGGCGGGAATCTTGATCGGCACCGGGAAGTTGCACTCGGGGCTGGCGCCGCAGGCGCGGATGTAGGAGTCCTGCTCGCGCACGAACTGGGTCTTGCCGGCGGCCTTGCGGTAAACGTGGCCTTCGCGGATGTAGATTTCATCGCCCGGCCCGGCGACCACGCGCTTGATGAAGTTGACGCTCGAGTCCTGTTCGGGTTCCGGTTCCGCGCAGGCGGCGCCGCCGACTTTGACCACGTGCGGAGTCGGACCGCAGACCTCCTGCTCGGCGTTCTTGGGGGGATGGAAGACCGCGATCTCGCCCACGTGCGGTTCGCTGAAGTCCATGCCGATGCGATTGACGAGCACCCGCTGACCGATTGCAAGCGTGGGCTCCATCGAACCGCTGGGAATGCGATAGGGCTTGACGAACCACGCCTGGATGCCGAGCGCGAGGCCCAGCGCGACGGCGATGATGACAACGAGCTCGATGATCGACGCGGTTGTCGATTTGGACTGCTTCCTGCCGGTCTTTGCGCCCACCAGCAGGTTGGCGATCGAGTTAACCGGCGAACGTGAGCGTTGCCCGTCCTGCTGTTCGTCCGGGGGCCCCCCCTTCTTGCGGGCGCGCGAGCCCGTCTTGGCGCCCGTCTTCACGCGGGCTCGTCGCCGGACGAAGCACCTCCCTGCGCGTCGCCGGCGTCTGAGGAGGTGTCGGTCTTGCCGGCGTCCTGCGCCGTGGCGGCCGCTGGCGCCTGGTCGGTCTCGCCCTCGCCCGGCTGGGCCTGGGACTCGCCAACCGCGTCCGCGCCACCCCCCTCTGCAGGCGCGTCCGCCTGTTCCCGACTCTGCCCGGCCACGGTCGCGTCGGCTCCCTCGACGGTCGCCTCGCCGGCCCCACCCGACTGCGTCGCGCCGGCTGCCTGCGCAGCGACTGACTCCTCCGCGGTAATGCCCTCCGCGTCGGTGGCGACCGGCGCCTGCTCGTGCAGCAGCCCGGGCTCGACGATCTCCTCCGGACCCGTGTAGCGGCGCTCGCGCACACGCGCACGCTTTCCGACGCGGTCGCGCAGGTAGTACAGCTTGGCCCGGCGAACGTCACCGCGCGCGGCCAGCTCGATGCGCTCGATCTTGGGGGAGTGCAGCGGGAACATGCGCTCGACACCAACCCCGAAGGACTGCTTGCGCACGGTGAACGTCTCGCGAACGCCATGGCCCTGGCGCTTGATGACGACCCCCTCGAAGACCTGTACGCGCCTGCGCGTACCCTCGATGACCTGGAAGTGCACCTTCACGCGGTCGCCTGGGGCGAAGCTGGGTACGCGGCGCAGTTGCGCGCGCTCGATGGTTTCGATGACGCTGCTCATAACGGTGAAGGAGGGCGCGCGCCCCAATGGCCGGGAGGGCCCCGAGAAAGCTCTCGGCCGGCGCGACCGGGCAATGGTAGCGAACGCCCGGTCTCAGCCGCCCCACACACGCTATCCCGCTCTGCCGCGCTGGCGACTCTGCTCGCGCCGCCACTGCGCGATGCGCTCGTGGTGCCCCGACAGCAAGACCTCCGGGACCCGCCAGCCGCGGTAGTCGGCCGGCCGGGTGTAATGCGGGTACTCGGGCTGCCCCTCCAGCGCCGCGCTGAAGGACTCCTCGGTCGCGGAGTCCTCGTGGCCCAGCGCGCCGGGGAGCTTGCGCAGGACGACGTCGCACAGGACCATCGCCGCCAGCTCGCCGCCGCTGAGCACGTAGCGTCCGATCGACACGACGTCGCTTGCAAAGTGCTCCAGGATGCGCTCGTCAAAGCCCTCATAGCGCCCGCACAGGAGCGTCAGCGCGCCCTCGCCGGCCAGCTCCTCGGCCAGTTCGTCGTCGAGCAGCCGCCCGCCTGGCGCCAGCGCGATCACCCGCCGCTGCGTCGCCAGCTCGACCGGGTCCATGTCGTAATGGGCGCGCAGTGCGCTGTCGAGCACGTCCACGCGCAACACCATGCCCGCGCCGCCGCCGAAGGGCGTGTCGTCGACCTGGCCGCCGCTCAGCGTCGTGTGGTCGCGGATGTTCACGCACTGCAGGCTCGAGCCCAGCTCGAGCACGTTGCGCACGTGGCGCTGGGAGGAGAACCAGTCAAACCACTCGGGAAACAGGGTAAAGACGTCTATGTTCACGCCAGGTCCAAGAAGCCCGTGTCCACCTCGATACGCCCAGCGGCGCAATCGACACTGCGAACGGCGTCTTTGACCATCGGCACCAGCAGCGGCTGCCCGCCGCCGACCGGGTCGACCTCCAGGGCCTCGCAGGAGGGCAGCTCGATCAGGCGACTGACTATGCCCAGCAGCCGCTGGCCGTCGCGAACCTCACACCCCTCCAGTTCATGCGCCCACCATTCCCCCTCACCGAGCGCCGGGGCCTCGCCAGCGGGCACGGCCAGCTCCATCCCCCTCAGCGCCTCCGCGCTGGCGCGGTCCTCGACGCCCTCCAGGCGGACGATAGGCCGCTGCTCGGTGCCCGCGCGGCGCACGATCGCAAGCGTGCGACCCGCCACCATCACGGCGCTGCCCAACGCCAACAGGCGCCCGCGCGCGCCCGTCACATAGAAGCTCCCATCCAGGCCATGGGAACGTCCGACCCTGCCGGCAGAGATGCCCGCCTGCGAGCCAGGACGCTGGGCGGACGCGCCCGGCGCCGTCGCCGGTTTGGTCGGCTGCTCTTGCCGGCTCAATCGACGATGTCGACGAGCACGTGCTGCCCCTCGCTGGCAGCAGCCGCTTTTACGACCGTGCGCAAGGCGTGCGCAGTGCGCCCGCCGCGGCCGATCACGCGACCGTAGTCGTCGGCGCCCACGCACAGCTCGAGCACGATCGTGCCATCGTCCTCCTCGAACTGCTCAACGCTGACCGCGTCGGGCTCGTCGACCAGCCCTTCTGCGAGGTACTCCAACAGCCGCCTTGGCACATCGTCGGGCATCTGCGCCGCTCGACGGGCCTTAGCTTCCCGCAGTCGTGTCTATTCCCTGGATACGCAGCAACTTTCGCACCGTGCCCGAGGGCTGGGCGCCGCGCGCCAGCCACGTGCGCGCACGCTCAGCGTCGATGTTGATCGTCGACGGGTTGGTCTGCGCGTTGTACTGGCCGATCGTCTCGATCACGCGGCCATCGCGCGGAGAGCGCTGGTCGGCGACCACAACGCGCCATATCGGGTCCTTCTTGCCGCCCACTCGCGTGAGCCTGAGCCTTACCGACACATCTTCCTCTCGTTCATAAACAAAGTCCGGCGGAGAGCTTAGACGGTTCAGCGCGTATTGCGCATGAGCGCACCGATGTCGGGCATCTTGCCGCGGCCGACCTGGCGCATCACCTTGCGCATCTGGCCGAACTGCTTGACCAGTTTGTTGACGTGCTGAACGCTGGTGCCCGAGCCACGCGCGATGCGCAGCCGCCGCGAGCCGTTGATCAGCTCGGGCCGGCGACGCTCCTCGGGAGTCATCGCCAGGATGATCGCCTGGATGCGGTCGAGCTCGCGTTCATCGACCTTCATGTTCTGCAGCTGGTGGCCGGCAAGCCCGGGGATCATGCCCAGGATGCTCGTCAGCGGCCCCATTTTGCGCACCATCTTCAGCTGGTCGAGGAAGTCGTCCAGGCCGAACTGGTTGCGGCGCAGCTTGCGCTCGAGGGCGCGTGCCTCGTCCTCGTCGAACTGCTGCTCGGCCTTCTCGATCAGGCTCATCACGTCGCCCATCCCGAGGATTCGCTGGGCCATGCGGTCGGGGTGGAAGCGTTCGAACTGCTCGAGCTTCTCGCCGGTGGAGGCGAACAGGATCGGCTTGCCGGTGACCGCTCTTACCGACAGCGCGGCGCCACCGCGCGCGTCGCCGTCGAGCTTGCTCATGACCACGCCGTCGAACTGCACCGCCTGCGCGAAGCTCTCGGCCACGTTGACCGCGTCCTGACCGGTCATCGCGTCGACCACCAGCAGCACGTCGTCGGGTTTGACCGCGTCGCGAATGCGCACCAGCTCGGCCATCAGCTGCTCGTCGACGTGCAGGCGCCCGCTGGTGTCGACGATCAGCACGTCCTTGCCCTCGGCGCGTGCCCGCTCCAGCGCCCAGGAGGCGATGTCCACGGGGTCACGCTCGGTGCCCTGCTCGTACACGTCCGCGCCGGCCTGCGCACCGACCTTGACAAGCTGCTCGACAGCGGCCGGGCGGTAGACGTCACACGCGGCCACGGCCACCGACGAGGAGTACTCCTCGCGCAGGTAACGCGCGAGCTTGGCGGTCGCGGTGGTCTTGCCCGAGCCCTGCAGGCCGGCCATCAGGATCACGGTGGGTGGCCGCGGCGAGAAGCTCAGGCCGGCCGACTCCCCGATCGGCGTGGGCGAGCCTCCCATCAACTCGGTCAGCTCCTCGCCGACGATCTTGACGACCTGCTGTCCGGGGTTCAGCCGCCCGACCACGTCGGCTCCCAGGCAACGCTCCCTCAGCCGTGAGGTGAACTGGCGCACGACCTTGAAGTTGACGTCGGCCTCCAGCAGCGCCAGGCGAATCTCGCGCATCGCCGCGTCGACGTCTTGCTCGGTCAGCGCGCCGCGATTGCGCACATCGGCGAGCGTCTCCTGCAGCTTCTCGGCGAGGGCGTCGAACATGTCTTGGTGATTCTCGCAGCCGCCGCGCCGTTGCCACGGCAGCGGCGGGCGCGGGAGTGTCAGCCCTCGGAGTCGGCGGGCGGGCGCAGCGGTCGCACCGGCCGCTCGGGCGGCGCCTCGTGGCGGCCTTTGAGCGCCTCGCCGATGCCGCCGAAGGCCTCGGCGAACTCGGACGGCACGACGAACACCTTGTTGGCGTCGCCTTCGGCCAGCTGGGGCAGCATCTGCAGGTATTCGTAGCTGAGCAGCGCCCGGTCGGGCTTGCCCTCATGGATTGCCGTGAAAACCGTGTCGATCGCCTTCGCTTCGCCCTCAGCGCGCAGGATCGCCGCCTGGCGCTCACCCTCGGCAGTGAGAACGGCGGCCTGCTTGGCGCCCTCGGCGGTCAGGATCTGGGCCTGCTTTTCGCCTTCAGCGGTGAGGATCGCCGCACGCCGGTCGCGCTCGGCGCGCATCTGCTTCTCCATCGCCGTCCTGATGTCGGCGGGCGGGTCGACCGACTTGATCTCCACGCGGTTGATCCTGATGCCCCACTTGCCCGTCGCCTCGTCCAGCACGACGCGCAGCTCGGTGTTGACGTTCTCGCGCGCGGTCAGCGTGGCCTCCAACGTGAGGCCCCCGATCACGTTGCGCAGCGTGGTCACGGTCAGCTGCTCGATCGCCTGCAGCGGGTTGGCGATTTCATAGGTCGCCGACTTGGGGTCGGTGATCGTGAAGTACAGGACGGTCTCGATGCCGACTACGACGTTGTCTTCGGTGATCACCGACTGGGGCGAGAAGTTGACGACCTGCTCGCGCAGGTCCACGAGCGGCCTGACGCGGTCGATGAACGGCGTGACGATCGTCAGCCCCGGCTCGAGCGTGCGGCTGTAGCGGCCGAGCCGCTCGACCACGCCCGCACGCGCCTGCGGTATCACGCGGATTGTGCGCGCGGCGAGCACCAAGGCGAAGATGACGAGCACGACGATGACGATGAGAGCGACCATGGCTGTCCTTTCAGTGCATCACTAGAGCGGTTGCGCCGCGTATCTCTACGACCTCGACGCGCTCGCCGGCGTCGATGACCTCGTCATCGTCGTAGCTGCGGGCGGTCCACACCTCGCCGTTGTCGATCTTCACACAGCCGACGCCCTCGCCGTTGGCGATCCGCTCGAGGACCATCGCGCGGTGACCGACGAGCGCGGCGGCCCCGGTCCTGATCGCGGGGGGCAGATGGCGGTGGCGGCGGGCGACGGGACGCAGCCCTGCGAACACGATCACAGACGCGAGCGCGAACACGATCGCCGCCAGCGGCGCGCCCACTCCGAGCGCGCTGACGATCGCCGCGAGTGCCGCACCGATGGCGAACGGCATCAAATAGAAAGCGCCCTGGTGCAGCTCGCCCAGCCCCAGGATGCAGCCTGCGATCAGCCAGATGACCCAACCGTCCATACCTTCAGGTTATCTCTCCGCTGGCCGGGCAGCGCTGGCGCAGCGGCGCCTGCACGTCAGCGACGCCGGTGCGTCAAGCCTGTTTAGGGGTCTGCGATCAGCGCGCGCGCGAAGTCCTGCGGGTCAAACGGCCGCAGATCCTCGACGGACTCTCCCACTCCGATCAGCTTGACGGGCAGACCCAGCTCGGCGGCGATCGCCAGCGCGATGCCTCCCCGCGCGGTGCCGTCGAGCTTGGTCAGCACCACGCCGGTCACGTCGGCGCTGTCCGCGAACAGCTTGGCCTGGCGCAGCCCGTTCTGGCCGGTGGTGGCATCGAGCGTGAGCAGCGTCTCGTGCGGCGCGCCGGGCAGCTGGCGCGAGATCACCCGGCGCACCTTGGCCAGCTCGGCCATCAGGTCGTCCTGGGTGTGCAGGCGCCCGGCGGTGTCGACGATCACCACGTCGATGCCCTGGCTGTGCGCCTGCGCGACCGCCTCGAAGGCGACGGCTCCCGGGTCTGAGCCCTCGGCGCCGCGCACGACGTCCACGCTGGCGCGCTGCGCCCAGCCTTCCAACTGCTCGCCGGCGGCCGCCCTGAACGTGTCGGCGCCGGCCAGCAGCACGCTGCGCCCGAGCTCCTGGCGCAGGTGCCAGGCGAGCTTGCCGATCGTGGTGGTCTTGCCGGTGCCGTTGACGCCGACGGCCATGATGACGGTGGGCTGCGCGCGAATGTCGATGCGTCCGTCTGCGACGGTGGCCGTGTCGGCCAGCAGTGCGATCAACCGCTCGCTGAGCGCCGGGCCGCCCTCGATCTCCCCCGAGCCGGCCTCGGCCTCGAGCTTTTGCACGACCGACGCGGTCGTGCGCGCTCCCACGTCGGCCATGATCAGCGCCTCCTCCAGGCGTTCCCAGGTTCCCTCGTCCAGCTCGCCGAACAGCGTGGCCTGGATCTCTGAGCCGAGCGCCTGGCGCGTCTTGGCCATGCTCTCGCGCAGGCGACGAAACAGCCCGCGCCGTCCCGGCTGCTCGGAGGCGGATCCGTCCTCTCCCGGGCCGCCGTCGTCGGCGGTGATGAACAGTTCGCTCCAGTCGCGCGCCACGGGCCGCGCGACGATATCAGGCGACCTCGGCCACCTCTGCGTCGCGATCTGCCGGCTGGGCGTCGGGCTCGTCCTGCGCGGGCAGCGGCCGCGAGAGGACCTTGGAGACCCCGTCTCCGCCCATCGACACGCCGTACAGCCAGTCTGCGGCCTCCATCGTGCGCTTCTGGTGGGTGATGACGATGAACTGCGCGCGGTCGCTGTAGCGGCGCAGCAGTGCGAGGAAGCGATCGAGGTTGAGGTCGTCCAGCGCAGCCTCGACCTCGTCGAGGATGTAGAAGGGGCAGGGGCGTGCGAGGAACACGGCGAACAGGAAGGCCAGCGCGGTCATCGACTTCTCACCCCCCGACAGCAGCGAGAGCCGCTTGGTCGACTTGCCGGCGGGCGTGATCTCGATCTCGACTCCCTCGAGGTCCTCCTCTTCGGCGTGTCCGGGCTGCGCTCGCTCGGCCTCGGCTTCGGCGGCCGCCTCGATCGCCTCCGCATCGGGCTGCTTGCCGTTGGCCGACAGAGGCTGGCCGCCGAGCACCGGGCGCGGAGAGTGCTCGTCCTTGACCAGCGTCAGGCGCCCGGAGCCGCCGGGGAACACGTCGCCGGCCAGCTCTTCGAAGTTGCGCGCGGCGGCCGCGAAGGTCTCCTGGAAGGTCTCCCGGATCTGGCGGTCTGTCTCGCGGATCACGGTGCGTAGCTCGCGCAGCGCGGTCTCCAGGTCCGTGCGCTGGCGCTCGAGCTCCTCTACATGCGCGACCGCCTCGGCGTACTCCTCCTGGGCCAGGGGATTGACGGGTCCCAGCTGCTCGCGCCTGCGCGTCAGGCGCTCCACCCGGGCCGTTAGCGCCTGCACCTGCTCGGCGTCCAGGTCCTCCTGCTCGCCGGCGCCGTCATCTGGCGCGAGCCCCAGCCGCTGGGCGATGCCGGCTAGCCCCACGTCGGCGTCGGCCGCCTGGTCGCGCAGGCGCTGGGCGGCAACCTCGGCCTCGGTGACCAGCTCGCCGGCCGCGCGCAGCGCGACCTGGATGTCTGCCTCCTCGGCGGCGCAGGAGCGCAGCTGTGCTGTCATCTCCTCGCCCGCGGCGCGGTCGGCTGCAAGCTGTGACTCGAGCGCCGCGATGAGCCCCTGGGCGGCCTCGATAGCGACGTGCAGCGCTTGCGCCAGGCGTTGCACACGCGGCACGAGCGCCGTGTCGGCGGCGTGCCCGGCCCGTAGTCGCTCGATCCTGGCTGCCCGCTCGACACGCTCGCGGTGGCGACGCTCGGCCTGCCGGCGCTCGGCCGCGAGCTCGCCCTCCAGCTCGGCCTTCCTGACCGCCAGCGGACCGTGCTCGGGCGCGCTCCTGCGCTGCTCGATCAGCCAGCTCGTCCGGCGCATCGCCTCGCTCGTCTCGGCCTGGCCGCGTTCAGCCTCGCGCAGCGCCGCTTGCGCCTGCGCGCCGGCCTGCTCGGCGGCGTGCACCGCAGCCAGCGCCTGCTCGCAGGCACGCTGGGCAGCCTGCTCGTCCTGGGCGGCACGCTCGGCCGCGGATATCAGCCTGTCGCGTTCGTTGCTGCGAGCGAGCACGCGCTCGGTGCCACCCTCGCCGAGCTGGCGCACCTCGCCCAGGGAGCCCAGCAACGCCCGTCCGCCACGCGTAACGGCCAGGCCGACGAAGTCGCGTGGCAGGTCCTCCAGGCGCTCGACCACCCATGCGTCGGCGAGCAGACGCCCGGCCAGAGCCAGCACCGCGGGAGGCCCGCTGAGGAGGTCTGCGAGCCTGACGGCGCCTGGCACGGGCTCGCTGCCCGGCGACATGGCGGTTGCAGTGGAGCCGTTCTGCGCGTGTCCGGCGCCCAGCAGCAACGCGGCGCCCCCGTCGGGACCAGCGCCGTCGAGCAGCGCCTGCGCGCCGGCCACGTCGGGCACGAGCGCCGCGTCCAGGCGGCCGCCCAGCGCGGCGGCCAGCGCGAGCTCAAATCCGTCCTGCACACGCAGCTCCTCGCTGAGCGCCTTGGGCGCGTCGTCTCGATCTGCCCCCACCCGAGCATGCCCGCGCAGGAACTGGTTGGCAGCGGCAAGCTCTGCGCCGACGCGCTCGGCCTCGCGTCGGGCGTCCTGTGCGCTGCGCTCGGCGTCCAGCAGCCGCCCGCGCGCCTGCTCGGTCTGCGCGTCCGCCAGCTCGCGCGCGGTGCGGGCATCCTGCGATACGTCCTGGAGCTCCTGCAGCTGTGCGGAGTGACCGTCGCGCAGGCGCTCGAGCTCGGCGGTCTCGCGCTCGATCTCCTGCTCTCGGCTGGCAGCGATCGCGGCGAGCTCTGCTTCGAGCACCCCGATGCGATCGGCACCCGCGTCTGCGGCATGGTCGTCGCCCGGTTGGGCGCCGGCCCGCTCGAGCGCCTCGAGCTCGAGCTCGACGCGTTCGATGCGTCTGGCCAGCGTGTGCGCGGCGGCACCGGCCTGCTCTGCGCGCAGGCCCAGCCGCTCGCGCGCCGAGCGTGCGCCATAGGCACGCTGGGAGAGGGCGTCGTGGCGCTCTGCGCGCTCGGCCAGGGCCCGCTCGGCGGCGCCCCTGCGCTGCACCGTCTCGGCCAGCCTGGACTCCACGTCGCCTCGCTTAGCGCGCGCCTCGCCGACGCGCGCCTCGGCCCCGGCGAGCTCGGCGCGTAGGCGCCGCGCGCTGTCGCGGGCGAGCTCCAGGCGCGCCTGCAGCAGCTGGCGCTCCAGTCGCTCGTGCAGCTGCGCGGCCTCGGCCTGGCGCTTGAGCGGTCGCAGGCGCGTGCGGGCCTCGCGCTCGATGTCAAGCGCGCGGTCGAGGTTCTGCTGCGTGCGCTCGAGCTTTAGTTGGGCGCGCCGGCGGCGCTTTCGGTGCTTGCCCAGCCCGGCGGCCTCCTCGATCAGCAGGCGCCGCTCGCGCGGCTTGGAGTTGACGATCGCGTCCACGCGTCCCTGAGAGATGACCGTGTGCGTCTCCTTGCCCAGGCCGGTGTCGGACAGCACCTCGATCACGTCGGTCAGGCGACAGCGCGCGCCGTTGAGCCGGTAGCCGCCCTCGCCGTTGCGATCCAGGCGTCGCACGATCGATATCTCACCGACGGGCAGGTCCACCGTGCCATCAGAGTTGTCGAGCACGATCTCGACCTCGGCGGCGCTGCGCGCCTGCACCCCATGCCCGCCGCCGAAAATGACGTCCTGCATCGACTGGCCGCGGATGGCCAGCGGCGACTGCTCGCCCATGGCCCACAACACCGCGTCAGTGACGTTTGACTTGCCCGACCCGTTGGGCCCCACCACCACGCTCACGCCCGGCCCGAAGTCCAGGCGCGTGCGATCGGGGAAGGACTTGAAGCCGGCGAGGGTGAGCGACTTCAGGCGCATGCCCACCTCACATGCCTCCATGGGCCGCGTGCCTGCTCATGGCTCGCTGGCCAGCCGCTCTACGGCCACGCGTGCGGCCTCCTGCTCGGCCTGCTTCTTGCTGCGTCCGGTGCCGCTGCCGAGCTGACGCTCGCCTGCGCGCGCGACCACCGAGTAGGTGCGCGCGTGCGGAGGCCCATCCTCGGCGGCCACCTCGTAGCTGACCTCTGCGCCGCGCCTGGCGAGCAGCTCCTGCAACGCGGACTTGAAGTCCACGGGATGGTCGAGCGCGGTCTCGATCTCCGGCGCGAAGGCCTCCACGACGGCCTGGGCGGTGCGCTCGTAGCCGGCATGCAGGTAGCAGGCGCCGATCACCGCCTCGATCACCGAGGCGAGCACGCGCTCGGTCGAGACCAGCGCGGCGGCGTTCTGTGCCACCCCGGCGGGCGCGGCCGCGCGCAGGCGCGCAGGCAGCGCCAGGCGTTCGGCGACGGCGCGACAGGACACGCCCGAGACGGCCTGCGCACGGATCTTGGTCAGCCGGCCGGCACCGAAGCGCTCGGCCTCCAGACGCGGGTACAGGTAGGCGGTCACGGCGAGCGCGAGCACGCTGTCGCCCAGGAACGCCAGGCGTGTGTAGGAGTCGCTGCGCCGCTCGCTCCAGGAGGCGTGCGTGAAGACCTGACGCACGAGATCGTCGGGCAGCTCGTCCAGCAGCTCGTCGAGCAACATCATCAAGCCTCATTGGGTTTCCCGTTTCGGGCGAGCACGAAATCGACCGCGGCGCCGACGGTGAGGATCTGTGCGGCCTGCTCGTCGCTCATGTGCACGCGGTAGCTGTCCTCGAGCTCCTGCACAAGCGTATAGAGGTCCAGCGAGTCGGCCTCGAGGTCCTCCTTGAAGCGGGTGCCCTCAACGATGGCGTCGGGGTCGACGTCGAGCTCGTCGGCCAAGTGGGTACGGATCAGGGTGAGCACTTGCTCGCGGGTCATTGTGCCTGGCGCAGGCTAGCGTCAGGCGCGGACACGGGCGGGCGCCTGAGCGCGTCGGCCTGTTCGAGCGCGCGCTGGGTCTGGGCAACGATGTTCTCGCTGGCTCCGCGCTGCGCGCGTAGGATCGCCTGGGCGAAGCCGGCGCGCGTGAAGCGCCCGTGGGGCACGACGCCCAGGCCGCGCAGCCCGAGCAGGTAGGCGCCCCCGCTGGCCTCCGGGTCAAGCTCGGCGCGCAGGCCGCGCAGCGAGGAGCGCAGCAGCGCCCCGCCCACCTTGCCGCGCGTGGTGGAGGTTGCGGCGTGGCGGATGGCGCCGAGCATCGCCTGGGATACGCCCTCCATGAGCTTCAGCGCGATGTTGCCTGTCAGCCCGTCGCAGACGATCACGTCGGCCCTGCCGGTGACCACGTCGTTGCCCTCGACGTTGCCGACGAAGTCAAACAGGTCGATACCGTCCTGGGCACGCTTGGCGAGCTCGCCGTGGACGTCGAGCACGAGCGCGCTGCCGCGCGCGGCCTCCTCGCCGTTTGACAGCAGCGCCACGCGCGGGCGCGTCACGCCGAGCACGGTCCGCGACAGCGCAGCGCCCATGAAGGCGAACTGCACGAGGTGCTCGCGCCTGGCCTCGGCGTTTGCGCCGACGTCGAGCAGCGTGACCTGATGATGATCGCGCCCCCCCACGGGCAGCGGGATGGCCAGCGCGGGACGGTAGATGCCGCGTGCGCGCCCGATGTTGAACGTGCCTGCGGCCAGCGCCGCGCCGGTCGCGCCGGCGCAGACGAGCGCGTCGGCCCTGCCGTCGGCGACCGCCCTGGCGGCCTGCACGATCGACGCATCCGGCGTGGTCCGGGCGGCGCTGACAGGGTCGGGTGCCTTGGCGATCGAGATGGGCGCGTCGACCACCTCGACGCCTTGCGGCAGCTCGCCGAGCTCGCGGGCGGGCCCGAACAGGATCACCCGCGCGCCCTGGCCGACGGCGATGGCAGCTCCCGCGGCGACCTCGGCCGGGCCGAGGTCTGCGCCATTGCAATCGACTGCTATGACCGGCGCGCGTGGGCGCTCCGGAGGGTGTGGCGGCGAGGAGGACGAGTCCCCTGGCGTCACTGCGCGCTACTCGTCGTCGTGCTCGTGATCGTGCGCTCCGGGCACGACGATCTCGCGCCCGGCGTAGGTGCCACAGACTGGGCAGACGCGGTGCGGCCGGCGCGGGCTGTGACACTGGGGGCAGGCGTTGACGGCGGGTGTGCCGATCTTGTGCTGCGCGCGGCGCTTCGCGGTGCGACTGTGCGATTGCTTTTTCTTAGGTACGGCCATGGCGGTGTGAAGGCTACCAGCCGCCCGACGGCCACCGGGCGCGACCCACCCGCGCGACGGCGGCGACCGGCCGCGGACCCGCGCTCTAATCCAGGCGCAGCTCACGCAGCTTGGCCCAGCGCGGGTCCGGGGCGGCCTCGTGGCGGTGGTCGGGGCCGGCGAGATTGAGGTCGGCGGCGCATACGGGACACAGCCCTGCGCAGTCCTCGCGGCAGAGGATCTTGGTGGGCATCGCCAGGGCCAACGCGTCGCGCGTCCAGGCGCTGAGATCCAGCGTCTCCTTCTCGAGGTAGGGGCTGTCTAGCTCGTCGCCGCCGCCGGGCCTGTCGACCTCGCGCGCCTCGACGTCGATCGTGGGGCTGGCGGGCCCCAGGCAGCGCATGCACGGCCCGCTGACGGTCGCGGCGAAGCTCAGGCGCAGGGCATAGCCGCCGCCGGTCATGCGCGAGACATCGAGCTGCACAGGAACCTGGCGGGGCTCGGCGGCGTAGCTCTCGCTGCCCAGCAGCAGCGGCTCGATCGGCACCGTGAGCTTGAGCCGGCGCCCCTCGCCGGCGCTCAGGCGCAGGCCGGCGAGGTCAATGGAATGGGTCTGGGCGGCCATGCCTCCCAGGCTAGCGACGAGTTAGTCGCGCGCTGCCAGCGTGCGCTTGAGGACCTTGCCGGTGGCGTTGCGCGGCAGTTCCTCTAGGAAGACGACCTCGCGGGGGACCTTGTAGCGGGCGAGGTTTTCCTTGACGTAGCCCTTGACGGATTCCTCGGTCAGCTGCGCGCCGTTGCGAGCGACCACGAAGGCCATCAGGCGCTGGCCAAACTCCTTGTCCTGGACGCCGACCACGGCGGCCTCTTCGATCTCGCGGTGGTCGGCGAGCAGGTCCTCGACCTCGCGTGGGAAGACGTTCTCGCCGCCGCTGACGATCATTTCGTCGTCGCGCCCGTCGACGAACAGCCTTCCGGCCTCGTCGAAGTGGCCGACGTCGCCGGTGCTCATCAGCCCGCCGACGATCTCCTTGTTGCCGCCGCCGGTGTAGCCCTCGAACATCATCTCGTTGGCCACGAAGATCCGCCCGCCCTGGCCGGGCGGGACCTCGCGGCCGTCGGCGTCGAGCAGCTTGACAACCGTCCCGATCGGCGGCTTGCCGGCGGTTCCGGGCGCGGCGCGCAGATCCTCGGGGGTGGCGATCGTCGCCCAGGCCACCTCGGTGGAGCCGTACAGGTTGTAGAGAACGTCGCCGAACAGGTCCATCGCGCGTGTGGCGAGCTCGCCGGGCAGCACCGAGCCGCTGACCGCGATCACCCGCAGCGAGCTGACGTCATAGCGTGCGATCGTCTGCGGATCGAGCTCGAGCATCCGCTGGATCATCACCGGCACCACGGCCAGCGCGCTGGCGCGATGGCGCGCGACGGCCTTGAGCGTCTCCTCCGGATCGAACTTCCTGGCGAGCACGAATGTCGAGCCGAGCGGCAGGCCGAGGGTGAAATGGGCAAAGCCCCAGGAGTGGAACATCGGCGCGGCGATCACCGTGGTCTCACGCGCCCGCAGTGGGATCTTGGAGAACAACGCGGCCATCGGCTCGATCGACTCGGGCTCCTTGCGCGCGGCACCCTTGGGCGTTCCGGTCGTCCCGGACGTGAGGATCACGACGCGCCCGCGCTCGGCCGGCGGGCGCAGATCGCCGTCTACCCCGGCCGCGATCAGGTCCTCGATCAGCGGGTCGGCGGGGAGTGCAGAGCCGTTGGTGGCAGTGGCTGGCGTGTCCTGCCAGGCGATGAAGCGTTTGCGATTGCTGGCCGCATCACCGATCAGCCCGGCGAACTCCTCGTCGTAGATGACCGCAACAGGACCCTCTCGGGCGATCACGTCGGCGATCTGGGGGCCGGCGAAGGCGGTGTTCAGATACAGCACGCTGGCGCCGAGCTTGGAGCATGCGACGGTGGCGTCGATGAAGCCGCGGTGGTTGCGGCACATGATCGCCACCCCAGCGCCTTCACCGATGCCGGCCCTGCGCAGCTCGTGGGCGAGCGCGTTGGTGCGCCTGTGTACATCGCAGAAGGTGAGGGTGCCGCGCTCGTCGATGATGGCGGTGCGCTGCGGGTAGCGGGCGGCGGCGCCCGTGTAGGCGGCCGCAGGCGTGGGTCCCCAGCGGTGCAGGGCCGACAGCGAGCGCAGTGTCCTGTCGGGCCGTGACGGGCGGAACATACCCGTCTCCATGAACGTCTTTGCGACCTGGAGCCTATATCTGGCCTTGTGCGCGTTCACACAACAGACCCTACCCGAAAGAGGCCCGCAAAATGCGCCAACCCAAGCGCGGCAACGGCCGCGAACGCGTCTTGCATCCGCAGTCGCTCAGCTGACTTCGGCCGGTTCGTCCTTGCCCTGCAGCCGCTCGCGTCCGCGCTGGACGGCGGCGATGAACTTGGACAAGTTGACCTCGAGGGTGTTGAGGATCTCGTCGGCGTAGTCCTCGGCGCCGAGCCGGATCTCGCGCTCGCGCGCGCGGGCATCCTCGACGATGTCCTCGGCTGCGCGCTCGGCCTGCTTGGTGACCTCCTCCTCACCCACCATGCGCTCCTGGCGCTCGCGCGCTTCGGTGATGATCCGCTCGGCCTCCTTCTTGGCCTCGGCGAGCATCTCCTGGCGCTCCTTGACGATCCAGCGCGCCTGCTTGATCTCCTCGGGGATCGTTGCGCGCATTTGGTCGAGGATGTCGTAGATCTCCTCCTTGTCGACGCGTACGGAGTCGCTCAGGGGGATCGATTTGGCGTTGTGCACCAAGTCGTCGAGCTTGTCTATGAGTACCAGGACGTCCATATGTGGCGAATACCTCCGAGGGGCATCCAGGCCCCTCATTTCGTCAGCGCGTGAGCTCTTCCTGCAAGCGGACCGCCACCTCTGCCGGCACGAGATCGTCGATCTTTCCGCCGAAGGTGGCGAGCTCCTTGACGCCGCTCGATGAAAGGAAACTGTACTGTGGCGAGGCCATCAGGTACACGGACTCGATCTCGGGGTCCTGGCGACGGTTGAGCTGGTTCATCTCCAGCTCGTACTCGAAGTCCGAGATCGCCCGCAGGCCCTTGACGATGGCCTTGGCGCCGACGGTTCGCGCGAAGTCGACGACGAGCGTGCTGAACGGCTCGACGCGCACGCTGGGCAGGTCGGCGATGGCGTGCTCGATGAAGGCGACGCGCTCGTCGATGTCGAACAGGGCGCCGCTCTTGCGCACCGAGCGGTTGACCACCGCCACGACCACCTCGTCGTAGAGGTTGGCCGCTCGGCGGATGACGTCGAGGTGGCCGTTGGTGATCGGGTCATAGGAGCCCGGACAGACGGCTGTCGATTGATCGGCTCGGTTCATTGCTGGCGGTGGATTGTGATCGAAGTGTCGCCGTAGCGCCGCTGTCGCTCAATCTCGAGCGGGAGCTCGAGAGGCGCGCGGGTGGCGCTCTCGACGACCACGCGCGCGGCGGGGCTCAGCAGCGACGGCAGGATCGCCGCCAGCTCGTTCGCCCACTCGCGCGCCTGCCTGTAGGGAGGGTCTATGAAGATCAGATCGTATGTCTCTGCGCGCTGTCGTGCGCTGCGCAGGGCCAAAAGCGCATCGGCGCGGCGTACCTGCGCGATGTCGTCGGCCAGCTTCAGCGCGGCCAGGTTGGCGTGCAGCACGGCCACAACGCGGGCGTTGCGCTCGACGAACACAGCGCTTGCGGCGCCGCGCGACAGCGCCTCGATGCCCAGCGCGCCGCTGCCGGCGAACAGGTCCAGGACGTGGCAGTCCTCGACCTGGCCGAGCATCGAGAACAGCGCCTCGCGCACCCGATCGGAGGTGGGCCGCGTGACCGTTCCCGTGGGCGCCTTCAGGCGCCTGCCCCCAAGGCGTCCGGCGATCACGCGCATGCACCAACGGTAGACGCCACCGCGCTAGGTGGCCCCCCGGGCCGGCGCCAGGGCGTGCCGTGGCAGGGCGAGTGGCGTGCCGGCGACGGGCAAGCTCAGACGGAGATCGGCTCGCTCGCGTCAGCGCCGAAGCGCCTGTGCAGCGCAGCGCTCAGCAGCACGTGCTCTGGCGCCTGCAGCTGCGGGTCGCTGCCCACGATCGCCTCGGCGGCGGCGCGGGCGCGCTCGAGCAGCTGGGTGTCCTGGGGCAGGCAGGCCACGCGGAAGTCGGCAAGGCCCGATTGGCGGGTTCCGATCAGCTCTCCCTCGCTGCGCAGCTGTAGGTCGATCTCGGCCAGGCGAAAGCCGTCGCGGTGGGCGACCAGCGCGCGCAGGCGCGGCGAGCCGCGCGAGCCGGCGGGCGCAAGCAAGAAGCATTTGCCCGGGTGCTGACCGCGTCCGACGCGCCCGCGCAGCTGGTGCAGTTGGGAGATGCCGAAGCGCTCGGCGTTCTCGATCAGCATGACGGTGGCGTTGGGCACGTCGATGCCGACCTCGATGACCGTGGTCGCGACGAGCACCTGGGCGCGCCCGGACGCGAAGGCGCCCATCGCATCCTGCTTCTCGCGCTGGCGCATCGCGCCGTGCAGCAGCGCCAGCTCATAGCCGGCGAGGTCGCCGTCGCGCAGGCGGGCGAGCTCGGCGGTGGCGGCGCGCAGCTCAGACGGCGCATGCCCGTCGGCGTCCTGGGCGCGATCGCCGATCGCAGCCTGCTCGTCGGGCTCGTCCACGAGCGGGCACACGACGAAGGCCTGGCGCCCCGCCCGCAGCTCGGCGCGCAGCTGCTCATAGGCGTCCTGGCGGGCGCGTTGGGAGCTGACAAGCAGCGTGTCGATGGGCTTTCGCCCGTGCGGCAGCTCGCGTAGGGCGGTCGCGTCGAGATCGCCATAGCGAGCCATGGCCAGCGTGCGCGGGATCGGGGTGGCAGTCATGTGCAGGACGTGGGGTGACACGGCATCAGCCTGGGCGAGCTGGGGTTGGCCGCGGTCGGGCTCGCCCAGCGCGGCGCGCTGGCGCACGCCGAAGCGGTGCTGCTCGTCGATGACGGCAACCGCGAGGGAGTTGAAGCGGACGTCGGGCTCGATCAGGGCGTGCGTGCCGACGAGCAGTGACAGCTGTCCGCTGGCGAGCTTGCCGAGGATGTCGCGCCGCCTGGGCGCGGGCGTGGAGCCAGTGAGCAGCGCGGCCGCTATCGGCTCGGCCCCGACGAGTTGTTGAATCGTGGCGAAGTGCTGCTCGGCAAGTGTCTCGGTCGGCGCCATCAGCGCGGCCTGGCGGCCATGCTCGACGGCGCGCAGCATGGCGTAGAGCGCGACAACGGTCTTGCCGCTGCCGACTTCGCCCATCAGCAGCCTCTGCATCGGCTGAGGCGCCTGCAGGTCGCGACGGATGACGTCGATCGCCGCGCGCTGGCCATCGGTGGGCGAGAACGGCAGCCCGTGCTCGAGCCAGCGTGCGGTGAGCGTCGGCTGGTCGCAGAGGGCGGGAGCGCTCGCGTGCGACCTGCGCGTGGCGCGGCGGCGCAGGAGCTCCAGCTGGGTCAGCAGCAGCTCCTCGAAGGCCAGCCGACGGCGCCCCGCGCGTACGTCCTCGGGGCCGCGCGGAAAGTGCATCGCGGCAATCGCGCTGGCTCGGTCGGGCAGCCCCTCGGCGACGCGCGTGCCGGCTGTGAGCGGCTCGACGATGTCTGCCAGCGCGTCGCGAGCGCCCTGCACGAGCGTGAGGATCTGGGTCGAGCTGACTCCCTCGGCGGCGGGGTAGTGGGCGACCGCTCCGCCCGGGCCGGGCGGGTCCTGCGCATCGCCGCTGTCGTCCGTGGCGGGAGCATGATGGGCGACGCCGAAGCCGCCGCGCGCATCGGCCTTGCCGTGCAGCAGCAGGCGCGTGCCCGGGGGGTAGCGCTCGACCAGCCAGGGCTGGTTGAAGAACGTCGCGCGCATGGTTGCGGTCGCGTCGAACACGACGGCCTCGACCAGCGGGCGCATGCCCCTGCGGCGCACGGGCCGTGCGGCGATGCTGCGAACCCGCACGGCGACGGTGGCCTGCTCGCCGGCTCGCAGCGCGGCGACGGTGCGCGCCTGGCGGCTGTCGCTGGGCAGGTGCTCGAGCAGGTCGCCGACCGTGTGCAGGCCGAGGGTGCGCAGGCCGGCGGCCGTCTTCTTGGCGGGCGCCGACAGCGCGGCGCGCAGTCGTGTCGGTCGCGGCCAGCGGATCGGGGCGGCGATCATCTCGGCCCCACTCATGCTGCGGGTGGACGCGAACGCGCGCACGACGATTCCGCGACGTAGCGAGTAGTCCGACGATGACGGATGGTCGTGCATATGCGGCGCGGTCGCCGGTGTCATGCGCAGCGCATCATGATTGTCGCGGCGGTCGTTAAGGGTCGAGCTCGGAGCGGAGCCTGCTCAGCCCGAGTCGCATTCGGCCCTTGACGGTGCCCGGCGGCAGCGCCAGTCGGCTGGCGATCTCCTGGTGGGTGAGACCGTCGAAGAACCCCAGCCGGATGACCTCTCGCTGCGCTACGGGCAGCCGTATGAGCCGTTCCGTGAGCTGTAATCTTTGGATGCATGCTGCGAGGTCTGCGGGCAGGTCGTCTTTGGCGGGCTGCTCATGCAGGCGGCCGAGATCGTCGTCGCGCTCGATGACGATGCGGCGACGTGAAAGATAGGCCGCGCGGTGGCGCACGATGCTCATTACCCAACCGTCTACCGGTCCTCGCGAGGCTTGATAGGTCGAGCTCGAGGACCAGATCGAGAGGAAGGCGTCCTGCACGGCGTCCTGTGCGCACTCGCGGTCGTGACAGATCGAGAAGGCGCTGCGATACGCCCTCGAGGCAAGGCGGTCATACAGTTCATCGAGCGCGATGCGTCCCCCGGCCTGAACACGCTTCATCAGCGTTCCGTCAGTCGGCTGAGGGGCGCATGTGTGGCTCATGGATGGGCGGGAAGCGGCGCGAGGAAGAACATCTCGCAGGCGATGCCGGGGGTGGTTTGGTTAGCGCTCATGAACGCCACGACCGGGCGCAGCGTGAGCGCCTCGACGGCTGCGGTGAAGGCGTCCTCGCGGTCGGCCTGGAAGGCGACGCGCGCTTCGATGACCTCTTTGCCTGCGCCGTCGGCAACCAGCTTGCGCTCGGGGGACGTAAGGATGTCCTCGAGGATGCACACCACGACGTTGTCGTTGATGTAGGTGCTTGCTGTGGTCTGCCCGCGCCCGTAGACCTCGCCGTAGAGCTTGACCATCGCCGCGGAGATCGCTCGCGTCAACTGCTCGCCGCCCGGTAGAGCAGGAACGTCTGGCATTGCGCCTCGGTTCTCCCAGCTCTATCGATGCGCGCACGGACCGGAGCAGAGGAGAAGCCCGGCGCTCGTCCACAGAACTATACGCCATTACCAACCGCAGGAACTTGCCGACTGTTCAGACGCCGACGCGTCGACGCTGTGCACACGACGAGCCTTGCCGGCGCGGCGGCGCCAACGTGCCGAGCCCGCGCAAAAACTTTACGTCCCGAGTGATCCAAAACCGCGCGAGCGAACTACACCTTAATAGAGAGGTTAATTACTTCTCCTGGCGGAGACCGCTCTGGCTCCGCTTCACGCGAGGCTGGGGGTTTCCATGTCGCGAGCATGTCTGTCTGGGCGAGCATCTCTGTCTGGCCATTTCCATCTACTCGTGTTCGTGGCAGCGGTGGCGCTGCTGGCGCTTGTCTTTGGTTCGCAGCCGGCGGGGAGTGTCGCGGCGACAGCCCCTGGCGCCAAGCAGGAAAGCCGCGGTGCGCCGGCGGGCGAAACCGGACAGCTGATCGCGAAGTACACGACCGCCAACTCGGACACCTATCAGCTGCCCGACGGGCACATGCTGACGAGGGTGTTCTCCCAGCCCGAAGCGGTCGGAGGCGCTTTGCAGGCGCTGGCGCCAGACGGCGCGCTCTCCTCGCCGGCGTCTGAGACCACGCCGGGCGCCACGCCCGCGCTGGCCACACAAGGGTCCGGGAGCGGGACAGACGAACTTTCGTGCACGATCGACAAGTCGACCCCGACGACCTCCGAATGCAACGGAGCGACCTTCCGAGCGGGCTATGAACCGACGACGCAGGAGAGGCCGGTTCACGGCCTGCTGCAGTTCGCGCTGCCAAACCTCGACAACGACGTCACCGTGCTCAACGCCAAGCTCGAACTGTACGAGACGGCCAGCACCACGACCAGCGAAGTGGCGATGACCGCCTCTACCGTGCTGGGGCCGTGGGGCGCCGGCGTGACCTGGAATACGAGCAACGGCAGCACCCCGTGGGAAACGCTCGGAGGCGACTACGTCCAGGGCAACAACGCCGATGCCGCCTCGGCAGAGGCTGGCAGCGCCAAAGGCTGGCACTACTGGTACCCAACGGAAGTCCTGCAGAGGTGGCTCAACGGCACCGGTGCGCCCAGAGAAGAAGGCCAGCCCAACCTCGGACTGTTGATCGGCGAGGAAATCGAAGGCTCGGTCAACAACATCGTGAGCTTCGCCGGCAATGGACACACCGACGCGCCCGCCCTGATCTTCGAATGGATACAACGTGGAATAGGCAGCGCTGCCAACTACACGATGCTGCCGGTGCCCGTGAGCGCCAGCGCCAGCCTGGAAGTCAATGTCGCCAGCGGCAACCTGATGGCCAAGAGCAGCGACCTTACGATCCCCAGCAGAGGTACGCCGTTTGACGTCGCGCGGGTCTTCAACAGCCTCGCACCCGAACAGTTCGGCTACGGCGCCGGGTGGGCCGACGTCAACACCCCCCACATCGAAGTCAACCCCAACGGCTCCGTGCGTTACGTCTCAGCCAGCGGAAACACCTTCGTGTTCGACAGGGCGGGCCTGAGCGCAGGCAAACCCGCAGGGCTGCGACGCCCACCACAGCTGGCCTCGGGCCCTGAAGAAGCGGTCATGTGCGAAAACGCCAGCACGAATACGCCCTGCCCCAAGACGGTCGAAAAAGGCGCAACCTATGAGCTGTGGTACCTCAAAAGCGAATTGAAGATCTTCTTCAAAGGCACATCGGGCACCATCTACCCCTTCGCCATCGAATACGTCGGCAACGAATCCGAGACACCTGCCTACACCACGGGTGAGGTGCTGCCGACCTCCTGGACAGACAGCGCAAAAGAAGCGATCAGCTACACCGAGAGCACAACCCTCGGCTATACCAAGGTCGCCTACGAAGCCAAAAAAGAGTCGGTCACCTACACCGAGAAAGCCGACGCGGCGAAAGTCAACAAGCTCGTGGAAGTCACAAACGCCGCCAAAGAAAAGACGACCTACACCTACGGAACCGGCGCCGAAGAAGGACTCCTGACCAAGATCGAAGAACCCGGCGGCGTGCACGTCACCATATCCTACGACTCAGAAAAGCAGGTCGCCAAGATCGTGACCGCGAGCACCGCCGAACACCCAATCGGGTCGACGACCACCTACAGCTACTACGAAGTCGGCAAAGCGCCCTCGCCGTGCACCGCCAAGCAGAAGGCAACCGTCGTCACCGAAACGGAAGGCGGTGAAGAATCTCCGTTGATCTTCTGTGCGAACGTGCTGGATGAAGTGGAATCCATCAACCATGGCGTGAGCACGGGGCAGAGCGGCTGGGATGCC
>Ga0209420_1000282_pt1 | contig 29621 bp, 39 predicted proteins | sample BlaSpr_A8_OM1_O1_FD_187972 | JGI IMG/M metagenome (GOLD analysis project Ga0209420, IMG submission 187972) | Forest soil microbial communities from Thunder Bay, Ontario, Canada - Black Spruce, Ontario site 2_A8_OM1_O1 (SPAdes) (version 2) | ecosystem: Environmental > Terrestrial > Soil > Boreal...
ATTGGCTCGCTTGCCGGTTAGCTTGGACGACTCGATACAAATCTTCCGCATCACCCGGCACAAGTGCCCGCAGCGAAATATGTCTATCAACAGCCACGCTAAAGATCTTCATTGGACGGAGATACCTATGCCGTGAGAAGAAAGGTCGTCCATGGGCTCATAATAACAGAGCCGCTCGTGCTGCTACGTCTTCAACACCCCCAACCTGTGCGGGCGGAACGCCGGCTTATTACATTCTCGGGTGGGGAAAGAACTTTGCCACCAGTGTATAGCTGGTAAAAGAACTAATAACCTCTTCGAGGTCGAGCCGGATATGCTCTGGAACCACAACAAAATACTTGGTTTTGCTATGTACCCTCTGGTACTCTTCTGTCGACATGGCGATTGTTTCACTGCACTCCACGTCATCGCACTCGCAATGAAAGGCCATGTTGGAGTGGTCTTCCAGGCGTGCACTCTTCCTGGACCGCATCACCTTGTCCATGCGTTCTTCATTGAGTATCTTGGACCCAAATTCATTGAGGATGCGCTTTTCTATGGCAACCTTCAATGCTTCCGTAAGCGATTTGTCATTCATACCAGCCTCTTCGTTGGCTAAGGGTTGGCTTAACCAGAGCATTAATACTCTGGAATGAGGACTAGGCCAAACAGGAGCTCAAAGCTGCCAAGACCTAGCCGACACAATGTGGGCAAATTACATCATGTTTCTAGCTGATGTCATTATGTCACCCTTATACGGCGCGTGCCGAAAGAAAGCAAGACAATGTCAAATACGCCGCAATAATTGCTTACGTTAGGCAGAGTCTCTGCCTAACTCAATCATAAGCACAATAACCACGGACTAAGTTAGTTTAGTTCAAACTAGTAATCCCTGGCTCCCCGCAACGGGAAACTCTTGAGAGCTAGCGTGTCATTGCCCTCGTCCTTCACTACCCACAAGTCAGAAACGGTTTGTGCGGAGTGAGAATACTCACTTGGACTAACCACCCGCCGGCCTTTCCAGGATATGGTCATGTGAGGGAAGAATGTATTACCCTCGCGGCCGGGAAACTTGGACGGACCAAGCGTGTTGAATAGTGTGGTATGCAGCTCAACCAGCTCGGATGATTGCTCAACCAAAATGACTTCAACCGGCATGTGCTCAGGTTGCGCAACAGCGCCGAAATGCAGCGTGAAGATTGGCGTTGAGCCGGCGATACTTCTGACCGCTGCCAGCATGCCGACTTCATCGGCACTCGCGAATCTCCGCTTAACGGCTAACTGGGGAAACCAGCCATTGGGTCCCTCATAGATGGGTTCGCCAATCGCAGGCTTCCTGTCAAAGAAAACCACCACTTGGTACGGGAACTCCATAAGTAGATGGTACCAGACTCATGTCACCTGATCCGAGCGTCCGGTCTCCGGTCGAGAAATTCAGAACCAAAAAGAGGCCCTATTGGGCCACTAGCGTAGGACGAGCAGCGCTGCAAACGTCAGCATCAGCAATACCAAAAGCGCCGCCATGGTGTAGCCTAACAAATTGAGCGCAGCTTTCTTTTTTCCGTCGATATACCACATGAGCGGTTGGCTAAACACCAAAATACCCATCAAGGCAGCTGAGAACACGAGCAGCATGAGCACGGCTACCGGTGTCAGCACAGTATCTTTTTGCCCAAAGATTCTCGATGCATTCGACATAAACAACCCTACGGCCGTCACGTAGGCAAACGCCAGTAATGCGTTAATCGCGGCTCGCTTGAAAATCTTCGCTTCCATGGCCTCATTATACCAATACAAAAAACAGGCCTAGCCAAGCCCTGTTTTTAGGCATAAATTCTTTGGCTCCCGATAGCGGATGACGTTAGAACCGCAATTGTGCGGCATGTGCAGCAGGATTTACGACCCGACAAGTTGGAGAAGTCGACGATAGGTTGCATCGGGGCTGTTCCCTTTTAGCAAGATCTTCGTTGCCTTCGGTCTTTTCTCAAGTGCTGCTTGCATATCCACGAAATCCTTTTCGATGATCGGAAGGTCTTCCTTAGTAATGGGTGGGGAACTTGCCATACCCCATTCCCCGCGTTCAAGCAGTCGGGCTATAGCATCAGCCCGCTCGTTATATAAGGCGATTTCGTAGTAAGCCGCGTTACAGTCAAGGGCGATTGATTCGAACTGCTCCACTTCTGTAGCATCGGTCACCATGTAGGGCAGCACAACGTCATGTCCCGACGGCAGATATGCTCGTATCATGGCTTTGGTGAGCTCAAATGCGAGTTGGCGTGCCTCGTCACGATGATTTGTCCAATCCCCAATATTGTCGACAAGAGTATCGGCTTCTATAGCCATTGCCAGGCTATGGCCGGCGATGTATTGCTTTGCGATCGTTGTTTTACCTGAAGCGCTAAAGCCGTTTATGAGTATTAGTTTGGCCTTTGTCATGGCGTTATTTTATCAGTGACAGATCCTGGTTGATAATAATCGGGCCAAATCCGGCAATTTCATCCGCCAGCATCCCCTCCGGAATGGGATTGTAAGGAAACAATTTCTTCCCAACTCGAAGGCCTTAAACATCTCCAGAAAAGTCGCTCCGCCAATATAGTTTGGCTGGCTATTCTTTTCGACGTTCACCACCAGCACCGCATCGTTGGCCGCCACAATCTCGCCATCACGACGAATCATTGCCGCTTTCCAGCGTTGGAACTCTTGTACACCGAGGTCCTTAAATTGCACCTCTTGTTCACTAACAATTAGTGGCTCGAACGTCCAGCGTCCGGTCAAAAGGTCAGAACAAAAAAAGAGGCTACATGAAGCCTCAAGATGGGATATTATTGCTTGGCTCCGGAGGTCGGGCTCGAACCGACGACCCAACGGTTAACAGCCGTTTGCTCTACCACTGAGCTACTCCGGAATACCCGCCGATTATAATCGAGACCACCCCTGTCGGTCAATCGCCGGGCCGGCGGATGAGTCCTTGGAATCCTCATTAGAACTTTGCACAATCATAAATTGAGGCTGCAGTAAGGTTAAAAACCACTCTTTTGGGCAAAAGCTGAAAAATGGCTGACCAGCCCTTGGAAAAACAACCATGTACCCGGGGCGCGAAAAAGCCCATACCTGAAGCAATAACGTTGGGAGGCCGCCATGAATCCAAGCTTACGCCATCTGCACGAAATCTGGTGGCTCTTAATGATCCGTGGCATAGCGCTTACGCTGTTTGGAGTAATCGCCGTGCTCTGGCCCGGCCTCACTCTGGTGGCGCTGGCCGTTGCGTTTGCCGTGTACCTGCTCATCGGCGGGGTCGTGAATATTATCGAAGGTGTGATGGCCGCCGGCCACCGCAGCTTGTGGTGGCTGACCCTCGCGATCGGCCTGGCTGAACTCGGTGTGGCAGTGTGGTTGCTCAAGAATAATTATGTACTCGGTACGTTCATTGGCGTGGTGGGGCTGTCACTCGTAATCCTGGGCATCCTCGAAATCGTGGTGGCCTTTGAGCCCAATGAAGATCCCGGCCGCCGCTTCCTCACCATCATCGGTGGTGCGCTGGCGCTCATTGCCGGCTTTATCACGCTGCGCTATCCGGTTTCAAGCGGCCTGGCCTTCACCTGGGTGCTGGGATTCTGGGGTCTGGTGGCCGGCGCCATGCAAATCGCCATGTGCCTCAGCGCACACAGCCGTCTCTCCGCGCTTGAGCGTTCCCACGCCTGAGACTAAAAACCCGCCCGGAGGGCCGTGTCATATCAACACGACCCCCGGACAGGAGTTGGCTTCAGCTACTGCGCCGAGCCCTGAAGACCTCGCGGGACACTCTTCAGAGTGAGGTCCCAGTTGATCCACCGCACACCTGGCAGCTGCATGCCGGCGAGCTGTTGGCAGAGCTTGAACAAATAGGCGCTGTACGCGTCAAACCGTACGGGCGTGAGCCTGGTATTCAGATGATGGGCACGAACCAGGAAAGGCCCATCGGGCATGGCCATTGTTTCCCGTATCACAACACGCGTCGGCCACTCTTGGTCATCTGAACCCAGGTAATACCACGGGAAATCGGCGTCGGCCTGTACGACTGCGGCCACCAGCGTGGAGACTTGAGTGCCTGGGCTGATCCAGAAAGTAACGCTGAACCCCGCCTCGAACTCCCAGTAGTTAAAGCGTACGTCGTTCGGAGGTACTACTTGGGCTTCCATAGGAATACCCCTTTCTCATAGACAAGTGGCCCGGCGGGGCCTCTTGGCCTGCGTTGTGTTGGAATATTATGTCACATCTTACACAAATGTCCATATCACCAGAGTTGTCACGTAATATTCAGCGCCTTCTCAGACAGATAACGCTACACTGGTGCCATGAGAATTCTGGTTGTTGAAGACGAGCACAAAATCGCCGGCGCCATCAAACGCGGCCTTGAGCAGGAATCCTACGCGGTCGACGTGGTCTACGACGGCGACGAAGGCTTGAGCTCAGCCCTTACCGACGAATACGACATCATTATCCTTGACCGCATGCTCCCGGGCCTGCTCGACGGCGCCGACATCTGCAAGGAAATCCGCGCCGGTGGCATCCGCACACCCGTCCTTATGCTCACGGCCAAAGACAAAGTCGCCGACCGCGTGGGTGGCCTCAACGCCGGCGCCGACGATTACCTCATCAAGCCCTTTGCTTTCGAGGAATTGCTGGCGCGCATTCGCGCCCTGCTCCGCCGCCCGCAAGACAACGTCGGCGACGTGCTCAAACTCGACGATCTTACCCTCGACACCTCGAAGTACGAGGTAAAGCGCCAGGGCCGCAAAATCCAGCTCTCCCAACGCGAATACGCTCTGCTCGAATATCTGCTGCGCAATCAAAACCGCATTCTGTCCAAGACCAATATTATTAACCACGTCTGGGATTACGACGCCGATATTCTGCCCAACACCCTTGAAGTCTACATTGGCTATCTGCGCACCAAGATCGAGCGGCCGTTTTCCGGTCCCGAGCTTATTCACACCGTGCGTGGCTTCGGGTATAAATTCAGTATTGAATAATCCAGGTTCCCCCGCATGATCGAATCAGCCACGCTCAAGCTGACATTGTGGTATCTGGGCATCATTATGGCGCTCAGTGTGGTGTTCAGTTATGCGCTCTACCGCGAATCCAATGCGCAGCTCACCGATTCGGCCAGCCGCCAGCGCGACGCCATTGAGCGCTACATGCCGCCGCCCGGCTTTGATCCGCAAGACGACCAAATCGCGCAATCACTCGAAAACCAACTCACCCGGGAGCTCAACACTGCCCGCAGCAAACTGGTCTTGCGGCTTATCACCCTTGATCTGGTAACACTTGTGCTTGGCGCTGCGGCTTCATATTTGCTTGCCCGCCGCACGCTCCAGCCAATTGAGGACTCGCTCGAGTCACAGGGCCGCTTTACCGCCGACGCCTCGCACGAACTCCGCACCCCGCTAACGGCCATGCGCACCGAGATTGAGGTGGCGCTGCGCCAGCACCAGCTCACTCCGCACGACGCCCACGAATTGCTCACCTCAAACCTTGAGGAAATCGCCAAGCTTGAGGCGCTTTCGGCCGGCCTGCTACGGCTGGCCCGCTTCGAAAACGGCCTCGATCCGGCAGTAGTAACGCCGGTGCCCGTCCGTGAGCTCTTTGAAGCCGCCGCCGACCGCCACGCCGCCGGCCTGAGCGCCCGCAAAACCAAACTCAACCTCGAAGCCGGCGCCGAAACCGTTACCGGCGACCGCGACAGCCTGGTTGAACTTATCGCCATTCTGCTCGACAACGCTATCAAGTATTCGCCGGTCGGCGCCACCGTCACGCTTCGCGCCCGCACCGCTGGACAGCACGTGCAGCTCGCGGTTATCGATACCGGCGTGGGCATTAAGGCTGCTGACATTCCGCATATTTTCGACCGCTTCTACCGCGCCGATCGCTCCCGCAGCCGCGAACAGGTCGGCGGCTACGGCCTTGGCCTCTCGATCGCCAAGCGTATCGCTGACGTTCACAAGGGCACCATCTCCGTCACCAGCAAGCCTGATCACGGCACCACTTTCACCATTAAACTTCCGGCCGTTTATGAGCCGGCCAAGCCACCATTTCTAAGCCTCATCTCAGAGCTCAGGCGCTAAATTATCGGCATGAGTACCATCACCAGAGGCGCCCGGGGCGTCTTTCGCAATACCATCCGCACCACCGGTGTCACCATAATTCTCGCGCTGAGCATTGGCCTGGCCCTGGTCATGCTGCTTGCGCTCAAGACCGTGCAGGCGCGCATCACCAGCGTGAAGTCGTCGATCGACAATACCATCAGTATTTCGCCGGCCGGGTTCAGCGCCTTCAGCACGGCCAACAATGCCCTTTCCACCACCCAGCTCGCCAAAGTGGCGGCGCTGCCGCACATTACCCAGCTTTCGGAAACACTCACCGGCCGGCTCACCACCATCGGCTCATCCACACCCAGTTTTGGCGGCCAAACCCAAAACAGCAATGCCACCACCAGTCTCACCTCGCCGGTCAAACTCAACACCAGCGGCAGCTCTTCCGGCAGCGGTGGCGGTGGCGGCCGTGTCTTCTTTGAAGGCGGCGGCACACTGCCCGCCAACTTCAGCCTGCCGATCTCAATCATCGGCACCACCACGCCCACCAGCCTCGATGGCACCAGTCTGAGCATTCCCAGCGGCTCTGCCATGAGCGGCACCAGCAACACCAACGATGCTCTCGTGAGCTCCGATATGGCTTCCAAAAACAACCTCAAGGTTGGCGGAACGTTTACCGCCTACGGGACCAAGCTCACTGTGGCCGGCATCTTCAGCTCAAGTGATCAGGCCGCGAGCAATAACGTTATCGTGGCTCTCCCCACCGAGCAGCGCCTGAGCGGCCAATCCGGCGATGTTACGGCCGCCACCGCCACCGTCGATTCAGTCGACAACCTCAGCTCCGTCACCACGGCCATCAAAAACACGCTCGGCTCGTCCAGCGCCGATGTTGAAAACTCACAAGAGCAGGTGAACAGCGCCATCCAGCCGCTCGAAAACATTAAGACCATTTCCACGTACAGCCTCATCGGTGCATTGGCCGCCGGCGGTATCATCATCTTCCTCACCATGCTCATGATCGTACGCGAGCGCCGCCGTGAAATTGGTGTGCTCAAAGCCATCGGCGCCTCCAACTTCAAGATCGTTGTCCAATTCGTCTCCGAAGCCCTCACGCTTACGATCTTCGGCGCCATTCTGGGCATGATCGGCGGCACCTTGCTCTCCAATCCAATCCTCAAGATGCTCGTTAACTCAAGCACAACCACCACGACCACTAGCACCACTACGGGCGGCGGCTTCCGCGGTGGTGGCGGAGGCGGTTTCGCCGGTGGCATCGGCGCAGCCGGGCGCGGTCTTGGAGCCGCCGGCCGGGGAGTGGGGCGTGCCCTCACCAATCTCCACGCCGCCGTTGGCTACGACCTGCTGCTCTACGGTCTGGCCGCCGCCTTCATCATTGCCGTCATCGGCAGCGCTCTGCCGGCCTGGTTAATTGCCCGGGTCCGCCCGGCAGAAGTCCTGAGAGGAGAATAGTTATGCTTACCGTCACCAATCTCACCAAAACCTTCAAAAGCGCTGCCGGACCGGTCACGGCTGTAAACGACGCCAGCTTCCACGTGCCCGATGGCAAGTTCGCCGCCATCATTGGCAAATCCGGCTCCGGTAAGACCACGTTGTTGTCCCTGCTCGGCGCGCTCGACAAGCCCACCTCCGGCACCATCGACGTCTCCGGCCAGGCTATCACCAGCTTCGGCGACCATAAACTCACCGATTATCGCCGCAGCCGCATCGGTTTCGTTTTTCAGGCCTATAACCTCATCCCCAACCTCTCTGCTGTCGAAAACGTCATGCTGCCCATGGAATTTGCCGGTGTTAAAAAATCCGCCCGCCGCACCCGTGCACTCGAGCTGCTGAACCAGGTTGGCATTACCGCCGAAGAAGCGGCACGCAAGCCCACTCGTCTGTCCGGTGGCCAGCAGCAGCGCGTCGCTATTGCCCGCGCTCTCGCCAACGATCCCAAGCTCATTCTGGCCGATGAACCCACCGGCAACCTCGATACCGCTACCGGCAAGGTCATCGTTAATCTCCTGCACGAACTTGCCCGCACCAAACAAACCACTATCGTGGCCGTCACCCACGATCTCGAAATCGCCCGCCAGACCGACATGACGTTCCGCCTCGCCGACGGTCATCTCGAAACCGGCCACGTGTCCGGCCGCCCGGCCGCCGCTCCGGCCACCATGGCCACGCCCCGTCCGGTAGCGCATAAACGGCCGGTGGTGCTATGAAACGCTCAAGTCTCATTATCGTTATTGTGGCCGTAGCCGTGGTGGCCGGCGGTACCGGCTTCGCGCTCGGCCGCTACACCGGCGCCAAAGCCGCCAGCACCACCGGCCAGAGTGCCAACGGTTCCGGCTCAGGCGCTGGCTTCGGCGGCGCCCGTGGTGGCCGGCGTGGTGGCTTTGGCGTCCGCGGCACCGTCGCGTCGGTCAGTGGCACCACCATTTCCGTTACCGGCTCCAATGGCACCACCTACACCGTTGACGTCAGCTCGAGCACCACCTATTCCAATGGCATTGGCGCCTCAGCCACCTCCGCCAGCCTGTCTGATGTTACCGCCGGCACCACCATTCTCGCGGCCGGCACCACCTCCGGCACCACTGTTACGGCCACCCGCATCATCCTCAATCCGCCCAACTTCGGCGGCGGCCAGGGCGGCTCATCGAGCGGCACCACCAGCGACTAGGCCAAAGCTCAAACGGCAAAGCCGTCGAATTGAGGCCGGTCGGACACCATTGCCATAAGCCGTTCGTACACTACCGGCAGCTCCGTAAAGCCGTCATCATCGCTGAAGTGCCCCATGTTGTGCAGGAGCAATCCTTCGGCGCCGAGCTCGCGCTTAAACGTCGTCATCTGCTCTACCGCTACCCACCGGTCATTGTCAGAATGAATTGCCACAAACTGCTTGCAGTGACGCTTAATCGCGTCCCACTGTAACGGCGTCGTAAAAAAGCTTGCTAACTGCCCGGCATATCCCGGCGCGGCCAGATCAGACGCAAATCCGGCCACCAATACCGCCCCTCCTGCCGCTTCGCCACCGCCTAAACGTTCCAAATAGCGCAAAATAGTCGCACAGCCCAAACTGTGACCCACCAGGTAAGTCTCCTGATCCGGCCGGCCCACAGCCGCGCTCAATTTGCCCACCCAGGCTTCCATCTCCGGATGCATCGTGTCCGGCATGGCTGGAACTTGCACCGCCCAGCCGTCTTGCTCCAGCTTGCGCGCCAACCATGGCAGCCATCCGACCTCCGGTGCCCCCCCCTCCCAGCCGTGGATAATAACCGCTCGTTTCATGGCCTAAGCATAGCAGGTTACTACCCTCGACTTTACAGCCGGGCCTTCATCACGCTAGGCTATATCTATGACTGCCCGCATCTCGTTTTTAATTCTGGCGCTGATCCTGCTGGGTGGCGGCTTGTACGTTCGCGCCCACAACGCTGCCTCGGCCAAAAGTCAGGTTGCCAACATTCAAAGCCTTGATTCCGCCAACGCTGCCGGCACCAACCCCGCCATTGCCTCGCTCAAGAGCTACGTGAAAGATCACATGGGCGCCACGGCCAAATTTACGCTCACGGGATCCTACCAGCGAGCCGTTACCGCCGCCAATGCCGCCGCCGCCGTTGCGGCTGCCAACGCCCGGGTCTACGCGGCTGCCCAGGCCGCCTGCAGTGGCCACACCGATTCCATTACCCAGGCCGAATGCAACCAGCGCTACCTTGCCCAGCACCTGGTAACCGAACCATCCTCGGCCGCTTCCGCCACTCCTCCCGCTCTGGCCGCCTACGAATACAACCTGAGCGCCCCGGCCTGGACTCCCGATCTCGCCGGTGCGCTGTTGCTGGGCGCCGCCGCCGCGCTGGTGCTGGCCGTTGCCTGGCCGCGCCGGAGGCGCCGCTAATGTCAACCGTCCCCACCCTCGCCGAACGCTTCCGCAACGTGATCATTCCGACGCGCAGCCAGGTGCTTGGCTCCTGCACCGTCGCGCTCATTATTCTGGTGCCCACCCAAAGCCGTGCACTCCTGAGCCGCCTTGGCTTGCCGCCCGCCATCGTTGCTGCCAGTCAAACAAAATTCCACACCTCCTTTGACACGATCTTAAATGCGCCCGTGGTGTCACAATTTGCTCTTATTACGTTTTGGGCCGCGGTTGGTCTGGTCACCTATCTGATCTGCTGGGGTGCGTACAACGTTCTCATCGAAGCCCGCAACGAGGTTACGCTGAAAACCGCCTACACCAATCGCGGCCACGAGCACAGTCCCTACCGGTTGCTCGCCTTCAAAGCCGTTTCGGCGCTCGCGCTCGCGCTCACCATTGGCAGTCTGCGCTTCGGATTAGCGCTCTGGATTGCCCTGGCCGCCCGCTTTGCTGATCAGCCCGCCGTTACCACTGCCGGTTGGCTGGCTCTTGGTGTTGCCGGCCTGGCTCTCGAGTTATACCTCGTCCTGATCTTCATTCAGCTCACCTTCACGCCCTGGTACAGCGCCGTTGACGTTGAAGAAACATTTACAGAACAGTAAGGTTGCGCTAAACTTCCGAAGTACATATCAAATCCGCCCCGAAGGCGGAGTGTCGTCCCGGCCGCTCGTGCTTGGCGATGTTAATGTGGAGCCAAGTTACGTGGCCAAGAAACTGTTCATAGGCAACCTGCCTTACACAACAACTAATGAAGAACTCGGCGAATTTTTCGCCCAGTACGGTGAAGTGACGTCGGCGGCCGTCATCATGGACCGTACCACCGGCCGCTCAAAAGGCTACGGCTTTGTTGAGATGACCGAAGATACTGCGGCCGACGCCGCCATCACCGCTGCTGATTCGCCGGCCGGCGCTGAGCTCGAGGGCCGCAAGCTCACCGTTAGCGTGGCGCGCCCCAAGGGCGACTTCACCATGGCCGCCTAGACAGCCCGTGTCCCGCCCAGCGTGTCCGGGGTTAAAAAGGAGTGCAAGCTCCTTTTTGATTTGCGCTTGTAAGAGGAAAAAGCTCCCACGAACAAGCAGCTTGCCGATCGCCCGCTCCGTTTGTCCACCCGGAATTTTCCGTCCCGGGTCTCCACCTTGGCAAGTATGTGTTCATGAACGTAATGATTTCATACCCGATACTATATGAGAACCATACCCTATAAGGTATAAAATCGCTACTCTCACAAAGGAAAAGAGCTCCCGCGAGGGAGCTCTTTGTGGCCCGTAACGCTGGCGGCCTATTGCCCGCCGCTTGACTGATACTTGTCGATCGCCTGTACTACCTTGCCGCTATTCTTCAGGTTCTCCCAGAACAGCACCTGATCCCGGCTGATAAACATCTCGTCTTCCGGTCCGTGCAGCTCACCGCCCAATTTGGCCAACGATACCTGCTGGTTATTGTTGCTGGAGCTGCTGCTCGGCTGCACCGTCTGCTGAACCTGAAGGTAGTAAATATCGGTGAGTTTGACATAACTCGAATTAATCTGTGTAAACTTACCAAAGTAAACTTGGCCGTTCGTCAGGAATACCGCCTGAAATTGCTTGCTCTTGACCGCGTTATCAGCCGTCAGCGAACCGTATGCCCGGGCGCCCAGCCAAATCAGCACACCAAGAGCCACCACCCCAAACAAGACCGCTACCACCCGATTCAGCATCGAGGTGTCGCTCGTGCGCCGCACCGGTGCTGCCGCGCGAACCGGCTGAGGCTCAGGCGCATTATTATCATTAATCGTCCTGCGTACATCCATAGACGAACTAAACTCCACCTAAATTGTATTGAGGTTATGGTACAGGAGTGATGATTCAGTGTCTAGCGCATGGCAGCATTTTGCGCCTTGCCGCCGCTGACTGCTATAATCATAAGCGTATTGCAAGGTAGCACGGTGCCAAGGTTTGCCCTCACAAAGTTCCGCCTGAGACCCGGACTGGTCGCCGGAACGTTCATTGTGCTTGTGGCCGCGCCGGCGGTGTGGGCCAGCCTGTCTCAAGGATTTGCCACCACCAGTTCAATTGCGACCGGCAGCCTGGTAGCGCTCGACAGCAAGTCCGCCGGCACCGTTGACACCGCCACGCTCGCCAATGCCGGCCGGCTGTTTGGCGTGGTGGTACCGACGTCGTCTGCCTCCATCTCGCTGTCCGGCACCGGTTCCGGCCAGGTTCAGGTTGGCACCAGCGGCAGTGCCGACGTGCTCGTTACCAATGCCGGCGGCACGATCCATGTTGGCGATTATCTCACCATCAGCCCGATCGCGGGCGTGGCGCAGGAGGTTGGCGCCGATAGCACCCGGGTCATCGGGACAGCTCAAGCCGATTTTAACGGCACCGGACCGGGAGTTACGAGCCAAACCATTACCGACACCGCGGGCCACAGCCGCACCGTTGCCGTCGGCCAGATTCCGATCCAGATCAACGTCTCCAGCTACACTTCCACCGCCGGCCGGCAGCCCTATGCCGTACCCAATTGGCTCCAGAATCTCGCCAACACCCTGGCCGGCAAAGCGGTTTCGCCAATCCGCATCATTGTCGCCGGCCTGGTTCTGCTCGTGAGCCTGTGCTGCGTTACGGTTTTACTCTACGCGGCGGTGCGCAACAGCATCATTTCAATCGGCCGCAACCCGCTTTCACGCAGCTCAGTGTTGCGCGGCTTGTTTGAAGTGCTGGCCATTGCCGGCGCCATTCTGGCCCTCACCGCCGGCGCCATGTATGTGGTAATCTCCAAATGAAAGAGGTGAGACCATGAGTGATCCATTGTTGCTCCTGATTGCATTCGCGGTTGTGATAGGTTTGGCCGTGGTTGTGCTGATCCAGGGATGGCAGCTCCACCGGACGCAAGCCAAACTTGCCGCCCTCCAAAATTCCGGCGCGCCCAGGGTTGATCCGGCCACTGCCGTCGATCTCGAGGCCAAGCTCAAAACCGCTTACGAGGCCAAAATTGTGGCCGCCACCAGTACCTTTGGCGCCGACCTCGAAGCCACCTCCAAGCGCCTCTCGGAGCAGGTTTCGCGCCTCACCACCACGGTTATCGAAGAAGAGCTTGAAGCCTATCAGAAAACCCTTGAGCAGGTCCGCGCCTCGGCTATTCAGGCCATGGATCAAATCCACCAGGCCGTGGAACATCAGCGTACCGAACTCCGCGAAGGCATGGAGGCCGATCTGGCGAAAGAGGAAAAAGCCCTGGCCGCCAAGTTTGATGCTCATCTCGGCGACGTGGTGGCGAGCTACATTTCCGAATCGCTCGGTTCCGGCGTCGACATCGGCGCCCAAATGCAATTCATCCTCACCAGCCTCGAAGCCCACAAGGCCGACATCAGAAAGGACCTGCTCGGCGATGCCTGAAAGCTCTGCTGCCAAAGACTTCGTGCTGCCGGCCGCGGTCTACAGCCCGCAACTCCTGGAGTCGGTCATTTATGACCTCCAGGTTTATGTGGACTGGATCCGCCAGAATGAAATTCGCGCCCGGGTCGGCGCCAACTCTAAAGACGCGCCCAACCACTCCGACGAAACCGTGCTCGTAATTGAAGCCTGGCAAAAGGGGAAAGCGCCCACCATCGATTCCATCCACGCACTCCTCAGCCACCTCAAAGCCCTCAAGTTGCCGGAGGTTCACATCACGCTGGCCGCCCTGCCCAATCACGCTCAACGCCGCACCCTCGTCGAATGGTTCCGCAACAACACCGTCCCCGGCTTGCTGGTCTCGTTTGTGGCCGACCGCAACCTCGGCGGCGGCCTGGTGGTGCGCACTCCCAATCACGTCTTTAATTATTCCTGGCGCCAGGAGCTGGTGGCCGGCCGCGATAAGCTGGCGGAGATCGTGCGCCGTGTTTGATAATCCCAAATTCGCCAAGCTCGTGGCCGACGGCCGCCCCACCGGCGAAGTGGTGGGCGTCGACCGCTTCCTGGTGGCGGTCGAAGGTCTTGGCGAGGTGGCGGTAAACGCCCTCATTTACTTCGACAACGGCCATGCCGGGATAGTGCGCGAAGTGCGCGCCGACACCGTTATGATCCTCAACCTCACCGCCGAGTCCATCCCGCTTGGCACGCTGGCCGTCATCGAGGCCGAAGAAATCGTGACCGGCGTTGGTGAAGGCGTGGTCGGCCGCGTGCTGTCGGTCACCGGTCAGCCGCTCGACGGCAAAGGCCCGGTCACGTTCTCGCGCTTCGACCCGGTCTTCAAAGTCGCGCCCGGCATTATCGAGCGCAAAGCCCTCGACGAAGCCCTTACCACCGGCGTCGCCATTGCCGACCAACTCTTTCCGCTTGTGAAAGGCCAGCGTATTGCCGTCCTCGGCGATAACAAGGTTGGAAAGTCGGCCTTCACCATGCAACTCACCCTGGCCCAAAAAGGCACCGGCCGCATTGTTATCCACGTCCTCATCGCCAAGCGCAAAGCCGACGTCGACCGCCTCATCGCCAAGCTCAATGAAACCGGCGCCATGGAATACTGCGTGGTGGTGGTGGCATCGGTGTTCGACTCGCTCACGCAAAGCTACCTCTCGCCCTACATCGGCGTCACCATCGCCGAGTATCTCTGGAATTCCGGCAAAGATTGCATCATTGTCTACGACGACCTCTCCAATCACGCCAAAGTCTACCGCGAGCTCTCGCTGTTGCTCAAAGTCGCGCCCGGCCGCGCCAGTTATCCCGGCGACATGTTCTATGCCCACTCCAGCCTGCTCGAACGCGCCGGCCGCCTCAATTCCAACGGCGCCACCCTGGCCGCCATTCCCGTTATCCTCACGCCCAATAACGACATCACCGCGCCGCTACCCACCGCCATCATGTCCATCACCGACGGCCAGCTCATTTTCGACTCCGAAGCCTTCCGTGCCGGCATCCGTCCCGCCGTGTCCGTGGGCCTGTCCGTCTCCCGTGTCGGTGGCGTCGGCCAGACCAGGCGCCAGAAGCAGCTCACGGCCGCCCTGTTCAAAAAGCTAGCCTCTTACCGCCAGGCCGCCGAATTTTCGCACTTTGGCTCCGAGCTCGCCATTGAATCCCGCGCCGACCTTGAGCTCGGCAAAAAAATCTACGAAGCCCTCAAGCAGCCGCCCGACAGCATTTACACGGCCAATGAGCAGGACCTCATCCTGGGTGTAGTTATGAAGACCGAGGGCAAAATCGCCATCAACATCGACAGCTTGAAGCGCAAAGCCAAAGAGCTGGCCCCATCCATGAATCCGGACTCTGATTGGGACGGCACAATCGCCAAACTCCTGGCCGAAGTCACGGTGCAGGCTCCCACGCCTCCGCCGGCCTCCACCCCGCCATCAGAGGTGCCGGGCGCGCCGGGGGCCACTCCTCCGCCCGCCGCTCAGGCCGCCCCTGCTCCGTCAGGGCCGGCCCAAGCGCCCCAGAAGGGCAAGTCATGAGCTCCCGCGCCCTCGGCATCGAAAAAGAGGCCGGCCAGGTCGGCACCGTCTCCGAGCTTACCGGCATTTTTGAATCCATCGCCTCCATGCGCATCGGCAAAATCAAAGATCGCGTCGCCCGGTCGCAGCTCTTTTTCGTTGAGCTGTGGCAAATTTACACCCAGCTCCGCATTGACCCCAGCGAGCGCCTCACCGGCAAAAACGGCCCCAAGCGCGACAGGCCCAACGCCTATCTCGTGCTCACCTCCGAGGGTGGCCTGTCCGGCGACATCGACCAGCGCATTGTGCAAACGGTAATCAAAGAGCTTGATCCCAATACCACTGACCTCATTGTGATCGGCGCGCACGGCGCCACCCAGTTTGTGCAAAATCACGCCAAAATTAAGCGCTACTTCCGCCTGCCCGACATCGATCAGGCCATCGACGTTTCGCCCATCATCGACGAACTGCTTGGCTACAAAAAGCCCACCGTCTGGTTCCAGCGTTATGTCTCGCTCTCGGTCCAGGAAGTCGGCCACCTCGATCTGCTCGGCCGCGTGCGCGCGTTGGGCACCGACGCCGAATCCAGATCCGCCGACATCATCTCCCCGCGCGAGTACCTCTTTGAGCCCAGCGTCGACGATGTTGTGCGTTACCTCGAATCCGTCATGATGGAAATTGCGCTGTCGCAGGTCATCATGGAATCGCGCCTCGCCCAATACGCCTCGCGCTTCACCGCCATGAGCTCGGCCAAAAAGCGCGCCAAAGAGCTCCAAACCCTCCTGCTCATGAATTACAACCGTGCCAAACGCGGCGAGGCCGACGACCGCATTAAAGAGATCGTCAACGCCATGAACGCCCTCAGCGTCGGCTAGACGCCACCCCGTTGACCTGGCTTACGTGCGCCCCGAGGTGCGTGTTGACCATGTGGTCGTCGCTGAAACCCCGGTCTGGCTGGAACGGTACAGCACAACGTTGCCGTCGCTTTGCATCACGAGCACTGAAGTGCCACGGCCGGCCGTCCCGCTGGCCCACACCGCGCCATGGGCGCCGTAGATCACCAGGTTGCCGTCCGGCTGGTTATCAAACTCGGTGCCGCCCTTTCCCGAGGTTGCGCTCGACCACAGGGCATGATTGGTGGGCACATAATACAGCACCAGGTTGCCGTCGTCCTGGAAAATGAGTTTGTAGCGCCCATCCTTCGACAAAATATACTGCCCGCGATGCACCTGCGCGCCCGACGTCAGCCAGTCAAGCGGAATACGGCCCGGAGCCGAACCAATGGCGCCACCGGCCACCATATCTTTTGGCGCATGCACCACACCCAAAATGGGCATCACCTGGCCGCTCGTGTTATACACGGTGCGCGAAAGGGTGCCGCTCGCAAAGCCATAAACGGCCTGATGCGCGCTACCGCTGTAGTTCTGCTCCACCACGTGCACGCCGCTACTGTCAATAAAATCCACAACCGCCACATGGCCTGGATTATTGTTGCTCGCCTTCACCCCTTCGTAATAGTCGTGAACGATCAGATCGCCGGGAACCACACTGGCAATCTGGCCGTTAGTCTGAACCGTAAAGCCATCGGCGGCAGCCTGCCCGTAAATTTGATAGGCATACGTCACGCCGCCAAACAGGCCGTTCGACCAGCCGTTCAGACTCCAGGTGCGTTGGGCCAGCTCCACGCACTGCCACGGTAATCCCACCGCCGTTTGGCCGCCACAGGTCGGAAGGCTCGCATCAGACATGGAGCAGGCATTCGCACCCAATCCGCCCAGCCAGTTTGCGCCCGGGATCACAGGCCTGGCATCGGCCGCCAGAGCCACCGGTATCCCGCCGGTTCCCACAATCGCGGTACTTGCGGCAGTAACAATCAATATCACCCTCAGCACAAAACACGAAAACCGGGATGCACCCGGTTGGTCATAGCTCATAACGAGTCCTTTCAAAAAAAACTTAGTTAAAATTCAGTATCAATTCAGACAGAATGGCGAGCCCGCACGATAAAGTCAAGCACGAGGCTTTTAAAAAATGCTAAACTGACAATTAAGCATTATCTTTTTGTGAGCATTGTGAGCATTGTGAGCATGGAAACCCCTGTCCCCGCCAAACCGCCAGCCCAACCCGCATCGCCGGCAGCTCCGGCTGCTGCAGTTCCTGCTGCCACCGGCATTCCCGGGCGCATTGTGGCCATTCGGGGCCTGATTGTTGAGGTTGACTTCACCGGCGACCGCCGCCCCAATTTGCGCGAAATTATGACCATCCCCGATCATCCGGAAATCATACTCGAAGTAAACTCCTTCAATGAGCATCGCAACGCCATCTGCATCAGTTTCGTAACGAGCCCGCTCGTACGCCGCGGCGCCAAAGTCGTGTCTACCGCCACCACCATCTCGGTGCCCACCGGCCAATATGCACTCGGCCGCCTCTTCAACGCCGTCGGTCAGGCCGCCGACGATCTCGATCCGATTGGCCCGGACATCCCCCGGCGCAGCATTTACACCAACGCCACCTCCACCCGGCAATTCAACAACAAAGACGAACTGCTCGAAACCGGCATCAAGGTACTCGATTTCTTCACCCCGTTCGTAAAAGGCCGCAAAATCGGCATCATCGGCGGCGCCGGTGTCGGCAAGACCGTGCTCATCATGGAAATCATCAATAACATCGGCCAGGATCCGTCCAAGCTCGCCTTCTTCGCCGGCATCGGCGAGCGCATCCGTGAGGGCCACGAGCTCTACGAAACACTCAAACAAGCCGACATGCTCAAAGCCACCGCCATGTTCTATGGCCAGATGAACGAAAATCCGGCCATGCGCGCCATGATCGGCCTCTCCGCCACCACCCTCGCCGAATACTTCCGCGACGAGGAAAAACGCGACATCCTGTTCTTCGTCGACAACGTCTATCGCCACATCCAGGCCGGCAATGAGCTCTCCACCATGATGGGCCAGATTCCCTCCGAAGGCGGCTACCAGGCCACCATTTTCTCCGACCTCAAGCGCTTCCAGGACCGCCTCTACAGTAACGCCAACGGCTCCATTACCGCCGTGCAAACCATCTTCGTCCCGGCCGACGACCTCACCGATCCGGCCGTGCAGGAAATCTCGTCCCAAATCGACTCCGTCATCGTGCTCTCCCGCCAGGTTGCGGAAATGGGCATCCGCCCCGCCGTCGACCTTATCCGCACGAGCTCCAGCCTCGTTACTCCCGAGATCGTCGGCGACCGCCATTACCTGCTCGTAACGCAAGTCCAGGCCATCATGCAAAAATACGACTCGCTCAAGAACATCATCGCCATCATCGGTGAAAACGAGCTCTCGCCACAGGACCGCGCCGACTACCAGAAGGCCAAGAAGCTCACCGACTTCTTCTCGCAATCCTTCCACGTTACTGAAAAACTCAACGGCATCCCCGGCGTCTACTTCAACCGCGAACAGACCCTCTCCGGCGTCGAGGAAATCCTCATCTAGAGCAACGCTCCATGGATAAAAACGTCAAGCGCTTCAAAATCAAAATCTTCTCCCCCTACCAGACCTACTACGAAGGTGAGGCGGTCAGTTTGAGCGCCCAAAACCGCACCGGCCCGTTCGACATCCTGCCCGGCCACATCAATTTCTTCTCGCTCCTCACCGGCGGCGCCGTGGTGCTCAACACCGGCTTCCAGCGCCTCGAATTCCAAATTTCGCGCGGCATTCTGCGCGTCAACCACGACAACGTCACCCTCTTCGCCGACGTCTAGCAGTTCATTGCTCGCGCCTGTTCCTCAAAAGTGAAACTAACAATTTCATACCCGATACGATATGAAATCGTTAAGTTGCAGTATGAGAACTGTTCCCTCCGGCACTCAAAAAAAGCCCAGGCAATAACAAAAACATTGACAACAGATATAGCATAAGCATAATAACAGATATAAATATAAATAGGATATCCTATGGCGTATTCCCAAACCAACTCAAAAGGCCAGCAGTACTATCTGCACATGAAAGACGTCACGCTTAAAGGCGGCCGCCTGCAGCGCATCTACTTCTTTGCCCGCGACGTCCGCGACGGCGCCGTTGAAGACATGCCGGCCGGTTACATGTCCGTGGAAAACCCTCGTACCGGTCTGCTCGTCCTCAAGAAAACCGCTCCCAAAGCCGCACCCGCAGCCTGAGAATCAGGTCTGTCTAGGCAACAGGTTGGCGGCTGTGCTACATTGAGGCCAGTATGGCCACCAATCTGCTTGAAGTTTCGAATCTCAAAAAGCGCTACGACAACGGCTTTGAAGCCGTTAAAGGAGTAAGTTTCTCGGTCAAAAAGGGCGAAGTGTTTGGCATCCTCGGGCCCAACGGCGCCGGCAAAACCACCACCCTTGAAATGATTGAGGGCTTGCGCACCATTACCGCCGGTCGCGCCATTATTGACGGTCTCGACGTTGCCACCGACCCCTACGCCGTTAAAGAACGCATTGGCATCCAGCTTCAGTCCTCGGCTTTTTTCCCCAACCTCAAACTCGTTGAGTTACTAAAGCTTTTCAACGACCTCTATGCCGAGGCCAGCGACCCCATTGTGCTGCTGCGCGAAGTGGAGCTCGAAGAAAAAGCCGGCTCGCTTATTAAAGAGCTCTCCGGCGGCCAGGCCCAGCGCTTCAGCATTGCCACCACCCTGGTCAACAATCCGCTGGTGGTCTTTCTTGACGAGCCCACCACCGGCCTCGATCCGCAGGCTCGTCGCAATCTCTGGGATCTCATCCGTCAAATCAAGAGCAAAGGCACCACCATTATCCTCACCACCCATTATATGGAGGAAGCCCAGGTGCTGTGCGATCGCGTCGCCATTATGGATGAAGGCAAAATTATCGCGCTCAATACCCCCGACAACCTCATTACTCAGCTTCTGCGGCGCGGCTTTAAACCCCACACCAAAGTCCAGGCCGCCACGCTCGAAGATGTTTTCATTGATCTCACGGGGAAGGAGCTGCGGGACTAGCTTATGCACCTTACACTCGGCACCCTGATTTGGGTCGTAATTATCCTCATCCTCGTAATTCGGCTTGGCCGGCTGTTCCAGAAGAGGCGGGGGGGCGCCCGCGCTGCCACCTCATCCGCAGCACCGCGGCGCCGAATCATCAAAAATCGCCGCTATGTGGCCTTGCGCGGCCTCACCATCGCGTCCATGAAAATGTACTTCCGCAACCGCACGGCGCTCTTTTTCTCGCTCTTCTTCCCGGTTGTGTTTATCACGGTTTTTGGCTTCATTTTCAAAGACAGCTCCACTTCACTCAAAATCGACCTCACCAACCACTCGCAGACCCAAATCGCGCAGCAGGCCGTTGCCGCATTGCACAAAGTCTCGGTCTTTAAAATCAAAAACACCTCCGAAGCCGGGGGCGCCACTGATCTCAACAAAGGCAACACCGACCTCACCGTCATCATTCCGGCTGATTTCGGGCAGCTGAATCACGGCCGCCTCGTGCCCGCCCAAATCACGGTGCACTACAATCAAGCCAGCCCGCAAAACGGCGAAGCCGGCGCTCAAATCATCCAGCAGCTCGTGAGCAGCTTCAACGATCAAATCAACCACACCCCCGAGACCATCTCAGTGGCAGCCAGCGGGGTTAAAACCAAAAACCTCACTTATATCGACTTCCTGCTGCCCGGCATGGTGGGGCTCTCCATCATGCAGCTCGGCATTTTCAGTGTGGCCTTCAGTCTGGTTAGCTACAAAACCACCGGCGCCTTGCGGCGGCTCCAGGCCACGCCCATCCATCCCTCAAGCTTTCTTACGGCCCAAGCCATTACGCGCCTCATTGTGGCCGTGCTGCAATCCACCGTCCTGGTCGGTCTGGGCATTATTCTCTTCAGCTTCCATCTCGCCAGCGGCAGCTGGTTGCCGTTCCTGGTGCTCGCGCTCATTGGTTCGGCCGTTTTCCAGGCCTTTGGTTTTGCCATCGCCGGCTGGGCCAAAAACGAAGATCAGGCTCAGCCGGTCACACAATTGCTCACCTTTCCCATGATGTTTCTTTCCGGCACCTTCTTCTCGCGCGACAGTTTCCCGCACCTGCTGCAGGTGATTACCGGCTACCTGCCACTCACGTATCTCGCCGACGCCCTGCGCCAGGTGGCCAATAATGGCGCTTCGCTCTGGGTTATCCGCGGTGATCTGCTCGGTTTGTTGGTCTGGGGAATTGTGGCCGGCCTGGTCGCAATCCGCCTCTTCAGCTGGGAATAAAAAACTGACCCGACGCCTCAAATTGCTTTGAGAATTCGGGTCAGGGCGGGCTCCAGAATGGAGCCCGCCGGGGTGTCGGGAGCTGACCGCCCTCGACTGATGCCTACTGCCGCAGGTCGTCCGGGATGGAGCCATCGGCGTACAACGCCGCGGCCTCCATGTATCCCTGTACCAGTTCACCGAGCGCCTTACTGTCGTAAGGGCCGATGTACCGGAACAGAGCCCAGCCGACCTCCCGCATTGAGTAGCCACCCGCACTTCCACGATGAGCATGATCGCCCATCGTTTCCAGTACGAGGCCTGCCCAATCGCGGCGCGGTAGCCGGTGCCGTGGAGAAGCATGCATGCGGACGTCCGCGAGCATTTCCTCGAGCGACCACAGCTCGCCGTGCTTGGCTTCGGACATCGTTGCCTCCTTCCGCAGTAAACTGGACCGTCCAGCTACTGTGTCTACCGCTGAGGCGAACGATGTGCCCCTTTTTTACATGCGGATTTTCTTGCGGCCGGTCTCTCTGGTCGCGGAAGGATATAGAAAGTATATTAGCACATAAAGCCACTTTTGTCAATAGCAGGATCCAGCCCCATCTCAGTCTTTCGGCCCAAACTAGGCGCAACGGATCGTAGCGTGTATGCTATATCTGTACTGAAGGAGATTATCGCGTGTCGCGTGAAACGAAAATTATGATCGGCGTCCTCGTCGTGGTTGTGGCCGGTATGATCGGCCTGTTTGCTCTTGCCAATAAGAGCGCCCCCGCGCCCAAGGGTTCCAAAGACATCCTGCGGGCCACCAGCCACAAAGAGGGGAGCGGGCCGGTAACCATGGTGGAGTTCGGCGATTACGAATGCCCGGCCTGCGGCGCGGCTTTCCCGAATATTCAAAAACTGCTCCAAGCCTACCCGGGCAAAATCACCTTCTACTTCCGCAACTTCCCGCTGACCTCACTCCACCCTGATGCCATGGCTGGGGCCGAAGCCGCCGAAGCCGCCGCACTGCAGGGCAAATTCTGGCAAATGCACGACAAGCTTTACGAGAATCAGGACCAATGGTCGGAGCTGGCCGACCCCACTTCCCAGCTGACCAGCTACGCCCAGAGCTTAGGTCTCAACACCACCCAATTCCAGTCCGACATGAGCTCAAACCAAGTCCAGCAAACCATTAAACAAGACATGGCCGACGGCAACGCGCTCGGCATCGACGCCACGCCCACCATTTACTTCGACGGCAAGCAGTTCACCGGCGGCTACGGCTACGACGCCCTTTCCAAAGAAGTGCAATCGCTGCTCAAATAAAGAATGAAGCATAACGCCCACTGGCGCTGGTTCTGGTATGTGCTCTACGCCGCCGGCATCGGGCTCATTCTCTATTACTGGTGGCACGCCAGCGGTCACCGCACCACCGCCACCGCGCTGTCTGTTAATGTTGCCATTGGTAACCTCACCGGCCTCATTGGCACGTACGCGATCCTGTGGCAGCTCGTGCTGCTCGGCCGTCTCACCATACTCGAAAACGTTTTCGGCCTCGAGCGCCTCACCTGGCTTCATAAGTGGAACGGCTACCTTGCGCTCACGCTCATCCTGGCGCACACCCTCTTTCTCACCATCGGCTTTGGTCTGGCCGACCACATCAGCCTGGTCGCGCAATTCATAAACTTCCTCACTTCCTGGGCCGATGTACTGCAGGCCACGGTTGGGACTATCCTGCTCATCATCGTAGTGTTCATCTCCATCGGCATCGTTCGCCGCGGCTTCAAATATGAAACCTGGTACTACACCCATCTCTTCACCTACCTCGCGATTCTACTGGCGTTCAGCCACCAGTTTTCAGTTGGCCTTGATTTCGAAAACGCACCTGCCTTTCGCATTTATTGGTACCTGCTCTACGTGCTGTCCGTGGGTGCGCTGATATGGTTCCGCTTTCTCGTACCAATGTGGCAGGTCTATTACTACCGGCTGCGAGTGGATCATCTCGAACCCGCCAACGCCACCGCTACTTCGATTTATCTCACCGGCCGACACCTCGAAAAACTCCGCTACGAACCCGGCCAATTCATGATCTGGCGGTTCTTTACCAAAGGCCGCTGGTGGCAGGCCCACCCGTTTTCGCTCTCAATAGCACCCAACGGCCGCTATCTGCGCCTCACCGCCAAAGCCGTTGGTGACTTCACCAAAGCGTTGCCCGCGCTCAAGCCCGGCACGCTCGTGTCCACCGATGGACCGCACGGCAACTTCATGCTTGACCGGGTCGCCGGCCACGACCTTCTTTTCATTGCCGGCGGCATCGGCATCACCCCCATCCGCTCCATGCTCGAGCAGTTGCCACAAAATGCCAACGCCGTGGTGCTGTACGCGGCCCGCACCCGCGCCGAATTCGCCTTCACCGGGGAATTACAACAACTTGCCGCCCGGCCCGGCGTCAGCCTGCGGTACATCACAAGCGACGAAAAAGCTCCCGGCCTCACCCACGGCCTGCTCACCAAAGCTATACTACGTGCGCTCGTGCCCGATGCCGCCACCCGCGAGGTCCTGCTCTGCGGGCCGCCCATCATGATGGATATGGTCACCAAAAACCTCGTCGCTCTTGGCGTACCGCCCCGCCACATTCACACCGAGCGCTTCGCCTACTAACCACCCGCCGCGCACTGGCCGGGCCGGCGTCTATAAGTACTGTGACAAACCGGGCGTAAACGTCGCCTGCCCGTCGTGGCCGATCACGTACGCCTCAAGCCCATTCTGCCGTGCCAGCCACTCGGCGCCCTCACCACCCATGGCAAACGCCGCCGTTGCCGCCACATCCACCCAGGTAATTCGCGGCCCCACCACCGTTACGCTCGCAATGTCGGTAGCCGCCCGTCCCGTTTTCGGGTCATAAATGTGCTCGCCCCGCTCGTAGGTGCCCGAAGTTGCCACGGCCGCGTTGCTCACATGGAGCAACTTCACCACCTCGCCGGGTTGCAGCGGGTTGCGAATTCCCACCCGCCACGGTTTGCCCTCGGCATTATGGCCGCCGGTCTGCAAATCACCTCCAGCCTCAATGCAATAATCCCGGAACCCCCGCCGTTCCAAAATCCCCGCCGCCTCATCAATCGCCCAGCCTTTCACGTATCCCGAAGGGTCAAGCTGGCCGTCCGGCCGCCGCATCTCAAAGTAACCGCCGGTGGCTTCGCTCATGGCAACGCCTGCCGCCAGTACTGTCCGCACTGCCGCCGGCAGCCGCCGCCTCAAGGTGCCGGCATTCATCCGGCTGATCACGCTATAAGCCTTGTAGGTACTAAAGGTCCGGTCCACCTCCACAAACCAGTCAAACACCGCCGTCACCACGGCTTCGGCCTCGCCGCCGTCCGCAGCCAGCTCCACCGTTACCGGCATCCCCATTACCAGCTCGGTTCGTTTCATAATTAAGCCTGGGCTTGGTTCAGCGCCGAGCTCAACGATTGCTCAAAGCCCTCACTCGTCTGCGTCGCACCGGACACCGTATCAACCTGAGCGGTCTGCGCCTGCACTGCCTCCTGCAACAATTGCGGTTGCGCCATGACCGTAACCTGAGTCGAATTCCCACCGCTTGGCATCCGCAGGAAATTAATCGTTGAAATCTTCCCGCCCGAAATCACCGCCTGCACCTGCACGGTACCGTAAATACCGCCAACAGCCGAGCCGGTATAGCTGCCGTCTTTATACATGCCGCTGGCCGGGCTCGCGCTGGCCGCGGCCGTTGGCGACGCCGAAGCCTGCGCCACGACCTGACTCTTCGTCCTCGCCGCCGCTACCGGCTTCGCCTTCGGGTGAAACGACAGGAGTGCGATCAAACCTCCCACACCCGCCAATACCACAATCGCAATCAAAATACGCTTCATAATGAATAGTTTAACGCCATTATCTGAGAAAAGCTTGAAACCTGGCCGCAAACCGGCTAAGTTTCGATAATCTCAACCTCGCCGCTCGTCTCCGCCACCTGCTTCGAGTGAATTACGAACCGCAGCCGGGTGCCCGCATGGGCCTGAATGTGAAGCGTTTGGCGCACCAGCTCGGCGCTCTCGCCGGCCCCCAGGCGCGAAAATTGCGCCGCCAGTTCATGCTGGTCAATGTGAATTTTGCTCCGCACAAAGCCGTGAAATCCCGCCCATTGCGCCTGCCGCGGCGTCCAGGCCGGCGCCACCGCGTCCAGCCGCACCGGCCGCTCCGGCGCCTTGCAGTTCTCGCGAATCAGGCCGTCTTCCACCGTTATCCTGGTCGAAACGGCCGTATCCGGTTGCCGTCCCAAATTGCTTACAAAAATCTTAAACGGAATCAGGCCCTCCGCTATCTCGTCTTCGTAATGCTCAAGCTCACTCTCATAATGCGTCAGCGCCTGTGCATACTGCTCCCAATCCTCACGCCGAAACACCCCCAAGCCGCTTACTTTCAGCGGCCGCCAGTTGCGCCACGAATCACCCCCAAGTTTGGCCTGTTGTTCCTCGATGTAGCGCCGCTCAGCCGCAATAAATCGGCGCTCGCTATCGAGCTTTGGCTCCTGAATCTGCAAATCCACCGCATATTCGACGTCCGGCTTTTCCATACCACAACCATTTTACCATTTATACTCTCTTGGAAACGAACAACCCGCCCGACGAACACATCGTCGGGCGGGCGTGGCCAAGTGCAATCATCACGAGCCGGGTGCGTGCTCACAGATAACTACAAACTCCTGGGCCGCGTAGAGGAGGGCGCCCTCAGGCAGCACAACACCGATTGAAGTCAGGCTCTCAAGCGAAATACTCAGCCCGTTCTTACTGGCAAACTTATCAAGAGCTGCCTCATTAAAGCCAGACCAGCCGCCACTGTACATACGCAACCACCGAATGATACAGGCTGCGGTGCGACCCTCCGCTTCGCCAGCGAACGCGGTAACCAACCTCGCCTCGAGGTTTTCAAGATTGATATCGCTCGGCGTCGGCGTCAAGAAAAAATCGGCAATCCCTGGTTCGTCAAACGACATCGGATCTCCCTTGCGGGTTGGGCGTCTATCTGGATTCAAGACGCTGAACCACTACAATAGCACAAGTCTGTGTGCCTGAAAGCCCAAATCTAAGCCATTTCGCGCAAAGCTGCCTGCGACACCGCCTGGCAGTAGTTGCACATAATGTGATACCGCTCGTGCCGGCCCCGGGTGCGCACTAGACCACCCCAGATCCGGAAAGTCCAGCCGGCACAGCCGCGCTGCCATTCCTGGTTCCTCGGGTCAATCAGAAAGCTCGCCAGCCAATACAGCAGCTGTATCGCGAGCACCAGCACCAGCAAATCGATGAGATCCAGCATCTCGTTCCATCTCCAACGGAATTAGATCACATATTATAGCACAAGTATCTTCAAAAAGCAACAAGCAGACCCACCGAAAATGGCAGGGCTGCTTGTAGTGCAGCCACCGTCTCCGGTGGGGCTAGTCGAGTGGCACGGTCCAGACTACTCGGTATGGGAGGCTACGCTCCTGTACAATCCGGTAAATCTCACCCGGCTCAAAGAGGACCGGGAATGGACCACCCTCTACGCCGGGCGGCGCCGGCCTGGCGCCCTCAAACTGGGGCAGCCCGCGGGCGGCCAGAATTGCATTGAGCACTCCCCACGGCCGGACATTCATGCCGGCGTCAGCTACCCAGAACACGCGGTTATCCCGCTCGGCCGCCTCAATGGCGCACAGGACAATCCGGGCGGCGGCCACGAAGGCCTCGTGGTTGGTTCTGAATGGCTCGTAGCGTCTGGCGCCATTGTCAGCCTCCAGCCATCCGAACACCTGCTCACGGGTGCGCCACATAACGAAGACGGCGCCTCGAAGGTCTTCGGCCGTAAGCCGGTGACCGTACACCTCGAAAACCGCTCCGATAAACGACACCACCAGTGGCGTCCTGTCCGAACCGGGCATTGCGAGCCCTTTTCTGAATCGGAAACAACGAGAAAGCAATAATATCATAAAAAGCAAGTAATTACAACTTAACGAGCTGCAGTATGCGCTATAATTGGCCAATGCAACTACAAGCCGGCCATATGATCAACATGGAAGCACCCGATGCGGTCAACCGCCTGCTTGAGGCGCACTTCAGAGCTTCATAAAGCTACAGATTAAGCATAAAAACATTGGTAGGCCCGCCTGGATTCGAACCAGGGACCAGCACCTTATAAGAGTGCCGCTCTAACCGCTGAGCTACGGGCCCGCAAACTGTGCTCCAGTATAATATACTCGCGTTCCGGCGTCGTCACGGGCACTGATATACTTAAAAGCAATGAAGTTCAAGGACCTGTTTGACCTGCCCCGCCCCACGCTCACCGGCGCCAATCTGCTGAACGCCGCCGGCGCCGTGGTGGTGCTGTATCTGCTCGTGGTGCTTGGCCAGACTATCAAGCACAATTACAGCCTCGATCAACAAGTGGTGCAATTAAAAACCCAGATCAACCAGCTGCAGGAACAAAAAACCGCCCTGCAAAACAGCATTCAATATGAGCAAACCAGCTCATTTGACGACCGCGAGGCCCGCTCCCAGCTCGGCCTCCAGGCGCCCGGCGAGAAAGTCGTGATCATTCCCGAGTCGTCACCCACGCCTCAGCCGGCCACCACCCAAACCCAGGCGGCTGCCAAAACATCCAACTTCCAGCAGTGGCTCACCTTCCTATCCGGTCACGACTAAGCGCAACATTGACGCATCACTGTCAATCTGATACGCTAACACATGCAATATCGCGGGGTGGAGCAGTTCGGTAGCTCGCTGGGCTCATAACCCAGAGGTCGCAGGTTCAAATCCTGCCCCCGCTACCAAAGATCTTATGCTTAAGACTAGCGACCTCTGGCCGCTAGTCTTTGTGTTGAGGGCTTATTACGCCAGCTTGCAAATTTATTAAAATATGCTTAAATATAAATACTCGGTGAGCATCTAACTCCCGCCCAGGGTTGGATTCACAAAGGCAATACGTCCCTATGGCCCAGGTTCACAGAGAAGCACGCAACGTAGACAAATGTTTCTACGAGATGAGGGAGAAGTTACATGCAGTACGTGACAAATTGCGGAGTTATCGTTGAGGCTGAGTCGCTAGAAGAGGCTCAAGACATCCTCCGCTTGTGGAAATGGGGTAAGACCCTCGACTACATCAATGCCGTGGTGACCGAGGGGCTGCGTCTCCTTCGCGAAGGGCGCCGTAGGTAGGCACCCAACGCCCAGAACGCCTATGAGAGGTCCGACAGGGCCAGGGAGAGCACTATCTCCCTGGCCTCTTATTTTAGGGTGCTAGTTTCAGTAGGATGCGACCATCCGAACCGCGTCGTTGAATACCACCATTACAGCCAGGATTGCGGATAACAACGCCGTTCTTAATGAGCAATCTCCGCGCCGTTAGGCGATCAATACGATATTTGGTCGCTAGCCCCCGAAGCGAAAAGCCATATTTATAATCTTTAATAAGCTCGTTGATATTGACTGCGCATAACGCCGGAGAACGTAAGGGCCTAACATCGGTTTTGTGTCTCCTGGTTATAGGTTGGCTGTCCAACTTACGTAGTGCACTGCACAAAGATTGAAGCTTAGGGCCGCTCTGATGTCGCCCACTCAGCGCTACCAAGAAATCATCTTCAAAATAGCGACCCCCGGCCGCTATTTTTGTGCTTGTAGAAGCTTAAGCGTATTGACGAGATTACTCGTGTCACCTAAACTTTACTCAACAATAAATCGAGGCTCAGATGCCTCCACAAACACAAACACGCCCAACGATGACTTCAGTGTAATCAATACAGGCAGTGGTAATGTTGCTATCGAGGATACCGGTCCCAATGCCTGGAGTGGCAAATGCGTTGGGGATGCCTATAACTCCGCCACCGACTATTACACCAGTCTCGACCCGTGCCCCGGTGGCTCAAACGGCAATGGCGGCTGGTCGTGTTACTAACGGCGGACAATTCTATCTTGCCTCTGGGGATGGCATCTGTTTTAAGTAACGTTCTGCAGCCTGAGCTAAAATGACAATAGTGTGACCACCCGCGGCGTCGCCTGGACCAAAGCCGCCTCTTACAAACCGCTCGCACTCGTCGTGAGCGGTTTGTTG
>Ga0209420_1000283_pt1 | contig 29481 bp, 17 predicted proteins | sample BlaSpr_A8_OM1_O1_FD_187972 | JGI IMG/M metagenome (GOLD analysis project Ga0209420, IMG submission 187972) | Forest soil microbial communities from Thunder Bay, Ontario, Canada - Black Spruce, Ontario site 2_A8_OM1_O1 (SPAdes) (version 2) | ecosystem: Environmental > Terrestrial > Soil > Boreal...
GCTGTCCAGACGGCCGACCAGCCGGGCGCGTATTCGGGCCCCTATGAAGCCGGGGGCGTATGGGCGGTGCTGGACGGGCGAGGCACTGTGCGCGTACACGACAGCGTCTGCGAGAACGCCAGTGAGGTCGAGGTATCCCATGCGGGCGCCTACCAACTGCTCTCACACGAGCGCCACACTGCGTCGGCGCTGAGCATCGAGCTGGGGTCGGGCGTGCGTTGTGAGGCGACCTGCTTTACGCCTGGGCTTGTGCCGGTGCAGTCCGCTGCGGCCTGATCTGCTCGAGGCTGCGGTCGGCCAGCAGGCTCAACAGGACGGGCGGCCCATGGTCGTCGACCAGCACCGCCGTGCCCGGCCAGTAGGGGCTCACGCCGGCGCGCCCATTGTTGAGGAAGATGGGCGCATAGGTCCAACTGCCCGTGTTGACGAGTCGCGTGCCCGAGCGCCCGAGCCACTCGCTGGCATCGTCGCCAGTCAGCGGCCCGGGGCGATGGGTGTGGCCGAAGACCACGTGGGCGTCGCCGAGGCCGAGCCGAGCCGCGACCTCGCCCATCGCCTGCAGGCCTGCCCGGCGAAGCTCGTTGGGCGAGACCTCTGCTCGCAGGGGTCCCAGGCCAGCCAGGTTGAGGGCGCCGACCGCCACTGGAAAGGCCGCCACCAGCGCGCGCCGGCGAAGCTCGCGGGCGATCGCGCGGCGTGGTCGTGACCATGCTCGGCCGATCGTCGGATCCCGTCGTGCGCCTCCACCGCCAAGCGCACGCCAGGCGCTGACGGTCGCCAGGCCGTTGAGCGCCGAGCCGGTGCGGGCGTCCCTGGCCACAGCATCGCGCCAGGCGAAAGCGGGAGCGCCCACGGACTCATAAGCGGCAACGCTGGACAGCGAGTCGGGCGATACCCCCAACACGCGGGCCATCGCAGCCATGCTCAAGCGCTCCAGGGTGGGCACGGTCAGGTGGCAGTCCAGGTAGTGCCCGTGCGTGGCGTACACGTCGCCGCGCAGCCACAGGCCGGGATAGGCCACACGCACTCGCACCGGCTCACACCATTCGGAGATCCGCCGATAGCCCGGCGACACCTCAGCACCCAGCACTTCTGACAACCCGAGGGGCTCTACATCGGGATCTTCGGCCCGGCACGCAAGCCACGGTTCGATCAGGGCGTGGTCGTGATTGCCGGCCACCAGCACGAGCTCGAGGCCTGGCAGAGCTGTGCCGATCGCCCCAAAGAACCCGCGAGCGGCGTTCATCGCATCTCGCGGCGGTCCGTGGCGCAGCTCGATCACGTCGCCGAGCAGGACCAGCCGGTCACAGTCGGCTAGCGCCGCCAACAGCGCCTCGCGCAGCTCGGGACGGCGAAGGAGATCCGCTCGGGTGCCGCTGCCCAGGTGCAGATCGGAGATGACCAGCGTGCGCACGATCAGGAAGAGACGCCCGGCTGCTACGTGCGCCGGGCGATCGCAAGCGCCAGACCTAGTGCGTTGAGCTCGAGCGTCACAGCGGTGATCTTGCCAGACGGCGTCGCGGGCATGCGCGGGCGCCGGATGGTAGTAGGTGCTCGACGCTCAGCCCTTGCCGTCGAGCGCGCGAATCGTGACGGTCCTCTGCGTGGCGTCGGCCGCACCGATGCCGTTGCGCGCGACGATGGTGGCGCGGGCATGGAGCACGCGCAGCCGGGCGAGCAGAGCACGAGCGCTTGAGGATAGACGCAGCTTGACAGCAAACACCCGGCCACCGCCGATCGCGAACGAGCTGCTCGCCAGCGTCAGGACGCGTCTTGCTGCCTGATGCCCGGCGATACCGACCGTGACTGCACCGAGCGTCCTCAGGGTGATGGTGCCGGTGCATCGCTGCTCCGTGCCGAGGCAGCGCACGGGAACGACGAGCGCTCCCGCTGAGCTGACCGCGAAACTCGCGCGTGCCAGTTCGACGGCTTCGGCAGAGGGTGGGCTGAGAGCGCTGAGAGAGGACACGAGCTGTGGCGCCTGACCGCCTTCGATCGGCGATACCAGCGGCGGAGACGACGTTCCGCCGCCGCCGCTGGTGGTGGTGGCAGGCGGCTGCGGTTTTGCCGGCGGTTCTTCGCTGACGGGGGGCGCAGGGGCGGTAAGTGTTTCGAAGGAGTGGTCCTTGCTGGAGGTGGTGCCGCCTGCGTTGACCGCCAGCACGCGGAAGTGATAGGTGCTGCCAGCCGTCAGGCCTGAGATTACGGCCGACACCGTCACCGCGGCCTGCCCGCCGCCCGGCGACGGCGCGCACGGCGCGCTCGAGCCGTAGGACGCGGTCGTGCCGTATTCGAACACGCATTCGCTGACCAGCGCTCCATTGGGATCGACCTTGGCGCTCAACGTCGCCGAGGTTTCCGTTATCGCGATGGGCCCTTCGGCCTGCACCGATGGGGGTGAAGGCGGCGGTTCGACGACTTCGAGGGTGGTGAAGGCAACATCCCCCCCATGCGCGCCGCCGCCGGGATAGGAGATGGCGAGGCGATAGTGGTATTCGCTGCCGGCAGCCAGTCCTGTCGCGGTTGCGGAGACTGCCACCGGAGCGATTCCGGAGCCCGGCCGCGACGAGCACGGCAAGCTCGCGCCGTACGCCTGCGTGCGACCGTATTCGAACTTGCATTCGCTTACTTCGCCGCCGTTGGGATCGACGGTCGCGGACAGGTGCGCTTCGGATTGGGCGATCGAGGCGGCGGCGCCGGTCGCAGCGGTGGGGGGCGGCACTTCCGGCGGGCCGTCCAGGCTGCCCACCCCGGTGGGCCCGTCATAGCCGGGACCGGCCTCGCACAGATAGTTGCCACAGGTGCCGTTGCTGCCGGACACGATATCGTTGAGAGCGCCCCCGCCAGGGACGCCGTCGGCCTCGAGATACAAGCTCTTGGCGCCTTCCAACGTGCGCGTGTAGGGGGTCGAGAGCGCCATCGCGGCGGCCACGATTGGCGTGGCCGCGCTGGTTCCGCCGAGCAGCCTCCAGGGAGAGTGCCCTTCGGGCTTGTAGCTGTCGTACACCGACACCGGCGTGTTGGGGTCGGCCACGGCGGCGACGTCGTTGTTGGTGCGAAACGGACAGCCCGCGTCGGTCTGCCAGGCCGGCTTGGCTTCTTCGCTGCAGCCGCTGCCGGTGCCGGCTCCTTCGTGTTCGAACCACACGGTTTCGCTCCATCCGCGCGAGTTCTTGGCGGGCACCAGCGTGGTGCCGCCGACAGCGATCACGTGGGGGTTGGAGGCGGGCGATTCGACGCCGAACCCATGATCGCCGGCGGCAGCCGTGATCGGGATTCCCGGGTGGTCGTATGCGGCGGCGAATTCGGGGGGTTCCGACAGCGTCGCGCCGGCGAAGCTGTTGCTGATCTCCGTGGCGCCCAGCTTGGCCGCCTCGTCCTCGGCGTTGGCCAGGTTCGAGCTGAATTCGTTGCCGGCCTCGACCAGCAGGATATGGCAGGCCGGACAGATCGCGGAGACCATGTCGAGGTCGAGCGATATCTCCGTGCTCCATTCGGCGTTCGCTTCCGGATAGGAGGTCCCCCCGCTTTCGTCGACCTTGCGAAAGCACCCGTTGGCGGCGGCGCACTCCGCGATCCCGTACTGGGCGCGATACGTCTTCAGGTCGGATTCGGCGTTGGGGTCGTCGAACGCGTCGACGATCGCCACGGTCTGGCCGGAGCCGGCGGACGTGGATGGGAGGTTGTATGCGCTGCGCAGGTCTTCGGGCGAGTAGCCGCCTTCCTTGCCGTCGCCGAACAGGGCGGGACTGACCTGCTGCTCGGGACCGCTGGTGATAGCGCCCGCTGCGACGGGTCCGCGAGTATCCGCCCCGCGCGTGGGGTCCTCGATCACGTCGCAGCGCGCGCGACGGGCGTGCCCTGGGCACACGAAGTACGGTGCGGAGCTGGTCGGTGTCGAGGACACGCGCGTCCAGCGCGCGCTGGCGACCCGGGGCGCGAAGAGGGCAATGAGCGTGCTGCACCCGATCGCGCCGAGCAGGACCGCCAGCCACCAGCGAAACCGTCTGCTCAGGAGGTCGTGCGAGATCCCGCCATGCTGGTCGGTGACACGCATATGCATCTTCTCACCTGCCAGCGCCTCAGCTGATCAGGATGTAGAAACCCTCGCTGGCGGTTTCTGCGTTGACTTTCCCGCCTTCGCTGATCGGTATCCACGTTTCGACGGTGATCTGGGTGGTGGCTGGATTGCATTTCGATAGCCCACCCACCCCGACGGTCGCGTCGATCATCGGGATTTCCGCTTCGTTGGCGTCGACCGTCGCGACCACGGTATGCGGTGTGAACGTAAGACCGGAGATGCAGTAGATGCCTTCTTCTGTTTTTGTGACTTTGGCGTTTTCGACGTTTCTGCTGTTCGCCTGTTCGATCACTCCCCCGCTTGAAATGTGAGCGTAGGCGGGCACGCCAAGCCCTTCCTTCCCTTCTTTGCCTTCTTTGCCTTCGATGCCTTCTTTCCCTTCTTTACCTTCTTTGCCTTCGTGTCCTTCTTTGCCTACCTTGCCTTCGATGCCTTCCGGCCCAGGCGTAGCCGAGTGACCTTCTTTGCCTTCTTTGCCTTTTTCGCCTTCTTTGCCTCTTTCGCCTTCCTTACCGGTGGGGCCTTCTTTGCCCTGCGGGCCCTGAACGCCCACTACACCGGCCGCCCCTTTGGCGCCCGTGGCGCCACGCGCTCCGCGCAGCTGCTTGAGCACGCTCGGCTTAATCTGCTTCGTGGAGGTCACGATGTAGTGAGAAGCAGCCAAGCTCGTGCCACCCATGGCGACGAACAGGGCAAGCCAGGCGACCACATTGCGGCGAATGGCCGTGACGACACGAGAGATCATCGCTTACGGCTCCTGGTTGTTGATTGTGTGGTCATGTTCCCATGCGGCGCGGATGAGTGTGGTCGACGCGGCCCGGTCAGCGCTCGCCGTTGCCAATGTCGGCCCCGCGATCGAGCCTCAGTGGTTTAGCACGAACGTCTTCAGCCAGGTCACCGGACGGCCCCCTGAAGGCGTGAATACACCCTTGGCTGTGAGCTTGATGCTCCTGTGCGCCTTGAGCAGGCTTCTGCCCACGCTCGTGAGGCGCAGCTTGACGGTCTTCTTCGATGCGCTCGTGAACGACACCGTGACGGTCGCCACCAGAATGGGCTTGGGCTTGCTCTTGGTGGAAGACACGTGGGCACCCTTGGGGACCTCGTACCAGGCAACTTCGAGCTTGCCAGCGGCGATCGACGTGAACGAGAAGCTGTAGTACCCGTGCTTCAGCAGCGACGCGATGTGGGCGCCGTGCGTCATCGGCGTGAGCTGGCTGGTCAGCTTCGCGAGGATCGCAGCCGCGCTCGCAACGGGCTCTTGCGGATCGCCACCTGTCGTGGGCGTCGACGGCGTCGTCGATGTCGTCGTGGTGCTCTGCCCCCCGAAGATCTCAACACCCGCGCTGGTCGCTTCGGCGCTACCTTCTTCGCTGGTCGCTATGACCTTGCAGGACAGCGAGTGTCCAACATCGGCCTGGGTGACCGTATAGCTTTCCGATGTCGACTTCCCGGTGATACTCGAGTTGTCTCGCAGCCATTCGTATTCGAACGACGGCGACGGCTTCCCGATCCATTCACCCGGTTCGCACTTCAGAGTGCCACCCTGCCCCGGCAGGCCGGTCACCTGCGGAGCTTCCACATTCTGCGGCTTGACGCCCGGCACACGCACGCTCTTGCTGATGGCCGATTCCGTACCGGCGCTGTTTTTGGCGATGACCTTGCATGAGATTGCGCGCCCCTCGTCGGCCACGATAACTTCGAGCTTGCGTGTGGTGGCCCCCCGTATCGGGGATCCGTTGAGCAGCCACTGGTAGCTCAGTTCTGGGGTCGGCGTGCCTGTCCATTCCCCTGGTTCGCACTTAAGTTCTTCTCCAACATCAGGCGTGCCGACAATCGCAGGGGGCTTGCCTTCGGCATTTTCTGGCTGACTCCCGGGGATCTTCAGGGCCTTGCTTTCGGCTACCGAAAAGCCAGCGGAGTTTTTCGCTGTCACCTGGCAGGTGAGCGCATGGCCGCGATCTTCCGGTTTCACCACGTAGCTATTCACTTCGGCCGACGCGATCGCGACTTCGTCGCGCAACCATCGATAGGAGAATTCAGGTGCCGGCGTTCCAACCCATTCTCCCGAAGAGCATGTCAGTGTTTCGTTAACCGTCGGTTTCCCGGTCACTTTGGGTCCGGATTCCGGCGACTTCAATTCTGGAGCATTCGCAGAGATAGTCACCGAGTTGCTCCGAGCACTGGCAGACCCTTCGCTGTTCTTCGCCGTCACCTTGCACACGAGCGAGTGCCCCGCATCGGCCGAGGACACGGTATATTTTTCGCCGGATGCGATGGACGATTCTCCGGGTTCCCGCAGCCAGCTGTACACAAATTCTGGGTTATTGCTCCATTTCCCGGGTTTGCAGGTGAGCACTTGGCCCACAGCCGGGGTACCGGTCACTTCGGGAGGCGGCGCTTCCTCTGTGGGCACGCCGCTGTTACCCGAAGGGACGATGACCGATTCGCTCGCTACGGTCACGGACGACCCGACGCCGTTTTTCGCGGTCACTTCACACGTAAATGTGTGCCCTTCGTCGGTGGACTTGACTTCGTATTCGGTGCCTTCGGGGCCTTTCCCCGTAAAGCTCACCTGCCCAGCGAAGCCCCGGTCACGCACCCATACGTATTCGAATTTGGGGGTGGGCACTCCTCCCCATTCGCCGTGCTGACAAGTCAGGATTTTCCCCACCGCAGCAGTCCCGGATATCGTGGGCGGCGTCTTGTCTTCCGGCGCGCTGCCTGGGACTTTCACGCTGTTGCTGAAGACCGGAGCTGCTTCTCCCGCGGCATTTTTGGCGATTACGCGACAGGAGACGAGGTGCGTCTCATCTGCGGTCGCGACCATGTACGTCTGGGCTTTGGCCCCTTTGATTTCTTCCGTCGCTTCGCGAAACCACTGGTATTCGAATGTGGGTTCCCCGCTCCATTGACCCGGTTCGCACGTGAGTTCGTGTCCCACTTCAGCGGTGCCGTGAAGTTCCGGTGGGCTCACATCTTTGGGCTTTTCTTTAGCCGCCACCGCCACGGGCCTGCTGGTGGCCGACGCTTCGCCGAAGCTATTGCGGGCTGTGACCGTACAAGAGAGCTGGTGGCCTTCGTCAGCAGTTTTGACGACATAGGTCTGTTCCGTCTGCGCCGGTTCGATCTTCGAGCCGTCGCGCAGCCACTGATAGCTGTACTTGATTTCCGGGCTTCCGCTCCAGGCCCCAGGTTGGCAGGTCAAAGTCTGCCCGACTGTCGGCGAGGTCGGCGTGACTTTGGGCAGTTCTTCGTTCTTCGGCCCGATACCTCTCGCGCCTTCGATCGTGACGCTGTTGAAGCTTTCTTCTTCAGCGGTTTCAGGGGGTGTACCGCCGGTTTTGGCGATGACGATGCAGGTGATCGAACTGCCCTTGTCTTCGATCGTGACTCTGTAGGGGTTGCCGGTTGCGACAGGGACGCCGTTGCTCAGCCATTCGAATTCGAACGACACACTAGTCCCGGTCCAGCTCCCGGCGCCGCAGACCAGTTCTTCACCGACTTTCCCATGCCCCTGGACGCGCGGCGGGCTGTTGTTGATTAGCGGTTCCGCCGTAGCGACGCTCGCAGCCGGGCCGACCGCAATGCCGGCCATGACGAACAGCGCCATCGCGATAACCGTACGCCGCGCACCGAGGCCCGCGGACCTTGTGACTGCCGACAAGCTTCCTCCTTGGATCGTCTCTTCTGCCAGCGTGGGGGCCCGAAGGACCAATAACGATAACGACTGCGGACCACGGTGTCAAGCTGAAAGCGGTCGTCGACTTGCAGCCCAGCTGTACCTGAGTAGTTATCATCGCTTGCAGAGTCACGGTGAGGATTGCATGAGAACGGACGCTTGCAAGATGGCCGGACCGGCGCGCAGGCGTTTGACGGGATTGCTCGTTGGCGCGTGCGTGCTGGTGGGCCCGATCGCAGGACTTCCGGGCAGCGTCGACGCGTCCGCGTTTCCGGCGGAGACCGTCGCGACGCTGTCGAACCTGAAGACGGTCACGAGATGGGCCTATCCGCAAGAACCCGCAGTCGCGCACCGCTATCCTTCGGCACGCTCGCGTGTGGTCGGCCGCCTGCGCTTTCTGACCAGCCAGGGCCAGCCGGAGGTGTACCTGGCGCTGCGCTCGTACACGGTAGGAGCCACGTCGTGGATAGAGGTGCCCCTTCCCGGCCGCCCGAACGGTCTCACCGGCTGGGTAGCAGCCGGTGCGCTGGGAGAAATGCACATCACGCGCGAGTACCTGCGTGTCGATCGCGAGACGATGCGCGCCACCCTCTACCGCGACCGTCACGCCATCTGGAACGCACCTGTGGGCGTGGGGCGTCCGAGTCTGCCGACTCCCGCCGGCCACTTCTACGTGATGGAAAAGCTGGCTGTGATCGACGGCCCGATCTACGGTCCCTATGCGATCGGCACAAGCGCCTACGCACCTACGCTCAGCGAATGGCCCGGCGGCGGCGTGGTGGGCATCCACGGGACCGACGAACCGCAGCTGATCCCGGGCCGGCCATCGCACGGCTGCATCAGGCTGCGCAACGCCGACGTGGTGAGCCTATGGCATCTCATCCAGGTCGGCACGCCGATCGAAATCGTCTGACCGATCGCAGCTCGGGATCTGCTCCGGACAGCGGCCCATACCACGCGCGTTGTGGGCCGCTGTCCGCGCGGCAGATCAGCCGGTGAATTTCGGCTTGGTCCGCTGCGAGACGGGGCGTACGAACACGCTCGAGTGCGCCGGCGATGTGCAGGCGGGGTCGCTCATCACCGTCTTGGCCACGAGCTTGTGCGCACCCAGGGAGAGCTTCAGCGGGTCGATCTTGAGCGTGAACTTGCCGTGCTTGGCCTGCGACTGCTTGAGCGTCTTGAGCTTGTGGCCGTCCAGGTAGAACGTGATCAGCTTGATCCCACGTGCGCTCGTCTGCACGGTGAAGGTCTTGCGCTTGGGCCCAGCCGCGCCGCTCAGGGCTGCACTTTGCGCACACTTGGCAGTCGTCGTACCGGCCGGTACGACTATGGGGCTTTTGAACGCTTCTACCCCCTGCTGGCCTGGGTGTTCTTCTTTGTTCGCGGGTTTGGGTTCGCCTGGCAGTTTGGCTTCGACCGGGTTGGAGATCTTCGTCAGCGGCAGTTCGCCTTCCGTGGTCCCGGTGACAGTTGCTTCATTGATGTATGGATTAGGGCCAGAGCTCGACAGCACGTGGCTGCATGTGTAGATGGTCATTTCCTTGGGCGCGAGGGCTTTGACGCCAGGACCACCGCTTATCGTGGCAGAATCGCAGTTGGGATCGATGAAGTTGGAAAGCGTCAGCGGCACGTTGCCGATGTTCGTGACGAGAATCTCGTAGTCGACCGTTTCGCCCGCTGTGCCAGTGACTGGTTGCTTCGTGAACGTTCCCCCGCTGCCCACCGTGCCCTGCAGTTCCTGGAGCTTTTCGATCGTGAATTCGGGCGGTTCGGTGAGCGGGAGAGGCACGACGACTTCGACCGGGTTTGAGGTCTTGGTGAGCGGGGGTTCCGCTTCGCTGTCGCCGGTCACGGTCGCTTCGTTGATGTACGTGCCTATGCTTGTAAGCACGTGATCGCACGTGTACGTCGTGCTTTCGTTGGGCGCCACCGGAGTCGAGCCGGGGCCGCCGGCGATGGTGCCGGGATCGCAGTTCGAGTCGATGAACTTGGAAAGCGTCAGCGGAGCTTTGCCCGTGTTCGTCACCACGATCTCATACGTGACCGTTTCGCCGAGCTGACCGGTCAGTTTCGCCTTGGTGAAGCCGCTGCCCATGATTTCTTGGAGCTTTTCGATCGTGAATTCAGTTGGAACGGGAGATGTGGGCACTTCGACTTCCACAGGGTTGGAGGTCTTGGTTTTCGGCGTTTCGCCTGGCGGCGTGCCCGTGACGGTCGCTTCATTGACGTACTTGCCCACACTGGTGAGCATGTGGTCGCACGTGTAGATCGTAGATTCGCCTGGAGCGACCTCCGCAGCGCCCGGACCGCCAGCGATCGTGCCGGGATCGCACTTGGCGTCTGTGAGATTCGAGAACTTCAGGGGCGTTTCGCCTGTGTTCGTGACGACGATCTCGTAGTCGACCGTCTGCCCTATTGAGCCAGTCAGCGGCGACTTCGTGAAGCCGGCGCCACTGCCCGGGATTTCCTGGAGCTTTTCGATCGCGTATTCGGGGTGCTTGCTGGTGCCGGGCGGTTCGATCGGGAATTCCGTGGTGTAGGTCGTGAAGGGCGCTTCGGTGAGGCTGGCTTCGATCAGGCTGTCGCCGCTGGCGCATGACCCGCCGCCGAGCACCACGACAAATGCGTTGCCGTCGTTGTCGAGCGTCGTTTCAACGTCTTCTGTGCCACTGGCGAGGACCTCGTCGTCAGCGCCGACCCAGACCAGCGACGGTGGAATCATGCAGCGCGCGAACAGCTGTTCCGCGCTGATGTTGACGCGTCTCTCCGCGTAGACCGGCGGGAACTCCACCTCGACGATCGTGGCCACGCTGCTGAAGACGCTGTCCTCGACCTCGCTGCTCGGCATCGCGGTCACGCCCGGCATGCTCGGCGCCGGCGGGAGGATCATGAAGTCGGTTGTAAAGGTGGTGTATGGCGGCGCTTCCAGATGCGCCGAGACCAAGCTTTCGCCGGGGGCGCACGACGGGCCGCCCCACAGCACCGCGGTTGCGTTGCCGTCGCCGTCGAGCTTGACGCTGAAGCTCGGCCCGGGGACGGGCGCGTAGGGAAACGGGGCCGACCAGCTGAGGCCGCCTTTGCAGCGGTTGAACAGCTGTTGCGAGCTCAGTTTGACCGATTGCCCAGCGAGGACGGGTTCGCAGGAGACGCGAACGACGTCGGCCACGCTCGAGCTTGTGCCGAACTCGCCTTGATCCACGAACGAGGGCGGCAGCGTCTGGATGATGCACGACCCCGAAGCGGGTTCGCCGACTGACGAATGCGTCAGGTGCGCCGTGCGCGCCTGCGCGACGCTCGGCGCAAGAGCGACGATCACGCCGACCGCAAGAGCGAGGAAAAGACGAAGTGTAGTGAGTGCGTCTGTCATGAGCGTCACATGCTCTCCGCGACCCGACAGACGCGGTGGACTCCGGAAGAGCAGTGCCCCCCGGAGTCCATTTCGCGATCCTTCAGATCACTTCAGCGTCAAAGAGGACTCTTAGAATTCCCGCACTCCAGGAGCCAAGACCGTGAAGTCGTTGGTCACCGTCGTGTAGGGAGCCTCTTCAAGGCTCGCTTCGATTTCGGTCTCACCGCTGGCACAGGATGAGCTGCCAACCACGACCACGAAGGCGTTGCCGTCGTCGTCGAGCTTGACTTTGGACACGCCTTCCGTGCCTATGCCCAGAATGTGCTCATCCGGCCCGATCCACACGGTTTTCGGCTCGACGCCACAACGCGCGAACAGTTGTTCGTCGCTGATGTTGACGTCCTGCTCCGCGTATACCGACGGGAACTCGACCTGGATGATCGTCGCCACGCTGCTGGTCGTGTCATCCTCGACCTGAGCGTCCGGCAGAGCTTCGACGCCCGACGGCGTGACTTTCGGCGGCAGCACTTCGAAGTTCGTCGTCACTGTCGGGAACGGCGGGTGATTCAGATGTGCGGACACCAGGGTCTCGCCGCTCGCGCAGCCAGGCCCGCCCCACACTACGGCTGTGGCGTTGCCGGCGTCGTCGAGCGTCACGGAGAACGAGTGGCCCTCTGTGAACCCACCAGGGAGATCGGCGGGGTCGCCCCAGCTGATGTCTCCACGACAGCGGCTTGCGAGCTCGGTGTCGCTCAGTTTGACTTCTTCCCCGGCGAATTCCGAGTTGCACGAGACTTCAACGACGTCGGCCACGCTCGACGATTCGCCAAACTCACCCTGTGCGACGAATGAGGGCAGCGAAACGATCTTGCATGTTTCTTCCGAGCCCGTTGTCCCTGCATTTGCTTTTGTGGTGTTGGCCGTGCGCGCGAACGCAGTACCCGCCATCAGAAACATGCTGATAGCGAGAACCATCAGACCAGCCAAGAGACTGCGTCTTTCCATGACTTTCCTCCAGTATTTATTTCGTTGCACCTTGCCGCCTCGGAAAACCGCCCCCGAAGCAGCACGAAAGAGCTCCCCCTATTCCGGAGCCCCCCGGCGGTGTATGTCGTACTCTTGAATACCACAGTACCTGCCGTCAAGGCACCTGAAAAAAGCGCAAATTGCGGGATTTTTGTGCCGCATATTGCCGAAAGCAGGGTTGAATCCGACGAGAGCGGGTACATAACCCTGTCGCTCTTTGCGCATGTCCTGGGCAGCCCTGTGACCGGCCGCGACGACGGCAGTATGCAACGAACGCCACGTCCTGCCTCTCGTCGAGCGTGCATGCTGTGGCTAGCGCTTGAGCTCGAACGTCCGCGACACAGCCGTCGGCTTGCTCCCTGGCGGCGGCGTGAAGGTGCACGTGGCGGTCAGGTGAATCTGCTTGGCATGGCTCAGCAGCAGCCTGCCCTTGGCGCTCAGGCGGATCTTGATCGTGGCCACGCCGGCAGCGCTGAACCTCCACGTGCCGGATGCGACCAGCACTGGCGCGTGCTTGCCCTTGCCTCCGAGCTTGGCCCCGCGAGGCAGGTAGTACCAGCGAATCGACGTGGTGCCTGGTTCAGGCGCCTTGAAACGCTCCCGATAGAGACCTGCCTTGAGCAGCGCGGCGATCTTCGCCCCGCGCCCCGACGGGTCGAGTTGGCTCACCAGCAGAGCCGCGAGGCGGGCCGATTTGCTCGCCGCCACGCCTATGGCACCCGGCCCGATGGGCGCCGGCGGTGGCGGCGCCGAGGAGACGCCTGACGATCGCGCGTTTGTGGTGAACGAACCTACGGCAGAGCCCGTGCCGCGTTCGTTTTCTGCTCCAACGCGGTAGAAATACGTCGTGCTCGGCTCCAATTCGAAGAAGCTGGCATAGACCGGTACGGTGCTGGTGCCAGACGGAAAGACGCAGGTCGCAAACGTGCATCCTTCGCCCCATGCACATTGAGCGACCCTGCCATACGAGGTCGTAGTACCGAGTTCGAATGAGCACAGCCCAATCCCAATGTTGCCCCCATTCGGGTCAACCGACGCATGCAACGTGGCCGAAATATTTTTGACAGCAGAGGTTTCCAGGACGACCGTCGGCGGCGACGTATTAACGATGAATGTCACCGCGTTGCTCAATCCGGGAGCATTGCCGAGCGCGCTCGGCTGCTCGGCGATGGCGGTGTACACGCCATTTTCGAGCGCCGTCTTGAGCTGGCCGGAGGTCCATTCGCCGCCTCCGCTTTCTGCTGTCACAGAGGCTACGAGCGTACCGCTGGGCTGGCTGCCCGAAAAGACTTCTATGGTCACCGGGGTGCTTTCGGTGGCGCTGCCGGAGAACGATGGTTTGGCGTCGCCTTCCGACGCGACCGACCGCATGGTGATCGTTGGCGACAACGTGTCTACCGTGAACGTGATCGGAGCGCTCGAGCCTGGACCATTTTCGATGCTGCTCGGTTGACGAGCGATTGCTGTGAATGTGTGCAGTCCGGAGGGCAGCGGTTCGCCGAGAGCGACAGACCAACTGCCGTCTGCAGGGTCCGGCGTAGCTGTAGCGGTCGCGATGGGTTTACCCGTCGTGACCGAGGATTCATACACCGATATCGTCACGGGAGCTTCTTCGCTGCTGGTGCCCGAGAACCGCGTCTTGATGACGTTCGACGGGGAAGCCACCTGGGCAAGCGTAACGACGGGAGGTTCGGTGTCCACGACGAATTTCACCGGCACGCTTTCTCCGGCGACGTTGCCGAGCGCACTGGTCTGGATCGCCACAGCCGTGAACGTGCGGTCACCAGACGGCATCGTGACCGGGCTGGATGTCCAGCCCGGCCCGGTGCCGGTGGCCTTAGCTTCCCTGATGATCGTTCCGCTTGCGACTACCCCTTCGTAGACGTGGACGACCACTTCTGTGTGTTCGCTTGCTGTACCAGAGAACGTCAGCGTGACCTGGCGCGAGGGGGACTTCGGCTGGTTCAGGGTGACGGATGGCGACGCGGTGTTGATTTCGAAGGTGATCGGAGCGCTCACACCTTCCTTGTTTCCAAGAGAGCTTTCCTGCGAGGCTACGGCCGCGTATTTGCCATTTTCCAGCCCGGGACTCACCGCAGCCGTCACCCACGTGCCCGAGCTCGGCTGGGCCTTGAGCGTGCGGATCGGTTTCCCTTCCGCTTTGCTGCCTTCGTAAACGTTCACGGTGACCGCGGTCGTGTCGCTGGCCGCCCCCTTGAATTTGGGCGTCGTGTTTTTGGAGATGCCCGCCACCGGTTCGAGCGTCACCGTCGGCGATTCCGTGTCGATTTCGAAGGTCGCGGCGGTGCTTTCGCCGACGCCATTGCCGATTTCGCTGGGCTCCGCCGCGACGGCGGTGTACGTGTGTTTCCCGCTTGCCAAGGTCACTTCGCTAACCTTCCAGCTCCCGTTTTCGACGTTCGCCGTCTTGGTCGCGACCGCCATCCCTTCTGCCCTTGGCCCGAGATAGATATTCAGCGTGACGGCCGCTTTTTCGTTGGTCGTGCCCGAGAAGGACGGCTTGATGTTGCCCGATGGCGATTTGGGTCCGGTGAGCGTGACCGCTGGCGGATTGTGGTCCACGATAAACGCGATCGGAGCAGTTTTGCCTTCGGAGTTGCCGCTAAACGGGCTGACCTGCGTGGCGAACGCGCTGTAGGTGTGTTCGCCAGTCGTCGCCAGGCTCGCCGCATTCGAGGTCCATTTCCCTTCTACGACTGTCGCTTTGATCAGTGCGATTTCTTTGCCTTCTGCTTTGGATCCTTCGAACAAGTGGACCAGCACTTCATTGGTCGCGTTGGTGGTGCCGCTGAACGTTGGCGCAGGGTTGCTCGAGCGTGGCACCGAGTTCAGTGTGATTTTCGGGGGTTCCCGATCAACGAAGAACGTGACCGGCTTGCTCTTGCCTTCGCCGATGCCGTTGAACGGGCTCGGCTGCATCGCGATGGCCGTGTAGGTGTGTTCGCCCGTCGTCGGCAGCGTTGCCTTGGCCGACCATTTCCCGGCGCTGACAGTCGCTGTGACTTTCGTGATTTCCGTCCCTTCCGGTGCGCTGCCTTCATACACGCGCACGACCAGGCTCGTGGTGGCGTTCGTGGTCCCGACGAATGTCGGCGCGTCGTTGTTCGACGACGGTTCCGGCTGTTCGAAGGTCAGCTTCGGGGGTTCGGTGTCGACGACGAAGGTGATCGTGCTGCTTTCGCCTTCTTCGTTGCCTGAGATCGGACTCACCTGTTTTGCGACCGCGGTGTAGGTGTGTTCGCCACTGGTCGGCAGCGACGCGGCGGCAGACCAGCCGCCTTTCCCGTTGGAAGTCCCGATCGCGCTTGTGACTTCCTTGCCCTTGGCTTCGGCGCCTTCAAAGACGTGGACAACGACCTGCGTTTCCGTGTTGGTGGTCCCTTTGAAGGTCGGTTTCGTGTTGCTCGACGGCGTTTCCAGCGGTTCCAGGGACACCTTGGGTGCTTCGGTGTCGATCACGAAGGTCACGGGCTTGCTCGTACCTGATTCGTTGCCGGAGAAGGGGCTGACCTGCGTGGCCACCGCGGTATAGGTGTGATTGCCGGCCAGCAGGGCCACGGGACCCGCTGTCCAGCGGCCTTCGCTCGCTTTGCCGGTGACCTGCGCCACTTCCTTGCCCTGGACGTTGCTTCCTTCATGGACATGGATAACGACGGGAGTGCTTGCGTTGGTGGCACCGGCGAATGAAGGCTTGGTGTCGTTAGACGGTGTTTCGGGCGTTTCCAGCGAGATTCTCGGGGCTTCGGTGTCGACCACGAAGGTCACGGGCTTGCTCCGGCCTTCGGGGTTGTTGGTGATCGGGCTCGCCTCGGTGGCGACCGCGGTGTAGGTGTGTTCGCCGCTCTTCAGCGTAGCTGCGGGAGAGCTCCAGGCGCCTTTGCTCGGCGTGGCTGTGGCGCTCGTGACTTCTTCCCCCGTGGCTTCGGTGCCTTCATAGATGTGGACCACGACCTTGGTTTCCGCGTTGGTGGTCCCCTTGAAGGTCGGCTTGGTGTCGTTCGACGGCGTTTCCAGCGTTTCCAGTGTGACTTTCGGCCCTTCCGTATCGACGACGAAGGTCACAGGCTGGCTCAGGCCCGGTGGATTGCCGAGCGGGCTTGCCTGTTCTGCGACAGCGGTGTAGGTGTGTTCTCCGGGCGCGAGGGCGCTCTCGTTTTCTGAGGACCAGGCGCCTTCGACGGGCGTTGCAGTGGCGCTCTCGACTTCATGGCCTTCGGCCTTGGTCCCTTCATAGATGTGCACGATGACCTGGGTTTCCGCGCTGGCCGTGCCTTTGAACTTCGGCGTCTGGTCGCGCGACGGCGAGGGTGGCTGTTCGAGCGTGACTTTGGGCGATTCGGTGTTGACGATGAACTTCACCGCGTTGCTCGTCCCCGGTTCGTTGCCGAGCGAGCTCGGTTGCGTGGCGACCGCGCTGTATTCCCCGTCTGCCAACTGTGGGCTTGCGGCTTTCGATTCCCAGGCGCCCCCGGTGCCGGAAGCAGTTGCGCTGGCGACTTCGGTGCCTTCCGGTTTGGGGCCTGCGTAGATGTGCACGGTCACGAGCGTGATGTCGCTCCCGGTTCCGGTGAACGTGGGCGTCCTGTCCTTGGACGGAGACGGCGGCTGGTTGAGCATGACCCTGGGCGGTTCTGTGTCGACGACGAACGTCACGGGACCGCTCACGCCGGCGGGGTTGCCCAGCGGGCTCGGCTGTTCAGCGACCGCCGTGTAGGTGCGATCCGCCCCGGCCAGAGCCGGGCTCGCGGCGCTCGATTTCCAGCTGCCGCCGTTGCCCGTTGCCGTGGCGGTCGAGACAACGGTTCCTTCCGCCTTGGTCCCCTGGTAGATGTGGATCACGACCTGCGTGCTCGCGCTGGCTGTCCCGGTGAAGGTCGGCGTGGTGTTCTTGGACGGCGATTGGGGCTGGTTGAGCATGACCGTGGGCGGTTTGGTGTCGACTTCGAACGTCACCGGAGGGCTGGTTCCCGGACTGTTGCCCAGCGCGCTGGGCTGCGTGGCCACCGCCGTGTATTCGCCGTCGGCCAACGCTGGGCTGGCCGCTTCCGATTTCCATTTGCCACCCGTGACTGTGGCGGTCGCTTTCGCGACTTCGCTGCCTTCCGGTTTCGGTCCCGCGAAGATGTGCACGGTCACCGGTGTCGTTTCGCTCGCGCTTCCTTCGAACTTGGGCGTCTTGTCCTTTGACGGCGATTCCGGGCGTTCCAGGCTGACCGTGGGTGGGTTGGTGTTTACGACGAACGTCACGACGCCGCTTTTGCCCGGCGGGTTGCCCAGCGGGCTGGCCTGTTCGGCGACCGCCGCGTACGTGCGATCTTCGCCGTTCAGCGCCGAGCTTGTGGGGCCTGAGAGCCACTTGGCGCCGGTCCCGGTCGCCGTGGCGGTCGCCACCGGAGTGCCCTGGGCTTTGGTCCCTGCGTAGATGTGCACGACGACTTCCGTGTCGGCGGTCGCCGTCCCGCTGAACGACGGCGTAGTCGCATTGGAGGGCGATTCGGGCTGTTCCAACGTAACGGCCGGAGACCTGGTGACGACTTCGAAGGTCATCGCAGCGCTTGTGCCCGGCTGGTTGCCGAGCCCGCTCGGCTCACTGGCCAGGGCCGTGTATTCCCCTTCAGTGAGGCCCGGGCTGACTTCCGCCGATTCCCATGAGCCCGCTTTGACCGTGCCCTTGACGACGGCAACTTCGGTCCCGCTCGCTTTGGCGCCTCTATATACGCGCACCGTCACTTCGCCCGCTTCGCTCGCGGTCCCGCTGAAGCGCGGAGCCGTGACTTTCGACGGCGATGCCAATTGGTTGAGCGTGACCTGTGGCGGTTCGGTGTTGACCACGAAGGTCACCGGTTCGCTCGATCCGGGCCCGTTGCCAAGCGCGCTCTTCTGCACCGCCACCGCCGTATATTCGCCACTGGTCAAAGCCGTCCCCGCAGCCCCCGAAGACCAAGGCCCGGCCACCGACGGATGCGCCACCGCCGTCGAAACCGGGCTGCCCGACACCGTGGGCCCCACGTAGATTTCGACCTTGACTTCCCCGCCTTCGCTGGTCGCCCCCGTAAACGAGGGTTTGGTGTTTTTCGAAGGCGACACCGGCTTCTGCAACGACACCGACGGCGGCGCCGTGACGACTTCGAAGGTCACGGCCTTGCTAGTGCCTTCGCCGTTGCCGAGCAAGCTCGGCTCGCTCGCCACCGCCGTGTATTCCCCTTCCGCCAACGAGCTAACCGCCGGCGAAGACCACGGGCCCGAGGCCACCGGGAACGTCACGTGCGTCACTTCGTTGCCGCTCGCACCCCCCTTGTGGATGTGCACGGTCACTTCGCCGGCTTCGGTGGTGGTGCCTTCAAACGACGGGGTCGTGTTGCTCGACCGCGTTGGCGGCCCGACCAGGGTGAGGCTAGGCGCCGCGGTGTCCACTACGAACGTGACCGTGTTGCTCGTGCCCGGTTCGTTGTCGAGCGAGCTCGGCTCGGTCGCCACCGCCGTGTATTCCCCGTCAGCCAATTCCGAGCTCACCGTCGCCGACCATTTCCCCCCGCTGACCGTCCCGGTGACTTTCGCGACTTCGTTGCCGCCGACCGTCGCACCCTGATGGACATGCACCGTCACGGTGCCCGCTTCGCTAGCGCCGCCTTTGAAGGACGGCGTGTTGTCGTTCGTCAGCGCCGGCGGCCCTTCCAAACTCACTTTCGGCGGTTCGGTGTTGACCACGAAGGTCACCGGTTCGCTCGATCCGGGCCCGTTGCCAAGCGCGCTCTTCTGCACCGCCACCGCCGTATATTCGCCGTCCGCGAGGGCCGGGCTCGCCGCTGCGGAGGACCAGCTGCCGCCAGAGGCAGTCCCCGTGGCTTCCGAGACGACGGGGCCGCCGATTGACCCTGAATGGATTTCGACCGTGACCTTGCCCGCTTCGGTCGAGGTGCCCTTGAACGAGGGCTTGGTGTTCTTCGACGGCGATTCAAGGGCTTCCAAGGTGACCGACGGTGGCGCCGTGACGACTTCGAAGGTCACCGCGTTGCTGAAGCTCGTCTGGTCCATGTCAGCTGATTCGGCCTGTTCGGCCACCGCTGTGTAGGTGCCTGCGGCGAGGGACGCGGCTGTCGCGCTCCAGAGTCCTTCGGACGCGGGTACAGGCGTGAGTGTTTGCGCGATTGGCCCCGTCGAAGAGGCGCCTTCATGGACGACAACCGTGACAGGGTCTTCGTTGTCTTCGGTGCTACCGCTGAACGTCGGCGTCGCGTTGGTCGTGTTGCCGCTCAGGGGCGCTGACATGACCAGCGCCGCCGACGCACTGGCGACGGGCGCAGCGAACAGCGCAAATGGCAACGCCAAGATCAGCCCAAGAACGACTCTGCGCGCACTCCATCGCGATTTAGCCGGCACAACCCCACCGATCCAGGTTCTAGGTGTCTCAAGCTACCGGCCTGAGGACCGGCGCCGCGGTGGCCCCGCTCCAGCGGATGCCCGCGACTTCGAGTGGCGGATCATAGCCGGAAACATCTCGAATGGGAAGAGGATTTCGTCGCTGCAAGATCTCGCTCAGGGCCACCTGGGGGCGTGTGCGATACTGCCGCCGATGCACTTGCCGCCCGAGCGACCCACGCCCTTCAGGCTGCGGTGGATCCTTTCTCTGGCGTTGGCGCTTGTCTTGCTCGTCTCGACCGGTGCGCTCGCAGCAGGCGTGCTCAAGGGCAAGACCTACCAGGGCAAGACAGCGTCGTCGGGACGCGACGGCGAAGGTCACACGCAGCGCTTCAAGGCCGCCGCCGCTATCGCCCTTCGCGTCGCGGGCAATGGCAGGTCGGTGACCGTCAGCCTCCCGTCGACGGCCCCGCTCCTCTACTGCTTTACCAAAGAGCAGATCCAGGTCCAGAGCACCAAGCCGGCCAAGGTCTCCGGGAGCGGCTCCTTCCGGGCGACCGTCGACCAGCGGTTCGTCGCCGGACCGGGCGAACCGGCGATCGTGCAGGTGATCAGCGGCAGGTTCTCCGGTGGCACCGTCACGGGCACGATCCACACCGAAGCCGCCGAATGCAGCGGCTCGACGACCTTCTCAGCCTCCGCGCGCTAGCCCGAGCGGGGGCTCTGGACAGCGGTCTATACGCGGCGGCGCTCAGGCGGCGCCCAGCGGCACGTGCGCGCGGATCTGCTTGGGGAGCATGAAGCGCACGTCCTCGCGAATCACGTCGAACTCGGATATGTCGCGCACGCCGCGCGCGCGGAAGAAGTCGACCAGCTCGGCGACCAGGTTCTCGGGCGCGCTCGCGCCCGAGGAGATACCCACCACGCGTCGCCCATCCAGCCACTCCTCGCGCACCTCGCCGGCGTTGTCGATCAGGTGGGCGTCCGTGCCGCAGTCGCGCGCGACCTCCACCAGCCGCACCGAGTTCGACGAGTTGCGCGATCCGATCACGAGCATCAGGTCGCAGCTCGCAGCCATTTGCTTGACGGCCGCCTGGCGGTTGGTGGTCGCGTAGCAGATGTCATCGGTGCGCGGTCCCACGATGCGCGGGAAGCGCTCCTTCAGGCTGGCGACGATATCGCTCGTTTCGTCGACCGCGAGCGTGGTTTGGGTGACGTAGGCGACCCGCTCAGGGTCTGGTACCTGCAGCTCCTGTACGTCTTGTTTGCTCTGCACGAGCACGATCTGCTGAGGCGCCTCGCCCATCGTGCCTTCGACCTCCTCGTGACCGTCGTGGCCGACCAGCACGATCGTGTAGCCCTCCTTGGCAAAGCGAACTGCCTCGCGATGGACCTTGGTCACCAGCGGGCAGGTGGCGTCGATCGTCAGCAGGCTGCGCTCTTGGGCGCCCTCGCGCACGCTGGGCGCCACCCCGTGGGCTGAGAACACGCAGACCGCGCCCTCGGGCACCTCCGTGTGCTCGTCCACGAAGATCGCGCCCCGCTCGCGCAGCTGCGCGACCACATGCTTGTTGTGCACGATCTCCTTGCGCACGTACACCGGCGCACCGTGGATTTCCAGCGCGCGTTCGACCGTCTGGACGGCGCGATCAACCCCAGCGCAGTAGCCGCGTGGAGCTGCAAGCAGAAGCTTCTCGACGCTGTTGGACACCACCGCCATTGTAGGGGGCGTCCAGGTAGGCTAGGTGTCAATGCCCCAGCGACACCTCGATCGGCTGACGCCAGTAGACGCCTCCTTCCTGCATCAGGAGGGCCCCGTGTCGCACATGCACATCGGCGGGTTGACGATCTTGGAAGGGCCGCCGCCGGAAATGGATGAGTTCCTCGAACAGATCAGGATGCGCCTGCACCTCGTCCCCCGCTACCGCCACAAGCTCGCGTGGACGGCGCTTGACAGCGGGCGTCCGGTTTGGATCGACGATCCGAGCTTCAACCTCGACTATCACGTGCGCCACACCGCGCTGCCGGCGCCCGGGCGCTGGGAGCAGCTGCAGGACCTCACCGCGCGGATCTTCTCCCAGCAGCTGGACCGCTCCAAGCCGCTGTGGGAGATGTGGCTAATCGAGGGACTCGAGGACGACCGCTTCGCACTGATAACCAAGACCCATCACTCGCTGATCGACGGGATCGCCGGCGTAGACCTGGCGACGGTGCTGTTCGACCTCTCTCCCGATCCGCCGCCGCTGCCAAACTCGGGACGCCCCTGGCAGCCCCACCCGGAGCCTAGTGCCGCACACCTGGTCGCGGCGGGGTTGTACGGGGCGGCGCGCGCCGGGCTAACGCTCATCGAGGGTGCTGTTGACGTGCTCGCTCACCCCGAGCGAGCCCTGTCGCGGGCGCGCGAAGCGGCCGAGGGCATCGGCGAGATCGCCTGGGCCGGGCTGAACCCGGCCCCGGAAACGCCGCTGAACGTCCCCATCGGACCACACCGGCGCTTCGTCGCCGTGAGCAGCCAGCTGGAGGACTTCAAGACCGTCAAGAACGCCTTTGGAGGCACCGTCAACGATGTGGTCCTGGCGGTCGTGGCCGGCGCGCTGCGCTCGTTTTTGATCTCCCGCGGTCGGCGCACCTCGGGCGTGGAGATGCGAGCGCTCGTGCCCGTATCTGTGCGCGCCGAGGACGAGCACGACGGCGGCAACCGCATCGTCGTGATGCGCGGCCCGCTGCCGGTGTACATCTCCGATCCACTCAACCGGCTGCGTTTTGTCAGCGACGCCATGGACGGCCTGAAGGAGTCCAAGCAGGCGCTCGGCGCCGAGGTGATCTCCGGCGCCCAGAACTTCGCGCCGCCGACCCTCCTCGCGCAGGCCTCGCGCCTGAACTTCTCCACGCGCCTGTTCAACCTGATCGTCACCAACGTGCCCGGCCCACAGTTTCCCCTGTACGTGCTCGGGCGAGAGATGCTGCAGGCGATCCCCGTTGCCTTCCTGCCCGAGAATCACGCCCTGGCGATCGCGATCATGTCCTACAACGGGCAGATGAACTTCGGACTGCTCGGCGACTTCGACGCTCTGCCCGACATCGGCGTCATCGCAGACGGCATCGCCGGCGAACTCGCCAAGCTCGTGTCGCTCGCGCGCGACGTCGTCCCCGCCTCCGCCTGAGCTCGTAGGCTCAGAAGCCGAGCGCGAACTTGGCGTCCTCGCTCATCTTCTCCGGTGACCACGGCGGCACGAACACCATCTCCGACTCGACCGTCCTGACGCCGTCCAGTTCGCCCACGAACTCTTCGATCTGTTCGTTGACCTGCGGCCCGATCGGACAGCCGGGCGTGGTCAGCGTGAACGTCACGTGCACGTTGCCTTCGTCGACCGCCACCCCATAGATCAGCCCCAGCTCGACGAAGTCCAGCCCCAGCTCCGGGTCGATCACGTTGGACAGCGCGTCCATCACGTCATCCACAGTCGGCGCGGCCGCAAGCTCCTCTGACATAGGCCGAGTCTAGCTCGTCATGTCCACGAGCCGACTAGGGCGTCGAGGGGCAAGCGAGGCAAGGACGCAGGCTGCGTGGCGTGCTACGCACGCGAGCAGCCGAGGACGCAGCATCGCGCCGCGCATCGGCGTCCTAGTTATCGCAGCCCAGGCGGTCCCACATGTACAGCTGTATGCACTGCGTCGCGAGCTCCGCGGCCCGCTCTCCCGACAGTCTCGGCAGGACTGTATCGAGCGCCTGGTCCTCAGCCACGCCGGCCTGGAAGGCCTCCTCGCCGCGGAAGCCCGCCGCGATCTTCAGCGCCTCGCGCCTGTTATCGCCGAGACTTGGAAACACCCCGACGAGAAACTCGGTGTTGGGAATCGGCTGCCCGACCTCCAGCGAGGCGTGCCAGGCGGCGAGCAGATGCAGATCCTCCTCATCGAGGTCGGCTATCGCCTTGGCGTAGTGGACAGACAGTTCCTGGTCGGGAATGTCGTCGACCCATGCACGCACCACCTCGCCCACGAGCTGGCGACGTGCCTCACGGCCGACCGACTCGGCGATCACACGGATCGCATCTTGTGGCTGGATGAAGCAAAGCGGCATCACGACTCCTGGGACGGGGGCGGCTGACGTCCAGGACTGTAGGCGGCGGTGTGGACGGTACTTTTGGCCCGCTCGCCGCCGGCGCGTGACGCCGAGAGCCCCGCTCGGCCAGCTCAGAGCACGAGCGCCGCGCCGGCACGCTCGAGCGCGCCCGCGTCGCTGGCGTCGGCCGGGAATCCGAGCGTGGCCCGCTGCGGCGCCGCCCAGTTGAACAGCGCCAGGTCCAGCGTCTCCACAGGCACCGACATCACCTGGGCGAGCGTGGCCGCGCGTCGCTCGAGCAGCAGCGGGTCGCCGATCCCGAACACCCGCTTGGCGGCCAGCGTCGTGGGGTCTTCGACGGAGACGCCCCGCGCGCCGCCCACATGCAGCGAGTCCGGGCGCAGCTCATACAGTCCCAGGCGCCCCAGTATCACCAGCAGCTCATAGCGCCCCGTTCGCCCGAGACCGGGCATGGCAAGGCGCTCGAACAGACGCTCGAAGCGCCGCTCGGGAGTCCATGCCGGGTCGCCCGCGAACGCCGCCGCCTGGCTGGGACCTGCGCGCTCGGCCCAGTTGAGATATGCCTCCAGGGTCTCTGTGCCGCGCTCGGGCACATGGCAGGTGCGTGGACCGAGAGGCACATCCTCGAGATCGGGAAGCTCACCCGGCTCAACGGCCAGCGCCTGGCGGATTCCGGCAAATGGATCGTCGCCCTCCGGCGGCGACAGGTAGGCGATCAAGAAGCACATCCACGTGGCCCGCTCGAGGTCGCTCACGCCGAGCGCACGCGCCTCGCCGTAGAGCCCTGGTGGCGCCGCTGCCAGGACCAGCAGGCGGCCGCTCGCAAAGGCGATCTCCTGCGCCAGACGACTCGCGTCCGCAGACGCGCGCAGGCCGGGCACCAGCCCGCAGCGATAGCCGTCGTCCTGCGCGCGGCCCTCGCGCTGGACGCGCAGGCCTTCGCCGCGCGGACGTCGTGCACCGGTCTTCGAACCCGCCGATGTCCGCGTCGCTCGTGCGCCACGCGGCGCATGTTCGCCTGGAGCCTGTCCCAGGAGCGTCTTGGCGCAGATCGGACAGCGCTCTATGAAGCGATTATGCCGACAGAAGGTGGGCAATGGCCGGGGTCGAGTTGCAGGCGCGCAGCATAGTCGCACCCACGATACGGGGCGGGCGACAACGTTTCGACCAGCGCGCCGCCTGTTGTGGCGCTATGTTCATGAGGATGACGGCAATACCACTGCTTGACGGCATGTCGGCGATGACCTAAGCTAAATCGCATGGGCCCCCCCGCCAAGTTCACGCTGCGCTTTCACAACAGCGCTACCCACCAGATGCTCGGCCTGGTCGCAGATCGCTTTGGGATGTCCAAGAACCAGCTGGCCGAAGAGATGCTCGAGCGCGAGCTGCAAGCTGCATCCCTGCTGCTCGAGCACGACCTGGTTGGAACCCTGGAGCTCCTGCGTGGCTATCGCATCGGCGACCGTCTCCAAGCGGACATCGAGGCGATCGCGCAGGCCGAAGCCCACGGGCAGGACCCGCTCGAGGGCCACCGCATCGAGCACGTCGCCGCCGCAGACGCGTTCGGCGTGGGCGCCATGTTTGCGGCCTGATGCCCGTCGCCTGGGACGTCGATCCTCCAGGCTCAGAAGCCCAGATCGCAAGCAACATCGCCTCGGTTCTGCGCAGGATCGCTGCCGATGCCCACGCACGCCATCCCCCAACAGTGGCTATGTCGTGCGACTGGCACCGGGAGATCTATCGCGGTGTGCGCCTGCCGATTGCCTACTACGCAGGCGAGATCCGCGACAGCGATCCCTTGCTGCCCGAGTTGAACGGCTACGAGGTGGAGGTGGGAGGTCTTCCCGGCGCGCCCTCGGCGAGCGTGCCTGGAGAGCTCGCCCGATTTGAGGACGCAGCCCGCCGAGCGTGCGATGCCCTGGACGCGGCGATCCCGGCAGGTGGCTCACCCGCCGATAATCAGCAGCTGCTATCCGTGCTCACGCTCTGTGCCTCGCTTCACGGCGAGTGGGCGCGGATCCATCCCTTCGCTAATGGCAACGGGCGGACAGCTCGCCTATGGGGAAACTGGGCTGCTCTGCGCTTCGGCCTGCCGCCCTTCATCAACGCCAAGCCGCGCCCGGACGGGATCGCATACGCCCTTGCGTCCTATGCGTCGATGCGCCGCGACCACCAGGTGATGACCGGCGTCCTGCTGCAGATGCTCCAGGCACATCTCGCAGAGTGACGGCGTCAGGACAAACCTCTGGCCCGCACGACACTCGGCCCCACGTGCAGGGGTGGGCCCTCGGGACCGTTGTCCGCGTCGGCATGGCCGGCGATGCCCTCATCGTGGTCGGGCCCGCCCAGCGCGACGCTGCCGTTAGCGGCCGCCTCGGCGAGGTGGCGGTCGACCATGCGCGCGCATTGGCGGCCCTCGTTGATCGCCCACACGATCAGCGACTGCCCGCGGCGCGCGTCGCCGGCGGCGAACACGCCGGGCGCCGACGTCGTGTAGGGCTTGACCGACTTGACGTTGCCACGCGGGTCCCTTTCGACCTCGAGCTCGTCGAGCAGCTGCTGCTCGGGTCCCACAAAGCCCATCGCCAGCAGCACCAGTTGCGTGGGCAGCTCGCGCTCGGTGCCCGGCACGGGCGAGAACGGCGGGGCGGCCTGCGCCTGGGCGATGCGCAGGCCCGCGACCGCACCGCTGCCGTCGTCTGTGAAGCTCGTGGTGGCGACGGAGTAGTCCTGCTCGCCCACGTCAGTCTGCTTCGCCTCTTCCATCGCGTAGCTGAGGCGGTACTTCAGCGGCCACTGTGGCCAAGGGGTGCGCTCGTCGGGACGATGCTCGGGCGGCTCGGGCAAGATCTCCAGCTGGACGATCGAGCGAGCGCCCTCGCGCAGGGCGTTGCCGACGCAGTCCGCGCCCGTGTCGCCGCCGCCGATCACCACCACGTCCTTGCCCTTGGCGCTGATCTCGCGCTCGATCGGCGGCTGGGACACCGTCGGCTCGGGGCCGAACTCGCGCGCGGCCCAGCGGTTTCGCTGATACAGGTAGTCCATCGCGAAGTGCACGCCCTCCAGCTCCCTGCCCGGCACGGACAGGTCGCGCGGGATGCGCGAGCCGGTCGCCAGCACGATCGCCTGATAGCCCGCGCGCAGCTCGGCAACGCTCACGTCGCGTCCCACGTCCACGCCACAGCGCACCTCCACGCCCTCTGCGATCAGCTGCTCCACGCGCCGCTGCACGGTCGTCTTCTCGATCTTGAAGTCGGGCACGCCGAAGCGCACCAGCCCGCCGATCGCCTCGTCGCGCTCGAACAGCGTCACGCGGTGGCCAGCCCTGCGCAGCTGCTGGGCGGCGGCCATGCCGGCGGGGCCCGAGCCCACCACCGCCACCGCCTGGCCGGTCTCGCGCCGGGGCGGACGCGGCGAAACCCAGCCCTCCTCCCAGGCACGGTTGATGATCGCGTTCTCGATCTGTTTGATCGTCACCGCGTCGCCCTCGCGGATCTCCAGCACGCACGCCGCCTCGCACGGCGCCGGGCATAGCCGGCCGGTGAACTCGGGGAAGTTGTTGGTCGCGTGCAGTTGGGTGATCGCGTCTGCGAAGCGCCCGTGATAAACGAGATCGTTCCAGTCCGGTATCAGGTTGCCCAGCGGGCAGCCGTTGTGGCAGAAGGGCACGCCGCAGTCCATGCAACGGGCGCCTTGCTCGCGCAGCTCGGGTTCCGGGCGTGTCAGCTGGAACTCGCGGTAGTCGTGCGCACGCTCCTGCGGGTCCCTGTAGGGGACCACCTGGCGCTCGATCTTCAGAAAGCCGCCCAGCTTGCCCATCAGGCGCCCGTCCCGCTGGCCGGTTCGGGGACGCAAGCGGAGCGAGTGTCTCCCGGTTCGGTCGCGTCCAGCGGCCGAGACGCGCCAGCGGCGGATGGGGTCCCGTTCCCCGCGGCGCGAGCCGCCAGGGCCTCAACCTCTGCCAGTTCGCGCAGGACGCGCTTGTAGTCGTGGGGCATTACCTTCACGAACGCACGCCTGTCCAGCAGCGCCTCCCACTCGGACAGCACGCGGGCGGCCACCGGCGAGTCGGTCCGCTGCTGATGCTCGGCGACCATTGTGCGCAGCTCGATCGCGTCGGCCTCGGACAGATCGTCGAAGCCGACCATGCCCATGTTGCAGCGCCCCGCGAACGTGCCGTCCTCGTCGAGGACGTAGGCCACGCCCCCGCTCATGCCCGCCGCGAAGTTGCGCCCGGTCGGCCCGAGCACGACGACGCGCCCGCCGGTCATGTACTCGCAGCCGTGGTCGCCGACTCCCTCGACGACTGCCCATGCGCCCGAGTTGCGCACCGCGAAGCGCTCGCCGGCCAGGCCGCGGAAGAAGGCCCGCCCCGCGGTAGCGCCGTAGAGCACGGTGTTGCCCACGATCACGTTGCGCTCGGCGATGAAATGCTCGCCCATGCCCTCGCGCGGGCGGATCGCGAAGACCCCGCCCGACAGCCCCTTACCGGCGTAGTCCTGGGCGTCGCCGCGCAGCGTGAAGGTCACGCCGGGCGCAAGCCAACCGGCGAAGCTCTGCCCCGCCGAGCCCTCGAAGTCGACCATGATCGAGTCCTCGGGCAGCCCCGCTGCGCCGTGGCGCTGGGCGATGTGGCTGGACAGGATGCCGCCCACGCAGCGGTTGCGGTTGCGGATCGCAAGCTCGATCCTGACTCGGGGAGGGCCGGTCATCCGCCCGCCTGCCAGGGCGGAGCCGTGGTCGCCTGCGGCGATCGCATCGGCGCCGCGCGCAAGCGCGGGCTCGGCGCGCGCAACCAGCTCCCAGTCGAGCGCGTCCTCGAGCACCGCCGGCGGCGCTTGGACACGGTGGCGCGCAGCGCCGTCTGACAGCTCGATGTTGGTGAGGATGTGGGTCAGGTCCACACCGCGCGCCTTCCAGTGCTCGATCGCGCCGCTCACGCCGAGCAGGTCCACGCGGCCGATCGCCTCATCCAAGGAGCGCAGCCCCAACGAGGCGAGGATCTCGCGCACTTCCTCGGCGACGAAGAAGAAGAAGTTGACCACGTGCTCGGGCGTGCCCTTGAAGCGCTTGCGCAGCTCGGGGTCCTGCGTGGCGATGCCCACCGGGCACGTGTTCAGGTGGCAGGCGCGCATCATGATGCAGCCCGTCGCGATCAGCGGGGCGGTCGAGAAGCCCATCTCGTCGGCGCCCAGCAGCGCCGCGATCGCCACGTCTCGCCCGGTCTTCAGCTGGCCGTCTGTCTGGACCTTGATGCGCGAGCGCAGGTCGTTGAGCAGCAGCGTCTGCTGGGTCTCGGCCAGGCCGATCTCCCAGGGCACGCCCGCGGCCTGGATCGAGGACAGCGGCGATGCACCCGTGCCGCCGTCGTGGCCGGCGATCAGCACGCGGTCGGCGTTTGCCTTGGACACGCCCGCGGCGACCGTGCCGACGCCCACCTCCGAGACGAGCTTGACCGACACCTCGGCCGCGGGGTTGGAGCAGCGCAGGTCATAGATCAGCTGCTTGAGGTCCTCTATCGAGTAGATGTCGTGGTGGGGCGGCGGGGAGATCAGGCCGACGCCGGGCATCGTGTGGCGGATCGAGCCGATGTATGCGTCGACCTTGTAGCCGGGCAGCTGGCCGCCCTCACCGGGCTTTGCGCCCTGGGCCATCTTGATCTGCAGCTCGTCGGCGTTGACCAGGTAGTGGATCGTCACGCCGAAGCGGCCCGAGGCGACCTGCTTGATCGCCGAGCGGCGGCGATCGCCGTTGGCGTCCGGCTGGAAGCGCACGGGGTCCTCGCCACCCTCGCCCGTGTTCGAGCGCCCGCCCAGGCGGTTCATGGCGATCGCCAGCGTCTCGTGCGCCTCGCGCGAGATCGAGCCGAGGCTCATCGCGCC
>Ga0209420_1000284_pt1 | contig 29474 bp, 24 predicted proteins | sample BlaSpr_A8_OM1_O1_FD_187972 | JGI IMG/M metagenome (GOLD analysis project Ga0209420, IMG submission 187972) | Forest soil microbial communities from Thunder Bay, Ontario, Canada - Black Spruce, Ontario site 2_A8_OM1_O1 (SPAdes) (version 2) | ecosystem: Environmental > Terrestrial > Soil > Boreal...
CGCCCCCGAGCCAGTGCTGTTGCGGCGAAAGTTCGCTGGGGCCCTTTTGAACTTCGGACGTGGTAAGGAGAAATTGTTCAGCCCCGCAATATGCGTCACCGGGACGCTCAGGTCGAGCGACGGCTCACGGTCCGAGGAATAGAAATTACGGTTCTCTGTTGGGTGGCGATAGGTCGTCATCGCCACATGGAATGTCTTGTTGATCTGTGCCACTGTGCCATTAATACGTACCAGCAGGCGATTCGCAGGTGCATTGCTCACGCTGAAGCCGTTAGATCTGGCAAACTTCACGACAGCCTGGTAATCCCGCTTGGTGGGGCCAAATTGTTCTGTGAACTGAGCCACAGAAAGAAAATGCCGGTAATCAGGGCTAGATGGGTCATAAAGCCGTCTCAATAAGTTCGTAAGTTCGCTTTGATTGCGGAGCGGCAAAATGATCGCAAGCCTCATGCGTTGACTGGGGGCCATCGGGCCGACACGTGCTGCTTGGCCGTTGGCAACGGCCGGGCGAACATGCTTATGCAACAACTGAAATCGCTTTCGGGCTGCTACCGGAATTGAGAAGAAACATAAGGCGGCGAGGCAAATAATGAGGGTCGGCCCGGTGCGAACCAATGTGCTCGTTCTCATTTTCTCGGAATCTCCGTTTTGAACTCTCCCTTTTCCCGAAAGCCTAACCCTCCTGTCCGGTCGAGTCAACCGCAAGCCGTGCTGGCCTCTGGGGGGGCGGTACTGGGGTTCGATCATCCCGCGGAGCCGCTGAGCTGTTTTTGATCGCCGCGGCCTTCCTCGCTACTCACTATTCTCCCGCTGTGTCATCTGCGAGAAGACATTTACGCCTGCGTTGCGCAGTACCCCCCAGAACGCGGGCTCCTTCTCTGACCTTGTTGAGAATCAACGCTGAGTAGTGTTCGATCACGCGAATCTCTTCTGCCATGACTCGCTCGTTCAGGCGAATCTGTTCTGTCATGACATCCTCCTTGCGCAGACCTTGCACTGATTGGAATTGAGTTCGTTGGCGGCTTTCTGGTCGGGGCGGCTCGCGCAGAAGGTCGTAGGCGAAATTCTTGTTTCAAATCGCTCAGCGACTGAGGCGGAGCTAGGAGTAAGATAAGGATCCAGATGCGCAAGCGCCCGATTTCGCCAACTCGTCCGAGTGACCCACCTTCCGATCGGGCCTGGCTAGACCTGAATCGTACGGCTTTGGTCGAGGTTACATCGGAAGAAAACGGTTATCCGATCGAATCAGCGCTGCTGGAGGCGGAAAGCCCGGGCTGGCGTGCGGCGAACCCAGGGCCTCAGACAATCCGGCTGGTTTTCGATGAGCCACAAAAACTCAGACGTATCTGGCTGGCTTTCGAGGATAGCGAGAATACGCGCACGCAAGAGTTCGTCCTGCGATGGTCTCGTGACGCTGCACATTCTTTTCAAGAAATCGTACGCCAACAGTGGAACTTCAGCCCACCCGACTCGGCGCGGGAAATAGAAGACTACGCTGTCGAACTCTCCGGAGTGATGGTACTTGAATTGATTATCGTGCCTGACAAGAGTGGTGGCGCAGTTCGGGCATCGCTTGCCAGTCTCCGTTTAGCTTAGTTCGAGCGCTGCGACTCCTGTCCTTGAGATTCGGAGAAAAATATTGCGCATGCGAGTCGATGTCTTTGCAGAGGAAGACGGGACGTCGGACCGGCTGGTCTGCCCGACATGTTCCGCAACGCTTGGAAAGATGGCCCAGTAGCGTGGCCCGAGAGAATGAACCTGTTGCGCTGAGGGCGATGCGCTAATTGCAACATTGGATGGCGGAACGATGCAGCCAATTCCACGAAAACTAACCACAGAACAGAAGGCGGTTCTGATTCAGGTGCTCGTTGCGTTCCCTAACCAGCAGGTCGACGTAAGCTACCACCCCGCTGCAAGCGACGCACGGGATTATGCGCAAGATTTCCTCACCGTGTTCAAGGTGATTGGGTGGAAAGTGAGTGATGGAGCGCCGTCCGAGTCCTCGAACAGGAAATATTCGGGACTGGCGTTCGTCGTAAGCGAACGAGACAGTCTTCCTCCCAGTGCTGAAGCCTTGCGGGATGCATTACGAGTGTTTGGTGTTGAAATCGCGACCATTGCTGACCCGGCTCATAGCACACCGCCCGGTAGCTTCCTTCTGAGTGTCGGCCCTCATGCCTGAATGGGGATCGGCGGATAAGCGAACTCATCGTTCCATTTAGAGAATGCCAGCAGAGGGGCAGTAGCGAAAGTTGGAGAAGCTGTGCGGCGCGATGTCCAAATCTGGGCCGAACACAACTTTGTTTCCTACCGTTCCGCGGAATGTGGAAAAGAAATCTCGAAAAGCAAGTTTAGCGGTTATAATCATATCCACCACGATTGTTTCGTCCGAGGCTCCTGTGTCTGAACTCAAATTCGTATCCTGGAAGGAAATATTCGAAAAGGCTATCGAGGAAACGGACCGCGACAAACGGGCGCAGCTCGTGCAACAGGCGGACAGTGCGATCTTTCATCGTCAGCAACAATTGTTTAACTGCGACCGGCACCGCGAAGAATTGAGCGCCTTGAACGCGGCTACTGAAGAGTTACGGGTCATTAAGCACGCGGCACGCGCCCTCGATAAATCCGGATGGCGGCAGTACCGCACAAAGTCCGCATGATTGCCTTCCGACCATCCGATCAACCGCATCGGTGAACTCTTGCCTTGGAATTTCGCAGTATCCGCGGACGACCAAGTCGTCACCGCTTAACACATCGCCATCGTCCACACGGTACCCACCATGCGGCTACCACGATAGGGCACCTTTCATAACACGACTTCAAATCCGCACCCTCGCCTGCAGCGAGCGTTCGACACCCGCAGAAGGTTGATACGTTCATTTGAGTGGTGCGAAAGGTGCGCCCCCGGCTCAGCCCCCCGCTAGGCGGGATTTCGCTGGCGCGCTCGACCGGTAGTTCTATCCAGTCTGGCGGATGCGATGTACGGCGAACCGGGACGAAGCTGGTACTCGTATTCGCTCTATTTTGGTTTAATTTCTCCAACGGCATCGAAGCCGAAGTGAGGATCCTGGTATGTGCCGGTCATCTTTACCGGGACATCCGCCCCGGCCTTTTTCCGCTTGAATAGTGGATCGAACGGTTTCAATAGGGCCGACTTGATCCCGGTGGTTTCTTGCGATAACTGCGCGTCGGTCTTCAGCATTCCATGGAAATCAATCTGTTGGTTCAGCAAATTATAACTGCCGTCCATGTGGGCCGATGCTCCCGGGACGTTGAAAGATAGCGTTGTAAACTTCGCGACTCCATCCCGCACTTCCACGTGGCCTCGCAAATTCAAGACCACATTTTCCGGATCATCCGCGGCGGCATCCGGCTTCGCCTTACTCTGATCTTTCTTTTCACCTCGCGCGCTCTGGCTCATCGTATCAACGCGCGTCTGCATACTGGGCTTCGTAAACGTTCCTTCGCCGATTCCGAAATCCCCGAGAAGGATAAGCTCCGTCAGAAACGGCCGTCCTTGCGGTGGTACTGAAATGTGCGCCTTGAAACTCATCGCGCCGTTCATGGGGGGATGTTTCGTCGTCACAAACAACTGCAACAAATCTTGCAGGCGCCCGTTATCAACCTGCACGTCGAGCGACGTCGTCTTGCCCTCGTGCCCCGGTTTGCCTGCTACGCTGCCTGAACTTGCAACCGATGTTTGCAGAAATGACGTTTCTACTTGTGTCAAGAAGACATCGCCGTTGGTGCCGTTCACTTTCGCGCGAAATCGCGAGGTCAGATGCACCGGGTGATCGCTTTTGGCGACCTCGAAGTCTGGAATATCAATCGTGCCGCGGATGCCGATTTCCCCCAGCCGCCCCGCGAACTCGCCCGTGGACGACAGCGTCCCGGCGATGCCGCGAAATACACTCAGGTTTGCGTTCTGAAATTTGTACGAACCCGATAACGGAATTGTACCCGAATCGTTCAGGTTCAAAGGGCCGAATTGCCCGTCCGAAATAATATCTCCCGGCGGTTCTGCATTCTGCATGTTCAGGCGGTAGGACCAGGCGCTGTTGGGGCCAAACGAGCGAACCGTCAACGAACGGATCTCGAACTTCAGCGGCGGCTTGTCGTCCGAGCGAGTTAGTTCCAGCACCGCGCCATCCGCCACGATCTCTCCAACGCGCACCGTGCTGGTTTGCGTGGATGTGCTGCTGCCTCCCTTGCCCAACGCCGGCACCTGAACGTGCAGTCCGTTCAGCACGATCCGTGCGATATAACCCGGCCGCGCGATCAGATCCGTGTAGCGCGCCTCGATAGCCATCTTCTGGATTGTCGCGAGCGGCGGCGTGCCTGGCGTGCTCGCCGATCCCGCGAAGGTAACATTTTCAGCTACGCACCCGATGTGCGGGAAATAAATCATATGAAACTTTCCGATCGTCACTTTCGAGCGAGCAGTGCTTTCCAAGCCTTGCTCCACTTTCGACTGCGTGAATGGTGACCTGATCGCCACCACAATCACCACGCCGCAAGCAATCGCCGCAAGCGTTGGTGCCGCCCATAGAGCCCATCGAAAACGGCGGCCACGGTCTGGTCTACTTTCAGTTCGTCTGGATTTCATGCGCACGTCAGTACCTCAACAAACCGCTATGAGCACGATGGATCGGACGCTACACGCCGGTCTTGCAAACCGTTCCCAACGCTTCGCTGTTCGCCGCTGCCGCCAGGCGCCTCATTCCAGCAGATTCAACCTGCAACCTGCTGTTCACAATTGCACAGCATTCTCCCATCACCCGACAAGACCGAGATCAAAATCGTCTCGAACCTTGGCGGGAGAAGGTCACCTGGCGGGTGGTTAACCGCGCGTCGCCACCCAAACGACCGCATCGAGAATTTGCGGGCGCCGAGGGGTCGACGAGCCCCGTTCAACATTCTCACGGCCGCATTAAGAATTTGCCTAAGCCGTTATCTCGCCCGCCCGCGGCGGGCCGTAGGCGAGCGTGCCGGGTAAACCGAATCGGTTCTTCTGCGCGGTAGACCCGACCTTGAAAACAGATCCGCACTTTGCTCGTATACGTCCAAACCGCAGCCGGGAAAATGAGATGACCCCAACCGTCAAGAGATGATACGGCGGCGTTGAGTCCGAGTCAGGGATGAACAACGTCCTCTGTCCTTCCTACTTGCGTGATTCCCAGCCGCCACGGCAGCGAACAGGTGGCATCAGCGAGTCCAAATTATCACGACCGACGATAAGCTCGAAAGTTCTAACGCCGGGAAGGTGCCGTTGAACGTGGTGGACAAGGAACTGGGTTAATGAGGTATCGTTTAGGGATTCGGGGAAGTACGAGAAGGATTTAGGCACTACGGTGACCGAATAAGTTAACGAGGGAAAGATGTCCTTACATTTTTCGCGCCGGGAGTTCCTGGATGGAGCGGGCATCCTGGCGACTTCAGCGATTCTTGTGCCGTCAACTTTGCGTTCCGCTTCCGTTCGCGTGGGTGAACAAATGAAGCCTGAAGAACTCCGTGCCAGACTTCGTGGAGTAATTGCATTTCCGATCACACCGTTGCAGCCGGATTTGTTCTTGGATATCCCCGGACTGCGCAAGAATCTTCAACGCCTCATGGAGAATTCACCTGCTGCGATCGTCGCCGCGGGCGGGACGGGCGAAATGTATTCCCTGACTGCTGCGGAACATCTAGAGGTTGTAAAAGTCACCGTAGAGGAAGTGCACGGCCGAATCCCGGTGATCGCAAGCGCCGGATTCAACTGGCCGCTCGCGATCGAGTTTGCCCGGCAGGCGGAGCGGGCGGGTGCGGATGCCATCCTGGCGTTGCCACCCTATTATCCCAACGCCGATGAGCAGGGACTTGCGGAATATTACAAAGCGATCGGTAGGGCGACCCCGCTAGGAATGCTGGTGTACAGCCGCGATTGGGTAAACCCTGAACCGGCGTGGGTGGAACGTCTGGCGGAGGAAATCCCCACGCTCGTCTGCTGGAAGGATGGCCAAGGCGACTTGCGCCGCTACGAGCGGATCATGAACCGCGTTGGAGACCGGCTCCATTGGATTGGCGGAGCCGGCGATGACTGTGTCCCCGGCTACTACAGCATTGGCATCCGGACGTATACATCCAGCATCGCGACGGTGGCGCCAAAACTTTCTCTGAAGCTTGACGAGGTCGCTTCGGCGGGAGATTCCTCGGCGCTGATGCAGCTCATGAACACCTATGTGATCCCTCTTTACGAGCTACGGGCGCGTCGCAAAGGGTACGAGGTTTCCGTAATGAAGGAGGCGATGAGCTTGCTCGGAATGGCGGCCGGTCCAGTACGCCCACCACTTCCAAACCTTCGCCCAGAAGAAGTTAGCGAATTAAAGCTTATGTTGGATCGCTGGAAGCCCTTCCTGCCGACGTAGATCCAGTTGGCCTCTTGCGAACGATAGCTCTGCCGCGAGCAGTCGCGACAAAAAGACCCCGGCGGAATTCGCGCAACTTATCGTATCCTTGCTGACCGAAAACAGCGGGCGCTGCAGGCCCAGCAGCAATGAATCGGGAGGGTCGATGCTCACACGACGGAGATTTCTCGCCACCGCAGCTTGCACTCTGGCTGCGGCGCGTCTAAACGCGCAGGCCCAAAGCAAGGTCCGCGTTGCCCTGGCCATTCCGGGCGAAGCGACGGGCCCTCATATGCCTATCGATTTTGTCGGCCTTTCGTATGAGGTGCAGCAACTTACGGACCCGAGTTTCTTCTCGACGCAGAACAGCGGCCTGGTTCGCGAGTTCAAAGCGCTCTCGTCAACAGGTGTTCTGCGCCTTGGAGGCAACACCAGCGAGTTCGCTTACTGGAAACCGGCGTCTGATTCTCCCGAGCCAGAGCATCCTCAAGTCCGCGAGGTTGAGGGTGAGCCGAAGGCCCACTACTACGCAGTGACGGTCGAGGCAGTCAGGAACCTTGCAGATTTGCTCCGAGCCACCGGTTGGACCTGCGTCTACGGCATTGGGATGGGCACGAATACACCGGCACGCGCCGCCGAAGAAGCAGCTTTTGTGGCAGCCACGCTCGGCGACCGCCTGCAGTATTTGCAGATCGGAAATGAGCCCGATCTGTTCGACCGGCACTTGCGCGATCCGAAGGCGTGGTCGGCCAAGACGTATCTGGAAGAATGGCTCACGCTGGCGCGCGCGATCGCAGCTCGAGTGCCCGCAGCAAAGTTCGGCATGCCCGATGTCGCGGGCAAGGTGTCATGGTTGACTGAGATTGCTGATCAGTGGCTCTCGGTCGAGGCCCCGCCTCGGGTTACGACCCTGACTCATCACTATTACTTCGGAGGGCCGGCGACCAACCCCGAGGTCAACATTCCGAACCTGCTGAAACCTGCGACCATGGAAAAGGTGCAGAACACGGCGAATACCGCAACGGCCGCGGCCAGCAAAATCGGTGCGCGCGTGCGCATGACCGAAGGCAACACGTGCTATCGCGGAGGCAAGCCGGGCGTTTCCGACGCGTTTGCTGCTGCGCTGTGGTCAGCCGACTACTCGCTGCTGCTCGCGAGTAATAACTATTCCGGCGTCAATCTTCACGGGGGCACGGGCAAATCGGTGGCCAATTCCGTCGGTGGATCTCTTCCCGGCGACGCGCTTCTCGAAGCGAATGGCGAAACTTCCGAACAGATTGCCGCGCATCCGCATCCTTTCTATACACCGATTGCGACGTTTGGCTCGGACTATCTGCTGGAGCCGGTTGGGTATGGCCTCAAGTTCGCAGGCTTGTTCAGCGGCGGAATACTGTTGCAGACCGAGTTCTTGACGAAACTGCGGGCCGTCGGAGTCAATGCCACCGCCTACGGCGCGAAACTGCCTGGTGGCCAAACCTCCGTGATCATCCTGAACAAGGACGCAGCGGCGGACCTTGAAGTGGAACTCGATTTCGGTCGCGGTGTCAGCGGAGCGGTCGAGACCCAAGTATTGCACGCGCCGGCACTCGACAGCCGCGAAGCGCACATCACAACCTCAACGAAAACCGCCTCGCTCAAACAGGGCAAGTGCTCCGTCACGGTTCCCCACGCAACAGGTTTGTGCCTGACGCTGACTTGAGACGCTGGCACATTCCGTTTATCTGTGGGCCTGCTGGAAGTCGAAGTAAGCGAGGTTCATGTTGCCGCCGGTCAATATGTGTACGGTGAGAACGTTTTTGCCTTTATTGAGATGAACCTTGAAAAGTTGTGACGCCAGATTCCAGTGGTGCCACTGACGCCAGGCCACCGGGTCTGCCAGATCATTTGTTGTGGTGATCGGCAGAGGTCCGGTTAGGTCCTTCCCGTCCACATCGACTGAGATTGTGCCGCCGCGATTCGATGTGTACAGCAAATTGGCCGCGTATGTTCCCGCGTGTACCACATCTACTGTGATGTTGAACCACTCTCCGGGTTCGGTCCAGCCCACATAGAGCAGGTCTGCAGGAGGAGTAACCTTGTCGAAAGGGTTGTCGTCAATCGGCTCCGGCTTCCGGTCGAATTTCGTGAACGAAATATCCACTCCCTCGTGGATACGAAATTCGTTGAGGTAGCTTCCATCGGCCGGGTTCAACTCTCCGCTGCCGTGATTCCCTGGATCGCTGTCGTGATACGCGACCCCTTCGCCGCCCAGGTCATAGTAAGCACACAATATTCGTCCCGGTATTTTTTGCGGGCCGCCACGATAGCGCGTGTCGTGATAGGGCAAGCCTTTATACTGGACCAAGAATGATTGCGATAACGCAATTGCCGGTGGCAGCGATGCCGCCGCGAAGCATAAGCAAACCGCTATACGGTTCATCCTGCCTCCCTGAGTACCGATTACAACCGATAACCTGTCTGCAGTTGCGCAACTCCGCCGATCAGCGGCAGCGAAGACTCAAGCCTGTTCGGCCGGTCAGACTTGGCAAAGTTCAATCCCTTGGGCTTTTCCCAGATTGCGCGAGTACTTCTTGTCTGTCCCATTGTTCCAATGTTCGTGTACGCCAAGGCTGCGGCATCGGATGCCGTCGCGTTCAGGGTCGTAGAAAGTCTTCGAAGGTGGATCATTCGCCAAGGCGGATTCGCGCAGGTAGTTATCGGCATTCGCGATATCCGGAAGATCGGGCCATTCCGAAGTGAGAAAATCGAAGCCGACGGAATCGATCGCTACGCCGTCAGACGACATAAAAATGCTATTCGGCCAAGCATCGTTAAATGGCGCCATTTTCCACTTGCGATGAGGCGGACCATCTACGTTGTCGTTTCCATAGAGCCCATCGACAATAAAGAGGATGGTTTTTTCCCCGAGGTCTTTATGACCCAAATAATCTGTGAACGCGGAGTAACTTGCCGAACCATCGCTGTTGTGATGGAAACCGTCGTGCGCGTTCTTACGCCAGTCGGTGTTGATACTGGTCGCGCCGAACAGATTCTTCGCGCAAAGTGTCACCCCCGAACTCACATGCGCTCTCAACACGGCAGCATCAATTAAGTACGCGGCCTCAACCACGGTGGTGTCGAGTCCCGTGGCGTTATGGCTTTCTACTGAGAAAGGAATCGCGTTCGGTTTGAACTCGGCCTTGACTCGTCCGTCCCCTCCGATATGGTCCACAAATGTAACGCCGGGAAATTCATGGTGAATCTTGTCGTAGAGATCGCCCGGAATGAAGCGGCTGGAATCGAAGATGGTGATAGATGATGGCGGCACTCGGCCCGGGCCTGTCAACTGTCGCACCAGCGATAGGATCAAATGGGGCGAGGAGTTCAGGCGTTCGATCGTGCCATGGTCGGTTGTGTTGTTCAGGTTCGCCTTGATCGCAATCTTCTCGCCGGCACTGTATCCGGCTTTGCCGCGCCCGTGAGTGCGATTGAAGTATTGAAAGATCGAGTTCCATGCCTGGGCGTCGCTTTTCTGATTGGTAAGACCGCAAATGGACCGCGAAACCATGCGGTCGATTACTCGCTGGTCATTGTGGGCATCGGTCCACCACGAACCAGTTCCATCCCAGGTCACAGCCGCCGGATCGTGCGCCCACGTGACGCGGCCGGGGACGACGCCGCGGGGAACTCCTAATGGGGAAAGCGGCTCGAATAGGGAGGGCCGCAGGCAGGTGCTAGCTGCAAGAGCCAGGGTGAATTGTCGGCGTGTCATGTCCATTTTGACTTGCTCCTCTCTCGCAAAATCTTACAGTCTCGGTGGAACATTTTGGCTGAAGGCGAAGAAACTGCTGCAGCGTACTTACGGGCAGCACGGTCTTGGGTCCGCGAGAGCGGTAGTCGCTGCGCGGAGATCTCGAACTGCCCAGTGGATTGTACCTGGCCCGCAAGTTGAGCCCTCCTCGCCCTGCATGCTGGGTCTGCAACTTCATTTTTCTGAGGGCGGTCGAGATCGACGCAGCACCTTGATCCGCTCACTCAGGAGATTCGCATAGTCCGGTCTAATTCGAAGAGCCGCTTGGTACGCCGCGATGGCCTCCGGTTGTCGGCCAGGTATCTGCGACAAGCAGTTTCCGAGGTTAATGTACGCCTCCGCATAATCCGGATTAATCCGTAGCGCCGCCTGGTACTCGGCGATCGCGTCCGGAAGCCGTCCGGGCATCACAGCAAGCACGATTCCGAGATTATAGTGCGCTTTCGCGTAATCCGGATTTATCCGCAGCGCCGCCTGGTACTCCGCGATCGCATCCTGCAGTCGGCCGGGAGTGCGCGCTAGCAGATTCCCAAGGTTGTAGTGCGCCTCCGCATTATCCGGACGAATCCGTAGCGCCGCCTGGTACTCTGCGATGGCCTGCGGTTGTCGGCCAGGCATCTGCGACAGGGTGTTTCCCAGGTCAACGTGCGCCTCCGCATAATCCGGTTTGATCCGCAGCGCCGCTTGGTACTCTGCGATGGCGTCCGCAAGCCGACCGGGAGTGAACGATAACGCAATTCCCAGGTCATTGTGCGCCTCAGCGTAATCCGGATTGATCTGCAGCGCCGCCTGGTACTCTGCAATGGCGTCCGGAAGCCGGCCAGGTATCTGCGACAGAGAGTCTCCCAAGTTAACGTGCGCCTCCGCATAATCCGGTTTGATCTGCAGCGCCGCCTGGTACTCCGCGATAGCGTCCGCAAGCCGGCCCGGCATCTCGGCAAACAGGACTCCTAGATTATAGTGCGCCAGCCAACTGCCCGGATTGCGTGCAAGCGATTCGCGGTAAAGGGTCTCGACATCGCGATACATGCGGCTTTGCCGCCAGGTCAGTATGCCAAGAACCAGGATCAGCATGAAGCAGCAGGCGATGGTAACGGCCCTTCGCAATGAAATCCGCTCGATTGTTCCTGCAAGCAGCGACGTTACCGGAACGATGATTCCCAGGCTTGCCAGATACTGAAAGTGGTCGGCGACATAGGAGTAGCGGAAAGGATAAACATTGAGAAAACCGAGCACCGGGAAAAGCGTTCCAGAGAAAATGAGAAAGCTGGCTAGCGGCCCGCGGTAGCGGCGAGCGGCGAACACCAGGCCCGTCCCGAGGGCCAATAGTCCGGCCGGAAACAGCCATTGCCACCACACGCCCGGATCGATCTTCCAGTGTGGGTAGAAGAACATTAGGTTCGTTGGCCACAACAGTTTGCCGGCATAAAAACAGATCGCGCGGCCGGCAATCAAAACACGCTGTACCGGCGTCAGCAGGAAATCCGCGCCGCGCGCGCCGACCAGTGTCCTCTCCACCCAAGAGGTAACAAGGCCAGCGGATATGCCCAGCGCGAACCATGGAAGTAGCGGCTGTACATCACGCCTCCATTCGAGCCGGCCACGCCGCCACCAAAAGATCACCAGCAGCACAGCGGGAAGCGTCGCGGTCACGGTTTTACTCAGCAGTGCCAGCACAAACAGAACCGTTGCCAGCAGGTATTTTGACTTCCGACGGTCCGAGTCGAAGTGCAGATACGTGAGCAGAGAGGCCAGATAAAAGACTCCGGACAGCGTGCTCTTTTGCTCCGAGATCCAGGCCACGGATTCCACCTGCACGGGGTGTAGCGCAAAAACAAAACCGGCAAACCACGCGCCCGGAAGCGCAAGCCGCTTCATGATCATCACTATTAGACAAGCCGACAGTGTGTGCAGAGCGACATTGGTCAGATGATAGCCTGCGACCGCGTCCCCCCACATGCGGTGTTCGAGCCAGAACGCGCTGTGCAGCAAAGGGTAATATTGCTGGGTCGCACCCAACTCAAACCATATTCGCCATAAACCGTGGAACGACTGCAAGCCGGGCTTGGTCAGATGGCTGCTATCGTCCCAGAGCAGGCCCCCGTCCAGGGCCGGGAGGTAGGCGGTGAGAGTCGCGCAGAAAATCGTCGCCCAAAGGACGAAGTCGCTGAACCGGATCGCCTGGGGGTTGGGGTTCGCAGACTGCGCGGGATTCTCTTTGGGACCCCCGGATGTCAAGGTCCCGCGGGGATTTGCGGCCCTTGCAGCCCGCTTCTTCGCCATAGACCGACTATCCCGAAAACCGGCGACCTTGTCGAGCGTTCTAGCGGCTTGGCGAGCCAGGTGTTCGGCACGATAGCCAGGCAGGCACGATCCGCTTTTCGATCCGGATTGCCGGACTGTCATCTCGAGCAAGACCGCCAACCCCGTGCCGCACCTCTTGCATGACATACCCGAAACGCTTCAATCTTGCATCGCGTCTATGTGAGTGGCAATTCACCCATCGCATTTCAGCGAAGGCCTGTCGCGGCTCTTCGCACCAAGGAGCTCTGCTCGTGATCACAGGCAACCGCTTCGCCTGTTTCATTCTTGTGACGTTGTTGTGCACCCAAGCGATCTCAGCGCAAGAGCCCAGCGCCGCGCCTCCGCCAGCCGCTGCCAGCAAGATCTACTTGGACGTGGTCGTCAGTCAGAAGTCCGGGCCGCCCGTCGCCGACTTGCAGCAGCAGGACTTCACGCTTCTCGACAACAAATCTCCGATAACCATCACCTCATTTCAGGCATTCACGGGCCGCGAGGCTCCCATCAAGGTGGTCCTGGTGATTGACGCGGTCAACGCCGGCACACAGCGCGTCGACTTCGACCGCATCGAGGTAGACAAATTCCTCCGTGCCGAGGGAGGCCACCTCGCATATCCCGTCGCTCTGGCCGTCTTCACGGATAAAGGCATCTCGATTGCGGCGGAACTCTCAAGCGACGGCAACGCGCTCAGCGAGGCGCTGGATAAGCAAGATATCGCCATCCGCGCCATTGGCCGATCGGCGGGCTTCTACGGCGCCGCCGAACGGCTGCAGTATTCGCTCGCCGCGCTGCATCAGTTGACGGCTAGCCTCGCGGCGCAACCGGGACGCAAAATCGTTCTCTGGGTTTCGCCTGGCTGGCCTCTGCTATCCGGCCCGCGCGTCGAGCTCAGTTCCAAGCAGCAGCAACAGATCTTCTCCGATGTCGTGGGCTTCTCCACTCAGTTGCGCCAAGCGGGCATCACCCTCTACAGCGTAAATCCCGTCGGCAGCACCGAGTCCATGCTGCGCGCGTCGTACTACAAAGACTTCCTCAAAGGTGTTAGCAAACCGAACCAGGTCGCTGCGGGGAACCTCGGGCTTCCGGTGCTCGCTGTCCAGAGCGGTGGACTGGCTCTTGAACTCAACAACGATCTCACGGCGCTCCTCCAGGAATGTATGTCCGACGTGGCGCCCTACTACGAGCTCTCTTTTGATGTACCTTCGGCTGAGCGCCCCGATGAATACCACCAGCTCCAAATTAAACTCGCCAAGCCCAGCCTCACCGCGCGCACGCGGCAAGGTTATTACGCGCAGCTTTTACCCAAAAAATAGCCGTATCGTTGAACGAGGCGATGGGAGACGGTGTGGGTTCATCAACGACGCGCGTGATCAAGTTATGGGGGCCGATGCAGTCTCAGACCGCCCCACGGCCAGTTTTCAGCGTCGGCATCAGCCTGCCCAGTCATTTGCCAAATACAGTCTTCTGTGTATCGCGCTTCCAAATCAGCGCCGCTAACTTAGAAGGGCACCCTGGGGCCAGATGACAAAGACAATACTGCTAGCAGATGACAGCCCGGTAGTTGGCCAATCGCTCTACAGACTGCTAGCGACCGAAGCGAATTGTGAGCTTTGCGCGCAGGCGGCTGACGGCTACGAGGCGATTTCGCTCGCCAAGCAGTGGAAGCCCGATTTGATAATTCTCGACCTATCCATGCCAAAAATGAATGGGCTCGAAGCCGCGCGTGAGCTGAAGAAAATTATGCCCGCTGTTCCTATTATCCTGCTCACGCTCCACGCCAGCGCCGTTAAAGAATCGTTCTCTGAAAATTTGTGCGTGGATTTGGTCGTTCCGAAGGGGGACTTTAAGCATTTGCTGGACTCTGTGCGGGCCGTGCTTTTCCTCGAAGCAGGCAGTACGACGGACGATTCGGCGACGATATGATCCAGAGAACCTAGTGAAGGTCCGGCGCAGGTCCCTCGCGAGACGCGCATTGCTGTTTCAGCGGAAGTCCAGGGCTAGAGAGTTCCCACCCAGCGAGCGAAGCGAAAAACTCTTTTAAGTGATAGGAGAGGTCTGCTCACAACCATTGTTTGACAGGGCGTTGTGATCGCGCTGGGAAAAGCTTGGAAGAGGAGAATTTCGCCTTACCCGTGGAACGTCAAGTGAGCCATGCGCCTTGACGTAAGTCGATTTTTTCCTTGTCCATTAATTGTCCCGCGAAAACCTAGAGACTCACGCGAGCTGAACACAATGAGGAACGAGACCGCAATGCTCCAGGCGCCTCAACACGAGCTTGGCAGGACACATTCCACGGGGCTACAATCCCCGACGATATTGGACCTCTCCAATCTTGCTTTTTGAAGGAGTGCATCATGAGATTTCGAGTTTTTCGTAATCTCTTGCTGGCTGTTTTTCTGTTTCCAGCCCTTTGCACTGGTGAAGCCCCCGATCGCGTCACGATTCTCTACGACGCATTTGGGAAGTCCGCGGCTATGACCAAAGCCTGGGGATTCTCCGCGCTGGTCGAGTTTGGCGGGAAGCGGATACTGTTCGACACTGGCGGGAATGCGGAGATTCTTGAGCATAATGTTAAAGCGTTAGGCGTGGATCTGAGGCAGCTGGATTTCGTTGTGATATCCCACCGGCACGCGGACCACGTTAGCGGTCTGAACTACCTGCTTCGCGTCAATCCGACCGTAAAGATTTACACTCCCGCCGAACCGTGGGGGCCGTTCGGTTGGACCGTGCCGAACAGTTTCTATCGCAAACAGGAATCGCTTGCTGCGAACATGCGCTACTTCGACGGTAATCCGCCAGAGACGCTTTCAGCCAGCACACCCTGGCCACAGGCTAACTTCGTCAGAGTGGATGCAACGACGGAGATCGCGCCGGGCATCTTTCTTGTGCCAACCATCTCGCAGGTCACCGGAACGCTCGAACTTCGCGAAATATCGCTGGCGATTCGCGGCCCGCAGGGTCTGATCATTGTGGATGGATGCTCTCACGCGGGCGTGGAGAAGATTCTGGAAGCTGCGACCAAGATAGATCCGCACATCCGAGTTCTATTTGGAGGCCTCCATCTTGTGGCGTCGCCTGATCCAGACATTCAGAGGATCTCCGCTGCGTTGCACGACCAATGGAAGCTAGATTACATCGCGATTGGTCACTGCACAGGGGAGCCGACGTTCGCGGTGTTGCAAAAGACCTTTGGGGATCACTACATTTACGCTGGCGTTGGAACGGTGGTGAATATTCCCTGAACTCGTACGATCCTGGACGAAGTGTCGGCTATAGGGAAGTAATCCAGTTGAAACCAAGAGAAAAAGAAAACCAACTCGAACACTGTTGCGAAGCTGGCAACCCCGGCGACCGGTTCCACAAAATTACGAGTCTGTTAGCGTCTTTATAAAAAGGAAGCGGGCGCAGTAACAGCCTGTTCACGGTATTGAAGATCGAGGTGTTTGCGCTGATCCCAATCGCCAGCGAGAGCAGTGCGACGGCAGTAAGCCCCGGAAATTTTGCAAGCCCCCGAAAACAATGCCGAACCTTCTGGAATAGAGTCGCCATCTCCTGTCCCATCAAAATCTGTTTCTGCCTCGTCCCATGTAGGTACAGGCGCGACAATTTTTTCAAAAACATTCACGTAGGCGGCATTAGGAAATCGCTGTCCTCCATTTCCTACCGATAGAAACCGGCACGCAGTTCCCGCACTCCGAGCTATTTGTAGAACGGCATCACCGCGCTCCTTCCGTCACGCGGGCGAAAGGGTATCCCAAATCACATGCGCTTTTTGCTGCGAAATGGGGGCCTGCAAGGCTCAAAGCAAGCAAGACGCCCGAGGTGCCGCGATGGACCGGCGCAGCCTGAAGCCTGTGTCACTGCGAGCGAGCCTTTTTGGAAAGGGCGAGGAACTGAGTGAGGTCCATGGCGGTATGGAGGAGATGGCCGGGCAGTAAGGAGCGGGAGCCTAGGAAGATTAGACCGAAGACTATGCCGCCGAGGGAGGTGCCGATTACGCCTTTGCGGCCCTGATAGAGATGCGCGAAGCCGAACAGGATGGATGAGGTGAGCAGGCCGACCCGGAGGGATTTGGTTGCAGAGGCGGCGATATTGAGGAGATAGCCGCGATAGAGGAACTCCTCGCAAAAGCCGGCGGTGAAGGCGAGGGGAATGGCGAGGAGGCGTTCGACGGGCGTGGCGGGGATGAGTTTGCGGATGTTTTCGATTTGCTCGGCGTATTGTTCGGGAGTCATTTTGCGCTTTTGGTGCGTGTTGAGAAAGATGACCGCGACGACGAGGATGACGACGGCGATGACGGTGAGGATGTTGCGGGCATAGACCCCGAGATTCTGGCCGAATTGCGTCAGGGTGAAGCCGTAGCGGTACAGGAGCGCGACGGCGAGCAGGGTAAGGGTCCAGATCGAGAGAATGTTCCACAAGTAGACGTGGAGCACGGCCTGGAGGCGGCGGTAGACGAAAGCGTCGGCGAATGGGAAAACGATGAAGAGGACGAAAGTGAACAGGAGGCCGGCGGGCTGGTGGAGTAGGGAGGACATCGCAGCGAGTGTAGGGGCGCGGCGAAGCGAGTGTCAACTGCGGGCGTTTCTCAACCACCAGCCCTGGCACGCCGTCGCGCACCCGGATATCGAGATCGTGGTTTCGAGTGGTGTGATTTGTGTCCGAGCCGTTTGCTATACTGCAGCGCGCCGCTTGCCTGAGGCTGCTGCGCGATCGCCTGCAATGCGATCGCGTGGATATCCGAGCGAAGGGGAGGAGGGCTGGATGCCACTAACATTGACATGGCATGAAATCGCGCTTCGGCTGGCTCTTTCGGTCGTGGCCGGAACGCTGATCGGCTTGGACCGCGGCGAGCGTGGGCGTCCGGCTGGGCTGCGCACCACCTTGTTGGTGTGTTTGGCGGCATCCGTAGCGATGATTCAGGCGAATCTGTTGCTTGCGACAACAGGTAAGGCTTCGGATTCGTTCATCACCCTGGATCTGATGCGTTTGCCGCTGGGTATCCTGACCGGGATGGGATTTATCGGAGCAGGTGCGGTCCTCAGACGCGACGGGCTCGTGTTCGGTGTTACCACTGCCGCGACGTTGTGGTTTGTCACGGTCATCGGCCTGTGTTTCGGCGGCGGTCAGATTGCGCTCGGGCTCGCCGGCCTTTTCCTCGGCCTGCTCATCGTGTCGGCTCTGCGTTGGATCGAGTTTCGTATGACTCAGGACCAACACGCCACTCTGAGCCTTACGACGGAGCGCGACAAGCCGACGCAACAAGAAATCTACGGAACCGTGCAGAAGGCTGGATTCAAGATCAAAGTCTCCTCGGTTGCATACATCAATCAGTCGCAGCAGCGTCAATTCGAATTCTTACTGCAATGGCGGGTTTCTTCGCAAAAAATGGATGTGCCGGCTTTCGTAAGAGAACTTTCGAGCGATCCGAGCGTGTTCACTGCGCAGTGGAAAGTATCCTGACGCCGCAAATTATTTTCCCGATGCCGGCGCGGGCCGGCTTCGCGGCTGGGGTGATGCTACCGTCGTTTTCGTCAGGCGTTCGTGGCGGTGGTCTCCTTGGATGTGATCTGGTATTTGAAGTTGTCTGAGTCGAGGCTGTCGAGGCGCCCTTCGGCAGTTTCGGCTTGCGGATACATGAAGAAGCCGATTGGCGCGCCGTTCGACCCCGGTAAGGCTACGTCATGCGCGAAGTTATATGCCATCCAGTTCATTTCCCAGGAGCCGAAAAGCCGGGCGCGGGCGCGCTTTACGACGTCGTCGTCCAGAGGACGATTCCCGGGTGGTTCTTCCAGCACAACCTTGCGCACGTCGGCTGGATCCACCGGCACCCAGCCAAAATCGCTCAGGTAAACTTCGGCGCGGCAGTGCTGCGATTTTGTGATGGTCTCTGTGGAAGCGCCCAGGCTCGTGTAACCCAATTCTGATTTGCCGACGCGGATGCCGTAGACATCGCGCGCGGGAAGGCCGGCGGCACGGGCTAGACCCACGTAGAGCGCATTCAGATCGGCGCACTTGCCGCCCAGATCCCGAGACTCGAGCATGAAACGAATGTCGCCGACACCGCAGCCGCGCGTTTTCGGGTTGCGAAACGTGTTGTCGACGATCCATTCGTAGATGGCTCGGGCTTTTTCGACGTCCGTTTTCGAGTTGCTAGTGATCTCTGTTGCCCTGGTTTTCACGATGCCATCGGTCGGCAGAAGTTTCGTCGGGCGCAAAAAATACTCCAAGTCGGCGCGGTTTTCTTTGGGTGTTTTGGTGGGAGCGGAGAGATCGACTGCGTAGTTTTTAGTCGCCACCCCGGTGGTGCAGGCCAGGACTGGGCTGACACCGGATGGATATTCCGCGGCGATGATGCCGAGCGCGTCGGGCTTGATCTCGATCATTTTCGCGGTGCCGCCTTGCTGTGGTTGGTAGGTTGCAGATAGCGTTTTCTGAAACGGAGTTTCTCTGATGAGTGCTGCGGGCAGCCAGATGCGCGTGGTCCCCGAAGGTTTGAGGACTTCGACGCGCGTGGTGACCTCGAAGGTGCGCCATTGGTCGATCGTAGCGTCGGGCGAGGCGTCGCTCGCAAAGAATCGCCCCGGTTTCGCGAACGCGAGGCTTGCTGAAAAAATTCCTGTGGAGCGCAGAAAATCGCGTCGCTTCATATCCCGCCCTTTCAGTCTGGAATTCTGCCGTCAGTGCACGACGGATGTGAAACAAGAAACGGCTGCGCCAACGGCGGCTAACCGGCGCATGATATTCGAGGCGCGCCCAGCTGAATAATTTGAAGCTACGAGCGCGACGGCGGTGCCGGAAGCGGTGAGGGTGGTTTTGACTTCGTTCGCGTACATGTCGCGGTTAGCCTCCAAAGTCCAGCCATAACCCTGCGTTCTAGCTCTATGCCCGAAATCCCAGATAAGCCACAGGGGCGCTAACGCTGCGCAAGATACGAAGACATAGAAAATGCAGGTCCAGGTTCGGCCCTCAAACATGCGCGAAGTCTAACAAAACGATGTTCAATCTTGTAGCGGATTGCTCGATGGCCCGGCAAGACCCCGCCTCACCGTTCGCATTGGATATTGCGCTTAGGTGGCTGTGTTTATATGTGAGGCATATGTCGCGCCTCCGGCGCTCGCGATTCTTGATCCGGAACTTCGGACCGCTTCCGCGGTGTCCTAAGTTATTTCGCGCCTGCGGCGCTAGTTTGGGGTGGCGGAGAGGTGGCGCGTGGCTTGGATGTTCAGCGCTTGGCTGGTGCTGCCGGACATGTCGTTATGAAACCGTCGCGACATGTCCGGAGCGTGCGCTGGCTGGTTTTACATGCCGGAACCGATGTATCCGTCTTCGGCAGTGACCAGACCGGTGTTGGGCATTTCAGTTTTTACTTTCACTGGCTCAAGAGTTGGCTTCTTTGCACCTTTGGCAAGAAAGGTGAGGCCGTATTGGTTCTTGAGGTTTCTGCTCACGTCCTGCAGATAGGGCGTGATGTCCACTGGAGCACCGAATGCGAGGTAGTAAGTTTCGCCGCCGGTTTTCTGTGAGAGCAGATCCAGGCCAGTCTGTGCGAGGTCCGTGCGCAGCAAACCACGGCCGGCGCGGCCCACTCCCGGCGAATAAATTGAATAGACGATGAAGCCACCCCGTTGCGCTTGTTCGAATGCGGTGTCGAGGTAGGGGTTCGTGAATGGATCATTGGAGAAGCCGCCGCCGAGCGGATCGATTCCGCTGGAGATCATCAAGATTTCGCGACGATCTTTGGTGTCGGGCCATTTCTTCATCAGCTCCGAGAGCGCCAGATAAGGGCTGGTGTATCCCGTGCCCGAGCCGAGCGGCAAGCGCAGGGATTTTTCGGCCAAGGTATGGTCGGTCGTCAAATTTTGGGCCGTGAAGACGGTGCCGTTACGCATATAACCGACGGCGATAGCAGTAGTGGACGGCTGCTCGTCGATGAATTTGCCGATGCTTTTGTATTGCAGGGCGAGGGTGGACCTGGAAGTGTCGTCGATCAGAATGTAGAGCTGCAGACCGGCGCGGTCTCCTTGCAGCGGGACCCAACTTGCGACTGTGTCAAGGTGGCCCTTCTGATACACCTTCACGTCATCTGGAGCCAGCGCGGGAACTTGTGTGCCATGGTGTGGTTTGACTGTTACCACCATGTGCACGGGGACGTCTGCTGGCTGACCCTGCTGAGCGGAGACTGGCGCAGGTGCTGGTCGGAAGATACCGCCCAGAAGTAGAGCAAGCATTGCTGCCATGGTTATGGAGTGTTTTTTTATCAAGCGGAACCTATTTGGATTTCGCATTCGTTTCATCCCTTCTCTCAGAATCCGAGAGTTTCAGCTGGCGTTGCAGTTGCGGCGGCATTGATCTCGCTCGCCTGCCGTGTAACCGCATTTCTCGCCCAATTCATATGACGTGGCGGTGGTGGCGGCGGGTGCGCCCGGCTTCGTCTCTAACTGCCGGATTTTAGGCCACTTGCAGATATTGATTTTTTGCGCGGAGGATGGGTCAGCGCGTTTTAGCCGATCGGAAGCGTAGTTGCGGCGAGAACAGGCGCAAGAATACTTTAGGCTCGAGCGGCTGGCGCGGCTGTGGCTCTGATACCGGACAGGAAGGCTTGCTGAACGCGGTTGAAACTGCGTCCGCGCAGGACAGCGGTGACGATCGTTCGCCTGGCTTGAGGATCACTGAGGCGCACATAGCGGCAGGCGACGTTGCGGTCGATAGCCATTTCAGGGACGAGCGAAACGCCGACGCCGGCCGCGACCATTCCCAGCAGGCTGCTGAACTGTCCGCTTTCAAACGCGATGTGGGGAGTGATGCGCGCGCGTGTGCAGGTGTCAATACTGAGATCGCGGAAACAGTGGCCGTCGCGCAACAGGACGAACGACTCCCCACGAAGGTCTTTGAGGGCGAGCGATTTTGCGGAGGCGCGCGGATGCTTTCGGCTCAATGCGGCAAAAAGCGGCTCGGTGCGAAGCGGGAACAACTCGAGATCCTTGTGGCGTAGCGGGAGTGCCAGAATCGCGACATCGATCGAGAGATCGCGCAAGCCTTCGACCAGGACCGATGTGGTTTCTTCAACGATGCGCAGTTTCGCGTCGGGGTACTTCTTGGCGAAACGAGCGGTGTAAGTCGGCATCAGATAGGGCGCGACAGTGGGAATAACGCCGACCGCGACACTGCCGCGAAAATCTGTATTCTGATCGGCCGCGGTAGATCGCGCTGCCTCCATCTGTTCCAAAATCGTGCGCGCGCGAGGAATGAAAGCGCGGCCCGCCTCAGTCAGGCGAATGCTGCGACCGAGGCGGTCGAAGAGCTTGGTGCCCAGCTCTTGTTCGAGTTTTAACACTTGCTGCGAGAGCGAGGGCTGGGCAATCTGGCAGCGCTCGGCGGCGCGGCTGAAGTTGCCGGTGTCCGCGATGGCGCAAACGTATCGGAGCTGATGAAATTCCATAGGGTATGCCTATACCTAAAATGGGAGTTTGATATTGGAACTATCTCCCATTTGGATGGTAACTTAACTCCCTAGAAATCGCTGTACGGATTTCGACGAACTGATTCGAATGAATTTAAATGTCTGAAGGAGAATACGCATGGCTTCTGAAGCGAAATGCCCGTTCCATCACAGCAGCAGCGCAAATCCAACGAACCGTGACTGGTGGCCGAACCAGTTGAATTTGAATCTTCTGGCTCAGCACTCCTCGCTGTCCGATCCGATGGGCAAGAATTTTGATTACGCGGAAGAATTCAAGAGCCTTGACTACAAGGGCCTGAAGAAAGACCTCGCCGAGTTGATGACGGATTCGCAGGACTGGTGGCCTGCCGACTTCGGCCACTACGGACCGCTGTTTATTCGCATGGCGTGGCACAGCGCCGGAACGTACCGCATAGGTGACGGCCGTGGAGGCGGCGGCCGAGGTCAGCAGCGTTTCGCGCCACTGAATAGCTGGCCGGACAACGTGAATCTGGATCGAGCGCGCCGCCTGCTGTGGCCAATCAAACAGAAGTATGGCAAGAAAATTTCCTGGGCCGATCTGATGATCCTGGCGGGCAACGTCGCGCTGGAAACGATGGGCTTCAAGACTTTCGGATTTGCCGGCGGACGCCCGGACGTTTGGGAACCGGACCTGGACGTCAACTGGGGACTGGAAACGACGTGGATGGGCACGGAGAAACGTTATTCGGGTGATCGCGATCTGGCGAATCCGTTGGGCGCTAGCACGATGGGCCTGATTTATGTGAACCCCGAGGGCCCAGAAGGGAAGCCGGATCCGCTGGCGGCAGCGAAAGATATCCGCGAGACTTTCCGGCGGATGGCGATGAACGATGAAGAAACCGTCGCGTTGATCGCGGGCGGTCACACCTTCGGGAAGACCCACGGAGCCGGGCCGGGCACGCACCTGGCTAAAGAGCCCGAAGGCTCGCCGATTGAGGAGCAGGGACTCGGCTGGTCCAGTGCCTACGCCACTGGCATCGCGGGCGACGCAATTACCAGCGGCCTGGAAGTGACCTGGACCAGCACGCCGACGAAATGGAGTAACGATTACTTCGAACATTTGTTTAAGTACGAGTGGGAATTGACCAAGAGCCCGGGCGGCGCAAACCAGTGGAAGCCGAAGGGCAATAACGGCGCGGGTACAGTTCCTGACGCTCATGATCCCGCGAAGCGTCACGAACCTGCGATGCTGACTACCGATATCTCTTTGCGAGTCGATCCCGTGTACGAAAAAATCTCGCGGCGCTTCTACGGGAACCCGCAAGAGTTTGCCGACGCTTTCGCCCGCGCCTGGTTCAAGCTGACGCATCGCGACATGGGACCGCGCGCACGCTACCTTGGGCCGGAAGTTCCCAAGGAAGAACTCCTGTGGCAAGACCCCGTCCCGGCGGTGAATCATGCCTTGGTGGATGACAATGATGTCGCTGCTCTGAAGAAGAAAATCCTGGCCTCGGGACTCACCATTTCGCAACTGGTCTCGACCGCTTGGGCGTCGGCGTCCACCTATCGTGGGTCCGATAAGCGTGGTGGTGCAAACGGCGCGCGCATACGTCTTGCCCCGCAGAAAGATTGGAAGGTCAATCAGCCCGACGAGCTGCAGAAAGTGCTGAAGGTGCTGGAAAAACTTCAGGCTGAGTTCAACGGCTCGCAGTCTGGCGGCAAGAAAATTTCGCTGGCGGACTTGATCGTGCTGGCCGGTTGCGCTGGTGTGGAGCAGGCCGCGAAAAATGCGGGCGTCACCGTGATCGTTCCCTTCGCCCCCGGACGCACCGACGCTTCGCAGCAGCAAACCGACGTGCAGTCGTTCGCGGTCCTGGAGCCGGTCGCGGACGGCTTCCGCTCTTACTTCAACCGGAACGCCGACGCCTCGGCCGAAGTGGAGCTTCTGGATAAAGCACAACTACTTACGCTCACCGCGCCGGAGCTCACGGTATTGATTGGCGGAATGCGCGTGCTGAATGCCAACTTCGGGCAGACGAAGTTTGGCGTCTTTACCAACAAGCCGGAGATTTTGACGAACGACTTCTTCGTCAACCTGCTGGATATGAATACGGCGTGGAAAGCGGTTTCTGACGCGAACAACACGTTTGAAGGACGCGATCGTAAGAGCGGGAAAGTGCGCTGGACGGCAACGCGAGCCGATCTGATCTTCGGCTCAAACGCACAACTTCGGGCTCTGTCAGAAGTTTACGGAAGCGCGGACGCGCACACGAAGTTCGTGCAAGACTTCGTGGGAGCGTGGAGCAAAGTGATGAACTTGGATCGCTTTGACCTCGCCGCATCCCGGGCCGCGGCGGGAGGGCGATAAATCGGCTAACGCGCGCAACGAGTTTTCGTTGCGCGCGCTGGTCCACACGATCTGCGAAAAAAATCTCGGGCTATTTGTGGTTGTACTGGAGCTTCGGGTACCAGTCGGTTCCGCGACCAACCGGCGTCAAATCCAGCATCAGCCAAAGAGGGTCGAGGTCTGGAGCACCGCGCGGGTCTTGGCCGGGGTCGGCCATCGCAGTGCCCAGCTCGCCGCTGTAGTGATGGTAAGCCTTGCCGTCACGTCGGGTGAAGACGCTAATGCCGGGTACGTCTCCGTCGTCCGGATTGACATACGTGCGGGTGTAGTCGCCGGACATATCGGAGACAAAGGGGAGATTCGTGAAGCCACGCTGCTGCTTGAAGTCCAGCAGCCGATCGATGGGCGAGCGGGCCGTAACGGCGATTGCTGACCGCTGGCGCAAATTGACAGCAGTGCCGTTCCAGGAGCTTAAAAACGAAGTGCACATGGGGCACGGCGTTTTGCGCTCCGCACCGTACATCATGCTGTAAACGATCAGCGTATCTTTGTCGCCGAACAGGCTGGAGAAACGAATCGGACCCGTCTCAGAGATGAGCTCGAAGTCATGCGGGACTTCTCCGCCAGGGGGTAGCGCGCGCCGCTGCGCTGCCACGCGCTCGATGTGACGGCGCAGTTCTATTTCTTCGGCAAGAAGCTCATTTCTGGCTGTGCGGTATTGCGCGCTCTCGTTCGGAAAACCAGCTGTATTGGTGGCGACAAGCTCCCGCGCGGGTTTTTGAGTGACGGGCATTGTACCTCCGGACTATATCCTAACGCCATTCTGTGCTCTGCGAAAATCGTTTGGCACCTTGCGTCAATTCGTGAACGGATTTCGCATAAGAGCAAGCGTGAAGTCGTGGACCCGGATCGGCGACGGCAAGCGCTCTAGTGTCCGTCGCGAGGCCGGCGTCGTGATGGCATCAAATCAGGCGCGTGGAATTAAATCGGTATAGGGGCATTAACTTATCGGGCGGTATTGCTCTAGTTGCAGCGCTGCCAATCCTGATCTGTGTAGAAGCGAACGGCGTACCACTGGCTTTCCAAACGACTCACTTCAGGAACGGCGCAGGGTATTCCGTCGAACTTGCCCGGTTGATGAATCGAGGCAGCTGAAGAGAGCGAATTCTCAGGATCAAAAACAAGAAACACCGTAGTATCCTCCCCACCCCAGCCCCAGCCATCCCATTCCGTATGCCTGAACTCTCCGTTTGCTGGAGCCTGCTGTGTCAGGACCTTCTCTTTGTAATCATGAGACCACACCAGCCACCTCGCTTTTGTTCGGACTTGGGCGTGATAAACGAACAAGACCGCTGTGACAGCCCATACGGCTGCCCATGCAGACAGAAGGGTGGGACGAATTCTACGGCCTTTACCGACGAATGCGTAGACCGCCAATGCGATGCTAAAGGCAATTAGACCGGGACCGACGAGAAACAAGTAGAGGAAAAGTGCTGTGTCTGCTTGGCAGACCGCTATCGTAAAACAGACCGCAAAAGCAACCAGTGCGGCGCATGCCACCAGCCGCCAATTGAACGGGTTTGCCTCAGGTGTTCGTTCAGTCATTCGGGCACTCTCGCACCGCCTTGCGGAACACCAAGATTATCGCATCTGGCTCACAGCAAAGGTTCCTCGAACCCAGTGAAGTGCTGACCCCGCTAGCCGGCATCTGTTCTGGCTCTTTTATGCCGTCAATGATTGCATAACAACGTCGACTCCCCCGACCCGAGTACATTGTGGTGTGTCGAGAACCATGGGGAGAAAGGAGCCGAATGTGATCATTATAGGCGTGGATTATCACCTGAGGCACCCATACATCGCCTTTGTCAATACGGAAACCTGTGCGGCGACCGGCAATTGAACCACAGCGAGGGCGAGACCGAGTGTTATCGGGAACTGGCGGCACAAGGAGCGAGCGTGCGCGTGGGGATGCACTCATTTGACATTACCGCTCGTTGGTCCGTCAGCAGCTGCCGGCTCGGATGGTTGCCGGACCAAGCGCAACATAGCTGGGCTATTCCTCACGCAGAGCCTGCATTGGGTCGACCTTTGCCGCGCGCAATGCCGGGACATAACAGGCCAGCAAAGCCGACAGCAGCAGCAGAGCCGCAACGCCGGCGAACGCGACAGGGTCCATCGCGCCGACCCCGGTGAACAGGCTGTGCATGACGCGGCCGACAACGAAGGCGCCGGCCAACCCAACCAGCAGACCGATTGCGGCAAGCGTCATACCCTCGCGGATTATCAAGCGCACGACGCGGTTTTGACCGGCGCCGAGGGCGATGCGCAATCCGATTTCGTGCGTTCGCTGCGCGACGGCAAAAGACATCACGCCGTAAATACCCAGCGCAGCGAGCAGCAGAGCCAAGCCCGCGAAACTTCCAAACAGAAAAGCACTGAAACGATCGCCAGCCATCGATTCGTCCTTGATTTGATCCATGGTCTTGACCTCCGCGAGCGGAAGATTCGGATTCATGGAAAGGACGATCTCTGAAATGCTCTTGGTCGAAGTGGCGGGGTCGAGTGAGGTGCGCACCGCCACGCTGGACGACGGCCAGGGGCTCTGCCAGAACGGCACGTCAATTTCCGGGAATCCCTCCGCTCCCACACCGCCGTTATGAACGTTGTGGTAGACCCCTACGATTTGCCACTCAATGTAAGGTCCGAGCTTGGTGACGCCGGGAATCAGCTGTTCGACGGCGATGCGCTGCGTCAAAGGATTAACACCTTCGAGATAGCGTTTCACGAATATTTCATTCACCAGAGCCACAGGAGCGCCGCCGGCCAAATCCTGGTCGGTGAACTCTCGTCCTTGGTCCAGGCGGATGCCGAACGTGCGAAAATATTCTGGCGTGACCATATTGAATCCGGCGCCGGGGCGCTTGGAAGGGTCGTCCACTGTTTTCCCGACAATTTGAAAAGGCATGCCAAAGCCCGTGCCGCGAAGCGGCATGCCTGTGGAGACGGACACTGCTGAAACGCCAGGTAGAGCCTTGATTCTGTCCAGAAGTTGGCGGTAGAAAGAATTAATCTCCTCCGCGGAAGTCAGCTGGTCGTGCGGGACCGGGAGGTCAAAGGTGAGCAAATGGTCGGTACGAAAACCGAGTTCCACGTGCTCGACGTTCCACAGGCTGTGAATCGCCATTCCGCCGCCTGCGAGCAAGCTGAGCGCGAGCGCGAACTCGGCAATCACGAGCGCACGGCGCAGCCCGTGCCGGCCGCCGCCAGAAGAGGTGCGGCCGCCTTCCTTGAGCACGTCGTTCAGATTCAGGTGCGACGACTGCCAGGCAGGAGCGCAACCGAAAAGCACGCCCGCCAGAGCGGTGGCTGCCAACGTGAACAGCAACACCGGAGGATTTAGGCGGACATTCGCTTCGTATGGCAGAGTGAAAGGCGGCATCATCAGCAAAATAACTTTCAACAGCAGCCAAGCCAGCGCAATGCCTAAGATTCCGCCGAGCGAAGCCAGCGCAAGGCTCTCGGCGAGAAACTGGCGAAATAGCTGCCAACGGCTGGCACCGACCGATGCGCGCACGGCAACTTCCTTGCGGCGCTTCGTCGCGCGCGCCAGCAGCAGGTTTGCGACATTGGCGCAGGCGATGAGAAGCACAAATCCCACAGCACCCAGCAGCAACCAGAGCGCGCGAATGACGTCACGATCGAGAAAATCGTTCTTCAGCGGCGAGACGATCGCGCCCCAGCCCTTATCCGATTTCGGGTAAACCTCCGCGATGTGCTGCGTCACCCTGTCCATGTCCGCGTTGGCCTGTTCGACGGTGACTCCGGGCTTTAAGCGTCCCATGACGAGCAGCCAGTGAAAATCGTGGTTGATCTGCTCGGGCTTGAAAGAGAGCGCGATGCCGAGCTTTTCTCGCCCGCGATCGAGCGGGCCGGGGCCGAGGACTCCGACCACGGTGTACGGCTCGCCATTTAGCCGGATGGTCGTGCCCACGATCGAGCGGTCGCCACCGAAACGATCCAACCAGAACCGGTAAGTGAGAATGGTAACGTGGTCTTTGCCGACCTCGCCTTCCTCCGGCAGAAAATCGCGGCCCAGTAAGATCGACTGGCCCATCACCGTGTAAAATCCCGGCCTGGCCATCCATGCTTGCACCTGTTCCGGGTGGCTGGCGGTCGCAAGATTCACCCTGGTGCCGGTCCACGCCGCCAATCCTTGGAAGACAGTGCTCTCGCGCGTCCAATCGAGGTAATCACCGGCCGCAACGCCGTTGCGTTGTCCCTGGATTTTCGACCACACCATCACGACTTCGTTGGGGTGAAAATACGGCAAGGGCTCGAGCAGGGTGGCGTGCACGATGCTGTAAATCGCAGTATTCGCGCCAATGCCCAGCGCTAGCGCCAGGACGGCGACCGTGGCAAAACCGGGATTTTTGCGGAGCAGCCGGAAACCGAAGCGAAAGTCACGCCAAATATTGTTCATGCCAGAGTCCTTAAACTCCTGGAGCTGGAGCTATTTGGAATCGTCCAAGCAAACGCTGCGTGTCATGCCGCGCCTGAACATTGAACGCAAGCGCCCAAAGAAATGTTCCGTGGCCTCGTGAACCGTTACAGGTTGTAGCATATGAGACTCGGATTTCCAACGCAATCCGAGCGGTTTCCGGTCCAGGACATGGCTGCGCTGACCAGAGCAGGCCAACTGCCGATGGGTCGGGCGGATCCAGCAGGTCGATGCGACGCTAGATCGATGTCAAATGGGAGAGGATCCACGAGCTGCAATCGTCTAATTTAGACAAGAAGCTGCCCGGTCAAGATTTGGCGCGACTCTAGCCGGTTCTCCCAGAAGAACTGCAGTCTGATCAACCGATTCGAGCGTGTTGCGTCGGCCGATTGAACCCGGCAGCTGCAACCGGAGATTGCACCTATCAGTTCCATCCTCGCTTGAGCGGGTGCGCGTAGTTTATCTTTCGATATCAATTCCAATCGATAATTCCAGCATCCCCGTCTCACGCTATACTCCGATCAGGCCCCGCCGGATTCACTGATCTGAGGAGTAAAATCACAATGCGAAAATTCTGGATCTTGGCTTGCCTTCTGGGAATGCCTTGTGTGGTTTCAGCTCAATGGGAGAATCTGAACGCGCTGCAAGCGGGGCAGAAAATTCAAGTGGTTGAAACCTCGAAGAAGGACTCCGGAACGTTTTTGAGTGTGTCGGACAAGGAAATCTCGCTG
>Ga0209420_1000285_pt1 | contig 29426 bp, 20 predicted proteins | sample BlaSpr_A8_OM1_O1_FD_187972 | JGI IMG/M metagenome (GOLD analysis project Ga0209420, IMG submission 187972) | Forest soil microbial communities from Thunder Bay, Ontario, Canada - Black Spruce, Ontario site 2_A8_OM1_O1 (SPAdes) (version 2) | ecosystem: Environmental > Terrestrial > Soil > Boreal...
GCCGGAGAGCACAGGAATTAAATCGCCGAGCATGGAGATGGGCGAGACCATGTTGCGCTTTTCGATGTCGCCGAAGTGCGAGGTGCCGTCGCGGCCGCGCGTAGGGGAATCGGCCTTGGCCATGTACTGCATCATGGTGTCCCTGGCGCGGAACCCACGGACCAGCAGCGAGCCCTGGTTGCGAATCATGGGCGCGAACCAGTCGTCTTTATCGAGAGCGTAGGCGGAGGCGCAGGAGCAGGCTTCCTGGCCGAGCCCGAAATAAACTCCGCCGACGACCTGGCCCTGCTTGTAGAGATTCTCGAGCGCGACCTCCATCTTGCGGTTGAGCAGCATGTAGCGATAGATCTCGATGCATTGTTTTTTGTCGAGATATTTCGAGTCGCGGATGGGTGGCACGGGAGCGTTGAGATTGCCAGTTACTTTGTAGCGAACGTGCTCGACGCCGTCTTTATCTTTCTCTATCGCCTGGTGGACCGCGAGGTCGGGATGCTCCAGGCGGTAATCGGGAATGGAGTAGGTTCGGACTGCGGAGTTGTTGAAGTTGTCTCCCTTGGTCGAGCTTCGCTCGACCGCAGAGCCGGGGGCGGCCGCCCCCGCTTGAGCGTTGCTGGGGCCCGCTCCGTTGCGCGAACGATTCCCGTTGGAGTTGAGCTTGGATTTGGTTTTCTTGTTCCGCATTTATACGCGACGCTCTGAGCGCAATCTATTGATGGTATCGCGAGTGCGGGGCGGAGTGCTAGAGAGACGGCGGAGCGGATGGCATTTATCATCAGCCAGGACGAATGCCTTTGCGACGCCGGCGGAACCTCTCGCTACGCCCAAGTAGTGTCGTTTTCTTTATGCAGGCCGCGGAGTTCGGCGGGCGGCTTCATGGGCACGCCGACGGTGCGGCCGAGTAGGACGTCGAGAGTTTCCACCCACAGCATTTGGCTGGAAAACACTACGCCGAAGTTGCGGGAGATGGCTTCGGCGACTAGATTCAGGTCGAGTGGCTTGCCCAGCTGCTGTTGCATCGAAGTGACCGGCTTCGCCGCGATGCCGCAGGGGATGATCAGGTTGAAGAAGCCGAGATCGGTGTTCACGTTGAGGGCGAAGCCGTGGGAGGTGACGAAGCGGGAGATGTGGACACCGATGGCGGCGAGTTTGGCTTCCGAGCAAACCGCAGCGGCTAAAGTCGATTCCTCAGAGCGGCTTTTTTCGGCACGACGGAAGGCGTGTCCCTCCTGGTCCCATTCGGGCTCGCTGGTTGCGCTTCGCTGCACAGCCGAGACGGCTGTCTCCACATGGCTCGTGGTGGTTTGGGGATTTGTCCACACGCCCGTTAGGCCTGGAACCCGCTTCGCGGGAATGGCGAGATCGATACAGGTGCGGATCAGGACCTGTTCCAGGCGGCGGATAAATTCTACCGCGCCTAAGGTCTTGCGTTTGCCGTCGGGCGCAGCGTAACCGCGAAGATCGAAGATGGGGTAGCCGACGATCTGGCCGGGACCGTGGAAGGTGACGTCGCCGCCGCGGTCGCATTCGAAGAGCTCAACGCCGCGCTGGGCGAGGAGTTCGGGGGAGGCGACTACGTTGACGGCTTTGGCGTTGCGGCCCAGCGTGATGACGGGATTATGTTCGAGCAGGAGAAGGACATCGCCAATTTTTTCTTCTTTGCGCAGGGCAGCGAGCTGCTGCTGGAGGCGGAGCCCGGTTGCATAATCGACCGTACCGAGTTGTACGACAGAAATCATAAACGATTGAGTATTGGGTAATTCAGTGAATTTCTGAAATTACAAAATTTTCCCAATTTCCCGATTTCCCAATTCTCCTAAGCGTTGATCGCGATCCCGTACACGCTGTTCGATGCGTCCAGCATGGCTTCGGCTAAGGTCGGGTGGGCGTGGATGGTCCACATCAAATCTTCGACGGTGGCTTCCAGTTCCATGGCGGTGACGGCTTCGGCAATCAACTCGGTGGCTTGTGGGCCGATGATGTGCACGCCGAGAATTTCTCCGTAGTCGGCGTCGGAGACGATTTTGATGAAGCCTTCGTGCTGGCCGACGATTGAAGCACGTGAATTCGCAGTGAAGGGGAATTTACCGACTTTCACGTTGTATCCGGCTTCGCGGGCTCTGGTTTCGGTAAGGCCGACGCTGCCGATTTCGGGATGGCAATAGGTGGCGCCGGGAATGTGTTCGGGATTGATCGGCTTGCCAGGTTTGCCGGCGATTCTGGCAACGGCCACTAACGCTTCCATCGCTCCTACGTGCGCCAGTTGCGGCGTGCCGAGCACGATGTCGCCGACGGCGTAGATGCCGGGCTCGGTGGTCTGCATCCAGGAATCGGTTTTGATAAATTCGCGATCAGGCTTGATCTTGGTGCGCTCCAGACCGATATTCTGAGTGCGGGGCTTGCGGCCCACGGCAATCAGAATTTTTTCCGCGTCGATCTTCTGCGGCTTGCCGTCGACCGTAATGGTAACGGCTAATCCTGCCTTTGTTTTTTCCACCTGGTCGACCTTCGCGCCGGTGTGAAAGTTAATTCCGCGCTTGCGAAACACGCGGGCGAGTTCTTTCGAAACTTCCTCGTCCTCCACGGGGACTAAGCGCGGCAGCATTTCGACGATCGTCACTTCGCAGTCGAACGAGCGGTAGATGGAAGCGAACTCCACACCCACGGCGCCGGCGCCGACAATCACAATCGATTTGGGAAGTTCCTTCAGGCTGAGAATCTCGATGTTGGTCAGCACGCGATCGTTGACCTCGAGGCCAGGCAGCATTCGGGCTTCCGAGCCGGTCGCCAGAATGACGTTTTTCGCTCTAAGCTGGCTTGCTTTCCCGTCGTTTGTGACTTCAACACTGAGCACGCCATTTTGCGCGGCGCCGGTCAGCTTGCCGTAGCCCTTCACGGTTTCAACCTTGTTTTTCTTCATCAGGAACTCGAGGCCTTTGGTGTGTTTGGCTACGATCTTTGCCTTGCGCTCCTGGATTGCGGTCCAGTTGAGTTTGCGCTCATCTACGCCCTCGATGCCAAACTCCTTCGCCTCTTTCAGGTGATCCCAAAGTTCGGCGTTGAACAGCAGCGCTTTGGTCGGGATGCAGCCGACATGCAGGCAGGTGCCGCCCAGAAATCCATCTTTCTCGATGAGTGCGGTCTTCAAGCCATATTGGCCCGCGCGAATCGCGGCCGTGTATCCGGCAGGTCCGCTGCCGATGATGGCTAAGTCGTACACAGTTTCAGGCAATGGAATAATCCTCTGATGAAGAGATGACGAAAGGCAAACAAATGATTCTAGAACAGCACGATGGAGAGCACCAAGTGCTGGGAGCTGCGGTGGTCGGTCATTTTGAATTGCCGCTCTCGTCGGATTCTGACCTTTCAGCTTTGTGGCTATACTCAGCGAAGCTCGGCGCGGCTTTCGTCGGCCGAAACCCACGCTCAACCGCAACCCGAGGAAAATAACGAATGCCGAATGACGATCGCACCAAGATAATTTACAGCCGGACGCCGCAATCAGCGGCCATGTTGGCAAACGTCAAACGAGCGATGGCGATCACCGCCACACTTAACCGTTTGACGTTCCACGATGCGGACGAAATTAGGGCCTTATTCAGCGAACTTATCGGGAAAGAGGTAGACGAGAGCTTTTTACTGATCCCTCCATTTTATACTGCCGGTGGGGACGAAATCCGCGTCGGGCATAATGTCTTCGTAAATCAGAACTGCACTTTCTATGACCTTGGCGGCCTCGACATCGCAGACGATGTGATGATCGGGCCGAACGTGAGCATCATCACGACGGGCCATCCCCTTGAACCCTCGCAGCGCCGCGCCGCCACCATCGGAAAGCCCATCGTGATTGAGAAAAGCGTGTGGATCGCAGCCGGCGCGACCGTGATCGGTGGTGTAACAGTCGGCGAGAATTCGGTCGTCGCGGCAGGTTCGGTAGTCACCAAGGACGTCCCCCCGAATACGCTTGTCGGAGGAAATCCGGCGCGGGTCATTCGTTCGATTGGCGACTGAGGGAACGTCCGCAAGGGGTCGAAACTGGAACTTCAAACGGACCCACTCGCGAGCTTCCCGGAGCTGGGTGTTGACTCAGACCGAATTCACGAGATCATCAGACTGGTGCTGAGCCGATGCGCGACCGGATTGTTCTGTTTTTCGAGATTGATGAGCTCGGGGCCCGGCGCTGTCCAGGATCATCCTTGCTGCGTGGCAATGGCGGTTTCCTAAACGCCGCCAGCCCAACCATGAATACCGAATGTGGGTAGCGTCCTCGCTCAGGAATGACAGAGTGCGAGGAGTTGCAATTCAGTTGTTTTCGTTGCTGGCGCGCTTCCACGAAATCAGCTCACCGATCGTCGAACTGGTGCTGGAAACCGGCTGCTTATAGGCTTCCACTTCCGAACGCGAAGCTTCTTCGCCGACGGCGCGGATGCTGAGACCGACTTTCTTCTCTTCCGGATTCATCTTGATGATCTTGAAGTCATGCTCAAGGCCGGGCTCCAGATGAAGCGGCTGACCGTTTTCGTCGGTGGCTTCGGACTTGTGGCACAAGCCCTCCACGCCCTCGGCGATTTCGACAAATGCGCCGAACGCGGCCACCCGCAGCACCTTGCCGTGAACCACGTCGCCGACGTGGTGCGCCTGAAAAAATGACTCCCAGACGTCCGGCTGAAGCTGCTTCACGCCCAGCGACAAACGCCGCTTGTCCGGTTCAATCGCCAGCACAACCGCCTTCACGCGATCACCCTTTTTCAATACTTCCGAAGGATGCTTCACCCGCTTCGTCCAACTCAGGTTGCTGACGTGTACTAAGCCGTCGATGCCGTCTTCAATTTCAATGAAGGCGCCGAAGTCGGTCAGGTTGCGCACTCGTCCTTCGACCGTCATGCCGACGGGAAATTTCTCATGCAGCGAATCCCACGGATTGGCCGCCAGTTGCCTCATGCCCAGCGAAATGCGGCGCTCGGTCGGATTCACATTCAGAACCACGCATTCAACATGATCGCCGACATTGACCAACTTCGACGGATGTTTCATGCGCTTCGACCAAGTCATTTCGCTGACGTGAACCAGCCCTTCGATGCCTTGCTCCAGTTCCACGAACGCGCCGTAGTCCGTCACACTGATCACGCGGCCACCTACATGCGCGCCCTCAGGATAGCGATGCTCCGCGTCGAGCCAGGGATCAGGCGTGAGCTGCTTGAATCCCAGCGAAACCCGCTGCTTCTCTTTGTCGTATTTCAGCACTTTCACTTGAATCTGATCACCAACATTCACCAAATCTTTCGGGTGAGTCAGGCGACCCCATGACATGTCGGTGATGTGCAGCAAGCCGTCGAGCCCGCCGAGATCCACAAACGCGCCGTACTCGGTCAGATTCTTAACCACGCCCGTGAGCACCGATCCTTCTTCCAGGTGCTCCAAAGTCTTCGAGCGTTTTTCGTTCTGCTCGCCTTCCAGCAGATCTTTGCGCGAGACCACGATGTTGCCGCGCTTCTTATTCAGCTTGATGACGGCAACTTCAAGCGTCTGGCCTTTCATGCCATCCAAATTGCGGATGGGCCGTAGGTCGACTTGCGAGCCCGGCAGAAAAGCGTGCGCCCCAAGAATGTCTACAGTGAGTCCGCCTTTAATGCGGTCCACCACCACCGCCTGGATTGGCCTCTTGTCGTTATAAGCCTTCTCAATTTGCTCCCACGCGTGAATGCGCTGCGCCTTCTGGTGCGAGAGGTTGATGTAGCCCTCCTCGGCTGGGCCCTTGTCGCGCATCACGTCAATCTCGTCGCCGGGCTTAAACTTCGGCTTGCCCTCGTGATCGAGCACTTCCGCCAACGGGAGCATCCCTTCCGACTTTGCGCCGATATCCACGACCACGTGGGTACTGGTCAGCTTCAGCACAGTGCCCTTGATGACACGATCTTCACTCACCGCCTCTTCCGCTTCGGTCGTGAAACTCTCCAGCACGGAGGCGAAATCTTCGCTCGCTAATGCCTTGTCGTTCGCGGCGGCGGCCGCATGCATCTCGGCGGAATTGTCGGTGGAGGCGGCAGCCTGATTCTGCTCGGGCTGGTGCTGCTGCTCTGTCGTCGGTTCGGCTTCAGTTGCGACAGTGGAGTTGGATTCGGAGTTGTGGGCGGTGGTCTCGTCGAACAAGGTTAAGCCTCTCTGATGACGGGATGCGGGACCTGCTCTGCGGACTGCTGGATGAGTCGTTTGGTTGTGGTGGGCCCACCCTGGCGAGTGAGCTTGGACAATCCCAGCTGTCGGACGTTTTAACAGAGAACCCGCGTCCAATGGGAACTCTTCGACTATAGCAATGGCCCGCGAACAGTGTCAAACGCAATTCGCGAATGTTACTGCCAGGTTTCAATCGCCGTGCCACAAATGCGCAGGGTTGAGCGTGGGCGGGCACCCAGCCATGAGCGCTCAGCATGCAGCCAGACGGGCGCAGGAGAGTTTGGCCGAGGACTGAATGCGGCTTCGGTGCAAGTTTCTTCCCGCGCCGCCATCTGCTAGTCTGCCCTCTTATGGATTATCTCTGGACCCCGTGGCGCTACGCCTACGTATCCGGCACCGAAAAGACCGCCGGCTGTGTCTTCTGCGATGCGCCGAAAGAGGACGATGCCAAGATGTTCATCGTGCATCGCGGCCAGCACTGTTACGTCATCCTGAACGCCTACCCGTACACCCCCGGCCATGTGATGATCGTCCCCTACGCGCATCTCGACGAATTGCAAAAACTACCAACCGAAGGGGCCAACGAGATGATCGCGCTCTCCCAACAAATGGAGTCCCTGCTTCGCGAGCTTTACCACCCGGACGGTATCAATCTGGGCATGAATATCGGCAAGGCGGCCGGCGCAGGCATCGCTGGACACATTCACATGCACGTCCTACCGCGCTGGGTCGCAGACGCGAACTTCCTGTCGGTCATCGGGGAGACGCGGATTCTGCCGGAGACGCTGGACGTGACGTGGAAAAGGATGAAGGCGGCGATCGAAAAGTAATCCTGCTCGAACCCGGTAGGGACAGCCGCCTCGGCCATCCGGCGAGAGCTAAGCGCAGCCGCACCGTACCTAAACTCCAGCGGATTGAAGCAGCGCCACTAAGCGTCACTACTGCGGCGCCGGAGGCGAAGGGATCATGTGGGATGCGGCCAACGAGCCCATCTTTATGACGCCGCGTTTCGGCGCCTCGCTGCGCTCGACTGGGCAGCCGAGGCGGCCGTCCCTACCCGATGTGTCTCTCAACCCGCTAGCTCCTTCATTCCTTTCTCGTCGATCACTGCAACTCCCAGTTCCTTCGCCTTATCCAGCTTCGACCCCGCGTCCGCGCCGGCCACCACGTAGTCCGTCTTCTTGCTGACCGAGCCTGAGACGCGCCCGCCCGCCTCCTCAATCATCTTCTTCGCCTCCTCCCGCGTATATTTCGCTAAGGTGCCGGTTAGAACGAAAGTCTTCCCTGCAAGTTTCGTACCCCGCTCCTTCTTCGCGCCCTTGAACACCAGGCCGGCTTCGCCCAAGCGCTCGACCAGCGTGCGGTTCGCCGCGATGCTGAAGAACTCCGCGATGCTCTCGGCGATGCGCGGCCCGACTTCATTCACATTCTGCAACTCTTCGATCCCCGCGCTTGCGAGCGCCTCCATCGATCCAAAATGTTCTGCCAGAAACTGCGCGGTGCGCGCCCCGACAAAGCGGATGCCGAGTCCGTAGATCACGCGCTCCAGCGGCAACTCTTTCGATTTCTTTATCTCCTCGAGAATGTTTTCCGCCGACTTGTCGCCCATTCGTTCCAGGCTCAGCAGGTCGTCCTTTGTCAGCTTATAAATATCAGCAACATTTCTCACCAGCCCGCGCTCGGTCAGTTGCGTGACCAGCGCGTCGCCCATGCCGTCGATATTCATTACCCCTCGCGACGCAAAGTGCAAAATCGTCTCCCGCAGTTTCGCCGGGCAGTTGGCATTGACGCAGCGATAATCGACCTCGCCCTCGGTACGAACTACCTTCGTGCCGCACACCGGGCAGTTTTCCGGCATCACGAACTCCCGCGTCCCGCGCGGATGATCCCGATCGGCATCCACCACTTTCGCAATCTTGGGGATCACATCGCCGCCGCGCTCGACCTGCACCCAGTCGCCGATCTTCACGCCCAGGCGCTCGATCTCATCCATGTTGTGCAGCGTAGCGTTACGAACGGTCGTTCCCCCAATCAAAACCGGCGCGAGCATCGCCACCGGTGTGAGTTTTCCCGTACGCCCGACCTGCACGCGAATATCTTCCAGCTTCGTAATTCCAGCCCGCGCAGCGTATTTATAAGCAATCGCCCACCGTGGAGCCTTTCCGGTGAAACCGAGTTCGTCCTGCAAGGCCATGCGGTCGACCTTCACAACGATGCCATCGATTTCGTAAGGCAGCGATTCTCGTTTTCCCTCCCATTCCTGGATAAACGCCCAGACCTCATCCATCGAGTGCACTAGCTTCCGCGCCTGGTTGACTTTGAACTTCGCCGCCTCGAGCGCATCCAGCGTCTTCGAATGGCGATCGAAATAACTTCGGCCATCGACCAGCAGCATGTAAGAAAAATAGTCCAGGCGCCGCTCCGCCGTCACTCTCGATTCCAGTTGCCGCACCGTGCCTGCCGTCGCATTGCGCGGATTGGCAAATAGAGACAGCCCTTTGGCCTGGCGCTCTTCATTCATTTTTTTGAACGACGAAAGTGGCATCAGCAACTCTCCGCGAACTTCGAAATCCGCGGGAATCCCGGCCTTCTTCAACGTATCCTTGGGGATCGACAATGGCACCGAGCGCACCGTGCGGATGTTGAGCGTGACATCTTCTCCGATCGATCCATCGCCGCGCGTCACCCCCCGCGCCAGCCGCCCGTCTTGATACAGCAGGGCTAGCGACATGCCGTCGAGCTTCAGTTCGCAGACGTAATCCACTTCGCTGCGCCCGCTGAGTTCATGCACCCGGCGTTCCCAATCGCGCAGTTCTTCTTCGTTGTAAGTGTTGTCGAGCGACAACATCGGCGTGGAGTGCCGCACCTTGACGAATCCCTCGCGCGGCTTCCCGCCCACGCGCTGCGTAGGCGAATCGGGCGTCACTAGTGCGGGATGCTGGCTCTCCCGATCCTTCAACTGCTGCATCAGCGTGTCGAATTCCGCGTCGCTGATCTCGGGATTGTCGAGAACGTGATAGAGATATTCGTGGTGCCGAATCTTCTCGCGCAGCGCCTCAATCTTTTTTTCCAAGTCTTTCGCGGCAGGCATCGGAAAAGATTATAGGCAAAACAAATCCCGTAGGGACAGCTCGGCTGCCCCCACGGGGGTAGAGGTAAGGTTTTTTAGACCAGATCATCGACCTTAAGGGCCGCCGCGCCACCCTTCCACGACGCTTCAAACTGTTTCTGCACGAATCCGGCATCGTAGTCGCGTTTCTGCAGCAGCAGAGCCTGACGCAGTCCCCACAGCGAACGCGGATTCCGCGGATTGCGGTCGAGGTCCTGGCGGAATATTTTCTCCGCGCCCGTCGCATCCCCACTCACGAGCAGCGCTCCGCCCAATGACTCCCGCACGGGGAAGAACCAGTCGGGGGGTTCGCCGTATTTGAGCGTGTCCTGGATGGCGACAGCTTCCCCCAGTTGGGCGATCGCTCCATGGGTGTCCTTCTTCGCCATGGCAATCTTCGCCCCCAGGACGTCCTTCGCGATTTCCAGGATGTCTTTCGTCTTATTGTTGATGGGCGCATTGAAGACTTCGTCAGCGGGAGTTTCCGCCTGGGCGTCGGAAACAATCTTGTACTCCGCCTCAGCGTCGCTCACTTTGCCCGTGGCAGCCAGCGCCAGCCCGCGCGAGAAATGCCAGAAGACAGTGGTAACCTTCATCGCCGGATCCGGCACCGGCATGTGCAGAATCTCGTTCCAATGATGAAAGCGAACCTCCACCGCCATGGGAATGGTCATGAAACCTTCCAGCGGCGGCATTTCCTTTAGGTGCGGCGCCACGTTCGCGGCCAGCAGGTCCGCATTCTTCCGCGCCTCCGCGTAACGTCCGTTCATGGCACCGCACATCGCGACGAAATGCAGATTGTGGCTGTAATACATCATCGGGTAGATACCCTGCTCGCCCGTCGTTTTGAGGTAAGTGCGGTCTACTTCTGCGGCCTGCTCGTTTGTCTTGACCGCGGCCTCGTAATCGCCAGTGCGAATGTAGATGTGCGCCGGCATGTGCACGATGTGTCCCGCGCCGGGTGCAAGCGCGGCCAGTTTGTTGGCTGCAGCCAGAGCGCGCTCAGGATTGTTCGAGGCCTCGACCGCATGGATGTAATAGTGGATCGCGCCCAGATGGTTGGGGTCGCGCTTCATGACCGATTCGAGCGTCGCTACGATTTCCTCGGTCCCGGCCTCGGGCGAGCCATCCTGATGCCACAATCCCCAGGGATGAAGATTCATCCCCGACTCGGCAAAAAGCGTGGCCGCGTCCGGGTCATCGGGAAATTCGGCAGAAACTTGCCGCATGGCGTCGTGATAATCCTCGGCCGCTTTTTCGAGATCTGAATTCGGATCGCCCAGGAACCGCTTGGCCATCGCTTGGATATAGGCCCGCTCGCTTTGCGAGGCCCCGGCCGACAAATCTACTGCCTTCCGCACCGCATCATGTGCGCGCTTGTAACGTTCTGGGTCCGCCGGATCGTTATAGTTCGGTCCCACGGCCTCGGCGACGCCCCAGTAGGCCATCGCCAGTTTGGAATCGAGTTCCGCGGCTTGCTGAAATGATCGTGCCGCCTCGGCATGGTTGAAGGCATAAATAAAACGCAGCCCCTGATCAAAGAACTGCTGGGCCTCAGGATTGTCCGTGGAAACAGGGTGATGGAGATCGCCCAGACCGGTAACCAGCCTGAGCGGGTGGGGCTGCGCATTGTGGGCATGATCTTGCGCTGTCACGCCCCAGCACATTACGGCAGCACATAGCACTTGCGCCAGAATTTTCATCTGGTCAACCCTCCTGAATTCAGTTTTGGAATTCGAGCCCCAAACTCAGAGAAACAGTCAGAAAAGACGCCCCATACAAGTGCAGCAAGATTATGCCAATCGGAACACCTTGCCAAGTGATATTCGTGAACGGACTGTGGCGAACGTCTCAGGTACAATCCAGCTTCGACCACGCTATGCGCAAGGCCGCGTTGCTTTACAATCCGGAATCCGGTGGTAGCAAGCAACGCCAGCGGGAATTGGAATCCGCGCTTACGCTGCTCCGAAGCGGAGGTATCGAAGCGGATCTGATTCCCACCCAGTCACCCCACCACGCTGTCGAAGAAACCCGCCGCGCCGTCGAGGCTGGTTGCGATACTATCTTTGCCGGCGGTGGCGACGGCACCATCCATAATATTGTTCAAGTCCTGGCGAATTCTTCCACCGCGCTGGCAATTCTGCCCATGGGCACGGCCAATGCTCTCGCGCATGATATCCGCCTTCCGCTCAAAGTGGTGGCAGCGGCCAAGGCCAGCTTGCACTCCACACCCCGTCGCATTGCTCTCGGTCGGCTGACCTGTGCCGATCTGCATGGCAGTCCCGTCACTCGTTATTTTGTAATCGCGGCCGGCGTGGGAGTCGATGCGCACCTCTTCTACAAGCTCCATACCGGGACCAAGCAGCGCATGGGCATGGCCGCCTACTACGCCAAAGCCTGGCATTTATGGTGGAGCTATCCCATGACGCGCTTCGCGATTGAATACTTGGAGGCTGGTTCCGACGCTCCCCATTCTGCCGACGTCACTGAACTGATGGCGGTCCGCATTCGCAACTTCGGAGGAGTCCTGCAGGAACTGGTCCCGGGAGCCTCTCTCGACCGCAATGACGTGCGCCTGGTGTTCTGCCGCACCGCCAGCCGCGCCGCCTATCTCGCCTACGTGACTTGCAGGGTGCTGCGCCTTCCGTTGACCGTCCCCGGTATTGACCTCTTCCACAGCACCAGAGTCTCTTGCCGGTACCCATCGCCGTCCAGTGCTTCGCCACCGCAGCCTAAGATCTACGTTGAAGCCGACGGCGAACTCCTGGGCACGCTCCCCGCTGAAATCACGGTTGTGCCAGACGCTCTAACCCTGCTAGCCCCGCCGCGCTGATCCTTGCTCAACGGGTCCTTCTCAAGTAGCGCATTTCTGCGCGTCAGAATAGAATCCTGCAAATCCCTTGGAACCCATCACTCACCTCCTGACCGGCGCCTGCATGGGACGCTCCGGACTCAACCGCAAGACTGCGCTGGCCACACTCACGCTCACGCTTGCCGCCGAAGCTCCCGACCTCGACGTGATCGCTGGCATCGTTCGCGGCCCAGCGTTCGGCTTCGCCCACCATCGCGGGTTCACGCACTCGTTCCTCGGCGTTCTGCTGGACGCCCTGGTCGTGCTCGGATTCGTGTATCTGGTCTGGCGCCTTCGCCGACGAAAGCTCAGCGATCCGAACTTGCCTCCGCGCTGGGGCCTGCTCTACCTCTACGCCTGCCTCGCCGGACTCAGTCACATCCTGCTCGACTTCACCAACAACTACGGCGTGCGTCCTTTCTGGCCGTTTTCCGAGAAATGGTATTCGTGGGACATCGTTTTCATTTTCGAACCGGTTATGTTCGCGTTCCTGGTCCTGGGGCTGATCGTCCCATCGATTTTCGGTCTCATAGACAAGGAAATCGGCGCCCGCCGCCGCAGTCCTCAGGGACGAGTCGCGGCTACGCTCGCCCTGTCCGGAGTCGTTCTGCTGTGGGGCCTGCGCGACTATGAACACCGCCGCGCCGTCAACGCCCTGGAAGCCCGCACCTACAACGGAGTCGACCCCCTGCGAACCTCCGCCTATCCCAAGTGGATCGATCCATTCCACTGGTACGGCGTTGTGGAGACGCCCGCATTCTTTGCCCTTGGCTCGGTCGATTCTCTTATTCCCGAAGTCGATCCCGAAGGTCGCCTCGAAATCCGCTACAAACCGGAAGAGACTCCCGTTACCCTTGCTGCCAAGAATTCCTACATCGGACGCGTCTTTCTGGATTGGGCGCAATATCCCATCACAGAAACTGAGTCCCTCCAGCCTCCGCAGCGAGGTTTCCTCGTCGTTTTCCAGGATCTGCGCTTTTCTGGGATTACCATTGCCGGACGCACGAGCAGCCGCGCGTTGAGCAAAGCCGTGAAGATTGACCGGGACCTGAATGTCGTTGGAGATGTCTACGAAACTAAAAAAGGTCAGGTTGTGGTCCCGGAACCCGGCCAGCGTCGCCAACCCCGGTGACCGGCCGTAATATCGAACCGTCTCTCAACCCGCGGCCCACCTCCCGAAAAACATAAGCGCATTTGCCGCATCCTCTCTCTTGACGCCAGCCTCGACAGCGCCCAGAATAGAATGTCGTTTGAGGTGATCCATGCTGGCATACGTATTCATTCTCTTCGCTGTCGCGGTCCGCTTTCTGCCTCATCCCATGGCTTTTACTCCGGTGGGCGCGGCTCTTCTCTTCTTCGGCGCGCGCGGACCCCGCCGCCAGCTTTGGATCCCGCTGGTGTTGCTCGCGGCGTCCGACGTAATCCTTACCACCATGATCTATCGCTATCCCGTCAGCTGGGATCAGTTCGTCACCTGGGCGTGGTATGCCGGGATGCTGTGGCTGGGCACCAGCCTCAAGCAAAACGCGGGAGCAATGCGGATTCTCGGCTCCGCGCTGGCCGGTTCAGTGTCATTTTTTCTGCTGAGTAACTTCGCGGTTTGGGCTGCCTGGGACATGTACCCAAGGACCGCCGCCGGGTTGCTGACCTGCTACGGTGCGGGCATTCCATTTTTCCGCCACGCCGTCGCCGGAGACCTGCTCTTCACCGCAGCCATGTTTGCTGTTCCGGTCCTAGTCCACGCCGTCTCCGGATGGCGGCACAAGTCCCCTGACCACACCGCCGCCGCGTGACCTTCGCGAGTCCACGAGGTTGCCAATCCAGCGGGCTCCCGACGCGTCCAATTGTTTGGAATCGACGGCTTGGCCGGATGAAGTTTTGCGGTTTTCAATTTCCGCACGTCCAATATTAGGCAATTTTAAGCACTATCCGGCAGATTAGAATCGATGCGACCGCGTGGCTTCCCCTAGAGCCCGAGCGGTCTTCGGGTATTCCTGAGAATGGGGGCCTGTTAGACTTAATCTCGGGCCGAGCTAAATCCAAGAGTCAATACCCAAAATCCAAGACCTGATCCATGAATATTGCTGAAGCCATTCGAATCGCACTGCGGTCGCTCTGGGCCAACAAGCTGCGTTCCGTGCTGACGCTCTTGGGCGTAGTAATCGGAATCGCTGCGGTGATCGCTGTGGTGACATTCGTTTCCGGAATTCAGGATTACGTGGCGAAGAAGATTTTCAACCTTGGCGCGGATGTCTTCATCATCGGCAAGACGTCGCCGGTCGAGACCAATGTTGAGCATTTCCTGGCGGCCGAGAAACGCAAGAATCTGGTGCTTGAAGACTACGAAGCCGTGCTCGAAGCCTGCCGTCACTGCGAATATGTGGGTGCGCTGATGCGCGGCAGCGGCAAGGTAAAGCACAACGAGCAATCGATCAGCGACACGACCATTCAGGGCATCACGCCTTCGGTGGCGTCGATTCTCGACACCGATTTGACCTACGGGCGCATGCTGAACGATACCGATCTGAACAACCATTCGCAGGTGGCGGTTGTGGGCACCGACATTGTGGAACATCTGCTCGGGGGCGCCGACCCGCTGGGCCAGGAAATTCGCGTGGATGGTTGGACCTACCAGGTCATTGGCGTCGGCAAAAAAAAAGGTAAGACTCTGGGTCAAAGCGCGGACAACTATGTGCTGATCCCCGTCACTGTTTATCTGAAACAATACGGATCGCACCACAACAGTATTGGGATCTGGGGCAAGGCCACGGCAACTGGTGCTCCGCTGAATCAAGCCATCGACGAAGCGCGGGTGGCGCTGCGGGCTCACCGGCACGACCGTCCCGGCGAAGAGGACAGTTTCGAAATTGAGACGAATGCCAGCTTGCTCTCCATCTGGTCTGGACTGAGCAGCACCTTTTTTATGGCGACAATTGGGATTGCGGCGGTGTCCCTGGTGGTGGGCGGCATCGTGATCATGAACATTATGTTGGTCTCGGTGACGGAGCGCACCCGCGAAATCGGCATCCGCAAGGCGCTGGGGGCCCGGCGGGACGACGTGTTGCTCCAGTTCCTGATCGAGGCAGTCATTCTGGCGTTGATCGGTGGCGTGCTGGGAGTGTTGTCTGGTGTGACGGTCGCTGAAATCGTGACCCTCATTATCGGCATGCCTTCCTCCATCAAGTTGTGGGCGGTGGCGGCGGGATTGTTGGTGGCGGCCAGTGTAGGAGTGTTTTTTGGAGTTTATCCCGCCCGCAAAGCCGCGCGGCTGGATCCGATTGTGGCGTTGCGGTTTGAAATGTAGACGGCTTCCCGATCTCGGCGTTCGGCTTCCGGAAGCCGGCGGGCGAGAGCTGGAAGCGTGAAGCCAGAGCTTTATGATTCGTAAAGACGAATTCGGCGAAATCTTTCGCATGGCAGCGGAGACGATCCGCAGCAACAAGCTGCGTTCGGCGCTCACGGTGTTGGGCATCGTGATTGGAGTTGCTGTCGTCATTGGCGTGTCCTCGATCGGGCGCGGCCTGGATGAAAATGTCCGCGACATCGTCAGCAGCATCGGCTCCGACGTGATCTTTGCGTTCCACCTGGAGCCCTTCACTTTTGGCCGGCCCACGGAGGAAATGCGGACACGCAAGGAACTTACCTACGATGACGCCGTGGCCATGCGCGACCTGCCCCACGTGAAGGCGGTAACCGCCGGCATTCGGTATGTCCGGCCGGAGTTGGGCATCGGAACCTTCGCGGTGAAGTACGGCGACCGGAAGTCGAAGAACACGATTCTCGAAGGCGATCAGGCCGCCGCCAAGGAAGTGTTCGACTTGCTGATCGCCTCGGGCCGGTGGTTCAGTGAAGTGGACGAGGAGCACCGCTCGAACGTGGTCTTGCTGTGTGCCGATACCACCGAAGAATTATTTGGCAGCCAAAGTCCTCTGGGCAAGGAAGTCAACATTGAAGGGCAGTTGTTTACGGTGATTGGAACGGTGCAACGGGTGAAGTCGGTCTTTGGCGGAGGCAAGAATCCGGACGATAATAAAGTTATCTTTCCGCTGAGCACGCTGCGCAAGCTTCACCCCGAACTCAAGCAGCACTGGATCAGCGTCAAGGCCACATCTCACGACGATGTTCCGAAGGCCATCGACGAGATTCGCGAGTTGCTGCGGCGACGCCGCAAGGTTCCTGTCGACAAACCCGACAACTTTGCGGTCTTCACTTCCGATTCGATCTCGGACGCGTGGAACCAGATCACCGGCGCGCTGTTTGTCGGCATGTTCGCCATTTCCAGCGTCGCGCTGATTGTTGGTGGCGTAGGAGTCATGAACGTCATGCTGGTAAGCGTGACCGAACGCACTCGAGAGATCGGTGTGCGTAAAGCGATTGGGGCGCGCAAGCGCGATATTCTTTTGCAGTTCACGCTGGAGGCCATCATGTTAACCGCGGTCGGCGGTGTGATTGGCGTGACCGCGGGCGCGCTCGTGGTCTGGGTGATTCCAGTGTTGTGGCCTTCGTTGCCCGCTCGCATGTCGGTGTTCTGGACCACATTCGGCTTCAGCGCCGCCGCCGGAGTGGGGCTGGTCTTCGGGATCTATCCGGCCTGGAAAGCGGCGAACCTGGATCCGATCGAGTCATTACGCTACGAATAGACTGGCGTGCGCTGCGCATGATTCACTACACCGTCAGAATTTTTCAGCTGCTGGGGATTCTCGGTTGCCTTTCCAGTTCGATCTACTATTTGCTCTGTCTGTGGAGCACAGCGGCATTCTTACGTGGGCGGCGGGCGGACAGGAGTGTCCGCCCCACGCAAGCTCTGCCGCCGGTTTCCATCCTTAAGCCGCTGAAGGGAACGGACCCCGAGATCTATGAAAGCTTTCGCAGCCATTGTCTGCAGGACTATGCCGAGTATGAAATTATTTTTGGCGTGAGCGATCCGCTGGATCCGGCTGTAGCCAGCGTACAGCGCTTGCAACGGGAATTTCCCGAGCGTGCGATTCAGTTGGTCGTCTCCCCGGATAAACTCGGCGCCAATGTGAAGGTCAGCAATCTGGCGCAGATGTTGCCAGCCACTCGTTATCAGTATTTGCTGGTCAACGACAGCGACATTCACGTCGAGCGTGATTATCTTCGTCGCGTCATCGCGCCTCTGCTAGATGAACATCAGCGCGTGGGAATGGTGACGTGCCTCTACCGCGGGATCGCGGCTTCTACCTTCGGCTCGCAATTGGAATCCCTCGGCATCAGCACGGATTTCTGCGCCAGCGTATTGGCGGCGAGTCAACTGGAGCGCGGACTTCGGTTCGGACTCGGCTCGACACTCGCATTCAGGCGAACTGACCTGGAGAAAATTGGGGGATTCCGATCCATTGTCGACTTTCTCGCCGACGACTACGAACTCGGCCGACGGATCGCCAACCTTGGCTTGCGGGTTGTGCTTTCCGACGTGGTCGTCGAAACCCATCTTCCGGCTTATGATCTGGGTGGATTCCTGGCTCACCAATTACGTTGGGCCCGCGGCGTACGAGACTCACGAACCGGCGGTTACATTGGACTGATTTCCACTTACGGCATAATGTGGGCGCTGGTTGTCCTGATCGCTGGTCGCGCCGCGCCCTGGGCGGTGGCGCTCGCCTGGGCGACCGCGCTATTGCGATTCGCGGTGGCCCTGGTCGTGGGTAAGTCCGTGCTTCAAGACCGGGGCCTGCCGCAACACTTGTGGCTCTTACCCATTCGGGATCTAGTCGCAGTCGCAATCTGGATTGCGAGTTTCGCGGGGCATACGGTGACCTGGCGTGGCGATCGATTCGAACTGAAGAATGGCCGGCTGATCCGCATGGCACCGCGTTAGTTGTTTCTCAGGACTTCGCTACTTGTCCGGTTGAGGAGTCAGTTCGAAGCGTCCATCGGAAAAGAGCCGGTAGCGCCGCCCTCGCCAGGAAATCGTGTTGCCAAAGAACCCCGCGACCCAGAAGCAAAAGCCCAACAAGTCTTCGATCGGCAAAAGCGGCCAGTTAATTTTTGCCCGCAAGACACAAGCGGAAACCGTGTAAGCCGCCACCGCGCGCACGATGATTGTAAGAGGCAAAACTGGCCACCATGCGGGCCATGCAGCGCAGACCAGCAGCGCGAGCGGCAGGGGCATGGTAAACAACTGTCCCACGTATCCGGCAGGACGCGAGCGCCGCGTACTGCGAGCCCAGCGCAACCGATGCTCCACATTCTGCTGCAAGGTCGCGCTGCCGATATGGTGTTCGACCACATACGACGACAGAATTACGCCGTGTCCAGCCTCAGCCGCGAACTTGCCCAGGACAAAATCTTCCGCCAGATAATCCTTCAACCGTTGGAAGCCTCCGATCGATTGCAGCACCGTGCGCCGGGCGGCAACCGTCGGGCCTACGGCGAAGCGCATGCCTTCAAGCATCCTCGCGACCAAAGCGCTTCCCCAAAAATCGGTGTTCATGCCGGTGGCTTCCAGGCGAGACCAGAAACTTGCTCCGGGAACGGCGCGGTACGGGCAGGTCGCCACCCCGAGGTGAGCGTCCTGAAATTCAGCCGCCACGGTGCGCAGAAGATCTGGAGTCACACGAATGTCGCTGTCACTCATCACCAGCAAGTCGTTGTTCGCAGCGGCCAGCATGCGTTCAAGGCTGAACACCTTGGCGTTGGGGTACGGAGGCTCTTCGGTGATCACCAATCGCGACGGAACTTTCGGATACTCCTGCTGCAGCCGAGCCACGACCTCGGCAGCGGGATCATCTTCCCGTCGAACCGCCAACAGAATCTCAAACACCGGATAGTCCTGTTGAAAAAATGTCCGTAGATTTGATTCGAGGTCCAGGTCCAAGCCGGCAAGGGGTTTCAGGATGCTGATCGGCGCGGTGGTGAACCGGAGCGCCGGCCGCACAGCCAAGTAGCGCAATGCTGCCACGACCTGCAGCAGCGAATAAACGAGGGCTCCGCAGAGGGTGAGGAGCAAAATGTCCGCTAGAATCTTGCCGGAGCGTACATCGAAAAAAAGGAGGGATAGCGCACTGCTTGCGCCTGGGAGCATTGGGGCAATCAAGACCAAGGCACTGATTATACCTAGAGGTTGTGCAGAAGCTCTGCCGGAGTGGAGTTGTAGCTTAAAGCGAAGCGAATCGAATCTTGAGGGAACGTTGTTTCAAAGGATAAGGCTACTGCAAGAAATTTGTTTCAAGATCGAGCACTTTGTGGCCGAACCGGGTCCCGCCGGCATATCCGGGAGACGAACAGGAGCTTCGTATCCGGCCGTCGTGCGCTGAGCTCCTTGGCCAACTGGCCACCCCCTCAGATTCGGCAGGACGTTTCCATGCGAAGGTGACCACCTTGCGGTATGGCGTCCCGCGCGTGGCAGCCAGGTTCATCAGCATGGTCGAGGTCTGCGGCGAACAGGCTGCGGGTATCTTTACAATCAGATAAAAGGACTCCTCCGTGTTGCCCAGCAGCAACAGATCCAGCGGGCTGGGTGACAAAACGGGTTTTGCAGCGCTCGCCACAAAAATTTCCCGTCACTGGTTACGATCAGTGTGTCGAGGTGCTCACGTCGCCTCGCGCCGGACTTTCTGGCGAAACGGCGCGCAGGAGTTCCCAAATTGGCAAGGTGTTCAAATACGGACAGATTTGCCATGGGGAAAAGCAACACGGTGTGGTTCTGGACGTTTTCCCCGGTCTACCGAGTACCCGGCCTGCGTGTTAACTAATTCACAATTGCTTCGTCTAACTCTTCGAGCTCCGCTGAGCCTTGGTCCGTTTTGAACGACCGAGGAAAGAAAGACCGAGGAACGCGGGGGCAGGCTCTTGCGTAGAGAATGCGTGGGAGGGTAGTCGGAGGCATCGCGCTCGTCCAGAGATGCTTCTAACCAACCGTGCGAGCAAACCGGCTCTGGGGGTGGGGAACCGGATGGGGCTGTCAGGAACGCGTGTCTAACATTTGGGGGATGTATGGAAAACGGGCAGAAGGCAAACGGCTCGATGCGGCCAGTAGAAAGGTATGATATGGGCCACGTGCAGGAAGTGATTCGACAGGCCGATGGGGAACTGCGTCAGCTGTTGCAACAGCGCGCCGAAATCATGAAGCGCATTGGGACCGTCAAGCAGACGATTTCGGGCCTGGCAAACCTTTTTGGCGACGAGCTTTTGAGCGAAGAACTAATGGAACTGGTCGACCGCAAAAATAGTGGCCGCCAGCCGGGGTTCACCAAGGCTTGCCGAATGATCCTCATGGAGGGCGGGCGACCCATGAATGCGCACGACATTTGCGATTATTTCCAGCAGAAAATGCCCGCGTTGCTGGCACGCCACAAGGATCCGACGGCGTCCGTCACGACCGTCCTCAATCGATTGGTGGAGTATGGGGAGGCCCAGGCGGTGGTTTCGAACGGCCGGCGCGCCTGGCTTTGGATTGCAGAAGAGCCCGCTGAGGTTCCGCGGATACACGAGGAGCCACGCCTGGTCGCAAATGCAGGTTAGTTCCGCAGACTTTGGTTGCAACAGTTCAGACCAGAGCCGTTTGCAGGACTGCTGAGTTGCTTTCTATGCAGAGCCGCTCTATCCAGGCGGCAGGAGCATTCCTTTTTCCAGATGTCGCGTCACGTGTGCATAGGACGCTGCGTGCGGATCGTGCGTTACCATAACGATCGTCTTCTGGAAATCCTCATTCAGCCTTTTCAGAATTTCTAACACTTCCGTCGCGGAGTGACTGTCCAGATCGCCTGTAGGCTCGTCTGCCAGCAGTAAAGTTGGGTCGCTCACGATCGCCCGCGCAATGGCCACACGCTGCTCTTGTCCACCGGAAAGCTGCTTGGGCAAGTGGCCAACGCGATCCTCCAGTCCCACCAGTTTGAGCGCGGTCATAACGTGATCGCGGCGTTGCTGTGAAGTTAGCTTGGTAAGCAGCAGCGGCAATTCCACATTCTCAAACGCGGTGAGCACCGGTATCAGGTTGAAAGTCTGAAAGACGTAGCCGATGTGCTCGTTGCGCCAGCGGGCGATTTGGGAGTCGTTGAAGCGAAAAATATCCTGCCCCTGCACCAGCAGTTCGCCGCTGGTGGGCCGGTCGATTGCCGCAATCATATTCAGCAGCGTCGTCTTGCCCGACCCGGACGGGCCCATCAGAGCGAGAAATTCGCCCTTGGCAATGTCGATCGATACGTCATCGAGCGCCGTTACCTGAAAGGCGTCGCGCTTGAAAATCTTGCTGACGCTGCGAACCTGTACAACTTTAGTGCCTGTGGCAACGTTCGGTTGTGCGACTGTACTCATGATTGCCCCTTAATTTTGATTTTGTCTCCATCTTTCAACGTGGCCGGGGCTGTAGTGATCACGCTTTCGCCTCCAACCAGACCATCGACGAGCGCCCCGTCGCTGCGCTGCCCCACAACATGGATTTCGCGTGCGACTGCCTTTGAGTTATAGGCGATCAGAACAATCTTCTTGCCATCGCGATCGTGGATTGCGGTCGCGGGCACGTACACGCCCGCAGGTCCCTTCGCATTTGTCGGTGCATCGTTGGCCAGAAATTTCACGGTGGCGTTCATCTCCGGACGCAGTTGAACGTCGGGATACTTGCTGGGATTCAAAACCTGTACCTTCACCTGCACCGTGGCCTTTTGCCGGTTCGCTTCCGGCGAAATCTGCGCGACGACGCCATCATATTCCTTGTCGGGATATGCATCAGTCGTGACCTTCGCCCTCTGTGTAGGACCAAGACGGGCGAAGTCCGCCTGCGCGATATCGAGCTCAACCTGCAGATCATTCAAATCCGCCAAGGAAACCACCGAACCTTGGGGGCCGCCCGCGGCTGCGCTGGCGAACTGGGCCGTAATAAGCTCGCCTTTTTCTGCCGTACGGTCGAGAATCGTGCCCGTCACCGGCGCGCGGATTACCGTGGCATCCAGTTGCGACTTGGCATAATCAAGCTGCCCCTGTGCTTGCATGACCGCACCCTGGGCACGTGCGATCTCTTCCGCCCGGGGACCAATCTTCGAGAGTTGAAACGCCTTTTCCAGGGAATTCACGCGCTGCTGGTCGGAGTCGAACTTGGCTGTCGCATCGTCGAGCGCCTGCCGCGAGACTACGCCTCCGCTCGCCAGTTCCTTCGTGCGATCGAGAGTGAGCTTATCGTTCACCAGCGTAGCGCGGGTCTCATCCAGATTGTGCTGCGCCTGCTGAACTTCTTCTGGCCGCGATCCGTGCTGTAACTCGTCGAGATAAGCACGGGCATTTTCCAGCGCTCCCCGAGCCTGTTCGTATGTCGCGCGGAACTCCTGATCTTCCAGCCGAACCAGTTCCTGACCTTCCTTTACCTTGTCGCCCTTCTCCACTCCAATCCACAGAAGCCGGCCCGTGACCTTGGAATTCACGTTGATGGTGTGATGAGCCACGATGTAGCCGGTGGCCGAGAGCACGGTGCCGCCCGCATCGTTGCCGCTGGTTTCGGCGGTTGCGCGTACCACCTCAACTTCCGGTGCGTCCGAGGAGAACGCGCGATAGGCCAAAGCAATCAGGCCCAGCACGACCACCACCGCGATGCCCCCCACGATGTAACGTCGCGCCCAGGCCGGGGGCTCTCCGCCAGAGTCACCGCGCTGCGAACGGTCAATGCGCAGACTCTGCAAGTCTTCGTGTTTTGTATCAATCGCCATAAGGAGTATTACGTATCCGGCTTTCCCTAACTTTCGTTGTCGTCGTCCTTCAGTTCCGCAGCCGGCGGCTGTCCGGCGGACGTCCCCCGCCCGCCGCGAGTGTGAGACGCCCCTTCGGCAAGCTCAGGGCAGGCTCTCGCGACGGCGGCAAGATGTCAGCGCGACTCGTTCTCTAGCTGCGCAAAGCGCTCAGAATATTCTGCCGCGCTGCATGCCACGCCGGAGCCAGTCCGCCGACAAATCCCATAACCAAGGCGAACAGAATGGCGTACGCCGCCACCTGCCACGTGATGCGCAACGCAAACACGACTTCGCTGAACGTCACGGCATTGGACGTGCCTGTCTGCATTCCGTTAAATGGAAGCATCAGCAAAATTCCGGCCGCCGCACCCAGAAGCGCTAGCAGCAAAGATTCCAGCACAAAGGACGTCAAAATTGAAGGCCGGGAGAATCCGATCACCCGTAACGTCGCAATCTCGCGCCCACGATAGGCCACCGCCGCATACATTGTATTCATGGCCGCGAAAATCGAGCCGATTGCCATGATGACGGCCACCACGATTCCGATCACCTTAATGGGTGTACCCGAACTGGTCTGCTTGGCATAGTAATCGGTCTCCAGCATGCCTTCGAGCTTCAGCCGCTGGTCGTCGGTGACGCGATTCTTCAGTGCGTCGGCGGCAATGGGATCGGTCGCTCGCAGATACGCCGACGAAAACCCTCCCTGGCGATCGAAGTCCGACGCCATCTGGTTCACATCACTCCACACTTCCGATTCGTACGCCGAGCCCCCGGCGTCAAACACTCCCACCACTTTCCACGCTCCCTTGCCAAATTCCATCGTGTCGCCGATGTTGGCATGAGTGAAGCGGTCGCGAATCGACTTGCTCACTACAACCTCGCGTTGCCCCGTCTGAAACCAGCGTCCCTCCACCAGTTTCGCGCTGGGCCGCATTTCCAGGCCGTCGGGCATCATCCCGCGCACGGTTACGTTGACTTCGCCCGTGCCGTCTTTGCGCGGCAGGATGATTACTACGACCCATTCGCCCGAAGTCATCGGCTCACCGTGGCTGTCTTTCGCAATGCCGGGAAGAGTCTTCAAAGTGGGATAGAGCGAGGCGTCGAACCCGCCCGACAACTCCGCCTCCGATCCTTTGCGCAGCACCAGCACATTGAGCGGATTGCCGCTATTCACAAAGGCGCGATTCAATCCCGCCAGCAGCGCCATCAGAAAAATTGCCGTGGTGACGGTGAGCGCAATGCCCAGCGCGGTCATCAGCGTGAGCCCCTTGCGGAGTCTTAAATTGCGAACGTTATAACTGATCGGTATGGCCATAAGTAAACTCTATTCCCGGTAGCGCGCTACTCAGCCGATGTGGCGCAGCCCATCCACAATGTTTATGCGCGATGCACTATACGCCGGCAGATAGCCGCTGACGAAGCCCACGGTCGCGGCCACCGATACGGCAACCAGCATTGTAGGAACAGTGACCCGCATGCCCGCCGGAATTCCGATCGCGAGGGGAGAATGGGTTAACCACTGGATCGCCCCAGTCGCCGCCAAAACACCGAAAATTCCGCCCGCGACCGACAATGCGACCGCTTCCCCGACCAGCATTGCGAGCAGGCGCTGGCGGGTAAATCCCAGCGTCTTCAGCACGGCGACCTCCCGCGTGCGTCCCCGAATTGACATCGCCATGGTGTTGGCCGACACGAGCAGGATGGCAAAAACCACCGCTACGCAGATGCTGAGAATAAAGGCCTTAACATTACCTAAAGTCGCCACAAATGATAGTAAGAAGGCTTGCTGGCTTTCCGTCTTGGTGCGTTGCGGCGAGTTGCGGAACATTTGATCGATTGCCGCGGAGACTGGCGCCACGTCACTGGGCGAGGCTACCTGCGTGATATACCAGCCAGCCTGCCCCTTGAACCAACTCACCGACTCCTCCAAATACTTAGTGCTGAAGTATAACGACCGAGCCGGGGGATCGATTTTGTAGATCGCGCGGATGGTGAGCTCCGGCTTCACAGGAAAATACGGACTGTCCAGGGTGATGCGGTCGCCAATCTTCCATCCGTATTTCTTCATCAGTTCAACATCCACCATCGCCCCCGTGCGATCGCGTTGCCAGGCCAGGACCTGGTCCGGCGCGACAATCTTATCGGATGCGACTTTCGGATACTCGTCAGGGTCGGTAGCAACCTGGGCGAAAGCGTTCGCCGAGCGGTCGTCTTTGTAATGGTTTCCGAAATAAGTCATCGGTACGACTGCCAGCACGCCGGGCACGCTGCGAATCTTGTCTCGGTAGTAGGCCGGAAGAAAAAACGCCAAAGACACCCGGTCGCGGGTAATAATGCGCCGGGCCGCGTCCGGAGTGCCCGGGTCAATGTAAAACGTGCGCCAGATCGACATCATCATCGTGAGCAAGAGCAACGAAAATCCAATGCTGACCATGGTCAGCAAGCTGCGCAGTTTGTTGCGGAATGTATTGCGCACGACAAAACTGCCCAGCGTCATACCTTCATCCGATGTGTCGTAATCCTTCGACAATGTTTACCCGCGAAGCGCTATACGAAGGCACGGCCGAACTCAACAGCCCAACCAGACCCGACGTCAGCAGGGCGGCGACCCAGATTCCGGGCGTCACTTGCATGGGGAAAAAGCTGACGAACTGCTTCGAATGGGTCAAGCCATAGACCATAAACCAGCCGAACCCAGCGCCGAGAAGGCCGCCAACGAGCGAGAGCGCCACCGCTTCGCTGACGAACAGCCCCAGCACGCCGCGTTTGGTGAAACCCAGAGTTTTCAGCACCGCCACTTCGCGGGTTCGCTCGCGAATCGACATCGCCATGGTATTGGCTGACACCAGCAGGGTAGCGAAAACTACGGCCGAGCAGATGCTCAGAATGAACGCTTTCACATTCCCCATCATGGCCACGAATTCCAGTCCGAACGCCTTCTCGCTCTCCGTCTTGGTGGGCTGAGGAGAGTTGCGGAACATATCATCCACGGTGCTGGCAATCTTGCTCACATCTGCGGGAGAGGCTGCCAAAATACTGAAAGTGCCCGCCTGCCCTTTGAAAAACGCCACCGCTTCTTCGACATATTTCGCATTGAAGTAAACCGACTTGTTGTCGGGGTTCGAATGAAAAATGCCACGTATATTCAACTCCAGATCGACGGGATAAATGTTCCCCTGTAACACGATCCGGTCGCCCAACTTCCACCCATACTTATTGGCCAGCGAATCGTTCACGATTACGCCCTGCCGGTCGCGCTGCCAGGCCTTCATTTCGTCTTCAGACAGTTGGAGATCGCGGAAGGTCTTGAAGAACTCATCCGGATCGGTGCCGAATTGCGCGAAGAAATTTTCCGGCTTTGCGTCCTTATAGATCCCGCCAAACCATGAGACCGGCACTACCGACACCACCCCGGGAATCGCCCGAATCTTTTCCCGGTAGAAGCCAGGCAGTGAGAAGGTGAGAGAAACGCGATGCCGCACGACCAAACGCTCCGCCGATTCGGCGCTGCCGTCGCTCAGGTAAAAAGCCCGCCAAATCGTCATCATCAGGGTGAGCAGGAGCAAAGAAAAAGCGATGCTCAACACCGTCAGAGTGCTGCGGCGTTTGTTGCGAAACGCGTTCTTCGTCACGAACCGGGTCAATGTCATCGGCTTACTCCAGAAAGGACCGGGAACGGGGCGCAGAAGGCAGGCACGTCCCAGCCCACCAAGGATAGACGAAGTACCCCGCGATCGACAACCGGGCCAGATTCGATTTGTGCCATGCCCAGAATGCTCATGTCCACCGAGCCAATTCTGCTCAGCATCCGTTTTGTTCGAGAGCGGTTCTCGTCAAGGTCGGTGCTTTTCAACTTCTATAGTTTCGTGCATCAATCGCGCCCACAAGTGGAGATCGTCATCAGGGCTGGATGACAAATGTCACCCCAGACTAGACACAACCATACAACCGCACAATCCTGCACAAAGTCACGCAGTATTTTGGCGAATGGAGGGACCAAGCGACCAAGCCATGCCGAGGGTGCGTATTCGCACTGTGGCTCACGCCGCCGACTGCCGTGAAAGCCAAACGAGCGCCTTAAGCGGCGATCCAGTGTCAACCCTCGGCACCCTCCGGCACCGTGTTCCACGCTTACCTTGGTAACTCGAAGGTTGGCACCGGCGGAGATATCCTAGCCATACGCATTCCATGGGTCTCCGCCCGTCGAGCATTGTCGGCGGCGCCGCCAAAGGCTCGAGATGGCGTGGAGCGGGAAAAAATAAATGCCTACGAAAATCGGCCACTTCGAAATCCTTAACGAACTGTCGAAATCGCCAACCAGCACGGTTTACAAGGCGAACGACCTTGAAAGCGGACAGACGATTGCCCTGAAGGCCATCCAGTTGCGCGCGTTCGGGGAGAACGCGCCTGCGCTTGAACAGGCTCTGCTGGCGGAGGCCGAGGCCACCAAGGTTTTGAGCAGTCCTAACATCACCAACGTGGTGGGAGCAGGTGAAATCGAAGGCCAATTCTGCGCGTCCATGGAATATGTACAGGGCAATAGCATTGCCACCATGCTGGCGCGCAAAGAGGGATTTTCGATTTGGGATCTTCTCGATATCGGACGGCAGTTGTGCAGCGGTTTCGAACACGCCAAGTCGCATAACATCGTCCATTACAGTCTGGAGCCCTCCAAGATCATGTGCGGTTGGGACGGTACGGTTAAGATCCTGGGGTTCGGCGTATCGAGCCTCGGTAACTTCATGCAGTACGTTCCAGAAGGAGTCCCGTCCATCCTGTATTACATGTCGCCGGAACAGGTTTCGGGCCAGTCGACCGATGCGCGCTCGAATTTGTTCAGCCTAGGCGCGATGTTCTACGAAATGGTGACCGAGCGGAAAGCATTTGATGGAGCGGATGCGCAATCTCTGCGACAGAGCATTCTGGAGGGAACGGCGGTTGCGCCGCTGCACGTTAATCCTAAAGTGCATCCGCTTTTGAGTGACCTTATTATGAAGGCGCTGGCGAAAGATCCGGCACAGCGCTACCAGAGCGGCAAGCAACTGCTCGACGACCTGGAGAACTGCAAAGAGGCGCGGCCGGCCGCGTCCAAAAAGGCAGAGGCACCAAAGGGACTTGCAAGTCCAATCAAAACGAATGTGGGGGCGCAATCAAAGTTTGCAACGCCCATCGCAGCCAAGCCCATCGAACAGAAAGTCGCCGAGCCGCCAGCGCCGAGTGGGCAAACGCGACTGGCCGCTTCAGCGAAACCGGCCTCGGTGCCGGTTACTCCCAAAGCAGCGGCGGCTGCCGCAGGAGTCGCCAATGGCATTGCGTCTTCACCGGGAATCCCCCAACCGGAGCGATCGAGTTCCCACGGGCAGCCGAACATCGATGCCGCAGAGACTTCGTCGGCGCACATGTCTGCGGCCGTCAGCGATGAGCCGCAGGTCGAAACCTCCGATAGGCAGGTTGCCGCAGATGCTCCGAAAATCGCAGTCGATCCTTTGATGGCCGAGGCGCGTCCACAGGGTAGCAGCGGCGTGAGCTTCTCCGAGATGACCGAACTGCCTCCGCTCAAGGAAGTCTATGTCGCGCCGCCGCCCGCACCGACGGCCTCTTCCGAGCCCGTGCAGTATGCCCCCCCGACGGCACCGGCGTTTACGGCGAACCGCAAGATCGAAGAAAAGCCCAAAGTACAGCCGCGCGAAGTTGCCCAGAAAGCAATCAAAGAGATCAAAAACGTTCCACCCAAGCTGATGCTCTATTCCCTTGCGGGTGCGTTCGCGCTGATTCTGGTCATCGGCATTGGCGTCAGCATCTACATTCACACGTTGAACAGCGATGACGATTCTGGTGCGGGAAGCCCCGCCACCGCGTCGCAATCTGCAGCGCAGCCCCAGGCCAGCCCGCCGCCGCGGACTGCTCCGACACAGATTCCCGCGGCGACCCAGCCCGCTGAGACCCAAGTTTCCCCAGATCAGCCGGCCGCGGCTTCGGAGCCCGAAACTCCGCAGGCGGAGCGGCGGAGTACGCCTTCCAAAGCGCGAAATGCACGAAAGAAAGCCGCCGTAGCAGCGGCGATCATTCCGGGACAGGTGGCCATTGATTCGATCCCTCAGGGCGCCCAGGTTCAGGTGGATGGCAGGACTGATCCGAGCTGGGTCACTCCCTTGTCTTTGACAAATCTTCAGCCCGGTCAGCATTCCATTAGCGTCAGCAAGGCGGGCTACACCACCGACTCACGCGCATTGAATGTAACCTCAGGAAACCGCGCGGCAACTGTCATTCACCTCGCGAAGTTGATGGCCACTCTGGTGGTGAAGAGCGATCCTCCAGGGGCCAACATTTATGTGGATGGCCGCGACGTGGGTACGAAAACGCCGGGACAAATCAACGTGGACAAAGGCCAGCACGTGGTGCTGGTTCGGATGTCGGGATACCTTGACGAAACCATGAATTCGCAGTTCGCGCTCGGACAAACTTTCAGCTTTTCTCCCACACTGCGTCCGCTCGGCAACGCCGACAGTCTCAAGACGGTTGGAAAGATGTCAAAGCTGTTCGGGGGAAAAGGGCAGGCAGGGCAGGGAATCGTGAGTATCCACACGCAGCCTAAGGGCGCCCAGATCGCCATCAA
>Ga0209420_1000286_pt1 | contig 29418 bp, 24 predicted proteins | sample BlaSpr_A8_OM1_O1_FD_187972 | JGI IMG/M metagenome (GOLD analysis project Ga0209420, IMG submission 187972) | Forest soil microbial communities from Thunder Bay, Ontario, Canada - Black Spruce, Ontario site 2_A8_OM1_O1 (SPAdes) (version 2) | ecosystem: Environmental > Terrestrial > Soil > Boreal...
CTTGTCCTGCCGCGGTATTTGTGTCAAGCTACTATAGCTAAAAATAATAACTAAAAGAAATGAATCGAAACCCCGGCAAAAAGGGGTAAATCCCAGCGTGTTGAGCGAAGAACGCCGACGAAAGATTTCCGAGCTAGTCCAGCGCGACGGCCGCGTGGTGGTCACCGACCTGGCCCGCCGCTTTTCCACTTCCCTTATTACCATCCGCAAAGACCTGGAACATCTGCACGAACAGGGACGCTTGCAGCGCGCTCACGGAGGCGCGCTCCCGGTTGACAATGCAGCGTTGCGCGACCCTTCGCTGCACGAGAAGGAGCGGCTGCACCGCAAGGAGAAACTGCGCATCGCCGAAGCGGCCGCGCGCCTCATAAAGCCGGGCCAGGTGATCATTTTCGATTCCGGGACCACCAGCACCGCCGTAGCCCGCGCTACGAAACATATCCGCGATTTGACGGTCATCACCAACGCAGTGAATATAGCAGCAGAACTCGCCGGAACTGGTATCGAAGTGATCCTGACCGGCGGCGTGCTGCGAAAAAATTCATTTTCGCTGGTGGGACCGCTGGCCGAGGATTCTCTCCGACATATAACCGCCGACCTTCTTTTCTTGGCGGTAGATGGATTCGATGTCAGCTACGGTCTAACCACACCCAATATTTTAGAAGCTAGGGTTAACCGCGTGATGATGGAAAGCGCCAAAGCAACTGTAGTGGTTTGTGATTCCAGCAAATTTGGGCGTCGCAGCCTTTCGCTCATTGCTCCCACATCCGCGGTGCATCACACCATCACGGATAAGAAGATTTCGTCGCGAGATTTGCGCGGCCTTCGCGAAGCCGGAATAAAAACCATCTTGGTTTAAACAACTTTTGGGAGGCTTGTTTGACCTTTTCTAGTTCAACCGAGGGTCTGCACACGATTGCCGAAATCCTGTCGGAGCCGCAGACCTGGAGGCAATGCCTGTCTGAACTCCTGGAGAACGGTCAACTTGTCAAGGTAAACGAAAAACTGAATAAGAATGTTGAATGGATTTTTGTCGGATGCGGTTCCAGTTTTTATCTCGCGCAGATTGCGGCATCTAGTTGGTCCATTTTGACGGGAAGTCCGGCGCGCGCCATCCCGGCATCGGAAATTTTGCTTTTTCCGGAGCTTTTTCCGGCTCCCTGCCAACCCGTGTTTATTTCTCGCTCCGGACGCACGTCGGAAATCGTCGAAGCCGCTCAGTACGCTGAAAGCGATCTTGGAATTCAGAGTTTGGCTATCACTTGCGGAATGGGAACTCCGATCGAGGAAATTTGCTCGCAGGTCGTCCGCCTTTCCTCGGCAGATGAGAAAAGCACGGTGATGACCCGCTCGTTCACCTCCATGCTATTAGCCTTGCAGGCGCTGGCAGCCGTGCGCGCGAGCAGCAAGAGTTTTCTGACTAGCTTGCAAGCGCTTCCCACACAAGTTGCGCTGCGACTGGATAGCATGCAAGGTACCGTTCGTTCCTTGGTCGACAAACAAACCTATGCCGATTATGTGTTCCTGGGACAAGGTCCCTTCTTTGGCGTGGCGCAAGAATCCATGTTGAAAGTGAAAGAAATGTCCTGTTCCTACGCGCAGGCGTTTCACACTCTGGAATTCCGGCACGGCCCCAAAGCGATTGTAAGTCCTGAAACTCTGCTGACGTTTTTTGTGAGCGAAAGCGGATTTGCTGATGAGATTTCGGTTCTACGGGAAATGAAGGAGCTGGGTGGCACAACGCTCGTGATTTCCAATTCGATTACCGCCGCCATCCGCGCTTCAGCAGATTATTCCATTGAATTGTCGCTGGACGTTCCGGAAGTAGCGCGAGCGGTAGCCGCGGTGATGGCCGGACAGTTCCTAGGTTTCTATACCGGGATGCGCAAAGGATTCAATCCCGACCGGCCGCGCAACTTGTCACGGGTGGTGATGCTGGACGGCAGGGATGGAGGTTCTCCTCGTGCCAGGACCTGATGTCTGCGTGGTGGGCGAGATCAATCCGGATTTAATTCTCTACGGCCTTCCGAAAGAAATAAAACCCGAACAGGAAACTTTAGTGCCGGGATTTCGCCTTACGTTGGGAAGTTCCTCGGCAATTTTTGCACATAACCTTGCCGTGCTTGGCACCCACGTAGGAATGGTTGCGAAAATTGGCGACGATCCATTCGGGAAGATGGCAGCCGGCTGGCTGGAAGCTGGTGGAGTGGATGTAACTCACGTCTCCGTCGCGAAAGCTACAGCGACAGGTCTTTCCGTAATCCTGACCCACCCGCATGAACGCTTCATTCTCACCTATCCCGGCACGATGTTTGAACTGAGCTACAGGGATCTCGATTTTGACTACATTCTGTCTGCTCGCCATCTGCACCTTTCTTCGTTTTTCCTGCACCGAGCCCTTCGGCCGCAAATCCCAGAATTATTTCGCCGCGCAAAAGCGCAGGGCCTTACGACTTCCCTGGACACCAACGACGATCCCGAAGACCGCTGGGGCGACGATTTGCAGCAAGTCCTGAAATTCGTAGATATATTCTTTCCCAACGAGCGCGAAGCCAAGAAAATTTCGCGAACGGAAGATTTGACGCAAGCGATTGCAAAACTCTCGCAGACTCTTCCGCTGGTAGTCGTGAAATTAGGGCCTCAGGGGGCTTTGGCGCGAAAAAGCGCGCAGGAATGGCGCGCCCCACAGTTGCCCATGAAGGTAATCGATGTCGTCGGTGCGGGCGACAGCTTCGACGCCGGTTTTATTCACCGCTTCCTGGAAGGAGCGAGCGTCGAGGAGTGCCTGAAATTCGCAAATATTGCGGGAGCTTTTTCCACCACGCGCGAAGGAGGCACGGAAGCTTTTCGCGATCGCCAAGAGGTCACCCGCTTTTTCCGCGAGCAATCCCAGCGCAAGTAAATTTTGCTGGCGAATCGAACAGCTATTGTTTGGTCGCTTCCAGAAGCAAGTTATCGGTAAAATCAACCTTAAGTTTTGTGTCAGGCGCGGTAACGATTCCGTAGTCCTTATTGTTCACATAATCGACGACGTGATAGTTGCCCGACTCCAGGCCTCGCAGCTCCACTTCTCCTGACCAATTCTGCGGCCTATTCTTTTTTGAATCGTTAGCCGGTGCAAAAAACGCGTAGTACATCGCGCCGTCTTTCTCGATGGCATAAGCCTCCGGCACATCGTAGCCATAAACGTATAAGTTTTCAAACCTGCCGCGCGAGAGCATCTCCTTGTTGTACAGGCCGATCCACTTTTTCCAGTGCGCTTCCTTTTCAGGAGTCAGATACACATCGCTCAGTTTCGGTCCGTAATCCGGCCAGGCGAATTTCGTGCCCAGAACGCCGCCCGTGCCGAGCGTGGAAGCGAAATCCGAACCCAGATCGCGCTCGTTGCTATCGGGATTTTGGATCCGCGTGAGTTCCACGTGATCGCCATACACGGCCGCGCGCGGCCCGAGTAACGCCTTGTACATTTTCACTCGCTGGCGTACCTGCACGGAGCCTACCGGATCGGCGGTGACCGCCTGATCGATGTAGCGCAGCCATGCGATGCTGGGAGGCGTGCCGCAAGGACAACTTTGCGTGACGCTTTCCGGTTTCAGCGCGCGCGTGGACTCAAAAATTGTTTTATATATTTCGCCCATGGCATAAACGGAATCCAGCGGAGATTTGTGATGATGCTTGGGGTTGTAACAGGCCGGCACGCTGTAAATATTGTCGAGTTTGTGGCCGTCGAAATCCCAATCGTGAATAAATCGCTCGGTTAACTGCTTGTAATATTCGCGAACTTCCGGCACAGCCGGGCAAAGCGTGGCCAGATTGCGCGTCATTTTTGCTGGCTTGCCGTCCTTGTCGAGCACGAGCCAGTCGGGATGATCCTTGACCACCTGCGACACGCCGTATGGATGCGATTCATATCCCGGCCCGCCATCTTCCACCGCCAGCGGCAGCCACCAAAGCTGAACTTTGATTCCCTGCTCATGAAATTGCTGAACCATTTTTTGAATTTCGCCATCCGGAAATGTATCCGCGCGAGGCTGCCAGTCTCCGTAATTGTTGAACCAGCGATCGTCGAGCGTGGCCCAATGAATGCCCAACTCTTTCAGCTTCGGAATGGTGCCCAGCATTTGCTTCGGCGTTACGTCCGCCAGATAACCCCAGCCGCACCAACTCACGGCGTAATCTTCGTTCGTGCTGGTCGCTTTGGTGAGTCCTTCACGATCGATCAAGTCGGAATACATTCGCAGCGGTTCGTAATAATCGCCGGAGTAAACGGCAATAAAAGTTCGCGGCGTAGCGTATAGGTCTCCCGGTTTCAGCACCATCTTGGGCAACATGCGAACGGAAGCGTCCACACGCCCATCGCTTTCCGTTTTTACTGGAATCGATAGCACCAGTGGAAGAGTTTCCACGTGCCCGATGGCTTCGCCCACTTGTCTGGTCCAGAAAGCGACGACCGGGATGCCGCCTCCGACGCGTCCCAAGTCACCTTTTACTTCAACCATGGAGCCCATCTGATTCTGCTGCTGAAAATTCTTGGGTATCTCGAAGACGTTGTCTTTACCCCATTGAATACTCGCGCCATGGAAAGACCACATCTGGTTAGGAGCAGACTTCGCGTCCATGAGCCCGGCATTCAAACGATGGCGATCTAGGTCCACTTGATCGAGCGAAACGTCACGAGCGCTGCCATTCAGAAGGCTGGCCGAAACCAGCGCAACATTGGGGAAATCGTCGTGTACTTCGACGGAGAGAGCGGCTTCTAAACCGCTGCTCGGACTTTTTCCTTGGACTACGACCCTCTGGCCTCGCCCGCCGAGCTTTCCTTCCGGCGTCACAGTTTTAGCGTTGGCCAGATCGAACACGAAATCTTTCACTTCTTTGCCGGCCACCACTGCCGTGGCGCCAGGATCCGTGCCCGCATCATCGAGTGAAAGTTTTTGCTGGTTACTTAAAAGCTTGGCGGCAACGTAACCACCGGGCCCCACGGTGAATTCGGCGCTGGACGTTTGAATCGAAATTGAACTCGCGTCGGCCGAAACGCGGATCTGCGTCGCGGGAAGAGCGGGCGCAACAGGTGCCGAGGCCGACTCCGCGGCAGGTTTTTTGGAGCAGCCGGCACTCCAGGCAAGTAGTACAACCAGCAACGTCCTGGCGGCGAACGATAGAACCATAATGCCAGCGCGCTTATTCCGATTCGCACAACCCGGAAATACCCTCATGGCTTTCCCTCATTTTGGCCAGATGCTCGATCCTACGAAATCGGGGGCCGACCAACTCTATGATAGACCTCATCGGCAAGCACATCTCGCGCGCAAGGCTAGCTCCAGCAAAACGCAAGCTTACAAGGCCTCGATAATAAGCAGGCCGGTTGGTTTTCTTCTTGACACGCAAAGAAATCGAAAGTAAAAGTAGCAAATCGAAACACCCATGGCAAGCGACTTCGAGCGGTATCTTTTGCGCGAAAAACCGCACGCGTCCTGCAGGCCGACCCTGATCGATCCGTACTCGGAAGGAGAGACGTTCGATGAACCGACTGCGCAAACTGCTGCGATGCATCTTCATTCTTCCGCTGATCCTGTTCTTCACTTCGCAGATATATGCACAAAAAGATACTGGCAGTATCGTCGGTGTGGTGAAAGACGCCGGAGGTGGGGTCGTCCCAGGCGCGAAAGTGACCGCGCGCGATGTGGATCGCGGAGTTCGATTCACAACCACCACGGATTCGAACGGAGAATACGTCGCCGGGCCGCTCAAAGTGGGACGCTACACCCTCACTGTGGAAAAGGATAAATTTAAGACCGCCGTGGCTGGTCCCGTGCAGTTGGATGTGCAGGGCAGAGTGGAGGCCAATGTCCGGCTGGACGTTGGCGAAGTTACGCAAAAAGTTGAAGTGACGGTGCAGAGCCCCTTGCTGGAAACCGAGACAAGTTCCATGGGCCAGGTGATGGACAAAACGCGTATCGAAACTTTGCCGTTGAATGGACGCAATTTCGCGCAACTGGCGCAACTGGGCGTCGGCGTAGTGCCCAGCGAACCTGGCTCGCGCGAAAGCGGAAGCTTCGGATTCAGCGTCGATGGCGCGCGAGCGCTACAGAATAATTTTCTACTGGACGGAATCGACAACAATTCGAATCTGGGCGACTTGCTGAACGAATCTTCTTACGTGATCCAGCCGCCGGTGGATGCCATCGAGGAATTCAAGGTTCAAACAAATGATTACAGCGCTGAATTTGGGAGAGGCAATGGAGCAATTTTAAATGCCGTAATCAAATCCGGCACCAACGGGTTTCACGGAGATGTTTTTGAATACCTGCGCAACGATGATCTCGACGCTTCTCCTTTCTTTGTCGTTACCTCGCAGAAACCAGCGTACAAGCAGAACCAATTTGGGGGCACCATCGGCGGACCCATTCAAAAGGACAAAACATTTTTCTTCGGCGACTACGAAGGGTTCCGTCTGCGCCAGGGCATTCCGCAGACTGCCGTAATCCCCGACCAACTTATGGACCAGGGCAATTTCTCCGAGCTGCTCACCAATACGCCGGCGATGGCGATTGATTTAAACGGCAACCCCACGGGCGCGGTAGCTTTTGATTGCAGCGGCAACCCCACATTTATGGGCGAAATTTTTAATGGCAGGCTAACCCAGGTGGTGCCGACGACCGTTCACAATCCAACCGGATTGTGCGGAGTGCCGATCGGCACTTCCGCCGGTGCCCCCACCAACATTTTCCCCAACGGTTCGGTAGATCCTCTGGCCGCGCGCTTGTCCGCGCTGATTCCCCCGCCGAATTCAAGCAATCCCGGGTTCAACTACCTGGCCGTGCCCACACGAGATGAAACCCGCAACAATTTCGATGTGCGAATCGATCATACGTTTTCCCCCAAAGATTCGATCTTTGGACGCTTCAGTTATGAAAGTCAGCCCAGTTTCATCCCCTCACCCTTTCAGAACGTGCTGGATGGAGGAGGGTTTTTCGACGGCAACGAGGACTTCTCTTATCGCAGCGTAGCCGTGAGCGAAACTCATATCTTCGATTCTACTCACATCAATGAACTTCGATTTGGTTACAACCGCATCAACGCGCATCGCTACCAAAACAATTTCAATCAAAATGTGTCGGCCCAGCTTGATTTTCCAGGAGTCCCTTATGAGCCCGGTACATTTAACGGTGGGCTTCCAGCACTCACTTTCAGCGACGGCTCTGCGCCGGAGCTTGGCAGTTCAGGTTTTCTGCCCTCGATCGAGAAACAGAATAGTTACGTATTCACCGACAACTTCACTTGGATTAAAGGGCGGCATTCGATCAAAATCGGCGCGGAGATCCGCTACGAACAATTCACCATTTTTCAGCCCTCGGCCTCCCGCGGGACCATGGATTTCAGTTCGGGATTTACCGATAATCCCGCGGCTGCGGGAACCGGCGGCTATGGGTTCGCCAGCTTTCTGCTGGGCATTCCTGATAACGGCTCGATCGTAAACTTGCACAACGTCGATTACCGGCGGCAGATTTATGCTGGATACATACAAGATGATTTCAAGAAATCTTCGAGGCTTACGCTGAATCTGGGATTGCGCTACGAGCTTTACACCACAGTCAAAGCGGCGGGTAACGAACAGGCCAACTTTGATTTCAACTGCGACTGTTTGGTCGTGCCGAGTGGGCAGAACGCACAACTCACTCCCACACTCGCTTCGCAACTTATCATCAATCGCAATGGCTCGCCCGGCCTGGTGTCGCCTGACCTGCACAACTTCGCGCCGCGTGTCGGCTTGGCCTACCGCATCACGAACAACCTTGTCTTCCGCACATCCTACGGAATTTTTTACGGCGGGCAAGAAAATGGGCCGTATTCGAATCCAAGTCCGGGATTCAATCCTCCGTTTTTCGTGACGCAATCATTTAACATGCCGTGCCTGATCAATTCCGCCAACCCAAATCCCGGCCAGGTGAATTGTTCGATTCCCGGCCTCAGCTCATTGCAACAAGGGTTTCCGGCCAATGCGCTCGTTGATCCCAACACGCCAATATTGTTTTCAATCGATCCCCATATCGAGACGCCGTTCATGCAGCAATGGTTCATGGGATTCCAGTACGAGCTTCCGGCGAATACAGTTTTGGAAATTTCTTATGTAGGTTCGCACGGCGCGGATCTGTTTGGTTTATTCAACGGAAACCAAGCCGTTCCAACGGCGGATCCGACTATTCCCACCGCGCCTCGGCGTCCCGATCCCAATATCGACGCGGGAATTGACACCCTGCGCGCCAATCTTTTTTCAAACTATAACGGCTTACAAGTGCGCTTAGAAAAGCGTTTTTCTCACGGGCTGCAATTTGAAGCTGCCTATACCTACAGTCACGCGCTAGACGATGCTTCGGATGCGAGCCTGGGTTCGCAGAACCAAGGAGATTTTCGTCTGCAGACAGCACCCTTCCTGGAGTATGGCAATGCCGATTTTGATATTCGCCATCGCTTCGTTCTCAGCTACATCTACGATCTTCCCTTTGGGAACGGGCAGCGCTTCGGCGGCGATGCAACCGGTGTCAAGAATCAGCTGATGGGAAACTGGCAAGTGACTGGAATCGTCTCCGCTCAGACGGGGAACTGGTTTACTCCCACCGACGATCTCGTAAATATCTCCAACTCCGATTGCGGCGGAGCTGTGTTCAATTGCGCCCGTCCCGACGTGGTTGGAAATCCGAACGGCACTCCTTGCATTCCCGGCACGATCTTCAATACCTGCGCATTCGTCGCGAACACCACGTTCGGAACGTTCGGCGATGCGGGGCGGAATATCATTCGAGGTCCTGGCCTGCAAAACTGGGACATGTCGTTCATAAAGGAATTTCCGGTGCACGAACAAATGCACTTTGAATTTCGAGCGGAACTGTTCAACATCTGGAATCATCCGAATCTGACCTTCGCCGACGAAATGACTACGAACGAGAATTTTTCCACTGAGCGCGGAACCTCGCAGTTCGGCTTTCCCACTGCGTCGCGAGCCCCTCGCTTGATTCAATTCGCGCTGAAATTTTATTTCTAAATTTTCTCTGCGCAGGCGCGCGAGAAGTTGTCGGTCTAACTCCCACCCGATACCGATGTGCATGCGCGGATATCGCAGACTAGCCAGGATGCTTCAGGGTTGTTTGGATGTTATTCGATGAATCGGGAGGTTCGGCGTCAGTTTGGGGACGATAAATTCCTGGATGATGTTGGAGGCTGCGGCTCCGCCGATTCCGATTATCTCGTTTTCAAACACCAGTCCAGCCCCGCGATCTTTCGGCGGATAGTAGACATTCGAGATGCCCCCCGCGGCTAAACCTCCAAGAATTCCGGAGTAATATACTTGCCAGTGTCCGTTGTCGCCCCTGCAGATTACTGACATAGCGATGGCATACAGAAGCCTAGAACGTATGCTCCCGGTTCCCTTGTAGAAATATCGCGGATCTTGCTTCATCAAAGATGGAAACAAGGCATCCCCCAGAAAAGTGCCGGTAACGGTATCAGCGTAGTTCGCTCCATAGCGCTTCCCGTAGCCCTGCGCGCCCTGCCCGTATTCACTGAAGCTATTTTGCGCTTGCTGAAGTCCGGCAGTAGCCCCCACGATAAGGAAGGTGACTGGATCAATCGTCGTCTTCCAGGCTAGCTCGAACTTTTGCTTGGGCGTGAGCGGAACTGCATCTGGGATGTAGCTGACATAAAAGTTCGGAATAACGCCCAGCACCCGCTGCTTCTCCTGCTCCTTGATTTGCTCTTCCGCTAATTCGGTCGATTGCGGTCCAACGTGCACTTCGGTGATTTCGGTCGCAACAGATAACGCGATCGGCGGGACAATGTAAACGCCCGCGGGCGTCAAAATTCCAGAAGCTTTTTGCGTAGTGAAGCCGGACAAACCAACCGTGAGTTGAAAAGTGCCAGGAGCTACGTTTGCAAATGAGAATTGACCATCGTTTCCGGAGAGAGCTTCGCGATTAGGATTCCCTTCGCTGGTAAGCGTCACCCGGGCGCCGGCAACAACGGCGCCGGTCTGATCCAAAACCGTTCCGGTGACCTCTCCTGTCGATCGTTGGACGGATTGCTGCTCAACTGTTGCAGCTGGCGCGTCCGGTAGCGGGGTATTCGGCTGAGCGCTCCCGTCTCCGGGGACTGAAGCGGGCTTCTGAGACTGTCCCCAAGTGGAACAGGCGCAAAGCAAGACCGCTAACGTCAGCCATAATAAGCAGCTAGGCGAACAAAGCCTGTTCCCGTACTTTCCACTCAACCAGTTCTTGGATAAGCCCTTATTGCTCTGATTCACGTCTTTTAGTCTATACCTTTCCCTCTTCCTTCAACTGAGGGACGCCATTGGATTTGCCAGAACTAAACCACTTACTGCCGGTTACTTGGATTACCGGACATCTCCTTAGGGATGCTTGGAGGGGAAAACATCTGCGTTAATGCCATCTCCTGATCTGTACAGGGCCAGGACGAGGAACTGCGAATCGGAGAAAGAAGTAGTCTGACCGAACTTGCGCCTCTGATTTACAGCACTTGCCGGCTAAGTTGCACTGGCAATATTCCTGGGCATCGAACTCCTAAGTTTCCAGCAATCCTGCGCGATGGCCCAGTCTTCCTGGGCACGAACCACCAGGACACGCGCGACTGACTCGCTAGCAGCAACGTCTGCATCTTTCGTGCAATGTTGATTCCGATTAGAGTCTAGCTTCATGCGCAAATATTCAAACCTGGAACAAGTTGCGGAACGAACTTCAGATGAGTTCTCGCCGATACCCGCCGAGAAAATCAGCGCATCAATTCCACCTAATGCGGCGATCATCGCGCCAATGGCGGCACTCAAACGGTGTATGAACATGTCGAAGGCGAGCTTCGCGCGTGCATGACCCTTTTTTATCGCCGCTTCAATCTCGCGCATGTCGCCGGAAATCCCGGAAATGCCCAAGAGTCCTGATTTTGTGTTCAGCAATTCATCGAGCTGCTGAGCGGTGTATTGTCCCTGACGAATCACGTAGGTCATGATCCCCGGGTCGATCGAGCCGGAGCGTGTTCCCATCATCAGGCCTTCGAGTGGAGTGAATCCCATGGTGGTGTCGATGCTCTTCCCACCGCGAATCGCCGCGAGAGAACAACCGTTGCCGAGATGGCATGTCACCAGCTTCAACTCGCTCAGATCTTTGCCAAGCAATTGCGCCGCGCGACCCGCGCAATACTGATGATTGATCCCGTGAAATCCGAATCGGCGAATGCCTTGCTCGAACCATTCATACGGCGCGGGATATACAGCCGCGGCGTCAGGCAGCTTCGAATGGAAGCCGGTATCAAAGACCGCGAGCTGCCGAACGGCACCCAGTTTCTTCTCAACCAGCTCGATTCCTTCAAGCTCGGCTCGATTGTGCAGCGGAGCAAGTTTGGACATTCGCGCGATGGCCGATTTCACTTCCGGCGTGATCCACGTAGGCTCCGTGTACTCACGGCCTCCGTTAACGATGCGGTGTCCAACAATATCAATTTCAGAAGTCGCGGCCACTGCTGGGACTCCTCCGGAGGACAACAGATCGAGCAGACGCTCGGTGGCCGCGGCGTGGGATGCAATCTTTAAACTTTCTTTCAGCGTGGCGCCCTGCGAATTTCGAAGACGAATCTGCGCCTCACTGTCTTTCCACTCAATCTTCCCTTCCCACACCGGCTCAGGCGGATGCGCAGGCAGCACATCGCCCATTTCGTAAACACAACTTTTCTGGCTGCTCGAACCGGAATTTAGAACGAGAATTTTCATGGCCTAGTAGGGCCACTTCCAGTTGCGGATCTCCGGCATATCCTCGCCGTACTGGCGAATATATTGATTGTGCTCCACGAGTTTGTCCCGCAGGAATTGCTTGAAATGGCCGCCGATAGTTCGCAACCGAGGCACGCGATCGACCACATCGCCGGCCAAATGATATCGATCCAAATCATTCAGCACAGTCATGTCGAACGGCGTAGTAGTTGTTCCTTCCTCTTTGTAGCCGTGGACGTGAAAGTTGTCATGATTGGTACGTCGGTAAGTTAGGCGGTGAATCAACCACGGATAACCGTGATAGGCGAAGATCACGGGCTTGTTGGCAGTGAACATCGAGTCGAACTCCGTATCAGAAATCCCATGTGGATGCTCTGAGGGCGTCTGGATGGTCATCAAGTCCACCACGTTGACCACGCGAATCTTGATGTCCGGAAAATGTTGCCGCAGCAAATCCACAGCGGCGAGAGTTTCCAGCGTCGGAATATCTCCGGCACAGGCCATCACCGCGTCCGGCTCTGTATCGTTGTCCGTACAAGCCCACTCCCAAATTCCAAGTCCGTCGGTGCAATGTTCGATGGCGGATTCCATGTTGAGCCACTGCAGCGCCGGTTGCTTTCCTGCAACAATCACGTTCACATAATTGCGGCTACGCAGACAATGATCGCCCACTGACAGCAGCGTGTTGGCGTCCGGCGGCAAGTAAACTCGCACGACGTCCGCTTTCTTATTTACGACGTGATCGATGAAACCCGGGTCTTGATGCGTGAAACCGTTGTGGTCCTGGCGCCACACGTGCGAAGTTAACAGATAATTCAGCGAAGCAATAGGGCGCCGCCACGCAATCTTCCGCGTCACCTTCAACCACTTCGCGTGCTGGTTGAACATGGAATCGACGATATGCGTGAACGCTTCATAACAGGAGAAAAGTCCATGTCGCCCGGTGAGCAGATAGCCTTCCAGCCATCCCTGGCACATGTGCTCGCTGAGCACTTCCATCACCCGGCCATCTCTGGAAAGAAACTCATCGGTCGGCAGAATCGGCTCCATAAAAACTTTGCCGGAAACCTCATAGATCGCATCCAGCCGATTCGACGCAGTCTCGTCAGGGCCGAAAACACGAAAGTTTGTCCACACGGCATTCGCTTTCATCACGTCGCGCAGGAATTTCCCTAGGATGCGAGTGGCCTCCTGGTTTTCCGTGCCGGGCTTGGAAACTTCCACGGCATAATCGCGAAAATCCGGCATGACCAGATCTCGAAGCAGCAATCCGCCATTCGCATGCGGATTCGCTCCCATCCGGCGCTCGCCCTTCGGCGCAAGATCCGCAAGCTCGGAGATCAGTTTTCCGCTTGTGTCGAAAAGTTCCTCGGGCTTATAGCTTTTCATCCAGTCTTCCAAAATTTTTAGGTGTGCGGGTTTCGTCGCGAAATCGGTTACTGGAACCTGATGCGCGCGCCAAGTGTCTTCCACCGGTTTCCCGTCGACCACTTTTGGCCCCGTCCAACCCTTTGGAGTTCGCAAAATGATCAGGGGCCAGACCGGAAGGCTTTTGGATCCTCCCTTGCGCGCGGCGTGCTGAATGGAATGAATTTCCTCGACGATCGTGTCGAGCGTTTGCGCCATCAGCTGATGCATAGGTTCTGGCTCGCGGCCTTCCACAAAATACGGTCGGTAGCCGTATCCCGTGAAAAGCTGCGTCAGCTGCTCGTCATTCATGCGCCCGAGAACGGTGGGGTTCGCGATCTTGTATCCGTTCAAATGCAGAATTGGAAGCACGGCGCCATCGCGCGCAGGATTCAGGAATTTATTCGAATGCCAGCTAGCCGCCAGAGGCCCGGTCTCCGATTCCCCATCGCCAACCACGCAGCACAGCAACAGATCGGGATTATCGAATGCCGCCCCGTACGCATGAGCGATCGAGTAGCCCAGTTCGCCACCTTCATGAATCGAGCCGGGAGTTTCCGGAGCCACGTGGCTCGGTATGCCACCCGGAAAAGAAAATTGTTTGAACAGTTTTCTCAGACCTTCTTCCGTCTGCGAAATTTCGGGATAAATCTCGCTGTAAGTTCCCTCCAGAAATGTATTCGCGACAAGCCCCGGCCCTCCGTGACCAGGCCCCGCAATGTACACCACGTTCAAATGGTATTTTTTGATCAGCCGATTGAAATGCAGGTAGATGAAATTCAATCCCGGAGTGGTGCCCCAGTGTCCCAGTAGCCGCGGCTTGATGTGCTCCACCTTCAGCGGCTCGCGCAGAAGCGGATTCGCGTACAAATAAATTTGCCCCACGGAAAGATAATTCGCTGCGCGCCAATAGGCCTGCATCTTGCGCAATTCTTCCGTCGATAGAGGCTGCTCCGCGATCGGAACTTTCGAAGGTTCTGGCGCTGTAGAAGCCATGGCTATTGCCTCCTGCTATCCGGTGGCCCGGACCAAGCCACATTTTACTGCAAGGCGGCAGGCTCGTCGCATTACGATTCCGTGAATTGGGAATTAGTCGCTTCGTCGACGGGTCGTTACGTATGCGTAATGCATTCACTCCGAATTCAAAACCTTCCTCCCTAACCCCGCACAGCAGAACTCCCTTCGTGCTCCTGGCACACATTAGTCGGATAACCCAACACGTGCTGCAACCGCGTTCGTTCTTTTCAATATCCTTGCTCTAGCCGGCATGTAGCTCCTTGCGCTGGCTCACTGCTTCGCCGTCTCCTCGTTTCAATTCGCGGAAAACGATCGTGGAGACAATGGTCATTCCACCCAGCACAAAAAACGCCCGATGGATGCCGTGAATGAATTCTGGGGCACTGGAAGTATGGCGATCGGGAATGAAGAATGCGGTCACCAGCGAGGCCGAAGCCACGGCGAAACTGATGGCCATCTGCTGCATCGTGCTCGCGATCGAACTCGCGCTGCTGGCCTGTTCCTCGCTAACGTCGGCGTAGACCAGCGTGTTCATGCTCGTATATTGCAGTGATGTGAAGAACCCGAAGAAGAACACTTCCATGACGATCAGCCATACCGGCGTGCTCTTCCCGATGGCAGCGAAAAGCAGAATCTGCAGGCCCATGAGCAGCGTGTTCGATACCAGCACCGCGCGGTAGCCAAACCGCGCCAGGATTCGCGGCATCGCCGGCTTCAGGCTCATGGAGGCGATTGCCTGCGGCATCAGCAGCAGGCCGGATTGAATCGGCGTGAACCCAAGGCCAACCTGATACAGCAGCGGAAATAGAAACGGAATGCCGCCGATGCCAAGGCGGGTCACAAAGCTCCCACTCACTGCCGCGCGAAACGTACGAATCCGAAATAGGCTGAGCCGCAGCAAAGGATACGCGGTTCTCGTTGCATGAAATCCGTAGCCAGCCAGCAGAACGATGGAAGCGCCGAAGAGTCCCAGGGTTTCGAACAAGTTCAGCGTATGCTCACCAAACACTTCCAGCACATACGAAAGCAGCGCGACGCCGGACCCGAACAGAATTAGCCCGGTTACATCGAGAGGATTGGTGTCTTCTCGATAGTCCGGCAAATGGCGGTAGACCAGGTACAAGCCGGCGAGGCCGATCGGAATATTCACGAAGAAAATGAGCCTCCAGTGAAGGTATCCGACAATCAGGCCGCCAGCGATCGGTCCCAGCATGGGGGCAATCAACGCGGGAATGGAGACGAAGCTCATAGCGCGAACCAGTTCGGATTTGGCGAAGGTTCGCACTATGGTGAGTCGGCCGACGGGCACCATCATGGATCCGCCGCAGCCCTGCAGGATGCGGCACGCGACCAGCGCATGGATATTGCTCGACATGCCACAGAGAAATGATCCTAGCGTGAATATACCAATGGCAGAGGCGAACACACGTCGCGTTCCGAACCGGTCCGCCATCCAGCCGCTGATCGGAATGAAAACCGCAAGGCTCAAGGTATAGCTTGCCAGTACCGACTTCATACTGAGTGGAGCAACATGGAGTGCGGTCGCGATCGTCGGCACCGCGGTATTGAGAATCGTGGTGTCCAACGATTCCATAAAAAACGCCACGGCGATCAGCCATGGCAGCAGCCGCTTGCTGGAAGCGACCAGCGGGGATTGCGAGAAACGTGCTTCGATCGGATCGGGCGGGCTCAAATCAAGCCTAATCGGAGTGCTTCCAAACCACGTTGAAGCCAGCACTCACATGGTTTCCGCGTTTCACCTATCTGCAGGTTGCCCGTCCTGACCACGCTGGCCCCTCTCCCGTTATGGTTAGTGGCCTCGTTTCGTTGGAGTGTCCATGCATCTGCTCACTCACTCGACAGAGAGCCCTCGACTCCGCCACCCTAAGCCCGCGCCCTCGAAGGTGGGCTTGGACTTGATAAGTCGCTTTGCGGGACGAATTGACATGGCTTCCTCCAACTGAGGCGCGTTTGCTGTTAGGTCCTTTGCTTGCGGGTTGGCCACATCAAAACAGAGCAAATCCGATGCGTCTCGTACGCCGCTCATCTCCAGGACGGCGAATCGTCCCACAGGATGTAAGGAGCCTCCAGCGGCACGATTGCTCCATCGTGATACCCAATCAGCCGCGGAGTATAATCAGCCACCGGGCGAGTGGCCGGAACGCGAGCAGTATACACGAAGCCGTTCACCGAGCCGGCGAGGCGCTCGCCGCGTTCCATGGACTGCCGAACGCGAGGATGTCCATCCCGATTTTCCGCGTAGAGCTCGACGCCCACGCTATTGGGATCGAGATCCTCAAGAAATACCTGAACCTGAAACAAATCTTCCTGCCCAATTCGTTCAACTGTCGCCAAACCGAACCGGACTTTCGGCCAGTGCTTCGCGAGTTCAGCAACCCAATTCAGCAATTGTGCTCCTAATGATCCTTGGCCAGCAGCTCGATTGCGAAAGGCCGTGGCGGACGAAATGTAATGTTCCTCGGTGTACTGGCGGACCACGCGGTTGGTGGAGAAAATCGGAGTCAACCGCGTCATGCTTTTCCGCATGCGGCTAACCCACCGGAGTGGAATGCCTTGGTCGTTGCGTGTGTAGAATTCGGGAACCACCTCGTGATCAAGCAGCCTATAAAGAGCTTCGGCTTCTGCCGCGTCCCAACCGGGATCATCACCGTGCTCGCGGCCATCGCCGATGGCCCAACCGACTTCTGGAGAATAAGCTTCCGCCCACCAACCATCCAGTTCGGAGAGATTTAGTCCGCCGTTGACCAGCACTTTCATACCACTGGTGCCACTCGCTTCCCAAGGGCGACGCGGAGTGTTGACCCATACGTCGACACCCTGAACCAGGTGCTCGGCCATTAGTGCGTCGTAGTCGCTGAGGAAGACCACGCGGGATCGAATCTCTGGGCGATCGGCAAACTCGATCCACTGGCGGATCATGTCTTGTCCCGCACCATCTTGAGGATGCGCCTTGCCTGCCAGAACGAGCTGGACCGGACGGTCGGTGTCGGTCAGGATGCGCACCAGCCTTTGCGGGTCGTGCAGGAGGAGGTTCGGACGCTTGTAGGTCGCGAAACGGCGGGCAAAACCCAAAGTCAATGCGGTGGAATCAAGTACCTGCGCGGCCTTAGAGATTTCCTCGGCCGAAGCGCTAGCTCCCTCAGGGCATCCAGGGTGCTGGTTTCAGAGGGGGGACTACGGAAGGCCGGAGAGCTCATAATTGCATCCTCCTCGGAATCTAGACTGCGGCGGCTGCGGAGCTGCTCTTCGTGAGCGCCTTTGAAACGATGCTTTGAGCTTCCTCTTCGATTCTACGTAAATGGTCCTGGCCGAGAAAACTCTCGGCGTAAATCTTGTAAATCTCTTCGGTGCCCGAGGGGCGCGCTGCAAACCAGCCGTTCTTGGCGATTACCTTGATTCCGCCGATGACGTTGCCGTCGCCAGGGGCCTTCGTAAGAATTTGCTCGATTTTTTCGCCTGCGATTTCGGTGACTTGCACGTCGCTTGGCGACAATTTTGCGAGAGCGGCTTTTTGTGCCGCTGTGGCGGGTGCTTCAATGCGTTCGTAAACTGGGTCTCCCAGGTCGCGCGTGAGTTCGCAGTAGACTTCGCCTGGATCCTTTCCCAGACGCGCGGTGATTTCCGCAGAGAGCAGGCACGGGATGATTCCGTCCTTATCCGTGGACCAGACTCTGCGGTCACGGCCGATAAACGACGAGCCGGCGCTCTCCTCGCCCGCGAAACCCAAACGGCCGGTGAGTAAGCCTTCGACGAACCACTTGAAGCCGACTGGAACTTCGTAGAGCGCGCGTCCTGCACGCGCAGCGACGCGGTCTATCATGCTGCTGCTCACCACGGTCTTGCCGACGGCGACTTCTTTATCCCATTTATTCCGGTTGCTAAAGAGGTAATGAATGCAGACCGAGAGATAGTGATTCGGGGGCAGCAAACCGCTGGCCTTGGTGACGATGCCATGACGGTCGTGGTCCGTATCGGCGGCGAAAGCGATGTCGAATTTATCTTTTAGGCCGATGAGCCGTTGCATGGCGTAGGGCGAAGAGGGATCCATGCGGATTTTGCCGTCCCAGTCCACGGTCATGAAGCGAAATGTGGGATCTACAGTTTTATTTACGACCGTCAGATTCAGTCCGTACTTTTCGGCAATCACGGGCCAATAATCAATGCCCGCGCCGCCGAGTGGGTCCACACCGAGGGAAATCTTTGCGTTGCGGATCGCCGCCACGTCAATGACACTTTCGAGATCGCCGATATAGGTATGCAAGTAGTCGTACCGGTGAGTCGTCGAGCTGCGCAACGCTTGCTCAAAGAGTACGCGCCTTACGCCTACCAACCCGCCGCGTAAAAATTCGTTGGCCGTAGTTTCGATCCAGGACGTTACCTGCGCATCGGCCGGCCCTCCGTGCGGCGGATCGTACTTAAACCCGCCGTCGTCCGGAGGATTATGAGACGGCGTGATCACGATGCCGTCGGCGAGTCCCGTCTTCCTGCCCTCGTTGTAGCGAAGAATCGCGTATGAAATGGCCGGAGTTGGCGTGTACCGAGTCCCTTCGGAAAGCATCACTTCGATGTTGTTCGCCGCAAGGACTTCTAGCGCACTTGCAAATGCAGGCTCCGACAACGCATGAGTATCCATTCCAAGGAAGAGCGGACCGTCAATTTTCTGCACCTTGCGGTAGTCGCAAATGGCCTGAGTGATTGCTAGGATGTGCCATTCGTTGAACGCTCCGTCGAAAGCAGACCCCCGATGCCCGGAGGTGCCGAAGACGACCTGTTGTCGCGGGTCGCTCGGGTCAGGCCGTAGCTCGTAATAGGCCGTGACCAACTTCGGAACATTCACCAAAATCGAGGGATCAGCCGGTTTCCCGGCGGCGGGACTAACCTTCATCTGTCACCTCTGCAAAGAGCAGCCTTCAAACTGGCTGCTAATAAATGGATGCACCGCGTTGACAGTTCGTTTCACGGACGCTGCATGCGGCGCCCTGGCCAGGTCTCCTCGTTGCCGAGCGCTGTAAACGGAATCCAATTTTTAAATAAACCACTTTTGATCCATTCTGAGACTTGACGTGCGGCCGCGAAATTCGGGATAAGTGCACACCGCGGAAAAGCAACAAGCCAATGCTAACCTTACGGAATCCGTGGCTGTCGACATTCAGCGATGAGCATAAGACGTGGTCCAGACGGGCTTATCGCCCTCGTGATATTCATTGCCTCCGTACAGAATGCCACAGATGTGCAAATACAACATACGGGGTTCCGGCAACATTACTCAAGCGCCTTTGTCACGAGCAGGGGTTGGCAGGCCATTTGCCACCGTATCAAAAGGCAATGTGATCATCCAGTGCGCTCCCATGGGAATGGGGGCGCCGGTTCGATCTGAAGGATCCTGAGAACAAAGCCTGTCAGCACGCAAGTGGAGCTAGGGCTGATTAACGTTGCCAGCTCAAACGGCCGCTTTACAAACCTGTGCAAAAGGATACAGAAATTAGAAAACGGAACCTCTACTCTACCTTCACTCCGCAAGAGGAGAAGAAAATGGACAACGTACAATGGAAATGGGAAGGACTCTATCTGCAAGCATTTCTGGAGACCAATGCTCTGAATCTTCCTGCGCGCATTATTGATGCAGAAAAAGCAATTGCCTCGCGAACGACCGAGCTGCGCACAAGCGCAGACGGAGAGATGGAGTGGCAGGCCATAGAAGATGCCCTAAGCGGCTTGTCAATCCTCAAGAGAGAGGTCAAGACCCCAAACGGAATTAGTGCGTTCGGTAGACTTCCACTTGGCAATTCTTGAGAGAGTGCCGGGACATGGCTCAACTTCATTTCTACTTCTTGGTTTACAAATGCCCAAGGTGCTCTCAGCGCCATACTTGCAATATGTGTTCCAACAATCCCGAGCTACCCGGCTCCGTCATTAAAGAAAGCGTGGACCGAGTTGGAATGTACTGCAAGACTTCCGACTGCGCATGGCGCTGTGGAGCTGCTGAATTGCAAATGGTGGACGGAGACCTGAGCAGATGGGTGTCTTAAAACTGAATTTCTCTAGCCGGGCGCGGATTTACGTTGAGCCCTCAAGGTTAGCGAGCGTTCTGCGAGCCATAGCTTTTGCTGGTCAGGAAACATTGGGAGCATGAGTGGCTTCGCCTCTTGCAGCCAACCGCTCTAGCTGGACGTGGTCCGGCCCATTTTCATTCATTTTCGATCCTCCAAATGTGTGCTCTTATCTTTTTCGGGCGGCAGAACACAGACGTGAGATTAGACACAGTCGGATTTCGATCTAACTGTGCGGATGCCTCTTCGCATTCGGGAACCGGTGCGTCGTGGAGAGGTGGCTTTTATACTCCGCTGCCGCCGCGTCGTAGGCGTCTTGCAGCTCACGCTTGGGATTGGTCTGAGTCTTTTTGGTTTGACCTTCTCGGGGATCGCCGCCGATGTGCTCCAGACATGACCAGTGCGCTCTTGTTTGTAAGTCACGCAGTCGTTGGCATTCTTCACAGCTCATAGGTGCCTTTAAACCTGGGACGAAAGAGATATCACGATTTACTTCGCGGGTTTCTTGCGGGCGGCCTTGACCTTTTGGTGGATTAGGGGCCTGGGCCGGATCATGTCCGCCGACAATTCCGATGTTTCGAGAAGAACTCGTTTTTTCATTTTTCCGCCCGTAACGCTGAGCCGACTGGGGAGTTTTCTTGTAGTGCCCGCTTCGACAGAGGCGGACAAACGAGGAAGGTCCATTTCTTTGGTGACGCTGGCGAGAGTCGCGTCACTTTGACGTTGGTTGTCATGCTTGTAGACCATGTGCTGAGGTTAACTTTTCGGGGGAAGGAATTCCGTTCAAAACAGCACACTAATCAAGCCTTCAGTTAACAACCGATGCCGCTATTCCTGTTTCGAGTAAGAGGCCAAATTCGGCTGCACTTACCGGCGGGCTCAAAAGAAAACCCTGACCTTCTTCGCAATGTTGAGATTGCAGATAGGCTATCTGTTCCTGAGTTTCGATGCCTTCGGCGATGACAATGTGGTGAAGATTTCTTCCCATGGCAATGATTGCGGCTATGATTGTTGAGTCATTCAAATTGGATGTGATCTTTTGGATGAAGGACTGGTCGATTTTGAGAACGTCGATGGGAAATTGCCGCAAATAGCTGAGGCTAGAGTAGCCGGTCCCGAAGTCATCCACCGCAAGATGCACGCCCATTGCTTTGATCTCTTCCAGAAGGAGAGCGGTGGATTCGGCATTTTCCATCAGCACACGTTCGGTAAGCTCCAGTACGAGATAGCGCGCTTGCAAGCCCGTCTCGGACAGTATCTTTCGGACGTATTCGACGAAACCTTTTGCGCGAAACTCAATGGCAGAAACATTGACGGCCATGCGCAGATGCGGCAATCCGGCATCCTGCCAGGCCCGCGCCTGCGTGCAAGCTTCTCGCATCACCCAACGGCCGATGGGCACAATCAAGCCGCAATCTTCGGCAATGGGCACGAATTCTGAGGGTGGCACAAGACCACGGTCGGATTGTTGCCAGCGTATCAAGGCTTCCACGCCGGTGATGTCTCCGGTGTCGAGGTTTACCTTCGGCTGATAATGTAACAAGAACTCTTGGTTACTGAGGGCGCGGCGCAGCTCGCTTTCTACTGATTGCCGTTCTACCGCCTTCAAATTCATTGCGCCTTCGAAAAACTGGAAATTCCCTCGGCCGCGCTCTTTGGCGTGGTACATGGCCATGTCCGCATTCTTGATGAGCGTTTCGGAATCTTCTCCGTCTCTGGGGTACAAGCTGATGCCAATGCTGGCCCCCACGTGCACCGTCCGAACGCCGATGACGTATGGCGCATTGAGCGCCACCAGGATTTTGGCCGCGCAGGTGGCCGCGTCTTCTGCATGCGTTATCTCTGGAAGTAGGATCGCAAATTCATCTCCGCCTTGGCGGCTAACGGTGTCCGAACCGCGCACGCCAGCCAGCAGTCGCGTGGAAACCGATCGAAGGAGCTCATCGCCGCCGGCATGTCCCAGTGAATCATTGATGTTCTTAAAATGATCCAAATCCAGAAATAACACAGCGAAGGGTCTGCTCTGGCGGTGAGCTAAGGCAATTGACTGCGTGATACGGTCGTTGAGCAACAGGCGATTGGGAAGACCCGTCACTACATCATGGTGCGCGGTATGCGTCATTTGAAGCGACATGGCGCGCGCAGCACTCACATCGTGAAACACAATCACCGCTCCAATTACGCGGCCCGACCGGTCGTGGATGGGTGCGGCGGAATCTTCAATCGCGGACTCATATCCGTCGCGGCGGATAAGCACGCAGTTGATCGTGAGTCCGACCGTCGCGTTTTGTTCTACGGCCATTTCCATGGGATCCCGGGCGGTCTGGCGGGTGCCGCCGTCAATAATTCGAAAGACTTCGGCGAGCGGTTTGCCGATGGCTTCTTTGCGGAGCCAACCGGTCATCCTTTCTGCAACGATGTTCAGATAGGTGATATTGCCGGAGATGTTAGTGCACAAGACAGCGTCACCAATGGAGTTGAGCGTGACCACGGCACGCTCTTTTTCTACATACAGCGCGTCCTCGATACCCTTGCGTTCGACCGCATTCCGCAGCGCCCGCTGGAGCGAATAGGTATCCAAATGGGCCGCCACCAGATAATCCTGCGCGCCACGGGATACGGCCTCCTTAGCCAATTCTTCGGAGGCGTTTCCAGCGAGGATCAGAATCGGAATATCGGGTGAGGCGGCGAACAACTTGTCGAATGTCGCGACGCCTTCGCTATCTGGCAATGACAAATCAAGCAAGACGGCGGCAATTCCCTTCTTGCTCAGCCGTTCAAGCCCTCGAGAAAGCTCTCGCACCCATTCCACTTCGAATGATCCTGCGTCCCCCGCGGCTAATGCCACGCCAATCCGACCAGCGGCTGCCGGGTCGTTTTGAATCAGAAGTATCGCTAGACACGCACTATTGTGAGTCATTGAGAGGTTCCTTCCACGCAATTGTCGCCGACCTCTCGGCTTCAATCGCTAGCGCGTACTAGCTGGCGGAGATGCGCGGCTTGATGATATCTGGTCTTCTATCTTTCTTGATTCCAATCGGAGATTTGAGTATTTCTCTTTTTAGGACTGCCAAACCTGAAATTGCATCTTCGATGGCCTGCCACTCTTGTTCATCGCCCGAACCGATGCATAGCTCTTCAACGCGCGACAAGATCACTCGTTCGGCGATCGCAACCCTTGCCGCGAGATTCACTGCATCTGTTTCCAGCAACGCTTCCAGGTAGCACTGCTGCCATTCCGATGCCCATTGCAAAGCCATGGCCAATCCTCCACGCGTGGGACAAAGTGTAGAAGAGCGGCTTGGACTTTTCTGTGCACTTTTGCACAGTTGCTTTAGCTCGAGGATTTATATGTCTAATAAGGTAACTACAAATAAACACTGTGCAGTTTTGCACACATCCGGTCGCGGAATTTGCATTACCGTCGAGGTGCTTGGATGCGCCCAATTCCGGGGGCTCGGCGCTGGGCCCGGCTCCCGCGAATTTGGGTGCGCTCAAGTAACTGAAGCGTTTCCAGACCGGTGAAAATCGACCTCTCCATCTGCCGCGTGGGAATGTCCGCAATCCAATGAAATTTGCGTCGAGCGTTCTCGTTCCCATACCTGTGGTGAAATCGCGGCCGGACCCAACGTTCACGAGCGAGGAAACCATAATAATGCGTGCGCTGGTGGCGGGAAGAACGGACAAGCAAATTTGTAACAATCTCCGCCTGACGACGAATTTATTCCACCGCCTGATGCGCGACTTGCGGGAAAAGACTGGGACGGACAATAATTTGTCCCTAACCATTTGGGCGCAGAGGCGGATGAAAAATTGCGACCAACGAGTCAATACCCGGGACAGATACGAGCGACCCGCGTCAATCCAACGAGTCCCTTAACGACAGCGAAATGACGCGATACCTCGCAGCTGATCGTGGGTGAGCCCCTTGAGCGTAAGTTAGCAGCCCCACGCAGGTAAAAACCGCGGATATCGTCCGCCGGCCCTTTATTGACCGTTTGTCTATTTTATCCAAAGAAAAAATTGCAACTTTCTATGAGTGTACGGTACCGTACACTAGATATTCGAGAGTTCGCTGCGGAGTTTAGGCTATGAATCAAGTCCGCGGACCGACCATTAAGAAATCGCATAGAAAACCCGCGTTTGACGCGCAAGCTTTTCTCGATTCCGCATCTGTGTCCAAGAAGATTGCAGAGTTTCGCGACCGCGAAATTATTTTCCGCCAGGGCGATCCATCGGGGCAGATTTTCTACATCCAGAAAGGCGGCGTAAAACTCTCCGTGGTAAACAAGTTGGGCCGGGAGGCCGTGATCGCGGTTCTAGTGCCGGGCCAGTTTTTCGGTGAAGGATGCCTGCTGGGACTGCCTGCCCGTATGGCAACAGCTACAGCCGTCTCTCGTTGCACGGTGCTCTCTATACAGAAAGATGAGATGATTCGCGAACTGCACGCCGAACATGCCCTCTCCGACTGTTTTCTTTCGTACCTGCTGACGCGAAGTATCCGCCTCGAAGAGGATTTGGTGGATCAGCTCTTTAACTCCAGCGAAAAACGCCTAGCGCGTACACTTTTGTTGCTCGCTCGCTATGGCGAAGACGACCAACCTCAAAAACTGATAACCAAAATATCGCAAGAAATGCTGGCGGAAATGGTTGGCACCACGCGGTCTCGCGTTAATTTTTTTATGAATAAATTCAAGAAACTGGGATTCATTCACACTGCTGACGGGCTCCATATCAATCCGTCACTTCTAACCGTTGTCCTACATGATTAAGTTAGCCTCCTGAGCAACTGACGATTGAACGGATTGCGCGCCTGTAGGGCACCGCCAATGAGCTGATTTTCGATTTCAAATTAGTCAGCATGCGTTGGGGTTTGGGCTGGCTCCAGTCTTTCTGTTGTGATTTCGCTAACCTGCGATTCGATCTCTCTCTTGAGAGCAGAGAGACCTCGTTCGGCGTCTGAGATCGCCCGGCTTTCCTCTACTCCTTCGGAACTCATGCCCAGTTCTTCGGCCCGCAGACGCATTGCATTCTCTGCGCGCGCAACCCGCTCGATAAGTTTCAATGTATTTGTCTCCACCAGCGCTTCTACGTAGAGCCGTTGCCACTCGCTCTTCCAATTCAAGATCATCGCCGGGTACCTCCAGGATGCGCGGAAGTGTAGAAGATCGATTTAACCTTTTCTGTATACTTTTGTACATTTTTGCAAAGTCGACCGTCCCCGATTAATTTCGAGTTTCTGTGCTCAGGGCCGGGATCTCCGCCACGGCTCCCTAACCCTGGTCCGATGAATGCACACAAAAAAGTAGGAGTAGAAGTGGTTGTTTTCGGCGGATGGCAGCGCCAAGAACACCCGTGTAGTCCGGCGACAGTCCGTTGCTGGTCGACGCCGCTCTTGAGCACAAACATATGGACATATGAGCCTGGGCCAAAAGAGACTCTTGAAGAGATTGAATTCTCCTTTCAATTGAGATAGCTGTCTCCCTCCTCTTCTTAGAGCCTGTGAACTAGGTTAGTCTAGGACCATGAATAAATCTGTCGAACAGCTCAAGATCCTAGTCGCGGACGATTCGGCCGTGTACCGCAAGGTCGTGGAGCAAACGCTCCCGCCAGATCAATACTCAATCTTATTCGCCAAGACAGGTCAGAGCGCGATCGATCTGTTCAAGCAACACTGCCCAGCCTTGGTCATAACGGACTGGGTTATGCCCGATCTCACTGGGATCGAAGTTTGTCGGCAAATCCGCGCAAGCGCCCAGAACTCTTATACCTACATCATTATCATTACGAGCGCATCGGAAAAAGAGCGCGTGGTGGAAGGGCTTGAAGCTGGCGCCGACGATTACCTAGCAAAGCCCTTTCATCCCAAGGAGATGTTAGCGCGAGTGGGGGTGGGAAGGAGACTCGTTGACCTACACCAGCAAATTGAGTCTCAAAACAGACTCTTGAAGGAGCTGGCACTTACAGATGCACTGACGGGCTTACCAAATCGTCGTGCGGTGGAGGATTGGGCAAACGGTCAGTTGAGCGCTGCGGTCCGGCATGGCTATTCATTTTGGGTAGTAATCGCTGATCTGGATAACTTCAAAGTTATAAATGATACCTATGGTCACGACGCGGGAGATACCGTTCTCAAGGAATTTGCGCGAATCCTGAAAAGAAGTGTGAGGTCTTCGGATATCTGCGGCCGGACGGGCGGTGAGGAATTCATCATTATTTTTACTCATGCTGACGAATGCAACGTTGGAATTGTCGTGGCGCGTGTCCTGCGGCAACTTCGAGAACATGACTTTTCGTTTGGCACGGAAGCCGTTCAGGTAACCGCGAGTTTCGGAATTGCAGGATTCCAAGGAGCGGGTGTGCCAGAATTTGCGAAGCTGATAAACCAAGCTGACGCGGCGCTCTACGTAGCGAAGCGCGGGGGACGTAACCGCATCGAAGTCACACCCACTATTCAAGCCTAGTAATCCCGGTATTCAATGGCGTAGATTTCCTCGCGTTTCAGTGTCTTCCATGAAGCCCGCTCTCACCGCAGTCGGCGGACGAAGTGGAGATCCAGGCCGGACAAAGGGGCGCCAACCTCGTGCATAGCACCGCCTATTGCGAGCGATCCGAGATCAATCGCGACTAATCCAGTGCTGTTGATCAACTCGATCACTAGCTGTTTGGCTTCGGTGTCGTCGCCGGATGTAAAGATTACGGTACGGGGTTTGTTCGGCGAAAAGTCCTGTATCCAGGCCATCGGCATGTTGCTGATCGATTTAACAAGCCGTGCGCCAACTGCCATCTCCGCGACTAGCTCGCTGGATGTGCGCCCCGTCAACTTCAACGCGGCCCGCGATCGGGTGACTCCCGCCAGACTGATATCGGGTTTAGGATCCATATGCGCGTTCGTCGCATCGATCAGAATGCGGCCACGCCAATCGATACCTTTTAGCGCTTCAGGTACCTTCACCCAATGTGCAGCAAGAACAACGACGTCACATTCGGCCGCCTGCTGCTTTGTGCCGGCGTTGGCGCCTTGACCAAGATCAGCGACAAAATCAGCCAGTGTCTCCGGACCTCTGGAATTGGATACAACGATGGTGTGACCAGCGCTGATCAAATGGCGGCCGAATGTACCCGTTACGTTACCGGCACCTATAAAGCCTACTTTCATGGCCAATCTCCTTTCCCGAAAATAGGGTTCACTCCATTTGATACGAAAGGTAACAAATGGATGGTCGCGAGGACGCGAAATCTTTTAGAATCAGGAGAGCGCTCGTAGCTCAGTTGGAAAGAGCGTCTGCCTTCTAAGCGAAATCAGCGGGTTCGCCAAAGTGTTGAAAAAAAATTACTTCTCTATTTTTGTTTGAGTTGCATGGTGTCGCTGCAATTACCGTTAATAGCTGTATATCTCGGCTAGCGGTTTTATTTGGCTGGTTGCGGTTGGTTGAAAAAGGCGATCAGCCGATTACGCCCGAGAGGAAGGCGGAGATCCTGCAGGTGATTTCATGCATAAGTGCTCTAACCGAGCATTCGCAACAGAACGTGCACAAAGGCATTCAGAAGCTCCGCGAGAAAGTACAGGGACCAACGACCCACCATTTTAAGAATCGTAAAATTGTCACTAAAACCTAGTTCAAGGGAGAATGCGGTTTTTTGAAAAAATGAAAACTGGAAAGGTCGTGAGCTTCGGGCCGCAAAGGTTACGGCTTTATTCGGGACCTTGAAAGCCGAAAACAATACTTCGTCCACATTAAGGACGTAGCAGGCCGGCGAGATCTTCAGGTTGGTCAGCTGGTGAAGTTTGAAGTAGGACCAGAAACACTTAGTCACAATCAGCGCGCAATACTAGTTGATGTTATTTCATCTTCCGACCCGCGCAACGCGGTGCGGAGGTGAGTTATAAAATTGTGGACGAAGTCATTGGTCAAACCTTATTTGAATCTCCAGACAAATGGGTTCTAGCTTCGCTGGCTAGGCACGCCAATGACGAAGATCACATTGCATGGCCGAGTGTCGGGACAATGGCGCTTCAAGCCGGCGTTAGCGAGAGGACGGTTCAACGCGCACTTCGCGAGTACGAGAAATTAGGTGTCATTACCGACGTTACGCAATATTCAGAAGATCTGACCGGCAAGCGAAAGCGTTCCACTAAGTACGGAGGCAGCAGGAGGAGCTGTTGTTATCAGATTAGCGATCTCGGAAGCAAAGAAATTACCGACAAACTGGTAGCGAGCTGGCAGAAGCGCGAAGCCGCTCGGGAAAAACGGTCGAGCAAACGGAGAAAGAAAACCCCGTCACGCTGACACGGTTAGAGTGCTACACCAAAACCTACACACAAAGTTACAAAGTTCGTCGCACACTAACCCCGTCAGAGAGTCACCCTTAACCCCGTCACACAGTCGCGAAACCCCGTCAGGGAGTCGTACGAATCTGTAAGAATCTATCAGGGGAATAGGTAAGTGAATATGTCATGGCATGTATTGAATTAAATTGAACTGAAAAGAGCAAAACCTGAAAAGCAAAGACCCTGTTTAGAGTAAGCCATAAAAGCAGGATTTTCGGATTCTTAAAATGCGACCGAGATGCGAAAGGAGACTTGATCGAGATCGGAAACTAGAAAGTTTGATGTACGGTTGTTCCGGGTACTTCGGCTTGAATGGGAAGCGTCCAAGTATTCTCAAAATTCCATAAGACGATTTCACCAATTCCTTGACAAAATGCCGCATCAACTTTTCTCCGGCAGCCAGCCGGTGTTACTGTCACAATCAAACAGCAAGCTCGGCAGTACGAAGCACGATAGGCCACCTTGGGAGCGAACGAGTGAGACGAATAAAACAAGCGACCATTCGGAATGTTGTCCTGATCTTGTCTTTTGCGTCGTTCGCGAGCGCCACACTCGCTCAGGACAATCAATCGGAAGCACAGTCTGAATCTCAATCGCAAACGCAATCGCAATCGCTTGGCGATGTGGCTCGTCAAGCCCGTGCCGCAAAATCGTCCGCACCAAAGTCCGCGATCGTGCTGGACGACGACAATATGCCCAAATCCAAAGGCGGTGCCAGTGGCAGCGCGAAACTTTCGCAAGACAAGCAAGCCTATTGCGACGAATTGCGCCAACGCAAAGACCCCGACGCCGAACAAGGTTGCGCGGCGCTTGCCGTC
>Ga0209420_1000287_pt1 | contig 29170 bp, 31 predicted proteins | sample BlaSpr_A8_OM1_O1_FD_187972 | JGI IMG/M metagenome (GOLD analysis project Ga0209420, IMG submission 187972) | Forest soil microbial communities from Thunder Bay, Ontario, Canada - Black Spruce, Ontario site 2_A8_OM1_O1 (SPAdes) (version 2) | ecosystem: Environmental > Terrestrial > Soil > Boreal...
TTGACGCTGGTGTAGTTGCCAGCGAAAGCGAGGGTGGGGGAGGGCTTCCGCTGGCGCGATGTAGTGAATGCAAGGGGCGCCCAAGAAAACCTCTGGCCGAAGTCGTCCTTGGAACGCCCCGTTGCGCGCCACTTCGTCTGGGCTTTACATAAGCATCTAACGTGCCGTCTCTAAGCAACTCAAAATACAGGCACGTTCCCTGCTCTGGTTTGTAGGAATTGCTCTGGGCCGGGAAAGATTTACTTCGGATGCTGGAGGCGACTGAGCCAGACAGGACGTATGCCTGTGGAAAAGGGGTCAACGCCAGAAATGCCAAAGCATTCGGCGCGTAAGGTCTTCCGCTTATCAGGAGCGTTCGCGACAAGGTTCGCAGCAGGTGGGGACTTCCGCTATAATTCCTATGCAAGTTTTGCTGCCGAAGCAGCAAAGTCTGCGCCCTTAGCTCAGCTGGATAGAGCGTCTGGCTACGAACCAGAAGGTCGGGAGTTCGAATCTCTCAGGGCGCACCATTTTCTTACCGAGAAAAAGCAAGTTAAAAGGGAGCCTAGAAATCGGCTCTTCGGATTTAGCGAATTCCAGCGATACGGGTTTATTTCAGATGTGACAAATTGGGAGAAACGATACCAGGGTAGTCACGGAATGGCCTCCAGAACGTGCAACGTACATCAGATTGCACAAGAGACCGACGTCCAGAATGGGGTGCGGCGGAAGGAGTGTGTAAGAGACTGCTACAATCTAAACACCTGACCGCACAAAGCGATGGTTCGATATCGTACTGTGCGGTTGCGGCTCCAGGGCCTCCCCCACTCACGAAGACGATACTCGCCCCTCAACGTACTCGAATGCGGGGCCGGGCGGACCCGCACCAGCATCCGAACGAGTGGAATCCGTAGTCGGAGTTTCTATAAGGACTACGAGTCGCAACTTATAGCATTGCCGGAAGCCACCGCTTCGATGGCCTCCATGACGGCACCGATCCCATTTACGTCCTTGGACAGAACGGCGCGAACGCCGGCAGCGGAAGCCAGTTCCAAAAGCTGTGGAGTGGCAAACATTGTATACATCAGGATGGCGCAGTCAGGAGCGAGGCCGCTCAATACCCGCGCTGCCTCAAGCCCGTTCATCACAGGCATTGCGTAATCGAGCAAGACGACATCTGGCTTTACAGTTCGCACCAACTGTATGGCGGCATCTCCGTCTTCCGCTTCGCCGCAAACGACCCAATCTTCTTTCATCTTTAAACACAGCCGAAGGACGGCTCGCACCCTTGCATTGTCATCGACTATGAGGATTCTCGTCACGATTCAAACCCTGGCCGAGGATTCAACACCTTGAACGAAAAAGTCTTCGATGCCGCGGGTTGGACACGGAACCGACATTCCAATTACGAATTTGGAAAACTAGTAGGCAAGTAGCGGTCACAAACCCGGTCGGTAAGTTCCAGCGTACTTTCCAGCGGCGACTTGGCTCCAATGATCTGAGAAGCCAAGGTGAGCAAGAAAACGTCGCGGGTTGTGGGACTTAAGAGATGGGCGAGAATGTTGACAGACAACTCGCGGGTCAGCATGGAACTCCTTGGGTCTCCAGCAGAGAATTGTTCCTCTAACACAGCGGATTATCGTCGGTCTCCAGTGATCGATCAATACTCGCGATAACCGATTACCAAAAGACATGTCCGGTCAGCCAAGGAGTGCTTAGGTAAAAAGCCGAAGCTGAGCGTCAGCCACTTCTATGGATCGGGAGCACCGTGTCCGGTTGAGGTAGCGGCAGTCAGGCTGCGGCGTCTGCAATGAAATACGTTCCGCCATTGATTACGACTTCAACAGCCTTCAAAAGACACTCCATGTCGTTCTTTGCACAAAGTCCTTTTATACCTGCTCTTCTAGCTTCAATCTCCAATTGCTTTGTCGGATCAGTGGTGATCATCAAAATCAAAACGTCTGGGTGTCGCTTGGTTAATTGACGCGCTGCGTCAAGGCCGCTCATCTGAGGCATTATAAAATCCATTAGTGTCAGGTGAGCACTGTGGAGATGAAAGGTCGCCAAGGCATGATGTCCGCTGAAAGCCTCGCCAACGACAAGCCATTCCGCACGTTGCTCCAGTGCCGCTTTCATCGCTGCTCTCGCGACCGCGCTGTCGTCCACTATAAAGATACGGACCAAGCGAACTCTTTCTTAAGCTGGAATCCGACTCTTTAGTAGCATGTCTTGCTTCTCGTGTTGCCAGTTTTTATTGGGGAATTTGTTTCAGAAGCAAGATTCACGCCTGAGGGCAATTGAAAGGACGATTGTAACGCTATGCCTGAACTATGCGGCTCTTGGGTAAAAGTGGTCAAATTCCAGCCCGGCAGTTGCTTAATTTCTATCAGTTAGCGACTGGCTCGATAAACCGTGGTAGCCCAAAATTTCCCTACGAACCAGAAGGTCGGGAGTTCGAATCTCTCAGGGCGCACCATCTCTCTCCTTGCATCTAATTGCTGATTCGTCGCAACGCACGCCAGCGGCGGGAAAGGGGCGGTGTCCTGGTAGACAATACCCCGCCGCGAGGATGGGTTGCTTCTCTACTATTTTCTGATAGTCTTGGTCAGCCCTGTTGTTTCTTTTTGTTTCTTTTTCTGTGCTTTGCAAGCGGTTTCTGTCACTGACCGGAGAAGTTCTCCGGAACTCGGGTCGCGCGCCATGTCGAAAGTCATCGAACAGGATCTATCGATCCTGTCGTCGTCGAAGCAAGGATTGATCTACCTCACCGTCAACGACTGGGCCTTGGTCGCCGATAAGGCAAGCCGGGTCCAGTTCAAGAAGGGTGAAGTCCTGGTGCAAAAGGGCAGGACGGGGGTTGGGGTCTATCTCCTGCTCAAGGGAACAGCTCGGGTACAAATTCCTCCGAACACTGCGACTCCAGTGATTGGGCCGGGCGAGATTTGCGGAGAGATGTCGTTTCTGGAAGATGCGCCGGCGAGCGCCAGCGTGATCGCCGAAGGCGAGGTTGAAGCCTATCACCTTGACCACTCCACATTGCAAAGCTTGTTTGAGCTCTTTCCCCACCTCGCATCGCGCTTTTACCGGTCATTGGCGACGAACCTGTCCCGGCGTCTGAGGGATGTGATTGGGGCGCATTCGCAAGCGCCGGCCACTGTGCAAAAACGTTCATCTTGACTAAGGTAGCGTTGCCAGCAGAGAAATTGGCGCCGCCTGAGCGGGCGTCTTTATTTTCAGCGCTTCCCCATCGGCTTGCTTCCCCTCCAAAGCGCATTTGAACGGCTGCGGGTTGTTTTTTCGCGGTCATAAAGGATCTCAGGACCAGCGGAAAGTAGTTAATGGGCGGCGCGCCAGCCCGCAAGTTGTGGTGATGACGGCTCCTGACTAAGACGGGTAAGAGCAGTTCAAGCGGCGGGGAGCACATACCTAGGCTCCCCGCCTCTTTCATTGCGTCAAACCTTGAGGAGATTGGATTTTGCCGGGGCTCTACGGCACGAGTGGGAGGAGCGCCCAAGAAATAAGAAGGGTCCCGAAACTCTTTCGAGCCTCGGGACGCCCGAACAGCCCTCCCCAGAACTGCTCAAGACGTACGGTACCGGCAGTGCGGCCGGTTTGTGAATCCCACTTCTGTGCCACGCGATGGCACGAGATGGCTCTGAGACCTCGCTTCAGAGACCTCCCGACGTTCGGTAGTCTCGCTCGCTTCCCTTTCAATCTCGTCTGCGATTACCGCAGTAACCCTTCCACGGGGATTAGCGTTGACCCCCACTGGTCCGCCTCCTTACATTCTCCACAGGGGGTCGTATGAAAGATATTCATGAGGTATTGCGGCAGAAGCAGACCAAGTACGCCACACTGGGAAAGCAGATCGAGATGCTCCAGCAGGCGGCGGAGAAGCTGCGTGAAGTGGCTCCCCTGCTCGCGGAGAACGACGAGGAAGATAACGCAGTATTGATGGAAGTCGATGAGACTTCCGACAGCATGGCGGCGAAGGCGGGTGCGTCTGGTTCGGGCGCGGGAGCGTCCAAAGCAGCTCGGCCTGCGGCACCGCGCTGGCCATAATCTCGCCGTTGTAAGGCTGGGCATCTAGTTATGACCCTTCTGGCATTACTGGTTTCGACTGACGATTCTGCATCCGAGATCCTGGGCCGGGTTCTGCCGGCCATGGGGATCGTGGTGGAGCGTTTCAGCGATCTCGCTACCGCGATCGACCGTCTGCAGCAGCAGCGGTTCGATGCGCTGGTGGTTGACTTCGACGATCCAGACGCTGCCGGTCAAGTGCTCGACGAAGCCCGCAGGCTGAATTCTGGCGACGCTCCGGTCACAGTGGCCCTGGTCGCGGAACATAGCAGAGCACGCGCTATTCTTAGCAATGGGGCGCACTTCGTTTTGTACAAGCCTCTTTCCGATGACAAAGCCAAGGCCGGCCTGCGTGCAGTGGCCGCTCTGCTGAATCGTGAAAGGCGCCGCGCCTACCGTGTTCCCGTACAGGCTCCTGTGGAAATTACTTTGCCCGATACGCGGAAAGCCGAGGGCATTCTGCTTGACCTGAGCGAAACCGGAATGGATGTTCTTACGGCTGAACCGCAGGCTCCAGGATCGCTGCTGAATTTCCGCTTCCAGTTGCCCGATGGAACCCTTGAAGTTGACGCTCACGGGCAGGTGGCGTGGGCGAACCCCAACGGACAAACGGGAGTCCATTTTCTGGATTTAGAAGAGTCGATGAAGGCTCAGCTCAAAGTCTGGCTGCATGCCGCGGCGGTGACGAACGGTTCCGGACCGGATGAAACTGTTCCGCACTGCAAGCTCACCGATCTGAGCCTGGGCGGTTGTTATCTGGAAAGCGATTCGCCGTTTCCGGAGCGGGCGCTGGTTGACCTTTGCCTGAAAACCGGAGAGGTGGCTGTCCACACTGAGGGCATGGTTCGGGTCACGCATCCCGGGCATGGCATGGGCTTGGAATTCCCTTCGCGCACGCCCGAGCAGCGAGCCCAGGTGGAGAATCTGATTAACTTTCTGCGCAGCTGTCCGGAATCCACGCCGGAATTGATTATTTCGCCGCGCGCTCTAACCGCGGACCTGAGCCAGTTCGAGCACGTTCCAGAATCCGCGGACGACTCGACCGCGGAGCCGCTGGAAGATCCATTGCTCGAACTACTACGGCAAGGGTCTTCACTGCAACAAGATGACTTCCTCAACGAACTTCGCCGGCAACGGTCGGGCGAGAGTGTTGCTACGTAGCTGGCCGCTGTTGCCTTTCGGGCCTTCTGACAAATCTTCTGCTGGATACTCCGACGCTTTATAACCCTCAGTTCTTACTTTAGGAAAAGCCTCTCGCGCTAAGTGGATTGAAGACTTTGTGGAATAGCGTGAGGGCGGGAAAGCGACTGGGCAGAGAGAGCATCGAGGCTCGCGAGAGGCTCGGAGTGAATTTTTTCCGGAGGGCGAAGAACCCGCGCCCCGTCTCTGACGTGGGTCCTCTACCTTCCGTGGTCTGTTCCACCCCAATGGGAAAACGGTAGCTGATCGCTGTTGCGTGACGGTTTCAGGAGTATTAAATCTCGGTTAAATCCAAGTGGGCAACAGCCCATCCAGCTTCTTGACCGTAGTGCTGAAATTCCTCGGATAACCTTCGTGCACCGGTTTTGCCCTTGTGCGAACATGTACCCGACACGAAACAGCGACTCCGCGGGGAGGCTGGTGGGAGCGAAGCTGGCGGCAAACACAAAATCCGGAGGCGAGTCTAGTGCAAACGATCTTCGGGGCAACGTCTCGCGCGAAGCAGGCCGCGGCAGGCTAGGGTGGGCTCCGCTTATGTCGATCGCGACTGCGGCCTTCGCGGTTGAAACTCCTTTCTTTTTCCTCGGCACACCCTCCGGACACGATGTGGAATTCCATTTGTACTCGTGGCTCGAAGTTCTCTCGCAATGGAAGCTGGGCATCGTCTATCCACGCTGGGCGGCCTTTGCGAACTTCGCTTACGGCGAGCCGCGTTTCATTTTCTATCCCCCCGCTTCCTGGACGTTAGGAGCGGCGCTTAGCGCAATCTTTCCCTGGAGGCTGGCCGCGAGCATTTACATCTGGCTTGCCTTGTTCGCGGCGGGCGTGTCCATGTTTCTACTGGCTCGGCAGTGTCTGAACCGGCGCGACGCGACTTTCGCGGCTGTCCTGTACGCTATCAATCCTTATCATCTGGTGATCGTGTATTGGCGGAGCGCTCTGGCTGAACTTCTGGCCAGTTCTTTGCTGTCGCTGCTGTTGCTGCTGTTGTTGCGCGCAGACGAAGAAGGCCGCCGCGTCACAGTCTATCTCGCGCTGCTGCTTGCGTCCGCGTGGCTGATCAACGCACCTGCGGCGGTGATGATTCATTATTCTTTGGCGTTATTGATGTTGGTGATTGCCTGGCAGCGGCGCTCGCCGCATGTTTTGCTGGTGGGAACCGTCGCGGTGATTCTTGGAGCTGCGCTGGCTGCGGTTTATTTGTTGCCTGCGATCTGCGAACAGAAGTGGGTCACCATTGCGGAGTCGGTTTCTGCCGGCTCCCGGCCGCAAGACAGCTTTCTGTTTGTTCACACCACCGATGCGGATCACGATGCTTTCAACCGCGTGATTTCGTGGATTGCGGTCGGGGAGATTCTTATCACAGTTGTAGCGGCTTGGACCGCACGCGACTGGCGCGGCTGCGATCGCACGCTTTGGTGTTCGCTTATCGTCTGGGCTGCGGCATGCTCGGTGCTTATGCTCTCGATCACGAATGCTCTATGGAAAATTCTCCCCAAGCTGCAATACATACAGTTCCCCTGGCGCTGGATGCTGTGTCTGGACGTTCCCTTCGCTTTGCTGACTGTGCTGGGTGTGCGGCGGTGGAGCGTGCGGGTCGCTATCTACCTAGCTCTGCTGGGCGTGCTCGCCTTCGGGTGGCATCACTTCCAGGCGCCGTGGTGGGACAACGCGGGCGATCTGCGCGAAATGCAGGACAACATGGCGGCTGGCGCTGGCTACGAGGGCGTCGATGAATATACGCCCGTCGGCGCCGATCCTTCGTCAGTCTCGAAAGACGCTCGCCGCGTGGCGGTCGAGGGACCAGCTCATGCCGCGATTCATGTCTCACAGTGGACGCCGGAATTTGAACTCTTCACAGCGGAGATGTCAGCGCCGGACAAGCTTGCTCTGCGGCTGTTCAACTATCCCGCGCGGCGGGTTGAAGTGAACGGGCACGAAGTGCAGCCCGGTGCACGCGAGGGCACGGGGCAGATGCTGGTCCCCGTGGAAGCGGGAGTGAATCGAGTGCAGATCAGTTTCGTTCGTACCTGGGATCGCACGGCGGGCGGATGGATCTCACTGCTCGCCTTGGTATTGGTGTTCGTGCTGTGGAAGTTTTCATCCGCCGGATGACAGATTTCGGTAGGTTCGCTAGTAGGTTCGCTAAGATGAAACGCTGATGCGAAGAATTCTCATCGCAACCTCGAATCCGGGCAAACTGCGCGACTTCGCCGGGGCTGCCCTGCGCCACGGGGTCGAAATCGCCGGCGTTCCTAACCTCTCTTCCCTGCCTCCGGTTGTTGAGGACGGCCTTACGTTTGAGGCTAACGCGCGCAAGAAGGCCGAGTCCTACAGCCGATATGTTCCTGGAGAAACCGTTGTCGCCGACGACTCTGGTTTGGAGATTGATGCTTTGAAGGGCGCGCCTGGCGTGCACTCCGCGCGGTACGCCGCCGACCGGCCCGAGCAAGCGGAAGCTAACACCGATGACGAGGCCAATAACGCGCGCGTCCTGCGGGAACTGCGGGATTTTCCACCAAACCAACGCCGTGGACGATTTGTTTGCGTGCTGGCGGCAGCCCGCGATGGCAAAACTCTGGCAACATTTCGGGGCACGGCCGAAGGAATCCTCCTCGACGCCCCGCGAGGGACGAACGGGTTCGGCTACGATCCGCTATTTTATTTTCCGGACATTAAGAAAACATTCGCCGAGCTGACCGCCGAAGAGAAGTCCCAGTACAGCCACCGTGGCGCGGCGTTCCGTGAGTTCCTCGCCTGGTGCGAGCGATCGAGCTGACGGTTGACGACGTGGCGACCGCTTCTTGACTTCGTTTCTGTCGCCGCTGGATAATAAAAAGTTCTTCTGTCGTTGCCGAAGCATCAAGATTGAGTCATCAAGCAGAATCATCCGAACTTATGAGGAGCGATTCGTGGCGTCCGTAGCCAGTTCTACTGCTCCAGCGGTCGCGAAGAAAAAAGTACACGGCGTGGCGCCTCTGCGCGCCGGCAAGGGTATTTCATTTATTTTGCGCCGGCTGCATTCGCTTTCCGGGATCGTTCCCGTGGGCGCGTTCTTGTTCGAGCACATTCTGATTTCCAACTCTACTGCGATCACCGGGCCAGACGCGTATGCGCGGCAGGTGACCTTTCTGGCAAATCTTCCGCTGGTGTTCTTTCTTGAATTGTTCGGGATCTGGCTGCCCATCGCGTTCCACGCGCTCTACGGCTTTTACATCTGGTTCCGCGGCGATGGAAACGCGATGGAATATCCCTGGACCGGCAACTGGATGTATACCGCCCAGCGCTGGACTGGCGGCATCGCCTTCGTCTACATCCTGTGGCATACGTGGACCATGCGCTTTACCGGAGTCGACTTGCACGCGTTCCCCAACGCTTCGTTCGGCAAGGTGCAGGCGGAAGTTTTGCAGACTCCACTGTTCCTCTTGTACGTCGTAGGCTTGATCGCGGCTTCCTGGCACTTCGCGTATGGCATCTGGCTGTTTTCGGCGAAGTGGGGCATCGTTTCCGGAGAGAAGGCGCAGAAACGGTTTCTGGCCGTCTGTCTGGTGTTTTTCTTTGTCTTGACGGGCGCGGGACTGGCTAGCCTGGCTTCGTTCCGGTCGCGGCCGCAACAGCTCTATGAGCCTGGAACCGCCGCAATACAATCGACTCAGGCAGCAAAGAGTATGGAAGGCCGGTAGAGAAAGATGGCAGCGGTTCCCAAAATTATCGTCATAGGCGGCGGCCTCGCCGGACTTTCTGCCGTCATCAAGATCGCCGAGATGGGTGCGCATGTCGATCTCTTTTCTATTGTGCCGGTGAAGCGCTCGCACTCGGTGTGCGCGCAGGGCGGCATCAACGCCGCCAAGAACCTGAAGGGTGAAGGCGATTCAACCTGGATTCACTTTGACGACACGGTTTACGGCGGCGATTTTCTGGCCAACCAGCCTCCGGTCAAGGACATGTGTGAGGCCGCACCGGGCATCATCGACTTGCTCGATCGCATGGGTGTTCCCTTCAATCGCACGCCGGAAGGTTTGCTCGATTTTCGCCGCTTCGGCGGCACTTTATATAACCGCACTGCTTTCGCCGGCGCAACCACAGGCCAACAGTTGCTTTATGCTCTTGATGAACAAGTCCGCCGCTATGAAGCCGAAGGCAAAGTCAAGAAGTACGAGCACTGGGAATTTCTTTCCGCAGTGCTTGACGGAAACCGCGTCTGCCGCGGCATCTGCGCCATTGATCTGCGCAGCATGGAAGTTCGCACCTTCCCGGCGGACGCGATCATCATCGCCACCGGCGGCAACGGCGCCGTCTTCGGAAAATCCACGAACTCAGTAGTATGCACCGGATCGGCGCAATCCGCGCTTTATCAGCAGGGCTGTTACTACGCCAACGGAGAATTTATTCAGGTGCATCCCACCTGCATTCCCGGAGAAGACAAGCTGCGCCTGATGTCGGAATCGGCGCGCGGCGAAGGCGGACGCGTCTGGGTTCCAAGAACCGCCGGGGACAAGCGCGATCCGAAGTCGATCCCGGAGAAAGAACGCTGGTATTTTCTCGAGGAGTGGTATCCAAAGTACGGTAATCTGGTGCCGCGCGACATCGCGACGCGTGCCATCTTTAAGGTTGTGTTCGAGCTCAACCTCGGCATCGATGGCAAGCCGATGGTTTATCTCGACCTCACCCACATCGACCGCAAGATTCTCGACCGCAAGCTGGAAGGGATTCTCGAAATCTACGAGAAGTTTGTGGGCGACGATCCGCGTGACACACCCATGAAGATTTTCCCTGGCATGCACTACACCATGGGCGGGCTGTGGGTGGACTTCAAGCAGGCGACGAATATCCCTGGGATCTATGCCGCGGGCGAGTGCGAATATCAGTATCACGGCGCGAATCGTCTGGGCGCGAACTCGCTTGTGTCGTGCATTTACGGAGGAAGCAATGCCGGACCCAACGCGGTGAAGTATGCGCGCGGATTGCAGGCGCTTTCCGATGGCAACGGATGTTTCGAGGCTGAAAAGAAAAAGCAGGAAGAGAGCAATGCCCTGCTCATGAATAACTCGGGCACGGAGAACCCCTTCCGGCTGTGGCGCGAGCTGGGCGAGCTGATGACCAAAGATTGCACGGTCATCCGTTACAACAAGAATTTGCAGCAGACGGATGCGAAATTAGTCGAGATGCTCGAGCGCTTCCGGAAGGTGAATTTAAGCGACCGCACGCAGTGGGCGAACACCAGCGTGGTCTTCACCCGCCAACTTTACAACATGCTCCAGCTCTCTCGGGTGATTGCCCAGGGCGCCCGCCTCCGCGATGAATCGCGCGGCGCGCACTACAAGCCGGACTTCCCCGAGCGCGACGATAAGAATTTCTTGAAGACGACGAAGGCATACTTCGCGCCGGATGCCGATGAACCGAAGTTTGAATTCGAGCCGGTGGATACTTCGCTGATTCCGCCGCGGCCGAGGAAGTATGACGCGGTGAAGTAAGTTGCTATGTTTGACGAAATTCCAGGACCGAATCGAACGCGGGCGTCACGTAAGCAGGCATGGTGTTGGATAGGACTGTGTGTCCTGTGGCTCGCGATCGGCACGCGCAGCATGGTAAAGCACCGGGACCTCGGATGGCTAACCGTTGGGGCGTGGGCTTTCTGTCTGTTGGTATGGAGCTGGCGACTCGTTGCCTCCTACCGTGGAGATGCTCAAAAGGACCCGCCAACTGAGAAAGACTAATGGCTAATAAATCCGTCCTGCTAAAGATCAAGCGCCAGAACACTCCGACTTCCAAGCCGTACTGGGAAGAGTTCGAACTCGCCCACCATCCGGGCATGAACGTGATCTCCTCGCTCATGGAGATCGCCGCCAACCCCGTTACCCGCGAGGGCAAGGCGACCACGCCGATCACCTACGACTCGAACTGTCTGGAAGAAGTCTGCGGCTCCTGCGCGATGCTGATCAATGGACGCGCCCGCATGGCCTGCTCGGCCCTGATCGACAATCTTGAGCAACCAGTTAAGCTTGAGCCGTTCTCCAAGTTCCCTGTCGTCCGCGATCTCGCCGTCGATCGCAATGTGATTTTCGAGAATCTCAAAACCGTGAAGGCATGGGTGCCTATTGATGGCACTTACGATCTCGGTCCCGGCCCTCGCTTGTCGCCCGAAGAGCAGGAAGCGGCGTATCCGCTTTCGCGCTGCATCTCCTGTTGCTGCTGCATGGAGGCCTGTCCCCAGTTCAATGAAGACACCGGCTTCGTCGGCGCGGCCACCATCGCCCAGGTACAGTTGTTCAACACCCATCCCACCGGCAAAGAGCTGCAGCGCGAGCGTCTCGCCGCGTTGATGGGCGATGGCGGCATCCAGGAGTGCGGCTACGCGCAGAACTGCGTGGAAGTTTGCCCCAAAGATATTCCGCTGACCCGCGCCATTTCCGAGGTAGGCAGAGCGGTCATGAAGCAAGCCATCGGTGACCTTTTCCGGCGCTGATTTTTGTCACTTTTGCCCCGATAACGCACCTCCAGCACGTCCCCCTGACGCTAAATGCTTGCTTCAAGAGCACATGGGCCTGTCGTGATCCCGCGCTGGGATGGCGTTTCGCGTGCTCCTGTCCACAGGGACGCACGCTTGCGAAAGCGGCGGGTAACCAGCGGTAACCAAGCGCGCCGCAATGCGCGCCAGAACTATCGTAACCAGTCGCGGGCAATCAAAGATAGGGACGCTTGACACGATGACATACAATGTCCGCACGGTTGAGGGTTAACCGTGCGGAAGACTGCGGAACTCATTGAGAATAAAACCACAGCGTCAAATAATTATTCTGGCCATGCTGGCTTGCCTGTGCAGCCCGCTTTTCGCGGTCACTGCGACCGCCGTGCACAAGGCCCATCATCGCCGGTTTCCCCGGCTGCATTGGACGTTGTGGCATCCCATGTTCCGTCCGTCGCATGAATCGCTTCTAGCGCAGAACGCGGAAGTTGACCGCCTGGAACTGCCTCGCATACAGGATGACGACGAACTGGAAGCGCTCAAGGCCAGCGGAGCCCTTCAGCCCATAATCGCGGGTGAGACGCTGCGCTTTGATCCGCGCCTTGATCCTTCGCGCCGCTACTGCCGTCCTTGGACGCGAGACTTTGTTCAGGATATCGCGCAGGCTTACTACAACCGTTTTCACGAGCAGATCCAGGTAAATTCCGCAGTGCGCACGGTGAAGGTTCAGAAGAAACTTCGCCGGCACAACCGCAACGCGGCTCCGGCGGAAGGTGACACTGCGTCATCTCATCTCGCCGGCCTCACCGTGGACCTGCAACGTCGCGGCATGACCCAGGACGAGATTCACTGGATGGAGCACTACCTGTTCTACATGAAGGCGATTGGTCTGGTTGAGCCCGAAGAAGAGCGGCGCCAGTGGGTGTTCCACATCATGGTCTCAGGCCGCTACGCGGATTGGCGCGAAACTCAGGACATCATTCCAGTCGATCGTCCCGAGCCCACCACCATCACCGCTGACAGCCGCACCGAATAGTCAGTACCCGAATAATCGCTACAAAGTATATTGCGCTTCGCCGTTGCCAAACGACCAGTTCTCCCACGCAACTTCCACCAGACTGACCATCAGGTCTTGCGGCCGCAATCCCGGATTCTCCGCCAGAATTTCTGCCATTCGCTTGAACAGCTTGCGCTTCTGCGCCAGCTTGCGCCCGGTTGAGAGCGTGATCTGCACCATCACGATATTGTCGGATCGTTGCACTCCGAGGTAGGTCGGGTCATAGATTAGACCGCTCGCCGGGTGCTCGGTTATAACCTGAAATCGGTCCTGAGCGGGCGCATCCATTGCCTCCACTAACGCCCGGTGCGCTCCATCCGCCAGGGCCTTTCTATATTGCTCGGGTTTGCCTTCGCGCAACGAGATTCGTACCAGCGGCATTTATGCCTCCTCTAGAGTTGCAAGCAACGCTAGCCAATGGATGAATTTGCTCGTCAAGGCGATTCAGGCATCGAACATCCAGCGTGTTTTAATGAATCATGATCGTTCTCATGGCTGGCCTTCCCGGCACCGGCAAGACCACGCTGGCCCGCGAACTGGCTGGCCACACGCGCGGCCGAGTGCTCAATAAAGACGAGATCCGGCACGCACTTTTTTCGGTCGACGAAATCGAATACTCTTCCCAGCAGGATGATTTCTGCCTGCAGATCATGCTTCAAACCGCAGGCCAACTCTTGCAACTACATCCAGAACGTTTTGTCTTCCTCGATGGCCGGACGTTCTCTTGCCGCTACCAGATCGAGAACGTCCTGAACGCGTCCGCCGCGCTACACCAGAGCTGGCGCATCCTCGAATGCGTGTGCCCCGAGGAGGTGGCCCGGCGGCACATCGAAGAGCAGTCTGCGTCAGGAGCGCATCTCGCCGGCAATCGTGATTTTCGGCTTTACCTTGAAGTGAAAGCTCGATTCGAAGCGATCACTTTGCCCAGGACGGTGATCGATACCGGGCAAGCGCTGCAAGTCTGCATTGATCGGGCGCTTGCAGCGCTCCGCCAATAGTTCGGTCGCTACACGCGCTTTGTAGCGCCGCTGTTCCGGCGGCCGGCAGGATGCCGGCGGTACCCATTCTGCCTCTTCGCCAAGCGCTTTCTTCCTGACGCTCTGGCCTATACAATCGTGGACTTGCTCCGCGCACACGTTTGCCGGAGTTCCAAACTCTATGACTCGCTACAGAATTCTCCTGACTGCATTCTTGATGTTTGCTGCTTCATGCGCCGTTGCCCAATCCACAAACCCGCTGGACATATCCGTCAGCGCAAAAGCTCGCGCTATTCAGGAATCCGCCATTGTCGTCGACACTCACGCTGACACGCCCCAGCGCTTTCTCGACGAAAACTTTGACATCGGCTCGACCGATCCGAACGACACGGGACACATCAGCCTCGACAAAGCCCGCCGCGGCAATCTGGGCGCGGAGTTTTTCTCCATCTGGGTGGACCCTGAAACCAACCAGGGCCACTTTGCCAAGCACACGTTCGATCTGATCGACTCCGTCTACGAACAGGCGGCACGGCATCCTGACCGCATGATGATGGCCTTCTCCGTGGCCGATATCGAGCGCGCTCACAAAGAACACAAGCTCGCCGCGCTGATGGGCATCGAAGGCGGCCACTCCATCGAGAACGACATGCACCTGCTGCGCGATTACTACCGCCTCGGCGTGCGCTACATGACGCTCTCCTGGTCGAACACCAATGAATGGGCGGATTCCTCGGGCGACATCAACGATCCTAAAGTGGAGCACCACAACGGCCTCACCGATTTCGGCAAGCAGGTTGTGCTCGAAATGAATCGCCTCGGAATGATGGTGGATATTTCACACGTTGCCGACAAGACGTTCTGGGACGCAATCGCCACCACGAAGGCTCCGGTCATCGCCTCGCATTCTTCGGCACGTGCCTTGGTCGACGCGCCGCGAAACATGACGGATGACATGCTGCGCGCGGTCGCCAAGAATGGCGGCGTCGTGCAGGTAAACTTCTTCTCCGGCTTCGACGATCAGACCTATTGGGATGCGTCCAGGGCGCAAGCCAAGGACCGGGATGCGGCCATCGCAGCCTTCGTCGCAAAAAAGAAAGCTGACGGACAAACTGTCACTTACCTGGATACCGACCGCATCGAGCGCGAGTGGACGGCGAAACTTCCGCGGCCGCCGTTCAACGTTTTAATCGACCACATTGACCACATCGCTAAAGTTGCCGGTGTCGATCACGTCGGCCTGGGTTCCGACTTCGACGGGGTGGGCGGAGCCACGCCTCAAGGGATGGATTCCGCTGCCGACCTGCCAAAGATTACGCAAGCTCTTCTCGATCGCGGATACAGCGCCGAAGATATCAAAAAGATTCTTGGCGGTAATATTCTGCGAGTCTTCCGCCAGGTCGAAGAAGTCAGTCGCGAAATGCAGTCCCAGTCCCACTAGCCACCAGCGCCCGGGGGCCTCTGTGTCGTACAATGCAACGTTGCAATGCAACGTTGCAATCAACGTCGCGGTAAATGACCGTGGCACGTCCCCGCACGTGCAAGGAGCACTCATGCGTTATGCCTTTATAGTTTCTGCGCTGCTTTCAATGTTTGCGCTCGCTGTCTGGGCGCAGTCGAGCACCCAGGCCGCGGATGCGTCCAAACCAGCTCCGGCCAAGCCGCCCGTTCACCGTGCGGCAGGCGGCCCACCGACGGCGATCATCGACACCACGGTGGGCAAGTTGACGTGCACTCTTTTCCCTGATAAAGCTCCCATGGGAGTCGCAAACTTCATCGGCCTCGCCACCGGAACCAAAGACTGGAAGAATCCCGTCAGCGGGGTGACGAAGCACGGCGTGCCACTCTACGACGGCACCATTTTTCATCGGGTCATCCCCGGCTTCATGATCCAGGGCGGCGATCCTAAGGGCGATGGAACCGGCGATCCCGGGTACGCGTTCAAGAACGAGGTTTCCTCCGATCTCCTATTCGACAAACCCGGTCGTCTCGCCTACGCAAACGCCGGCCTCAATACCAACGGATCTCAGTTCTTCATCACCGAGGAAGCCCAGCCGCACCTCAACGGGGGATACACCATCTTCGGGCAGTGCGACGAAGCCAGTGTTGTGCTGGTAAAGCAGATCGCGCACATGGCTACGGATCCGATGAACGACCGGCCATTCCGTCCGGTGAAGATTGTCCACATCACGATTGTTCACCACGCAGTCGAAGCCAAACCAGCAACGCCAGTGAAGAAGCCGGCAGCTGCCGCACCTGCAGCCACACCGAACTGACAAACTCACGTGGAGACAGCCGCCTCGGCTGTCTGCCGCGGCGAAGCCAGGCGAGATTATCAACGAACGCTAACGACCGATCACTAACGATTGAAAGGATCCCATGACCCGTCAACCCGGACTCTACGCCACCTTTGAAACCAGCGAAGGTAACATCGTTTGCCGCCTCTTCGAAAAAGACGCACCCAAAACCGTCGCCAACTTCGTCGATCTCGCCGAAGGCAAGCGCGAGTGGACTCATCCCTCGACCCGCAAGAAATCTAACGACCGCCTTTACGACGGAACGATTTTCCATCGCGTGATCCCCGACTTCATGATCCAGGGCGGCGATCCGCAAGGTACCGGCATGGGAGGTCCCGGCTATCAGTTCGAAGACGAAACCAAGGGCTCACCCCACAAGCTCGACAAGGCGGGCAAGCTGGCCATGGCCAACGCCGGCCCCAACACTAACGGCTCCCAGTTCTTCATTACGGTCGCTCCGACAACTTGGCTGACCGGCAAGCACACAATTTTCGGCGAGGTCGTCGAAGGTCAGGATATCGTCAAGAAGATTTCCGAAGTCCCGCGCAACCGGCAGGACAAGCCGAACAAAGATGTAGTTGTGAAGAAGGTGACGATCGAGCAGGTGTAGGCAACGTCAAGGTCGCTACCCGGAAATTGCGGATCTTATCAGCCCAATTCCGAGTAGCAACACTCCGCTGGCAAGGACGACAGCCCCCGCGTAGATCAGTCCAACGGCTCCGTTAGGCCGAGTGGCGGCCGGAGATAAGATCGAGAAGAAGAATCCGGCAGGAACCAGGATCGCTGCCAGAGGAACCGCAATTCGGGCCGCCCACAACAACGGCGAAGGGAGAACCGCCGCATCGGCCAATACTTGGCACACCAACGAAAGAATAACGAACACACCGGCATGAGCGTGGCCAGCGCGGAAGAAATTCTGCCGCAGGGGATTGTCCATGTAGCCACTGCTTTTATCCATCAGCGATGTCAACAGAAAATACCCACCGTATTGAATTGTCGGCACGGTGATGAGAAGGATTCCACTCAGGATTCTGGCTTCGCGCGTCATAGCTTCTCCTTTCAGACCCCGATCACTCCGCACAGCTCCTTTACCGCCGCCGCACTCTTATCGAGCCCAGCCTTCTCTTCCGCGGTTAGCTTGATCTCGATGATCTGCTCAATTCCGTTAGCGCCCAGTTTTACTGGCACTCCGACATAAAGGCCGTTGATCCCGTACTCACCCTGCAAATACGCAGCGCAAGGCAGAATCTTTTTCTTGTCTTTCAGGATCGCCTCAACCATCTCGGTCGCCGCCGCCGAAGGCGCGTAGTAAGCCGACCCGGTCTTCAGATACTTCACAATCTCCGCCCCGCCGTCTCGCGTGCGCTGGACCAAAGCCTCGAGACGCGATTTCTCAATCAACTCCGTGATCGGAATGCCCGCAACCGTTGAATAGCGCGGCAGCGGAACCATAGTGTCGCCGTGTCCGCCGAGCACAAATGCCGTGACGTTCTCCACGCTGACCTTCAATTCGTCGGCAATGAAGGCTCGAAAGCGCGCCGAATCCAGCACGCCGGCCATACCGACTACGCGCTCGCGGGGGAATCCACTCAGCTTGTACGCCGCCTGTGCCATGGCGTCCAGCGGATTCGACACAATAATCAGAATGCACTTCGGTGAGTACTTCACCGCTTCGCCCACCACCGCCTTCATGATGCCGTAATTGGTGTTGAGCAAATCGTCGCGGCTCATCCCCGGCTTGCGCGGAATGCCCGCGGTGATCACGACAACGTCAGAATTCGTCGTATCTTTGTAGTCGTTGGTGCCGACAATGTAAGAGTCGCGTTTCTCGATCGGCATGGCCTCGAGCAAATCCAGCCCCTTGCCCTGTGGCACGCCTTCGATGATGTCAATCAGTACAACATCGGCCAGTTCTTTCGAAGCAATCCAGTGAGCCGCCGTCGCCCCCACGTTGCCGGAACCTACGATCGTCACTTTCTTGCGCATCTATGAATCCTTTCTATGGAACGCTCAAAGTCTTGAACACAGACGGCACATGGTTACACAGGGTAGATCTCTCGTGAACCTAGATCTCTCGTGAACAATGATCTGCCCTGTGACCCTCAGTGTTCCCCTGTGTTTAATGTGTTATCTCGCCTCAGCGAGCACCGCCGCACCCATGTTCTCGATAATGCTGTCGGCGAACTGGCTGGTCTTCACCTTGGTAGCACCTTCCATCAGCCGCTCAAAGTCATAGGTAACTTTCTTCTGGAGAATCGTCCGCTCCATCCCACCCTCGATTAGATCGGCGGCCTCATTCCATCCCAGGAAGCGGAACATCATCACGCCCGAGAGCATCACCGACCCGGGGTTAATCACGTCTTTGTCGGCATACTTCGGAGCCGTCCCATGCGTCGCCTCGAAAATCGCGTAGCCATCGCCAATGTTCGCCCCCGGAGCGATACCCAGCCCGCCAACCTGCGCCGCGCAGGCGTCGGAAATGTAGTCGCCGTTCAGATTCGGGCAAGCCAGCACAGAATACTCATCGGCCCGGGTCACCACCTGCTGGAAAATCGAATCGGCAATGCGGTCGTTGATCATGATCTTCTTCTTCCACTGACCTTTACCATGCGTCGCGTAGATGCGGTCCAGCACTTCTTTCACTTCCTGCTCCACCGCTTGGCGAAACGCGGGCGGAGCGAACTCCATCCCCGGCTCAACCAGCTCAGCATTCTGCGCCACCGTCAGGTTCGGATTCTTATCCTTGTTGTCGACGATCCAGCTCTCGCGCTCGGTGATTACCTGGTTGCGAAACTCCTCGGTGGCCAGCTCGTATCCCCACCTGCGGAACGCGCCCTCGGTGAACTTCTGGATGTTGCCCTTGTGCACCAGCGTCACGCTTTTGCGGCCGGTCTCCAGCGCATGACGAATCGCCATCCGCACCAGGCGCTTGGTTCCAGTTACGGAAATCGGCTTGATGCCGACGCCGGAATCCAGCCGAATCTGCTTCTTGCCGCCCTTCAGCATATCTTTATTGAGAAACTCGATCAGCTTCGCGCACTCCGCAGTTCCCTCTTCCCACTCGATGCCGGCATACACATCCTCAGTGTTCTCGCGGTAGATCACTACGTCCATCCGCTCGGGATGCTTCACCGGCGAGGGCACGCCTTTGTAATACTTCACCGGACGCACGCAGCAATAGAGGTCGAGAATCTGACGCAGGGCGACGTTTAGTGAACGAATGCCGCCGCCCACGGGCGTAGTCAGCGGACCTTTGATGGCTACGCGAAATTCACGAACGGCGTTCACCGTGTCTTCGGGCAGCCAGGTGTCGAACTTAGCCTTAGCCTTCTCACCGGCGAACACTTCGTACCACGCCACGCGACGCTTGCCCTTGTACGCCTTGTCCACCGCCGCGTCGAACACGCGCCGCGAAGCCTTCCAGATGTCGCGTCCGGTTCCATCGCCTTCGATGAAGGGAACGATGGGATTATCCGGCACCTCGTACTTTCCTCCCGCATACCCAACCATTTTCCCGCCCGCCGGTACAGCCACACCGTTATAAGACCCCGCCATCGTCAGCCTCCCGCCTATGAGTTCCGCGTATGTTTTGAAAACCTCTCATTATAGAGAATATCGAGAATCTGTGGGAACCGCACACTAACTAATTGTGCCGTGCTTGTGCCATAATCCCCTTTTCAGGCTCAATTCAAGCCCGGAGGTTTTTATGTACATGGTTATGGACATGGCGCGTCGCATCTGCCGCTACCGACTGCTAAGCGCCGCTATCGCCTGCCTCCTCGCTTTCTCGACCGGCGCATTTGCCAAGGCCAAAGCTGATCGCACGCAATTCGGCCACGACATCAGCATTGGCCCAAGCGAAGAGGTCGGCGACGTCACCTGCATTGGCTGCAGCATTCGCACTCGAGGTCAGATCTTTGGCGACGCCACCACCGTCGGCGGCAGCATTTTCATCGAAGGTCAAGGGCAGGTTGCCGGAGACGTCACCGCCGTCGCAGGCGACGCGCGACTCGGCAACGAGGTGAAAGTTGCCGGCGAGGTTACCGTTGTCGGAGGTGAACTCCGTCAGGATCCCCACGCCAGCGTCTCCGGCGATGTAACCAACGTGGGCGGCCGCGGATGGATCCTTCCGATTCTCGTGGCCCCGTTCGCCATCCTCGGACTCCTGGTCGCACTCGTGGTCTGGCTGATTCAGCGCGCCCGGAGACCTGCGATCCCGCCCGTGCCAGCCTAGAGCCGGCGTTGCATCACCACCGTCGCGTCCCAAAAGACTTGCGCACGCCCACGGTCATATAGCGCCCCCAAGGTCCGTTATTGCCGAGATCGGCCACGCCCAGATTAGTGTCGCGCGCCCCAAGACGATCAAACAGGAAATGCTGCGTCACGCGAAATTCAAATCCCTTACCGATAAAGACCGCCCCGCCCCACGAGTGCTCGATCCCGATCGCATCCGGCGACCAGGTGTAGAGCGTCTGTGGAATCGTCTTGCCGAACAGGAACGAAGGCGCGCCAAACACCATAAACCGCCGCAACTGCGTCCGGCCAAACGGACGCACCTCAAGCATTCCAGACAACATATAGCGCGCAAACATGCTGCAGGGCGCGTTTGCCCCGCCATATTGTCCGGCGTTTCCGGCGCAGAGGTTGGGATCGATTTCGTTGTGCGGAGGCGCCAGGTCGAGTTGCGCCCATCCCCAGAACATGTCTTTCGGAAAAAACATTCGGGACTCGGGCGCAGCCTCCTGCGTATCGCTCGCAGGCCCTGAACTCTGTGCCTCGCCTAAAGCCGAAATCGATAGAAGAAATGTGAGCGTCCACACCAACGTTTTCATCCTGCCTCCAGAAGTTTGCCGTGCTTTGCAGAAAATCTCAAAACTCACATCTCAAATCTTCCGGTGCTGTCGAACTTCGAAAATCATCAGCGAGGGATGGATGGGAGCGGAACATTGTAACCTGCTCGCGGACTCTGATTCGGATCTACTCGGATCGAATCCGGAATTACAAGAAACGGAGTCAAAAAATGGAAGCCGACGCCACCCCAAAATCCCAATCGCCACCTTCCAGAATTCATATCCATAATTTAGATTTATTCCATTCGCAGGATTACTGCACAGTCCTACCAGTCGAAAGGACTTACGGTGCAACCATCTACGGTTTGGCTGGCGGATTGCTTGCTTGGGGACAGTAAAAGTTCCAAAAGCCCATGCCCCAGGAAGTTTCTGTCTCTTATCAGGCCATTAAGAGCAAGGTGTACCGGTTAATCGACGCTTTGGTCGTCGGCGAAAAGACAGAGGTTGAGGTCCAGGAGTCCATTCGCCGCTGGTGGGATCTCATTCACCCAGCCGATCGTCCCATCGCCCAAAAGTATCTCCTCACCGTGCTGGGACGCTCCGGTCAGGCGCTCGATTCGATTGAGGAAGGCCTGATGGACGTAACTCATCTTGAGTTGGTGCCCTCCGATTCGTCTAAAGCTCTCAAACTCGTAGACAGAATTGTCAAGCAAACTGCCAAGGCCGCGTCGATCAGCACGACTGCTTGAACCAGACGCTGCTTGACACTGCTTGAACGAGACAAAGATTTTACAAATTCCGCCCTTGCGGCGTTTCATCGAGCCCGCTATTCTCCACATTAGCAATCGAATCAGTGCGAGCACTCTGCTCCGCTTGGTTTCGTGCGCCTAAGTCTAGTCGGAGTGATAAATGCGATCTTCCTACCTTCGTTTCCTCTTCACGATTCGTGGCTATCTTCTATCCGGAGCATTGCTGATTATGGCTGGATCGCTATTCGCGGCATCGGGAATCTACACCTTCACGCTCAATTCCATCGACGGCCAACCCGCACCGCTGGCAGACTACAAGGGCAAAGTGGTTCTGGTCGTTAACGTGGCCAGCCAGTGTGGCTACACGCCCCAGTACAGCGCGCTCGAAGCGACGTACGAAAAGTATAAAGACCAGGGCTTTGTCATCCTCGGCTTCCCCGCCAACAATTTCGGCGCCCAGGAACCCGGCACCAATGAAGAGATCAAAACCTTCTGCACCCGCAAGTACAGCGTGAGCTTCCCCATGTACTCGAAGATTTCCGTCAAAGGCGCTGACCAGTCGCCGCTCTACGCCTACTTAACCAAAGACACCGGCCCCGGCATCACCGGCGAAATCAAGTGGAACTTCACGAAGTTCCTGGTCGACCGCAACGGTAACGTAGTGCAGCGCTTCGAACCTGCGGTCACACCGGATTCGAAGGAAGTGATCTCGGCGATCGAAAAACAATTGAAGCAGTAGGACGAGCCAGCATGAATTTGAGCCTAGGCACCGGATACGCCGTAGTAGGTCTGGTTCTCTGGGCTGCGCCCTTGTCCCTCCAATACAACGCTTGGACCACTGCCCTGCGCGAGCGGCATCCTAACGTTAATCCGCCGCCAACTCCCGAATGGCGCACTCGAAATACCAAGATCATGACGGTTATTTTTCGCATTGCTGGAGCGTTCTTTCTGCTGCTTTCGATCGTGTACCTCTTGCCACTGATCAACACCAAACCGCACTGAAGTCGACACACCCCATCACAGCGTCGTACATGTCTTTGTCCACATCCCTCGGCTAGCCGTATACTTGGCAGGGCTCGGCGAAGACTCCGTTCCGATCCCGGTTTAACTGGCCACTGACCACTGGCCACTGACCACTGCCCCATGGACTTCGACCAACTCCAAACCTTCCTCGAAGTAGCCCGCCACGCCTCGTTCTCCCGCGCGGCTGAGAAGCGTTTCCGCACTCAGCCCGCCATCTCCTCCCAGATTCGCTCCGTCGAGGACGAAGTCGGCGCCAAGCTCTTTGACCGCTCCGGCGGCAAAGTCTCTCTCACTGCGGCCGGCAAGTCCTTTCAAAAGTATGCACAGGAAACGCTCGACGCCCGCAAGGCCATGCTCACTTCCCTCGCCGAGATGGAGCACGTCCCCCGCGGCGCCATCACCGTCGGCGCCAACGAAGGCACCTGCCTCCACATTCTTCCCGAGGTCTTTGCCGACTTCAAAAAGCAGTATCCTGATGTCTCGGTAAACATCAAGCGCGCCGATTACGCCAAAGTTCTCGAATCCGTAGCCGACAACTCCGTCGATTTCGGCGTCGTTTCCCTGCCCGTGAAAGACAACCGCCTCACCGTAGTCCTCATCCATCAGGATGAGCTGGTCATCATCGCCCCGCCGCAGCACCAACTGGGTAAAATGAAGTCGGCTTCTGTGGGAGACTTGGCCAGGTATCCGTTGGTTCTTCCCAAAGCCGGCCACACGCGTGATGCGCTCGATGAACTGTTTCGCGAGCGCCGCTTAAAGCCGAACTACAGTATGGAACTCGATTCGAGCGAACTCCTCAAGCGCTTCGTGGCAGCCGGGGTCGGAGTCGGCTTCATCGCCCGCTCCAACGTGCAGGAGGATGTTCGCGCCGGCGTCCTGGTAGCCATCCCCATGGCCGACGCCCAACTCCGCCGCGACCTGGCCCTGGTTTTCCGCAAGGACAAAGCTCTCAGCCGCGCCGCCCTCGCCTTCATCGAGATTGCCAAGAAACACAAATCCAGCAATGTACTGACATCCAGATCGAAGTAGATGAAGCCCTTCTCTCAAAGATTTCTCGCGCGCCTCCTGCTCTCTTCCCTTCTGCTCTGCCTCTCCGCCATTGCTCAGATCTCCGGCGGTGTCCAGCCGCCGGTCTCCTACAAACTCATCGCAGTCAAAGTGACCGGCAGCAAACGCTTCAGCCAGGAACAAATCGCGGCCGCCAGCGGATTGCCGGTCGGCACCATCGCCCATGAGGAAGATTTCAAAAAAGCAGCCCGCCAGCTCGGCGAGACCGGAGCCTTCGGCGACATCACCTACACGTACAGCTATTCCTCAGCCGGCACCGAGCTCGAGCTTCACCTCACCGACGCCGACAAGTTTGTCCCGGCCCACTTCGCCGACTTCGTTTGGTTCACCGACGATGAACTGCTCCGCAAACTGCACGGCCGGCTTCCTCTGTTCAATGGAGAATTGCCCACCAACGGGCGTTTGCCCGACCAGGTCTCGGACGTTCTGCAAGCCCTGCTGGTTGAAAACCACATCCCCGGCCTCGTCGAATATGCCCGCACCAGCGGCAAGGACCAGCGAGTCCAGTCGATTGACTACAGCGTCGCCGGAGTAAGCATTCGCATCCACCACGCCGAGTTCCCCGGCGCAGGAGCCGATGAGTTGCCCCTGCTCCAGGCGGCCGCGGAGAGATTATCCGATCGCGAATACTCCCGCGATTACATGACCAACTTCGTCGAGCACACGCTCTTGCCCCTCTACCAGGAGCGCGGATACCTCAAGGCCTCGTGCGGCCGGCCACAACCCCAAGTTGTCAAACTGCCGGCCACGGATTCAGGCGACAATAAACAGCCACCAACCTTCGTCGACATCACGTTCCCGGTTACTCCGGGCATCCAGTACAAAGTCACGCAATGGGATTGGTCGGACAACAAGGAAATCTCCAAAGACCAGCTTGATCCGGTCCTCCATGCCAAGACTGGCCAACCGGCAAACATCGTTCAACTGGAAAACGACCTAAGATCCGCCCAGACGCTCTACGGCTCGCGCGGATACATCCTCGCCACAATCAAAGTGAATGCCGAATTCGATGACGCCGCCCGCACCGTGTCGTATCACCTCATAGTCCACGAGGATTCTCTCTACCACATGGGAGAACTCGAATTTCGCGGCATCGACAACAGTCTCACCGCCCGCTTGCGCGCTGTCTGGAAGCTGCGTCCCGGCGATGTCTACGACGCCACGTATCTGAAGCAGTTCCTGCCTGAGGCCAGAAAACTGCTCCCTCCCACCCTCGACTGGGATGTCGATCCCCACGTAACCGCCATCACCCGCGATAAAACTGTTGACGTTGACCTGCAATACACTGCCAAGGCGACACCATGAAACGATAATCTGTCACTTTTTGCGCCTTATGGTCATCTACCAGACATAGGCTAAACTTGGTTTCGGGTCGGGAGGCACTGACCTCGATCTTCCCGATCCCCGCCAAAGGGGAATATGGCATGAATCGGAGTTCACACTGGTTCCAGGCGATAGCAGCGGTCGTCTTCTCAGCGGCTCTATTTTCCAGCCTGTTTGCCGTCGCCGCCGGCAAGCAGACCTTTACAGGCGAGGTCAGCGACGCGATGTGCGGCAAACAACATATGGAAGGAACGGCCGCAGACTGCACCCGCGCGTGCGTAGCGAAAGGGTCCAAGTATGCCTTGGTCGTAGGCGAGAAAGTTTATATCTTGGACACGAGCGACAAGGCGGCTCTGACCACGCTCGACAAGCAAGCTGGCAAGAATGCCGCCGTAACCGGCACTTTGGACGGCGACACCATCACCGTCAGTTCGGTCGCCGCCAAGTGAGACGTCCGACTGAGCTGACAAAGATTCGGGTTGCTGTTCGGAAATCCCAAAAGCGGCAGCCTTTTTGTTGACTGCGTCCAGAGCTGTGGTAGAGTATTCCGGATTTGCCCGGCGCCCTCCCCCTAAATGGACCGGGCATGGTGGCGGGAACCGCGCCCGCGGTTTCCCGCCATTTTTGTCTCCCCCCGCGAAATTCATATTCCCTTTACAAACCATTATGTTAATGTGCATTCTCAATCTCATTTTTTCGTACCGGAGGTAAACAGAGTTGGGCAAAGACATGGTTCCCAAGCGGATGTTCTTCACCAAGGGAGTCGGAAAACACCGCGAGCGGTTAACATCCTTCGAGTTGGCCTTGCGTGACGCCGGTATCGCCGCCCAGAACCTGGTCCGCGTCTCTTCCATCTTCCCTCCCAATTGCAAGATGCTCACTCGCAAGGAAGGCGTGAAGTATCTCAGCCCGGGCGAAGTCGTGTTCGCCGTGGTCGCCGAAAACTCCACCCACGAAGCCCACCGCCTGCTCGCCTCCTCCATCGGCGTAGCCATCCCCGCCGACAAAAACACTTACGGGTATCTCAGCGAGCACCACTCCTTCGGTGAGACCGAAGACGCCGCCGGCGAATACGCTGAAGAACTAGCTGCCGAAATGCTGGCCACCACGCTGAACGTCGAGTTCGACCCCGACCGCTCCTGGGACGAGAAAAAACAAATCTACCGCCTCTCCAACAAAATCGTCCGCACCGCCAACGTCACGCAGTCGGCAGTAGGGGACAAGCGCGGCCTGTGGACCACTGTGATCGCCTCAGCAGTACTGATTTTTGATTAGGACCAGAACTAGAGGCTGGGTGCCCCATTTCTCGCGTCCTTTGCGAGAAGTGGGTACTCCACGGACGCCAAATGCTTGGGACTTTGATTGCCCCTGCCAGCGGACGGATCGGGAAGGGCACGACTTCAGTCGTGCCCCGCAGATTTGATCGCGATCGCCATCGCCTCAGCTTTGTCGTTCCGAGCACAGCCGGAGCGCCAGCGGCGGCGGACGAGGAACCTGGTGTCCGCCTGCACCGCCACCGCTCCCACGTGGAGAACGAACGGGAAGATTTAAAGGCGTGCACGATCGTGGAAGAGCGGCGCTTCAGCGCCGCTAGAGTGGGCAGGATGACTGTGGGCTTCAGCCCCGGGGTGTTAAATGACTTCGATTTTCAGCGTCGGAAACGCCATGCGGTAAAGCCCTTCATCCAACGAGAGTAGACGATAGCCCTGGACTTGGGCATGGGCGCCGATCAGGAAATCTGCAAGAATCCGCCGCGTTCCATGATCGCGTTGCCTGCGGCGCCGTTCCGCATAGCCCTGGAATGCTCGCCGGCCAACCGCCAGATTGTTTCGCTCAAGTTCCAATCCACAACAATTCCATTCTCTTCCACGAAGGAGCCCACAAAATCCTCGGTGCGGCCGGAAGCGGAATGAGTTCGGCAAACACCGGAGCGGCTACAACCAGGTTTCCTCGACGGAAGGCCGTTTCCAGCGCTGTTTCTGCCGCCAGACTGAGCGCCGGATCGTCCGCCCACAATGCGACGATCACATTGGTGTCAATGGCCGTGGTCATTCAAAGTTGCCCGGCGTCATTTTCCGCGCATCTCTCGCAGCGAGCGGGCGATGCCCTTCCTGCCCGGGCCGATACCCGGATTGCCTATTCCACGATACTTGGAGAACGTACTTTGGCTGCGCACGGGGCGCACGCGAACCCCCGTTTCGTCGTTCTCGAACACCAGTTTGTCGCCGGCGCGGACGCCAAGAATCCTCCGCACCTCCAGCGAGACCGTGATCTGCCCCTTGCTGTTAATGGTGGCCTGCTTCTGCATGACAAACCTTCAATTCCTTACTTTAACATATGATCCTTACCCAGAGATTGAGATCGGTCAGGTCTAAAATTGCATGGCACTTTCGGCGTCGCCCACAATCGAGAAAGTTACCGTTTACCATCCCTTTTCCTCTCTGAACCCAATGAGTTAGATCATTCTTGCGACCGCAGAGCGAAGCCAGGCATCAAATTGCCAGTATGATAGTACCTAAGTAACCTCTTAGCCCTCCCAAATGTAACCTTCCGTTAACAGCCTTCCCGTATCATAGAACTGTAGGCAAATCTCCATTTAGGCAACAGGAAGAGTAGTGGATAACGATACCCGTAGACAAAAGCAGCAAGCCCTGATAACCGAACTCTTAGAGAGGAAGATCCGTCTGCACGCGCAGCACATTTACGACCAGCGTGGGCAGATCGAAGGCCTTGCCCTGCAAGACTGGGTGGAAGCAGAATCTCAAGTCTTAGAAAACAGCATCCTGGCCCCGCTCTACCGCAAAACGCGCGACACCTCGTCCCCAGAAACTGAAGCCTAGCAGAAGCCATCCCAAGCCATGTGGGGATAGCCGCCCTCGGCTGTCCAGGCGGCTCAGGTTCATCGGGCCGCTAGTGTTCCAGCGCCGAAGGGGCGGCATGTGAAAGCCCGGCACGGGAGTGCCGGGTAAAAGTGGCAAGATGGAACGAGTCCCGTAGGGACGGCACGACTTTCTCATTTCTTCGCCGCAGCCGTCTTCGCCTTGCCCGCCCTACTCCCCTTCTTATCCAGCCGCTCCAACACCGCAGCCACAATCAGTGGCAACCCCACCGTAGCGTCCACAAAAACTTCCCCAAATCTCCCACCCTCCGCCGGAGGCACAAACTTCCCCCACGAGATCGCCTCGCTATAAGGACTGCCCGACAACCCGCCCCAATAAACCGGCTCCGGACAAATCCGCAGCCCGTAGTGATACCGCTTCAACGGAACATTCTCCCCTAGCCGCCGGTGCCGCAATTCGCAGAACGGACCAAACTGCTGCGACCAGTTCCGTGGCACGCCGCCGCCGATGGTCAGAATGCCCAGCTTTTTCTGCCGCAGCAAGGTCGCGGCAAAGTGCTCCAGATCCTCAAAGGGATCAAACCGGATCTTGTGCCTGCCGGTCGATTCCCTCAGCCGATTATTCAGGGCAGTATCTAATCCCATCTCCGAATCGCTGAAGGCCGGCACGAATACCGGCACGCCCATCTCATGCGCCGATTTCAGAATCCCGCGATCCTTAGCGTTTTTCGCCAAGTACGCTCCGATGGCGTGATTCAGCTTGTACGAGCACATGGTTTCGTTGTGGTCCCAGCCCTCCAGCACGGCTGACATCACTTCTTCCACGTCATCCAGGTTCTGCTCCGGCTCCAGCGTGTCGTACACGCGGTTGTAGCCCTGCTCGTAGAGTTCTTCGTCACTAACTTCCGGGTTGTACCGGAAATGTGCGCGCCCTGTCGCCTCCACCAGCCCGTGCGCCATCAGCGCGCCGGTTGAAACCACCGCATTCACAATGCCGCGATCGATCAACTCCGTCACGATCAGCCCCTGCTTGGCCACGGTCATCGCGCCTGACAGCGTCATCACCACAAAACATTCTTCGTCGCGTGCCATCGCCTCCAGCACGTCGGCAGCCTCGCCAAGTTGCCGCCCGGTGAAAGCGGTCTTCGACATCGCCCGCACCAGATCGTCGATCGACTTCACCTTCGACAGATCGAGCGGCTCCAGCGGAATCAGCCGGTCCTCAATCGGATTATGCAGATGACGATCTTTTCCTTCCCCCTCGTGGCCCACACTGCCGTGAGTCTTTCCCGCAGAATGCCCGCCGCTATGATTGCCTTGTT